>Ga0194112_10006931_pt1 | contig 14833 bp, 14 predicted proteins | sample TA2MahC400mmetaG_FD_146191 | JGI IMG/M metagenome (GOLD analysis project Ga0194112, IMG submission 146191) | Freshwater microbial communities from Lake Tanganyika, Tanzania - TA2015016 Mahale Deep Cast 400m | ecosystem: Environmental > Aquatic > Freshwater > Lake | place: Tanzania: Lake...
GACGGATTAATTTTTACAAAAAAAGGTTTAGAAATAAAAGAAGCATCTTGGTTGAAATTTTATCCGAGAAAAATCGATCAGAATAAAGTTCCAGATGTGAATGGAATAGTTAGAATAAAAAATTCTAGAATTGAAGAAAAAGAAACTCAGCCTGCAAAAAGATATTCGCCTGCTTCAATTATTTCTGAATTAGAAAAAAGAAATCTCGGAACAAAGGCAACACGCTCAAGTATTTTAGATACTCTTTTTGAAAGAGGATACATTGAAGGACAAAGCATAAAGGCAACTCCTCTAGGGATATCCCTAATAGATACTCTAAAAAAATATTCTCCAATAATAATTGATGAAGAATTAACCCGGAATTTTGAAAAAGAGACAGAATCTATCCAAAATTCTAAAAAGAATTTCAATGAAAAGAAAGAAAGAATAATTGAAAAAGCAAAAAAAACAATAATTTCGATTTTAAATCAATTCACAAAAAAAGAAAAAGAAATTGGAAAAGAAATTGCAGGAGCAAATGATAAGCTCAGAGAACAACAAAGAAATGAAAACAAGCTTAGAACTATCTGTCCAAAATGTAAAAAAGGACATCTTTCAATTTCTTATTCAAGAAAAACAAAAAGGTCTTTTGTTGCTTGTGATGCTTATCCTAATTGCAAAAACACATATAGTCTTCCTCCAAACGGATTTATAAAAAAATCAGAAGAGATTTGTGACAAATGTGGATTTCAAAAATTAATGCTTATAAAAAAAGGAAGAAGACCTTGGATTTTCTGCTTCAATCCCCAATGTCCTACAAACAAAGAAAGAATTGAAGCTTATAGGAATAAACAACAAGAAATTTCTTCCTAAAACCATTTACTCAAATTAGTTTGCGTTTTAAGCTGAGTTATTAATTTACTTTTTTTCAAAACTCTTTCCGGATCAAATCCAAATTTAATCATGCCTATTTTTTTCAGACTTTCTATCATCTCAGACATTTCATTAAATTCAAGTTTTCTATGATTCAGTGCTTTTCTTATTGATTCTCTGCAAACCCAAACACCTAGCGAAGCCCAATAACTTGGAAGTTCTATTCTTATCACAAAAACAGCTGCCTGTTTTGCCTTTGATTCAAGATATTCTAAAATAGGAAGTCTCGCAGCATAATATCCTCCTGCTGTATTGGAAGCATAATCTTTTCTGCCCTCATATCCTTCAAAATCAGTTGAAGCTTTTATTTCATTTGAGGGATTCCATGCACTTCCGGGAAGATATAATTCAAAAAGCTCATAACTCCAAACATTTGGGAATAGCATAATCAAATAAACATTGCCCATAAATTCTCCAAAAAATAATTCATAATTTTCAATCCATTTATAATCTCTAATTTTTTCCAGAAGTTTCTTTCCAAGAGTATCGTCTGTTGCAGTAATACTCCATCTTGTTGGAACAAGCCGCCTGTCTTTTTTCAATCCAAGAACACCTACACTCATAATTTTGCTTAAAGCATACTCATCGAAATTGTTTTTGTAAAGATATTCAATTCCTTCGGAAGTCTTTATATCGTCATTAATAACTCTATCTAATTTTTTGTTTATTTTCACATTTCCAACAATTTTTGCTTTTTTCAAAGAAGCACTCATTCCTTGGGGAATTAAAACCTTATCTTTTTTTAAGCCAGGCCCTATTTTTTTCTCAAGCTCAATTTCAATGTCAACGGGTTTTGAAGCTAACGCGAGTTCCTGAGCTATCTGAATGAATTTATTCTTAACATTGGGGTTCTTTACATTTGTTTGAAATCGTGAATTAAGAAGATTATCTCTAAGATTCATCACATCTTTTATATCAAAACTATGTTGAGCCCAGTATTTGGCATCATCATAAACCCATGCGTTTTCGTCTTTTTCCAAAGGACTTAGAATTCCAACATTTGCTAATGGATACTTTAATTTAGAACCAACAAAAACACTTGGGGGAGAATTTGTATCTATCTCTGAAAGATTATCTAAATTCTTAAATTTAAAATTAATATCAGCTATTTTCTTTATTATTTCAAATCGGATATCCTTATTAAAACTCATAAAAAATCTAAGAAAAAACAGTTTATATTATTTAAGAACCACGGAAGAGTTGCTCAGAAATTAAAGCCATCCCTTCTTGAAAATACCTTTATTCCTTATTTCAAAAACAAGCTCTTTTTTTGGCAAACTTCGATGTTTTAAAAGAATTGCTTTTCTTTTTCCATTTAAATTTTTTAGTTCAATAATTGTTTTACTCCAGTATTTAAATAAATCCCCTCCTACAAGATTTGTTTCAGTTTCAATTCCTTTTTTCCAGTTTTCTTCAGAAATAAATCCAGAATAAACTTGATTTGTAATTAAAATTGGTATGTTTTGTTTTCGGGATATTTCTGTAAGAATTCTCATTTGTTTCGCAACCTCTCTATTAACTTCTTTGATTTTAGAATCATCTTTTGAATTAATAGCGTCTCCAAGTTCAAGCCGATAAAGCATAGCCATACCATCAACAATAATTAATCCACAATCTTTCTTTTTGACTCTTTCAAGAAGATTATTAAAAATTTTTTTCTGCTCTTCAAAACTTGTAGGAGTCAGAATCAGAATATTTTTCAGAATATTTTCATAATCCTCTCCAACAATCTGCTTTACTCTTTCAGAAGAAAATCCTCCTTCTGTATCTATAAAAATAACTTTGCTGCCTTTTTTTGCAAGACTGCATGCAGCAAGCAATACGAGATTAGTTTTTCCGCTTGCAGGAGAGCCGGCAATCATTGTTATCACACTCCTTTCATAACCTCCATAAAGCCATCTGTTTAAATCATAACTTCCAGCAGAAATTTTGCTTGTTTCTTTAAAAATTCTTTCAGTTTCTGGTTCTGACATAAAAAAAAGAACATTTTTAGAATTAATAAGGATTTTCGTGATTTTTGTATCCAAATCTACTACAGTATCGTCAGCCTAAGGGATTTTCGGAATTTCTGTATCCAAGTCTGCTGAAGCGTCATCAGCCTAAAGGATTATTGCGATTTTTGTATCCAAGTCTGCTGAAGCGTCATCAGCCTAAAGGATTATTGCGATTTTTGTATCCAAGTCTGCTGAAGCGTCATCAGCCTAAGGGATTTTCGGAATTTTCTTCTAATTACTTCATTCCTCTAAAATCTTTTTCAATTTTTTCAAGATCTTTTGTTATTGCCGCAACAGCATCACTCACAGCTTTTTTAGCTGTTTTTCCTTTTGTTTTTAGATTAAGTATTGGTTTTTCAAAAGGATGCTCTCTTTTCCATGCCGCAAAAGAAACAGCTGAATCTTTGTTCAGATAAACTCTCAAAAGTTCAGCTAGTGTTAGGCTTTCTAATTGTATTTCAAGTTCTTCTTTTGAGTTTTTTAAAACAGTTATTTCCATAATAAGAACTCATAAATTTAGTTTATAAATTTAATCACTCACCAAAACACAATCCATCTTCTCAGTTTATCTAAAAAATAAAGTAAACTTACTTCGTTTCTTTTGTAATTCTGATAAGCATCAAGCATATTTTGAATTGTTATTATTTCTTGAGTTGGAGATATGGAAAAACCAATTAAATAGTCATTGGCATTAGTATTTCCAAAATTGTCTCTACATCTTACATAATAATTATACGAATTTCCATCTGTTAATCCTGTTATTAATTGAGAATGAATTGTGTTTCCTGTGTTTGAAAAAGTGTTTGTCATTGAATCATATGATATCCCGAGTGTTGTCGAATATCTACAAGTTGAGACTTCATTTGTGTTCAATGAAATTGTTGTTGAATCTGTTCCTGCTGAAAGGTTTCCAGAAGGAGAACCGTTGCTTCTTATCAAATTTTCATCTTGAATAATAATCGAAGCACTATCTTCATAAGAAAGCATTTTACTAGCATAAAATGGTCTTGCTATTGTCTTAAGAATATGCCCATCACCAAGAACCAAATTAGAAGTATCCCAATTGTAGACATAGGGTGCATCAGAATCTATCGCAACAAGTATTCCGTCAATCCAAAATTCTACAAATCTGACTAATTCGGGGTTGTTTATTTCTGAAATTATTACAACATTTCCTCTTGAAACACTATCTCCGTTATTATAATTTAAATTATTTCCAATATTATATCCTCCTGCCTTGTAGGGATACGCACCTATATCTGGTGTGAAATCTGCTCCCCAGAAAACCGGTTCTTCATTATTCCAACTAAAAGATTGATTTACAGTAATTGTGTTTGTAGAATAATCTATTGAAATCACTCGCAAAACATCTGTTCCAACAGTAATTAAATCTCCTCTAATAAGATTTCCTCCATACTGACTAATTAAGGGATTATCTCCTCTAAAAAATCCCGCATCAGAAACAGTGAATATATTGCCTGTTCCACTACCAATTGTTCTAGTAAGCGGACCTGCATTATTATGAGCTCCTCCAGAATTACTTATACTAAAATCATCATTAGCATAATTAATAAATCCGGGATTAACATTTCGCTGATTATTAGTTTCAGAGCCGAACATTATGCTTGCAAACGTAACCGAACCATCTGGATCATAAGCTAAATTATAATTACTTTGAAATCCTCCTTCAACATAATACACATAAATATTATCTCTTGCATTACTTCCCCATGTTTTATAGTGAATATTATTATGTAAAAAGGTATTTGTAACACCAGAACCATATATTACTGTGCCATAGCGAATATTAGCTGCCGATGAATGTGCCTGAGAATTTGCAAGAGTATTATGGTATATTCTAAAATGTGAACATCCATAAGTGCACTGATTTATTCCAATATCTCCGCCGCCAATTTCATGAAAAACATTGCCTCGAAAAATATTCTCATAGGGGGGGTTGTTATAATCATTTTGCCCATTAGAGATTTGAGTTCCATGAGAATGTCCGTTAGCAACTCCTCCTGATGCGTCATAAAAATTAGATTCAAAAGTGCATCTTTTAAGCCCAAAAGGTGAACTTCCATGCTGTATAAAATCAGCATGAGCAATTGTGTCATAATAAGGTTTTTCACCATAATTATTCGCAACAGTAATATTTTCTCCAAGAACCACAATATTGTCTGGATCCATGTTACTCATCCAATTATAAGCTACAAGACTATTAAACCCGATTATGTTAATTGCTACTCCTGAACCAGTGGGTATTCCAATATCTTCAAACTGATTTCCAATAATCAAACAATTTGAGCAACTCCCATTTCCACCGCCACCCATTCTAATTCCAGTATAATAACAATCTCTAATATTATTTTCCAATATTTCTATAAAGGTATTTGGGCCGGAAAAAAGAATACATCCGAGCGCTCTGCTGTTTATATTAAATCCCATTATGCGAACGTAATTTCTATTATTCAAAGTCCAAGAGCCAGTTTCAGCTTCATGCCCTTCTTTAACTGCAAAAGTTATTTCATTTCCAAATGAACCACTCCGAGGAAGAGTAATATTCTCATTATAAATTCCAGAATAAACTAAGCATATATCTCCTGCTTGAGCAGAATTCGCACAATTCTGAATTGTGGTAAAATTCCCTGTTCCATCTTGTTTTACAGAATAAGTCACCCCATAGATTCCATTAACAAAGAAAACACTAAAAATCAAAAACAAAAAAACAATCAACTCTTTTTTCATTTTTTTATAAAGAGAATAAATCTTATAAATCTATCGAGATTCTTCTTCAAAATTCTCTTTCAAATTCTTTTCAAAATCTTCATCTAAGTTTTCAAAATCTTCAGATTCCTCCATAGAAACAATATCTAATTTTCCTGTTTCTCTTTCTTCCTTCATTCGTTTTAAATCAGATATAGTAATATTTTTAGCCATAATTGGATCAAATTTCAATATTCTCGCTGGCTGTTTTTCAGATATTTCTGTGTTTTGATATGCTAGATTTTTCACAAGAGTTATTGCAAGAAAACCTTCAAGTTTATTTATAAGTCTATAATCATCTTCTGGAAGAATGCCTCTTTCTACCATTTTTATTGCAGCTTCTGATTCTGATATCTCTCTTGCTAATTGCTCTGTTGTTAGTTTTCTAAATTTTCTTGCCCGCATAATAACCCATTGAAAATTCTCAACTAAATCTAATCTCGGTTTTTGCTCTGAAGAAACAAATTTCTTATAGTTCTGATCTGCTATTTGCTTCAAAATTAAATTTGTGCTTTGTTTTTCAGCTTCTTTGTCTTGTATTTTTCTCAAACTCTCGCGATATGCTCTTGCAGAGGAAAGAATTTTATAAACATCTGATTTTCTTTCAGCTTCTTTAAGCTGAAAAGTTGTAGGTCTTCTTAAAATAGGAATATCTTCTTTTTTAGAGCAAAGCTCGCAAATTTTCACAATTCCTTTTGAAGAGATTGCGTCAAAAAGTCTAACTTTCTGCCCTGAAATTCCACAAAAAGAGCATGTCATTAAAAAAGTATATCAAAATGGTTTTTTAAGATTTATGTGATAAAAAACATAAAAGATTTATTTTAAATGCTTCTTAAGTTCATCTGCTGACTTAATTTCTAAGAAAACTTTTTCATTGTCTATAATCAAAGCAGGATAAGAGGAAATATTAAATCGAGAAATCAATGAATCTAAAGAGGTTAGATCACTGTCTACAGCTATGGGTATCAGAATAATTTTATTGCCTACATCTCTTTTGAGGTCATAAAGAATTCTCGACCAAACGCGATTAATTGCTTTTTTAGTTAAATCTTCTGAATCATATTCATAAAGATAAACAACTATAGAAACATTTCTCTTGCATTGCTCTGGAATGTTTATAACATTCAACCACAATATTGTTCTTAAAAGATCGTATTTTGTGTGAGCTAATCTCAAAGCCTCTGTTAGTTTTCCAGATTCTTCATATTTTTCAAGCAAAAGTGCTTCGGAGTAGATTCTGTCTGCGAAATTAGTATTTGCTTGTATTAAAACTTCACAATTCATAATTCCCGAGTTTAAATCAATATCAGTTAAACGACTTAATGCAAGAGCATCCATTAAAGAAATTTCAGAAAGAACATAATACTCATTAATTTGTTCCAAACGATTTCCTTCGTAAGCTATTCCTAAAAAGATTCCTATAATAAAAACAATAACAGTTAAAACCAAGGCTTGCCAAAAATAGCTTTTTGTATTTTTCGATTCTTTTGAATTTAGTGTTTTTTTAGGCATTCTATTATTTACCAGGATCTTTTCTTTTTTAGATATTTATACATTGAAGTAATCAATATAAAAGGATATGCAAGTACATAAACAAAAGAGTACATTAAAACACTGAATAATCCCATCTTTTTAAATTCTTTATCTTTTAAATACGAAAGAGCCAGTAGAGTATAAAATAAACTCATAAGAATAAATGCTGTTCCAAAAAATATTAAAATATTTGGAGCAAGATTTATTTCTCTTAAAGTCAAAACAGCTGTTTGAGCAGCGATGGAGTATTTTGTAGCAAGATAATGAACAAGAAGTCTTCTAGCTCCCCTATAAATCAAAATTCCCGCTCCTAAAATTCCAAGAACCCAAGAGAATACAAAGAAGGGTAAAACAAAAGAACCCAGTATCCCTCTTTTAGCAAAGATTTTTTTATATTTGAGTATTGTTTGAATTCCTCCAACATTCCATCTTATTCTCTGCTTATACCATGCTTTAAAGTTATTTGGAGCAACAGTGTAAACTTGTGAAGCAAGATTCATTTCAACTCTATAATTCTTTGAAAGAAGATGCCAAGTAAGTTCTATATCTTCTGTGAGATTTTCTTCATCAAAGCCTTTTAATTTCTCAAACAAATTTTTACGATAAATCGCTAGAGGCCCGGGAGTAACATAAATTGCTCCGATAAATCCCAAAATCTTTCTAGTAAAGGCAATTATTCTATATTCAACAGCTTGCAGTCTTTCGATAAATTTTTCTTTTTCTTTAACAAGAATAGAGGCTGTTACTGCAGCCACATTTTTATTTTGAAAAAAACCCATCATATTTTTAACAGAATCTTTTTCAGGATAAGAATCTGCATCAACAAAGCCAATTAATTCGGTATTGACAAATTTAGCGCCATAGTTTTTTGCGCCAGCTGCTTTTCCGGTATTTTTTGGAGTTTTCAGCAACATAACCCTCGGATATTTTTTAGCATATTCTTTTATTATATTAAAAGAATTATCTGTGCTGCAATCATCCACGATTATTATTTTTTTCAGATTTTTATAATTCAAGTCAAGAAGAGATTCTATTGTTCCACCTATGCTTTTTTCTTCATTATAGCATGGAACAACTATGCTCAAAGAATAATTTTTAATTGTTTTGGGATAGGAAAAAATCTCATTTTTGTTTCTGATATAAACTAATCCGTAAAGAAATAAAAAATAAAATCCTATAAAAGCATAAAACAAATAAACTATAGTTAGTAATTCAATCATTTTAAATTTAAGTTGAAGAATTTAGGTTATTTAAAGAGCTTTTGCTTTCTCCTTTTTGCTCTTCAGATATATTAAAATAATCATAAAAATCATCATTTAATTTTAATTCATAAGTATGCCCTGTCTTTTTCTTTTTCAAAAGTCCTAATTCTGTAAATCTTTTTATATGGTCATAAGCTTTATTTCCCCTTATTTTTATGATAATTGATTGTTTAATTGGTTGTTTGAAAGCAATTATTGCAAGAGTTTCTTGCTCTGCTTTTGAAAATTCAGAAGAACCTGTTGCGAGTTTGTTTACTAAATAAGAATATTCTGGTTTTATGTCCATTTTCCATGTCTCTCCTTTTTCTCCAATACAAATCGCAGAATCCTCTTTATCATATTTCTTTTTAAGAATTTCAATGCAATTTTTTATAATCGCAGGATTCAAATCCGACATTATAACTAATTCTTTTAAATTGAGAAATCTACCTACAATAAATAAAATCGCCTCAATTTTTTTAATTTCTTCGGTTGAAGGAAGCTTGCTTTTGTTTTTTTCTTCAGACTTTTCCATGAAAAAGAAAGATTAAATCAGATTTTAAAGTTTTTGCGAAAGAGTTTAATTAAATTTGATATCTTAAAATTGCACCAATTCCCCCCATATTATAAAATTGCTCGCCTTCTGTTATTTCTGTTGAGATTATTCTTACTACAGAACCCATATTATTCGCTATTTCAGTTAATTCTTTAGTAATCGATTTAGGTATTTTTTCAGATATAAACAGTATATCGACAGCACCTGCCTCCAAAGCTCTTCTTGTTTCCTTTTCTCCTAAAAAAGTTTTTTCTCTATTTTCTCCAAGATTTTTAAAGAAATTTTCAATTTCTTTTTTTTCAAGAACTCTTTCATGATTTATCAATAAATCTTGCGACTTAACAACTAATTCCTTCAAACCAGATTCAGAAGCATCTCCAATATCAACCTTTCCTATAATTTTTTCTCTTAAATTAGTAAGCAAATATTCTCCATCAATAAATTCATCTTTTGTGGGAATAGGTCCTCCGATAATTATTCCTTTTAGTTTAGGCATTGTCAGGAAAATATTTTTCATTTCTTCTGCAATTCTTTTGTAAAACTCTTTTGTTAGACTCTCTGTAATTCGATGAAAGCGCTGACTCGATTGTCCTCCCGCTCTTATTTTGCTCGGAACACCTGAAGTCATTTTTTGAAGTGTTTCTATTCTCTTTCCTTCGAGAAGTCCTATTGTTGCTTCTTTTCTATCCATTACTAAAAGTCCAAAAACCTCAGAAACCTCCAACATCTCCTTAAGAGTATCAAGAACAAATTCCTTATCGCATCTATAAAGTCTATTTTTTATGGGCATAAAAGATTCAATTGCCCACAACCGCAAATCCTGAGAACCTTCAATTTTTGAAATATTTCCTGCAAAAAGAACTAGACCATTTTCAGGTGTTTTTTTAAATGTTTTGAGCTCCCGAATTATTTTTTCCAATGCCTCAATAACATTTTTTCGCGTTCCTGTTGATTTAATGTTCTTAGCTGTTGATTTTTCAGCTTCAATTTGCCTCTGCACAGAATTCACATCATATCCTGCAGGAATATAAACAGTAATAAGTTCCGTATGTCTTCCCTTATACTGTTCAAGTTCTTCAATTATCTCAATTAATTCGAATTTTGTTAGTTGTGTCATATTATATTATGCATAGCAATCAAATCCTTTTTATAATATTCTAAAATTTTAGGCACAGTTAATCGTATAGAATCTCTAAATGTTTTATTTTCTTCTTGCTTCTTTTTCCAGACAAAGCTATTAAAGTTCATTAATTCTTTAAGCATTTTGAAATTGAATTTTCTCTTAGAAAATTTTGGCAGAGTTATATTTAACAAGTTCATTCCCTTTTCCTCTGCAATAAGTGTTGAAATTTGAGGAATTATAGGATAAATTAAAATCAAAAAATTCTCAAGTAAATAATGAAGAGTGTATTTTGCAGATTCACTTTCCTCTTTACTAAAAAGATTTTTTTCATTATACGCTCGAGCTTTAACCATCTCCACATAATGAGAAGCAAAAATATCCCAGATAAAGTTCCTTAATTCTAGAGCAGGATGATAAAAATCATATTTTTCATAAAATTTATCAAATCGGTTTCCCATAAATTCCATATAATCTATAAACAGTTTATCTGTTTTACAAAGAGGGGGTTTCTTTTTGGGTTTTTCAAAGAACAGGACAAATTTAGAAAGATTTAGAATTTTTGTTAAAGTTTTTAATTCTGCTTGAATTTTTTCTTTTGAGCAAATTAAATCTTGTTTTGAAAGATCTCCTTCAATAACAGCCCAAAAACGAATTGCTTCTGCTCCAAAATTTTGAATAAGTTCTTGAGGATCTATAACATTTCCAAGAGATTTGGACATTTTTCTTCCTTTTTCATCAAGAACATGTTGATGAATCCAAACATCTTCAAAACAAGGTTTTTTAGTTTCTAAATATCCTCGAAGCAGAGTGTAATAAAGCCAGGTTCTAACAATCTCTTTTCCTTGAGGTCTTAATTTAGCAGGAAAGGCTTTTTTAAAAAAAGCTCTATCTTTCGAATAATTCAAAATAAACAATTCTGAAATAGAAGAATCCATCCAGGTATCAAAAACTCTTTCTTCTCCAATCCATTTTAATTCTTTGAAATCTTTAACTCTTTTTCCAGTAAATTTATTTTCTTCATAAACAGAAGCATCTAAAAGAACAGATTCTTTCCAAGGCTGATAGTATTTTCCTGGTTTTGGAATTGCAATAAGTTTTTTTCCGTCTTTTTCAGCATACCATAAAGGTATTTCTGTGGCATAAAATCTTCTTCGAGATATTGGCCAGTCAATAGAAATAGAATCAATCCAATTTTCCAGGATTTTTTTTGATTCTTTTGGATAGAAATTTATTTTATTGGCAATTGCTCTTATAGCATTTTTGAATTCAAGTTGCTTGATATACAGTTCAGGCATTTCTATAAATTCTACTTCTGTTTTTGATCTTTCAGAAATGGGAGTTCGATGCATTATCTTTTTTTGCGAAACTAAAAGTCCTTTTTCCTTAAGAATTTCAAGAATTTTTTCTCTTGCTTGTTTTATTTTTAGTCCTTTTAAAAATTCCGCGTGTTCGTTTAGAGTTCCATCTGAATTTATTGCGATAAGGGGGGTTAGATTATGCTCTCTAAAAAATTGAATATCACTAAGATCTCCAGCAGAACACATCATTGCCAAGCCTGTTCCTTTTTCAATTTTAGCTAAAGAATGGGGCATAATAGGAATTTCTTTATTAAAAAGAGGAGAAAGAGCTGTTTTATTTTTAAGATGCTGATATCTTTTATCTTCTGGATTAAAGATAACTCTTGCACAAGTACATATTAATTCAGGGCGGGTTGTTCCAATTATAATTTTTTCTCCTGTTTCTTTAACTGTCCAAACAATATTATTAAATGTGCTTGGAATGTCTTTATACTCTATTTCAGAATCAGCTATAGTTGTTCGAAGTTTTGAATCCCAATTACTAATCCTTCTATCTTCATAAATCAGTCCTTTTTTGTAAAGTTCAATAAAAGTGGATTGAGTCAGAGCCCGATATTCCGAAGAATCTGTTAGATAAACAGAACCGATAGAATTTCCTTGTTTATAAGAAGTGAAAGAAATTCCTAATTTAGCAAAAGTGTCTATAGTTTCATTAGAGGTTTCTTCAAGAAGTTTATTGCAATATTCTAGAAATTTTTTTCTTCCAACCTCAAAAGGAGAAATTCCGAATTTCTTTTCTGCACCCATTTCAATTGGAAGTCCGTTTCTATCTAAACCTAAAGGAAAAATAACTTGAAATCCTTTCATTCTTCTATATCTCGCAAACATATCTATATAACAATAAGTTATAGCTTGCCCTATATGAATCGGAGCATTAATGTAAGGAGGAGGAGTATCAATGGAGTAAATTCTTTTTTTGCTTTTTTTATCAAAGAAATAAAATTCTGATTTTTTCCATTTTTCAGTAATTTCTCTTTCTATTGAAGGATTCCAACTTTTGATATTCTTAAGAGTCATAATTAATTCTAATACAACAACTTTTAAAAACTATTTGAATTTATCTAAATCATGGCAGACAATAGAATTCAGATGCCGGGAGGATTCGGCGGATTGATGAGATTTAGTGATGAATATAAAAGTAAATTCAACCTAAAGCCAGTGCATGTTATCGGATTTGTAATTCTAGTACTAGCTTTTAGAATTTTTCTTGACTTAATCTATTAAAATTAACTCAAAACAAGATGTTCAGCGGATTAAATCCAAAAAAAATGCAGGAAGTAATGAAACGCATGGGAATGGCCCAGGAAGAGATTTCAGCTTCAAGAGTAGTTATTGAAAAAGAAGATAGTTCAAAAATTATTATTAATAATCCATCTGTAACAAAAATTTCAATTCAAGGAAAAGAAAGTTTTCAGATTGCAGGCGATATAGAAGAATCAAATAAAGAATCTAGTTTGGAAGAAGATATTAAAACAATAGTAGAGAAAACAGGTTCTACAAAAAAAGAAGCGAAAGAAGCGTTAGAGGATTCTGATGGAGATTTAGCAGAAGCAATTCTAAAATTAAGTGAAAAATAAAAAACAACCAGACATCTCTTTTTTATCTATATTTCAAATCACCAACAATTATTTTAATTAAAAACAGTTAAGAAATGCATGGAAAAATTTGTAGAAAACCTGATTGAAGCAGAAAAGATTTTGCAGACAGCGGATCACATGGTTTATGTGACTTTTCCTCTTATTAAAGATAAAAGGCTTCTTTTGAAAATTCTTCAGGAAATAAAAAGAGCTGTTGCTATTTGCATAAATTCAATTCTTCAATATGAATATCTTTTCAAAAGAATAAATCTTTACAAGGAACCAAAAGCAAATTTTAGAATATTTCTGGAAAAATGCGCTCCAATCTATTCTATAACTAAAGAAGAGGTGGCTCTTATTCTTGAATTATTTGATTTTGTGGAAAAACACAAAGAAAGTCCTTTTGAATTTATAAAAGATGGAAAAGTTGTCATTTTATCAAATGGATTAAAACCAAGAATATTAACACTTGAAAAGACAAAAGAATTTTTATTAACTGCAAAAAATATTTTGAAAAAGACAAAAGAAATTTTCCTAAAAAAATTTTAATAAAAATTAGAAAAATATTTAGAGAAAAAATATAAAAACCCCTTATTCCTTATACACTATAATTTCTAGAATTAGAAAAAAGAGTGTTGTAGAAATTATGGAAGAAATAATCCAAGAAAAAATAAGTGCGGACCACTTATTATATGTTAGTTTGAAATACACCAAGACCTGTGATGTAATTATGAACCTTATTCTAAGATGGAGAAAGATGATAGAAATAAGTATCACTAAGGTTTTAAAACACGCAAAAAAGAAAAAAAGAATTTCTGTAGTTCCATTAAATCCCGTGGGAAAAATAGATGAAATTAGAAAACTTTTCAAAAAAGATAAGAATTTTCTAGAGATTTTGGAACTTTATGAAATGTTTCGAAAAATAGAAGAATTAAGAAAAGAAAGAATTGGAGAGTTTAGAAAAAATGTTACTCTTAAGATTATTTATAGAGGAGAGGAGATAAATATTAATCTAGAAAAATTAAAAGAATATGCAAGTAAGTTAGAAAAATTTATAAGCACATTAAAACAATTCCTTCTAGCATAAAAAATTTGTTTATTGTTAACAAAATGTCAAAAATAATTGTAATAAGTTCTGGAAAAGGTGGTGTAGGAAAAACCACTACTGCTATAAATTTAGCAGCAGCCCTTAGTTATTTTGGAAAAGAGGTGTTGGTTATTGATGGAAATCTAAGCACGCCTAACATTGGAATTCATCTAAATGCGCCAGAGGTTCCAGTAAGTTTGAATCATGTTTTAAGAGGAAAAGCAGAGCCATTTGAAGCTGTTTACGAACATGAGGCTGGAATCAAGGTAATTCCCTCTTCTATTTCAGTAAAAGAATTAAAAAAAACAAAGCCAGAAAAATTAAAAGATTTTAAAAATTCTTTTAAGAAAATTTCAGAGCATGTCATCATTGATTGCGCTGCAGGACTAGGAAATGAGGCTTCGTGTGCAATAGATTTAGCAGATGAATTGATAATAATAACAAATCCAGAGATGCCTGCAATTACAGATGCATTAAAAGCAGTTAAATTGGCAGAGCAATTAAAAAAAACAGTTAGAGGTGTTATTGTTACAAGAGTTAGAAAAGATGATGTAGAGCTTTCTCCAGAAGTTGTGAAAGAAATGCTTGAAGTTCCAATTCTTGGCATGATTCCGGAAGATAATTATGTAAGAAAATCAATAAGTATCAAAAATCCAGTTGTCTATAGTTATCCAAAAAGCAAAGCT
>Ga0194112_10006933_pt1 | contig 14832 bp, 15 predicted proteins | sample TA2MahC400mmetaG_FD_146191 | JGI IMG/M metagenome (GOLD analysis project Ga0194112, IMG submission 146191) | Freshwater microbial communities from Lake Tanganyika, Tanzania - TA2015016 Mahale Deep Cast 400m | ecosystem: Environmental > Aquatic > Freshwater > Lake | place: Tanzania: Lake...
TTTTAGCGCTTTGTTGATCACTCTTACAGTGCCCTTGTAATCATTCGCCCATACCTCTTGATCTCTTCCTATAACCCTGTTGACTCCGACTTCTGCAGCGAGGTGGTAGACTGTCTCTATGTTTCGCATTGCCTGCTCCAGTTTTACTTCGTCAAGTATCGATGCTTGGCAGAACTCTATTTTGTCGATAACTTTTTCTAAGTTTTTCATATTTCCTGTTCGAAGGTCGTCCATCACTCTGACGTTGTACCCTTCTTCGACTAGCTGCTCTACTATATACGATCCTACAAATCCTGCTCCACCTGTTACTAATACGTTGCTCATTGTTTATTTTTCTTCCTCTGTTTAAAGTTGAGCCTTCTTCCTATTTGTTTCGCGTAACCTACGGTTTTTGGTCCGATAAGGTGTGCTAGGTCATAGAGAGGTAACAACGCTTCTGCTGCCCAGTCGAATTTCTCTTCTTTGTCTTTTATCATGTATGAAGCTAACGTGCTAATTCCCGAGTATGTCAGGAAGAATGTTGCTAACATAGAAGGGTTTGATAGCAGCGCTGGCATCGTGGCCAGTTTTACAGGATGCATGTAGATATCCCTTAGGGTTTGTACCCTTAAGGCTATGCCTCCTGCGTCGTAGTTCGGCTTCCATTTGTTGTCTTCTTTTCTGAAAGCGTTTTCGATGTATTTTGAATCGTAAGTGTAGTTGGATATGAACTGGGCCCATTTGTCCCTTTGGCTGAAAAGTTTCTTCATGGTGTTAGGCGCTTCTGTGTCGATTACCAGGCTGTTGTTATAGCCTATCTTTGCTTTCTTGGCTAGCAGCCTTAGAGTTATCTCGGTGTCTTCTCCTCCGCCGTAAATTTTCATCTCGTCTAGCGCTTGTTTTAGCATTTCTGGTTTGAATATTCCGAAAGCGCCTGATACGCAGAGCTGTGAAGCTTGCTTCAGTGAGTATTTTCCTTTCATGTCATCCATGTCGTTCGGTATGTTGTTGTTGTGCTTTTCCAAAGAGTACATCGATCCTCTTCCTATTCGCATAGCCTGCTTGTATTCAGTCATTTGTATACGCTCTAGCAGGGTGGAGTCTTTGTCTATTTTCGGCAGGACTTGCCCAGCCATAGCGTCGAGTTTGAAGAAGTCCATCTCAGCCATCGCAAGCTCTAAGTCGCTCAGGCTGTTGTTGATGTAGCAGTCAGAGTCTAGGCATATTACATATTTTTTCCCTCTTTCTAGCCATTTCTCTACGCCTTTTCTCTGTGCTCTTACCTTTCTAACATCTTTTTCTTCCTTGGTTATGTCCAGTGTCTCGAGGTCGTATTTCTTTGCTATGTTCCTTGTTTCATTATTGTCATTTGAGAAGTCATCTACTGTGATTATCTCGGTTTTTGGGACTTTAACTCTTGTTATTAGGTCTTCTAAGCATTTGTCTGATTCTCCAGGGTTCTTGTAGAGGGGCAATACGAATCCGTATTCTGGCTTTTCATGCTTGAACTTGCTTAGCTCTTCCCTGAATTCCTTGAACATCTTATTGTTCTTTCTGTAGAGGTAAGTCCTTGTCGCTACGTCTATGCCGTCTCCCACCAAGGCTATTCCTGCTGTTATTGCTAAGTACAATGGCAATTGGTCTGTTATCATTTTAGAACCTCCATGTCAGCCCTACGCCGACTGTGTGGTTTTTTGATTTTCCTTGGTTATAGTCATAGCCTACGTTTACTTTTACTTTTTCGCTGAGCTTGTAAGAGAGTCCTGCTCCGGCATTCACCGCTGTCTCGTCGCTTTTGCCCGATTCTTTCCCAACTCCGACGTAAGCTTTTCCGCTTAGTTTCTTGTTGAACTCATGATTCCCTGATACGTAACCCATGGTTGTGTTAGTATCCTTAATAGATTCTCTCCAGTGGGTCCCTTTGACGTCTATCCAGTCCTTGTCGCCAAGGTAGTATCTTAACCCTAGGTTTGTTGAGTAGTCTTTGTCTCCGTTGGTTAATGCTGAGCCTTTAACATCACCTATTATCGTTACTGGTTTTTTTATTATGTATTCTCCGTTTACTCCTAGTCCAAATGAAGCGACGTTTTTGTTCCCAAATTCTCTTATTGGGTCGACATCGTCTTTGACTTCTAAACGTCCGGATAAGTATAAGTCCTCGCTCATCTTCTTCCCTACTTCGAGTTTGATAGTTTCGTCGTTTCCTCTTGCTTTTTTTCCATCTATCTTTCCGAAGTGGTCTGCGTGGCTTCCTTGGATGTTTATGTTGAAATCGTTCTTTTTCATGTTTAAGTCTATTATTTCTTTTATAGAAGTCACGTTAGAATCTGGCCCCTGCCTGGATGTAACTTCGACTTGTGCTCCAACGGATTCGAATTCTATAAACTTCTTGTCTTCTGCCCTCGCGAGCATAGAGTATCCGAAGATTGTTGCAACTGCTGTTAAGGTTGCTATTCCTGTTTTTATCTTGTTGAGTTTCATAGTTTTGTTTATGCTATTACGAACGCTTCATAGTATCTATGGTTTAGTGATCCGTTGTCGCCGCTTGGGCATGGGACGGATTCGAATAATCTTCCTTCAGGTGAGATGTAGAATGTCCTTCCTCCTTCTTGGATTATCCTGTCAAATTCTATGGTTTTGTTTTTTATTCTTTCCTTGAGGGAGTATACAAGAGTGTCTTTCTCATTTTTCGTTTTGTTGTCATAAACGTTTTTTTCACCGCAGCCGCAGTCGTCTGCTATGACAGTTTCGATGCCACTTTTTGGCTTTTGGGTGATATCTTGTGCGTATGCAGCGTAGGTTATGTAAAGACCTGTTATAATCCCTAATCCTATGCTTGTTATTTTAGATAGTTTTTTGTTCATTTTTACCACCAGTAGTCCTCTAGCATACGATTCCAATAGTATAATTCCGTAGCTTTCTTTCTGTTTTCTTCATTTATTTTCTTGGTTTCTTTTAGTCTTGATTCTATGTTGTCTATTTCTTTCATCAGTTTAGGTATTCTTTCAGGCTCTATTTTCGTATAGTGTTCTTGTACGATGTTTCTTAGTCTGTCACAAAGATAGCTGTTTGCTGCTAACAGCCTTTCATCAGGTGTTTTTCTGTATTGCTTTTGTACATAGGCTAGTACGATGCATGGTATTGTTGCTTGGGCCATGTATTTTAAGGATTCAACTGGTTTTTTTATTGCTGGTATTTTCATTTTATCCCCCCTATGTTTATTGTATTATTTATTGTATTATTTTCTGGAGTTACTGATATATAAACCTTTTGTTTTGTAACCACTATATGATAGTAACTAAATAATGTACTGTTTTAAAAGCCACAAAACCACAAACACCAAGATGAACTATTACGATAACATCGCCAAAAGCTACAACGAGCTACACGAAGAGGAACAAAAGAAAAAATTGGATATAATATCTAAAGAATTAAAGCCAAAAGGTACGATACTGGATATAGGCGCTGGCACAGGAATCTCTGCCAAATACTTCAAAAATATCGCACTTCTAGACCAGTCTATAGAGATGCTGAAACAATCAAAAGGGCTAAGAATCGTGGGCAAGGCAGAAAGCCTGCCGTTCAAAGACAAAACATTCAATAATATAATATCCATAACCAGCCTGCACCATACAAACATAAAACGAGCGATAAAAGAGATAAAACGAATAAGCAAGAAAAACTGCAAGTATAGTTTTAGCATCCTTAAAAGGGCGCAGAAATACTCGCTAATCAAGCAAGAGCTTCAAAACAGTTTTAACCTAAGGGAAATAGACGAAGAAAAGGATATTATACTGATAAGCTGATACCCTAGAAAGCAGAAAAGTTTAAAACTCTAAACTTCTTAAACAGAAGATATGCAATCACCAACAGACGCGGCCAAATCATACAGCGGAGCCGACATACTCCGCAAAGGACTCGACCTAAGCCAGTCAAAAGATCCTAACGTATCAACAGCTGAATCAAAAACAGGCGTTTTCTATGACGGAATATACATCAAAAGGAGAAAAGACTTAGAAAAGCTGGATGACAACGGCAAATACCGCTCATTCACCATAGAGTTCAGGCTTAAGACCAAGAAAAAAAGCGAAGACGTCTTCAACGAATACATACCTTTGTCCACCAGGAAGATAGAAGCAGAAATATCCAAAGAAGGATTTGAAGTTTTAAAAGAGCAAAAAGGCACAAGGATATCCTTTACGTTCATCAAAAAAGGGTTCTTCTCAAAAACCAACATAGGCACGCTTATCTATTCATGCAACGACACAGTCCACGGAGTAAAATTCTCTAAATCATTAACCTTCTTGGAAGGAAGGCATATCAACGGATATTATATCCGTGAGACTTACCAAGACTTGAAAGACGAGCTAGACCTGATAGTCTCAGCTAGGAAACGTAAAGAAAAACCTCAAGAAAAAGATATCAAAAAACCTGTTATCCCGTCGGTGATTAAAAGGGTATAGGACAATAAAATTGTTAACCAAACATGTTGAAGAGGCCTTTGCCTTTGCCGTCGTCTTTCTTCCTTTCTTCGTATCTTTTAGCGCGGTAAGGCTCTGAAGCGTAATAATGCTTGACTTCCCTCTCTTTCTCCTCAGTCTCTCTGACGCTCCTAAGCATCCTTGACCTGAAGTCCTCTATGCTTTCTTCTGTAGAAGAGAATGTGGATTTTCTTGGGCTGTTCTCCTTTAATGCTCTAAGCTCTTTAAGCATGGTCTCACCTTCCCTCTTATTCTTGCACATCGCTACTTCAGCGTTCCTTAAATGCTCTTTCTTAAAAATAGTCAAGTAAATCAGGGTGGTTATTATGAGCGCTAATAATGCTGAGTATATTATATTCAAAGAAGTTTTGTTCTTGCCTAGGACGATTATGTTATCAAACTGGTTAGGCATCACCGCGTTGCCGGTGACTGCTATCATATACTCCCCGGCAGGTGCTTCTTGAGTAAGATCCACTACTAACACTGCCCCCGGTTTCAGTGAAACTTCTTTCTTTAGCGTGAACTCTCCATTGTTAAGGCTTACATCTACAGCTTCGTTATAATCAACATTGCCCGTGTTTAATATGTATAAGTTCTGACCTTCAAGCTGCACATCAACAGACTTGACTTTTTCTACTATGAATTCCTGCCCAGTTGTCAAATCTGCGTAACTCGCCTTGAGCTTCCATGATCCTGGAATAGAATATTCTGGAAGAGGGATTATTATCTTGCCCTCAGACTCGACGGACCCCAAGTATATCGACCTGCCGTTAGCATCTATCAGCTCTATTCTTAACTGGTCTATTATCTCATCACCTGCTTGGTCATACACATACGCAGCAGCTTCTAACACGTCTTTCGGCTTAAGCTCTGGTTGGAATACGTTAATCTTAATCTTAGTCGGTACTGCTTCGATGTTTATGCTCCTTTGAGTGCTTCCTTGGTTTCCGCTTTGGTCTTCATTGAAAAAGAACCTCAAAACATGAGTCCCTGTCTCAATATCTGCAGGTATCCTTAATTCGTATAAGAACTTACCGTCCCTTATCATAGCAGTGTAAGCCTCAGTGCCTAGCTTAATCTGCAGGACACCTTCTTTCATAGGCTCTCCAGATAATGTGTTGACTTCCCCGAGTATCTGTAACAAGTCTCCTGGCAGGATTTTAGACTGCAGCGGCTCTACGAACACGTGCACTTGGTCTACGATGCTGAACATGGCAACATTTTCGAAAAGCTTCTTATTTCCGAAAACGTCAGTTACTAAAACGTCAACTGTGTAGTCTCCAGGGATGTTCCCCATGACAGTGTAGTAATACTTCAACTTGCCCTGGCTTACTGCTACGTCTTTGGCATAGTAAGTCTTTTCATCAGTCTTGAAATAGACCGTTGCTAGACCGTTTATCTGGGCACCAGTTTCTTTCATGCTCGTAAGATAACCGTAAAGAGTCAAAGTGTTTCCTAACTGGAGCTGTAAAGGATTTACCTGGAAGTCACCGTATGCCTTAAGCTCATCAGTTACTATAAACCTGTTAGAAAAGACCTCATCAACTATCACGCCATTCGAGACTAATGAAGCTTTTACTACGCAGTTGCCCTCAGCAGTCGAAGGGATGATAGCATCGTCTATAACGATTGGTTTAGCAGTTTTTGGGCTTAAGCTTATCTCCTTGGTAAAAATGTCAAAGCTTACCTTATCACATATCAGCCTGAACCTTAATATGCCGTCTTCTACTGTGACATCTTCCACTATCTTAGAGTCTATCAGCAAAGGCTCGCCTTTATTATAATATTTTCCAAATGTGTTTAGGTCTATCTTTGCAAGAACAGCCGGCATCAATAGCACAGCTAATACTAGTAACAGCATTATCCTCCTTTTCATTACTATAGTATAGTACATATTAAGTTTAAATAATTTATGGAACTTAAGAATTCCGATTTTTTCTACAGGAACAGAGGGTTATCTTGATTTCAACATCAGCTGGTTAGCCAGCCAAGCCGGTATAGGCTGAATGGCAGTTATCCCACGATAGCTATCAAAAGAGTACCTTTCTTTCCATTCGATGCTCAAAAGCTTCTTCTTAAACCATCTACGCTTGGTCTCATAAACAGGGTAGTATTGGCCTGCGTCGTACAGCTTGTTGTTGAAGCTGAACATCGTGAAAGGTATGCCATCCCTCTTAGCTACCACCTTATTCGTTAAAGTGTCCCTTATCTTATTATCAGTAGCCCCATCATACAGGTTGCTGTCATGTGAGCACAAAGAGTACACCCATTCCTTCCGCTCAGCGACTGGTTTGTCTTCAAGCGTTTTCATAACCTGCTTATAACTGCCAGCGTCATAAATCTCCCCGTTATGTGAGCATAATGCCTTAACCCACCCGTCCCTCTCAGCTATTACTTTACCATTGTCTGTTCGGTAGATCTTTTTCAGTCCACCGTCATACATCACGCCGTCATGGACGCATAAAGAGCTTACCATATGCCCCCTCTTGGCTATTTGCTTGTTGTTCAAGGTGTCTATTACCTGGTTGTAATCCCCTGTGTCGAACAATAAGTTGTCATACAAACAGAACGCGTTGATATAATTCGCCCTCCTAGCTACGGTTACAGGCTTATCCATGTCAGGCATCCAGACCATGATGTCACTTATCCATCCTCCGTGCTCGACGTAACATAAAGCGATGGCTAGGCAAGTGGGCAAGTAAGGTTCTGAGTTGCTGAGCTCTTCGATCTTCTCGTCAAGCTCCTTCCCTGGCAGGAAGGTTTTAGGAAGTTTCATTATCAACTCTTTTTTCTGAAATTGACCAAGTTTTTGACAAGGCTTACAGGTATCATCTCTAATGCGGTTACTGTCGAGTATCCGAAATCAAGCAATAGCTTGTCGCTGAAAACGTCTGTCACCATGCCGCTGGTCCCGCCTTCTAACAAAGTCCCTCTGAACGAGCATAAGGCGTAGATTATATGCGCCCTTTCAGCCACTGTCTCGTTAGTGTAAGTGTTTTTTACGCCCATATAATGCCCTGCGTCGTAAAGGCTGCCTTGGTGGGAGCATAATGCCCTTATCGTGTCGTCTCTTTTTGCGACAAATTTGTTTTTCATAGTTGAGTAGACGCATTGTTCTGTGCCAGCGTCGTAAAGCTCGCCGTTATGGGTCCTTAAGGCGAAGACACAGCCTAGCCTCTCTTTCAGCTTTGAGTCTCCTGAGTATATGGTCCCCAGGTTGGAATATACTAGTTCGCCGTTATAATGGCATAACGAATAGGCTGCAGATAATTGTGTCAGCAGCTCATCATCTGTTAATGCATTGCTTACTCTGGTGTAGGCTCCGCAATCGTATAGTTGGCTGTCATGATAACAGAAGTCTATCACCATGTATTTTCTCTCGTTGACAAGCTCAGGCCTGATCATCGAAGGCTCCCAGACGTATATCTTCCCCCTGTTAACTGCTGTGCTGTCCTCTACTGCTATCGCTAATCCTTGCTCGTTGAAGTCAGGTGTTGAGAGAAGAACATCAACTTTGCCTTCCAAGTCTTTATCCGGCATGAAGCTGTCTGGAAGTTTCATCGCTAATGATACTCGTCAGAAGCTTAAATAATTTTCTAAACAGTAACAATAAACACTCGATCGAATAATGGCAAGTATTCCAATTTCTTTTTCAGAGATTCGGTAGTCTCGTGGTCGATATAAACTATCTGTATTTTACTTAAAAAAATAGCCTTGTCCAATAGTTCAACAACATCTTTTCTTCCAAACTCTTTAGTATGATAATCATATGTTTCATAATCTAGTTCCGACTTTGAATCGGTTATTACATTCTTAATCATGCGTTTTACTTCTTCATACTTGCTTTCTTTATGCTGGTCTGATATCCAGAATATCTTTATATGCCCTCTTTTCATGGTATCCAAGTTACATCTCAATTGATGATAAATAATATTATGAAGGAAAACGTCTTGAAAACTGTCTTTAGCCTCAGTTTTTTCTTCTGAAAGCATACCAATTTTATCGTCTAAGCATTTTTCTGGCACAAATATGTCAGGTATTTTCATAATGTCCTCTTCATCTGTCGAACAAAAGTAGGGTGGCGCTGCTGCAGAAGTAGAAGTTGCCGCTGATGTCTGAGCGATAGGCATCGTTACCTAGTGAGAGCTCAAACAGCTCGTCTTGGCTTGTGTTGCTCCTTAAATAAACGCCCATCATTCTTTTTCTGCCGTTACCATTAAATACAAAATCCACATATTCTGCTAACTTGTCCTTATCATTATTCATCGCTGCGAGCCAGAACTTATGGTTCTCGGCCTCTTTTCTTGTAAGCCTTTGGTTGTATTTGTCTTTTGTTATGTCAAGCTCTATGCCTTGCTCAGCATCGTAATTGATTGGTATGAAATCTTCGTCGAATCCTTGTTGGATGTTTTCCAATGTAGAAGACCTTTGAACTATCTTGAATTTGGCGCTTTTTGCCTTGTAGGCTATGCCTGTGACTGAGTCTATCTGGGTATTGAACAATGTTGAGTTCTTACCGTGAAGTTCATAATCAATAATTCTTGCTGTTATGTTATCAAAGAATGTGAAAGGCTTCTGTCCTTGTTCTTTTAGGTACGCGATGCATCCCGCAAATGTAAGGTCATGTATAAATTTGATATTTTCCTTTAACATAAAGTTTGTGAGTGGTATCGTTTTTTCTTGCTCTAGTAATCCTCTTATATTAACTTCTAAACTTCTCTCCGGAAGGAATATGTTTGGTACCTTCATCTTACAGCCGTTCTTCTCTGTCTCTTTCTTTGCCTTCGTAAACCTCTTTGGCCTTGCCTATGACCAGGTCGAAGAGGTCGTCTTGAGAATTCACGTAGAATACTTCGCAGCCTATGTCTTCTAGTTTCTTGACGTAGTCTTTGTATCCTGAGCCTATGCAGAATATCGCTCCTCGGTTCTTCTCGTTCAGGTCCATGACTGCTTTCAAGTAGGGGAATGCTGAGTCGAAGTTGTGGAATCCTGTGTCTGTTATTAGCAAGAACTGTTTCGGCTCTGAAGGGTTCTTGACCCATTCGAGCATGTCCTCTTGTGGGAGTACTGTGCCTCCACCCTTGTAGGTCAGTATGACCTCATCTATAGCGTCTATGTCTTCTGTCTCGTCTAGAGTGGTTGTGTCTCTTCCTTTGGTGCTCTGGTCCTCTCCTGAGAAGTTCTTCACAGCCACTTTTACTCCTACGTTCTTCGCAGAATGCGCAGCTGCCATGGCTGCTAGGACTGCCGGAGCTATCGACTGGTTAGGATTAGTCATGCTTCCTGATGAGTCTAGGATTATGTAGAGGTCTGGCGGCCTGTCGCCTTCCTTGAATCCGAAAGTCTCCCTGTATCTCCATTTTGACGTCGTGACTCCAGGCACTGCCCTTCCTGCTGTTTGTAACGTGTACTGCAGGTCTAAGCTTTGCGGCGGGTCGCTAGGGTTCCATCTCTTCGGAGTGAACGGGTGCGCTTTGCCGGCGACTGTGTGCATCGGCCTGAACTTGACAGAGTAGTTCTCTGCTAAGTCACGGTATAACCACTTGTTAGCTTTCTCTTCAGAGTCGAGTATTCCTGAGCCTACCATAAGCTCTTTGTATTCTTGGATTATGTTCTTGTTATCCTTACCTAATTTATTAGCTAGGCCTTTGACTTTCTCTTCTATCTCTTTCTCTAGCTGTTTCATCTTCTTCTCTAAGTCTTTCTTGTCCTTGTCTTGGCCTTGGCCGTCTTTCTTGTCATCTTTCTTTGAGGACTTGCCTTTCTTGCCTTTCATGCCCTGCAATTGTTTTAGCATCTGCTTGAGCCTCTTAGCGTCTCCGCTGGATTCGCTTTCGAATATCTGCAGGTCTTTTCCTCCTTTTCCGTCTTCTTTTACGAAAGGCGCGATTATCTGGGTGAACCTGTATACCCGTTTCTCCCAGTTCCTGCAATCATACATGTTGTCTTTGACCAATGAGTGTATCCTTTCAGCTGCTCGTTCCTGGTCTTCGCTGAACTTCTTCTTGTCGACCCATCTTCCATCCAGGTTCCAGAGCTTCTCGTAGACCCTCATGTAGACGTCCCAGCTCTTCCTCGGCGCTTTTTTCATCTCAGGGTCTGATTCTCTTCTCTGTTTGAAACGGTCGTATAAGAAGCATATCTTGTCCTTGTTGTCAGGCATGCCTTTCTCGTCCCCGTGCTCGACTATGTAGTTGTTGTCTACTATGTCTTCGAATATGTTTGAAAGGTTAGCGCCTAATTCTTGGGCTTGGAAGCCGTCGGCTATGCCCTGTGATTTCAAAGCTTTGGCTGAGTTGTGAGTGAGAACGAGCTTTGTTAGCAGGTCCGTTGATATCATCGCGTAATGGCCTACTCCGTGGAGCTCTAGTATCTCAACTGTGTCTTCCAATTCTTTCTGGTCTTTTATCATCAGGTGCTTCATCACGTGAGGCAGGCTTACGTAAGTCTTCTTGTCGAAGTATGTCAAGAATTCCGGGGATGACTGCGGGTCTTTCAAAAGCTGCTTGGCCTCTTCAGTAACCGCCGGATCGTTATCCAGGTTGTTCTCAGTGGCCACTTTAGGCTTCGGAAGCATTGCGTAGAACCAGAACTTCCTGACTTTCTCCCAGATTTCCTGCTCTTTCTCTTCACTTATCATTTTTTTTATGAAAAAAAAAATTTGAAAAAAAGAGGATTATTTCTTCCTCTTTATCTTGTACTTCGTTGCTACGTAGTGGTGTATCTTCTGCAGCCAGCAGGCTAATGAGTACTTTATAGGGTCGTCGTGGCCTGATATTTCTTGTAAGCCGTGGACTTCTACTTTGTTGACGAAGTCTTCTGCTGGCATCTCGCCTTTCTCTACTTTCTCGAAGGCGTTGACTATAGCTCCGTAGTTCTCGAATATGCCGTCTTTGGCTATGGCCCTTTTGAACCCTTCTTCTGATGTCTTCATTATCAGTCCTATAAGGCCGAGCCTGTCGTTGACTATTCCTGGGCTTATCGCTTGTGCCGTCGCTGTCGGCTCTAGCTTATGGAATGTGGTGTAAGGGACTATTGTCTTGACTGTTTCTGTCGTGACCTTGTCCTCCCCTAGGAACCATGCTAGTGCTCTGCAGTAATCGTAAGTCGCTAATACGCTTCTTACTGACAGTTCGTTCTTCGTGAGCCTACAGGCCATAGTGTCCATGTAGTATTTGCATTCTGCCGGTGACTTGCAAAGCGCGTCTGGCTGCTTGTATTCGCAGCTTCCTTTGTTCATGAACGCTATTGCGCTTGGGTTGAACTCTTGAGACGATCCCCTCATGCAGAAGTTTATCTGTGACATTAGGTAGTGGATGTAGTTCCTGGCTTCTTTCTCGAATGGTATCGCGGCTATTTCTTTTCTTATCTTTTCCAGGTCTTCTTTTGAGAGCTTAAGCTCTGCTGCCAGGTCTAAGGCTTTGGTTAGTTCTCCTCTGTCGGCAATCTGCCATTGTGTCAGCTGGTCAGGTATCGGCACTTTGACTGCTGCTCCGAACCTGTCGACGAATGGCGGTGTCATGACGAAGTTTCCTGCGTCTTGGTAGTTGGCTGTCGCGAATATCGGCCCTTCTGTCATGTGGAATATGTAGTCCATGTATTTGACTATCCCCCTGTCTACTGCGTGGTATAGCATGTCTGACTTGTCCGCTGGCAGCCTGTTGACTTCGTCTATTATGTGGACTGGGCAGGTGCAGAAGTTTCTCCATCTGACTTCTTCCTCTCCGTCTTTGACTAGTTTTCCTGTGTGAAGCCTTGCTATCATTTTCTCTTCTGTCTGTTCAGGGTTTCCGTGGATTTCTGAGTTGAGAATATCTTCTATCGGGACGTTGTGTATGAAGTGCCCTACGTATTCCGCTACTGTTGTTTTTCCTGTCCCAGGAGCTCCTCTGTAGAGCAATGAGCCTCTTTTCATCAATGAGGTTAATGTTGTGAATAGAAGTACTGGTTCGTAGCATTTCTTCTCAGGCATTTTCATCGTTACCTTGCTGTTGGCGTCTATAGGGACTTCTGAGTAGTCGCCTACGATGATGTAAGATGATCCCATGTAGAATCCTTTGTCTTGTATATAGCTCATGATGTTCTCTAGCTTTTCTTGGTGTTTCATGGTTTGGTTTACCCTCCAATGTTTTGCTGGATATATTATTCTTATATACAGAACCCCGTTTTTTCGTCTTAGTTTAGAATTTGGAGGGGTATATAAACCTTTTGATTAATACTTACATTATAGTAGTAACATTAAGGGTTGGTTAGTTGCTGATATCATACTTGACTAAATCTTAGACTCTTGTTGCGAGCAAGAAACGCCTAGATTCCGCAAGCCGTCCTTAAAATAATTAATTATCTCAGGCTTTTCCTTGACTGCCCTCTCGAGAGGGAAAACCCCTTTGTCTTCAAACCCTTTCGTAAGTATAAGCCTGGTTGCGAGAGCAGCCATGCCCCCTGTTGTTAGGGCCATTGCAGAGTTTTTGCCGTCATGCTCACCATAAATGTCTGATGAATACTTAGTATTGCCATCGTCTGCTTCGACCCTCATTACCAATACGTCCCTGTCTTCAGGACTCATTTTCCAACGCTTTGATAAAACATCAGCTGCGACTTTTCTCGGCGATATCTTCTTGTTAGCGCATTCGTAAAAAAAGGACTGCTCGTAGAATCCTGCGTCTTTAAGAGCGATTTCATAATCCGACTTGTTTTTTATTTTCTTAAGAAGAAATTGTGAAACATCATAGGCAGTGGCTTTGTCCTTGCCAAGTTTTATCTCCTCTTGTTTGAAGTATCCTATCTCACTTAGGAGTTTCATCTGTGAGAAATGGCCCGCGTACCTTAGAGTGAACTCTGACATGTTGCTTACGTGCTTTAGGTTGAACGGCAAGGTCCTTAGCCCGTCGGTTATCCCGCCCTCTAGTTCGCCTACCTGATGGAAGCTTATCTTCTCGACAGTTGAGAGGGCTTTCACCCTTTTAGGCTTCTTGTTCCTCACGCATAACGCTTGCCTTTGATATTCTTCTATAAGTCCGGCTATCGACCATGGCGCGAAGAACCCTCTTTCTTTATTCTTAGGGATTCCGCCTACGTATATCGAAGCGTTCTTAGTCTTTCCTTTCAGAAGGCTGTCGAAGAAAGCGACTAGTCCGTTGCTGAATCCTGGCGCTATTCCGCAGTCGATGAAGGCTGTGACTTTTTTCTTCTTTGCCAAGCTGTCTAGTTCGGCAAGTTTTGGTTCGGTCTGCTCCCAGAATGATATGTCCACTACGTTCTTTCCAGAGACTATCACGGATTTCACAGCGTTGTACCCGAATGCTTCTGGCAGCGCAGAAACGACTATGTCAGCCCCAGTGGCAAGTTTCGTTACGTTCTCAGGTTTTGATAAGTCTGACTGAACCTTTTTTATCTTAGCATCAGTTATTCTGTCTAAGACGTTTTGGCTGTAGTCTGCAATCGTAACATCATGCTCAGTAGCAAGATTAGGAGCTATGTAAGCGCCCATGTTGCCTGCTCCGAGGATTATTATCTTAGCCACATTTCCAGATTTCAGAATAAGGGTTTAATAAAACTTTTGCCATAAGTAATCCGAAAGGTTTTCGCTATTCCCTAAGGAAGGCTTAAAAAGAATGACTCATTATTTATGACCGTGAAAACAGTACTTGATGGAGAAAAAGTGTATTTGAGGAAACTGAAGTATTCTGACGCTAAAGACATTTACGAGAATGTTAAACATAAAGAAGTTGTGAAATGGACATTGAACATACCTCATCCTTATCCGAAAAACGGCGCTATCAAGTTCATAAGGCATAAGCACTCTGCGAGAAGGAAGAAAGAAAGCTACGCGTTTGGGATAGTGCCAAAAGACTATGGTAAGGTTGTTGGCGTAATCGACTTGTTTAAGATAGACTGGAAGAACAAGAATGCTGAGCTAGGATACTGGTTGGGAAAAAAGTATTGGGGTAAAGGTTTGATGACAGAATCTGTAAAGCTAATGCTTGGTTTTGCATTCGAAGACTTAAATCTTCATAAGGTTAAGGCGGACTTGTTTGAGAACAACCATGGATCTAAAAAGGTCTTAGAAAAGTCCGGATTCAATCTTGAAGGGAAAATTAAAGAAGGAAGATTCAGGTATGGTAAATGGCAAAATGAGTTAGTTTATGGGGTATTATCTAAAGACTACCTCGCTAAGAAGAATTAGTCCTTTGGTTTTTCTGAAGTGTCTGGCTTCTTGCTTCCGCTGTAACCTGTATCCGCCCAGCCGACTCCGCCTTCTCCAAGATTGAAGCTTGTCTTGCTGATGATTTTTTCCAATGGGCTTTCGCATTTAGGGCATTTGTCTAAGGGGTCATCGTTGATTTTTTGCATTATCTCAAAGCCTTCTTTG
>Ga0194112_10006935_pt1 | contig 14829 bp, 10 predicted proteins | sample TA2MahC400mmetaG_FD_146191 | JGI IMG/M metagenome (GOLD analysis project Ga0194112, IMG submission 146191) | Freshwater microbial communities from Lake Tanganyika, Tanzania - TA2015016 Mahale Deep Cast 400m | ecosystem: Environmental > Aquatic > Freshwater > Lake | place: Tanzania: Lake...
CGCGGCCGCTGTACCTGATCGCCGGCCCCGGCCGGGCGCGCCGCGATCCGGGGCCGGCCGCGGCGGCGGACGCGCTCGCGACCGACCGCCCCGGCCTGATCCATGCCCGCTGAACGGGTTCTCGTCGTCGGCACGACCGCCGACTACATCGACTGGATCCGCGTCCACCACCCGCAGCGGGCGCTCTTCCTGACCGACGCGCGCCACCGCGCCTCGGCGGCCGCGCCCGCGCCCCATCCCGCCGAGGAGTTGCTCGTCGATCTCGAGCGGCCGGCGCCCGCGCATCGGGCCGCGCTGCGCGATCACCTGGCCGCCTGGCCCGCGCGGTTGTCGGGCATCGCCTGTTTCGACTGCGAATCGCTGCTCCTGGCCGCGCACCTGGCGCGCGGCCTGCGGCTCCCCTATCACGCCCCGGAGGCGGTCGCCGCGGCACGCAACAAGCTGCGATCGAAGGAGCTCTGGCACGCCGCCGGCGTGCCCTGCCCCGCCGCGGCGCGCATCGTCGACGAGGACCAGGCGGTCGCCTTCCTCGGGCGTCATCGGCCCGCGGTGCTCAAGCCCCTCAGCGGGAGCGGCAGCGAGCTGATCTTCCTCTGCCGCGACGCGGGCGAGTGCCGCGCCGCGTTCCGCACCATCGCCTCGCGCATCCGCGCCTCGCGCAACGCGCGCATGTACGCGCGGGACAGCGCCGGCGCCGACGGTCCCGACCCGCGCGAGGTCTTCCTGATGGAGGCGTTCGTCGCCGGCCCCGAGTACAGCAGCGACTTCCTGCTGGAGGAATCGGGGGCGCGCCTCATCCGGGTCGCCGGCAAGGTGATGGACACCGGCGGCTCCCTGGGCACGGCGCTGGCCTACGCGCTGCCCGCCGCGCTGCCGCCCCCGCTCGACGAAGCCTCCCTGCTGGCCGACTTCGCCGCCGCCGCCCGCGCCCTGGGGATCTCCCGCGGGCTCGTGATGGTCGACTTCATCGTCCGCGACGGCCGCCCCTGCCTGCTCGAGATGACGCCGCGACCAGGCGGGGACTGCCTGCCGCCGCTGATCCGGCGCAGCAGCGGGCTCGACATGCTCGGCCTCGCGCTCGATGTCGCCGCCGGGTGGCCGCCGAGGATCCCCGCCCCGGACGCCTGGCGGCCGCTCGCCGGCGCGCGGCTGATCGCCCGCCGGGAGGGCACGCTGGCGGAGATCGACGACCGGCTGCTGCGCGACGACCCGCGCGTGCTGGAGTGCCACTGGACGGCGCGCCCCGGGCATGCCGTGCGGCTTCCCCCCGCCGACTACGACTCGCGCATCCTGGGCCACGTGATCTTCGCGCCGTCGGGGGGCGACCTCGCCCGCGAGTGCCGCGAGCTGCTCGAGCCGGTGCGCGTCGAGATCCGCGCGCAGCCCGAGGATCCTGGCCCCGCCCGCGCGTGCGAGTGCCCGAGGGAGGTCGAGCGTTGATCAGCGACGGCGCCGTCCACTGCCGCCTGCTCGAGGAGCGGGAGCTGCTCCGCTTCGTCGAGCCTCACTTCCGGAGGCGGGCCGTCTACCTCGCCGCCGCCGCCGCGCACGGCTCGCCGCTCTACCTGATCGACGCCCAAACCCTGCGCGCGCGGGCGCGGCGCTGCCTCGAGGCGTGGATCGGGGCCTGGCCCGGCGCGGGCGTCTTCTACGCCGTCAAGAGCAACGCCCACCCCGAGGTCTGCCGCCTGCTCGTCGCCGAGGGCCTGGGGCTCGACGTCTCGAGCGGGCGCGAGCTCGAGCTCGCGCTCGCCGCGGGCGCCGAGCGGATCATCTTCAGCGGCCCGGGCAAGACCCCCGACGAGCTGCGGCTCGCCCTGCACCACGCCGCGCGCGTGACGGTGCTCCTCGACAGTTTCGGCGAGCTGCGGCGCCTGACGAGCATCGCCGCCGAGGCGGGCGCCTCCCCGCGCGCCGGCGTGCGCCTGACGACCGAGGAGACGGGGCTGTGGCGCAAGTTCGGGATCCCGCTCGCGGCGCTGCCAGACTTCCTCGCCGCCGCGGGGCGCGGCGGGCGGGTGACGATCGCCGGCCTCCAGTTCCACACGAGCTGGAACCTCTCGCCCGACCGGCAGCTCGCCTTCATCGAGCGCCTCGGGCGCGCGCTGGCTGATCTTCCCGCCGGCGCCGGCGAGCGGCTCGAGTTCCTCGACGTCGGCGGCGGGTTCTGGCCCGAGCGGGGGGAGTGGCTGCACGCCCCCCCGCCGGGATCGATCCCGACGGATCCGGCAACCCGAGGGGAAGCCGCCGGGGAACGGGGCGCGGACGGCTCTGCTCCCACTGTCCCGGACGCGTCGGCGCCCCGCGCCGCCGGCGCGGCGGCCGCGCCCGCAGGCGCCCGCCCCAAGCCCCCTCCGCCCCAGCCGCGCCCGCACTTCGTCTGCCCCGCGCAGCCCCTCGAGCTCTTCGCCGGAGCGCTCGCCGGGGCCGTGCGCCGATGGATCTCGCCGCACGCGCCCGTCGCCATGCACTGCGAGCCGGGCCGCTGGCTGAGCGACGAGGCGATGCACCTGCTGCTGACGGTGATCGACCTCAAGCGGCCCGACCTGGCCGTCACCGACGGCGCAACGAACGCCGTCGGCTGGGAGCGATTCGAGACCGACTACTGCCCGGTCCTCAACCTCTCGCGGCCGGCGCCGACCGAGAGGGCCGCCGACATCCACGGATCGCTCTGCACGCCGCACGATGTCTGGGGCAGCGCCTACTTCGGGGAGGGGATCGAGGAGGGCGACAGGCTGCTCATTCCCGCGCAGGGCGCCTACACCTACAGCCTGCGCCAGGAGTTCATCAAGCCGCTGCCCCGAACGGTCCTGATCTGAGGGCGGGCCGCGGCGCGCCGAGCGCCGGCGGCGTGGGCCCGGGGCGCGGACCGGCCGGGCGCCAAGGAGAGGGGCGATCCCCCCTCCTGTCGGAGAGAAGACCGCCCCACGAGAGCTGCGCCGCGGCCGGAGTCGCTGCGGATCAGCGGGTCAGGACGAGCCTCTCCACGCGAACCCCCCCGCCGGCCTGCAGCCGGGCGAAGTAGACGCCCGGTCCCGCCGGCGTCCCCCACTCGTTGCGTCCGTCCCAGGCCAGGGAGTGCGCGCCCGCGGCCATCTCGCCCGACTGCAGCGTGCGCACCAGCCGCCCGGCGGGATCGAAGAGCGCCAGCCGGACCTCGCCGCGCTCCGCCAGCGTGAAGTGGATCGCGCCGGCTAGCGGCGCGGGGTTGGGCCAGGCGCCGAAGTCGGCCCGCGCCGCGGGGCCGTCCGCCGAGGAGAAGCCGGTCACCCGGAAGGCGTGGTGCGTGTGCTCGGCGCCGCGCGGGTGCGTGCCCTGCCAGCCATCCGTGTTCTTCGCCTTGATGTAGTAGGTGACGGCGATGTCGCCCCCCAGGGAAGGGATCTCGCCGGCGTACTCGTTGGGGTTGCCGGTGGGCGCCAGCTGCGCCTCGCCGGCGAAGTCCCCGTCGATCCCGTAGACGACCCGGACCGAGCCCGCGACCAGGGGCACCGACGAGGCCACCGTGCAGACGACCGGATAGGGGCCCTCGTCGTCCGTGTCAGTCAGCGCGGCGTGGGCGATCTCCGGAACGATGTAGTCGCTCGCCCGGAAGAAGCCGCGGCGCGTGAAGAACCAGTCCAGCGTGCCGGCGTGCAGGCCGTCGTAGAGGTCCAGGTCGGCCTGCATGATCGCCGCGGCGGCCGTCGGCATCGTCGGTCCGGATCCCAGGTAGCCGTGGCTCTTGAGGATCAGCCGGTCCATCACCTCGCGCCCGACCTCGCGCCAGGATTGCATGAGCGGCGCCGACCAGATCTGCCCGTTGCTGTGGATGCTCCCGCCCATGTCCTCGGGGTAGTGCATGGTCGAGTTGAGGATCCGTCCGTCCCAGAAGTTGTTGTGACCGTCCCAGTTGAAGACCCAGTAGTCGCGGAACGAAGAAACGCTGGCGCTGTGCGATCCGGCCCAGTAGTCGCCGAAGCCCTCGCCGATCGAGCCGGCCTCCCCGCCGCCCCAGCCCGGGACCATGGCGTGCTGAATGGCGTGGCCGTACTCGTGGAGGATGACGTCGGCGTCCTCCGCGTCGTCCACGCCCCCCTCGCCGAAGGAGAGCCGGTTGCTGCCCGGGGAGTAGTAGGAGTTGTCCTGGCCGTTGACGCCGTGCGGATCGCAGACGATCGACAGGTTCTGGATGTTGAAGAAGCCGAGCGACTGGATGTGCCGCTGGCTGTTGTCGATGTGATAGTAGACATTCACGTCCTCGAAACCCTGCTGGCTGCGGGTGTAGACGAAGCCGTGAGGATCCGGGGAGGTCACCGGGGGGCTGCTGGGGGCCTCGAAGTCGACGATGCGCACGAAGGGCCCGTTCAAGTGATACACGCCGCCCGAGTAGGTCAGGTCCCTGAGGGCGTGCAGCACCCGCTCGGCGTTCAGCTCGGCCGTGTCGGCGTCGTTGTTGTCGGCGTAGTTGCCGCCGTAGTTCACCTCGGCCGTCGTCAGCGGATCGGGGTCGAATGTGTAGCCCGAGCCGTCGACGAAGACCCGCGAGTCCCGCGCCCCGAGGATCGCGCCGGTCTCGGCGTCGACCCGCAGGAGCCAGTCGCCGGCCGGCGACTGCGCCGGCAGGTAGACCTTGTAGGCGGGGCGCGCCGCGCCGCCGGGCACGTCCCCCTGGCGGACGATCCAGAGCTCGCTGCGCGGCTCGTCGGTGAGCGCCGCGCGCAGCGCCGCGGGATCGCGCGCGTCGACGGGCAGCCCCAGCGCGCGCGAAGCGGCGTCGAGGGCGTCTCCGGGAGAGAGCAGGGCGGCGCGCTCCGGCCCGCGGGCGACGAAGGGGTCGTAGTGGCTCATGACCGCCCGCACGAAGCGGGCGGCGGGATCGAGAGCGACTACCAGGTCGCCGCGCCAGACCGGCACGCCCCCGGCCGTTTGCAGGAAGCGAACCTGCCAGCCGCCCGGCTCCTCGCTGACCCTCTCCAGCCGCAGGGCCGCGGGATCGACGATGCCGAGCCTCTCGGCCCAGGCGGCCAGGAATGCCCGCGCCGCCGCTTCGGCCCCGCCGTCGAAGGGCCCCTCGTTCAGGTGATAGGCCGCCTGAAGCGACCCGGTCCGCTCGCAGCGCCAGGCGTGACCCTCGCGGGCGACGAGCTGCGGAGCGACCTCGCTGCGGGGCAGACCGGCCAGCTCCGCCGGCCAGTCGACCGGAGCCTTGGCCGCGGCCGGGACGCTCGAGAAGATGAACGCGATCAGGATCAGCAGGCCGATCGCCGGGAGTCCGCGCATCTCCACCTCCAGGATGCCGTTGCGCCGCCCCCCCCCGGGGGGGAACGGCCGCCGATGCCGCGCGACCGACCGCCGGACGGGGATGCCCGGACGCGCCGGTCGCGACCCCTACCATTATAGCGTCTACAGGCCGCCCCCGGCAGCCTAGTTGCCCCCTCAGCCGAAGCTCGTCTCGAACGGCAGATGCGCCTCGAGCCAGGCGACGATGCCCCCCTCAAGGGCGGAGACATCCTCGAATCCAGCGTCGATCATCCGCTGCGCCGAGGCCTCCGAGTCCCCGCCGAGCAGCCCGTAGACGAGATAGGCGGCCTGCTTGTCCAGCCGCGTCAGGGCCAGCTCGAAGTGCCCTTCCTCCACGCGGTACGAGAGAGCGCGCGGGATCCGGTGGAGGAAGAAGGTCTCGCTCGTGTCGATCACCTCCAGGTCGGGAGCGGACTGGAGCAGCTGGAAGGCCGCCTGCGGGGAAAGGAGCTCGTAGGTCGCCGGCTCCGGCGGGATGGGTCGCTCGGGGCCTGCGCAGCCGACCGCGAGTTGCATGAGCGCCAGGGCGGCGGCCGCGATCAGCCAGGGCGCCGGGCGCGAGGGAGTGCCGGTCATGAGCGAGTCTCCTCCGTGTAGCGGGCGGGCTCCCCGCGGTCGATGCTCGGCGAGCCTCGCGGAGATGCCCGGAACGGGACCGCACCGGACGGCGAGGCTCGATCTCGGGACCGATCGACCTGCCTACCGCGCGGCTCGCCGCCGGTTCCTGCCGCCCGACTCGGGGCTCCGCCTCGAACATGGGTTGCACTCAGGCGGAGACGGCGCGGCGGGGACGAACGGCGAGGCGACGGGAGCGCCTTGTGGTAGACTGGTCGGGATCGTGTCCGCCCACGACCGCCGGCGACGGAGTCGTGCAGGCGGCCTCGACCACGAACGGCCCGGGACCGCGGCCGCGCTCGATCCGAAGGCTTCGCCAGGAGAGCCATGATGCATCACACGGCCGGCGCCGTTCCCCCAACCCGCCGCTCCAACCCGATCCGCTGGCCGTCCCTCGCCCGGCGCGCCGGCGCGCTGCCGGCGCTGCTCGCGACGGCCGGCCTGGCGCTCGCGGCCTGCGCCTTGCGGTCGGCGGCGGAGGCAGAGCCCGCACGGCTAGTCTGGTGGCAGGACTCCCTGGCGCCGCAGACGAGCGGCTGGTCGCAGCTTCACCGCTTCGACGGCAGCATTCTCGGCCTCATGCCGGCGGGGGACGCCACCCTGCCCGACCCGCGAGCCCGCGACCTCGGAGCCTGGGACGATCCGTGTCTCCACCTGCTCGTCGCGCCGCGGGACCTGCGCGCGCTCTCCCGCGGGGAGCTTCCGGCAGCCTGGCGGGCGGCGCTGGAAGAGGCGGGGCAGCCGCTGCCGCCGGCCGCGACCATCCGGTCGGTCGGCCCGCTCGCGGCCGACGGCGCCGGCGCCCTGATCCGCCTGCCCGAGGCGCTGCGCGCCGTGGCGGACGCGCCGGGAGGGCGCAGTCAGCCTCTCGGTCGGGCCGCGGCGGGGGCAGCGCCGGCGCTCCGGACGCATCGCGCCGGCTCGCCCGCAGCCGGGCCTCCGGCCGCCGCGCGCACGGACGAGCGGTCGGAGCTCTGGGGCGCGATGCGCCTGGCGCTGCGAGCGGATCGGATGTTCGCCGATCTCGACTACCTCTCCACGGAGCTCGCCACCCGCTACGCCTACACGCCACAGATGGACCTCGCCTGCGACTACGCGCTGGCGCAGTTCGAGCAGCTGGGTCTGACCGCCTGGTCCGACGAGTTCAGCTACAACGGATACGCTCTCAGGAACGTGGTCGCCGTGAAGGAGGGCCTGCTCGAGCCGAGCGTCATCTACCTGATCGGGGGGCACCTCGACTCGATCTCGAACACGCCCTGGACGCTCGCCCCCGGCGCGGAGGACAACGGCTCGGGCGCCGCGGGCGTCATCGAGGCGGCGCGGCTGCTCGCCCCGCTCTCCTGCGATCAGACGATCTACTTCGTCTGCTTCTCGGCGGAGGAGCAGGGGCTGCGCGGCAGCGCGCACTTCGCCGCCTGGGCCGCCCAGCAGGATCTCGACATCCGCGGCGTGCTGATCCAGGACATGATCGGCTACTACGATCCGGCCGGCACCGACCTCTGGCTCGAGGGCTTCCGCGACGCGCCCTCGTCCGTCTGGCTGATGAACCTGGTGCAGGCCAACGCCGCGCGCTACGCGGGGCTGTCGGTCTACCAGTACCCAGGCGACGGCTGGGGCTCGGACCACGTCCCCTTCCACAACCATGGCTTCCCGGCGATCCTGGCGATCGAGAACGAGTGGGACAGCTACCCCTGCTACCATCGCCCCTGCGACGAGGTCGCCTGGCTGGATGCCGGGCTCTGGTCCTCCATCTCGGCCGCGACGACGATCTCGCTGGCGCAGCTGGCCGGTGTGCAGGACGGCCTGGGAGCGCTGTTCGGACGCGTGCGGGCGCAAGGCGGCGGGCCTCTGGCGGGAGCGCGGGTGTCGATCTTTGGCACCGGCTACCCGATGCAGATCAGCGCCGCAGGGGGGGGATTCGGCTGGTCCGAGCTCCTCCCGGGAAGCTACACGCTCCTGGCCGAGCGGTTCGGCTACGAGCCGGCCACGCTGGAGATCGCCGTCGCCGGCGGCGGGTTGCTCGAGGTGGAGATGTCGCTCGCGCCCCAGGGGGCCGCCGCGGTTGCGGAGGCGAGCGAGCCAGACCCGTCCCGGGCGCGCCTGCGCCTCGTGCCCGGCATGGGCGCCTCGCCCGCCGTCGTGCAGCTCCGGCTCCCGCAGGGCGATCGGGGCAGCCTGGCGGTCTACGCCCCCGACGGGCGCCTGCAGCGCCGGCTGGCCTCCGCCGTTCGGCTCGAGGCGGGGGAGCACGCCTTCGCCTGGGACGGCCGCGACCGAAAGGGACGTCGCCTGCCCAGCGGTGCCTACATCGCCCGCTGGGAGGGCGAGGGGCACCGGGCACAGAGCACGCTCGTCCTCGCCCGCTGATCCGCCGGGTTCATGGGCGCCCGCTCCCCCTCGCCCGCTGACCAGCCGGGGCCGGGGGCGTCCGCCCCCCTCGCCCGCTGACCCGCCGGGTTCACGGGCGCCCGCCCCCTCTAGCCCGCTGACCGGCCGGGGCCGGGGGCGGCGTCTACTCCGCCGTCGCCGGGGCGGCTTCCTGCGCCGGGGGTTCCTGCTCCGCAGCTTCAGGCGCCTCGGCCTCCCGATCCCGCTCCAGCAGGGCCCGGATCTCCGCGGGCGGCTCGAAGCGTCCCTCCGGGATCTCCACGTTGTGCTCGACGCGCTCGGTGACGAAGAGCATCTCCTGGATGCCCATCACGACCTGGCGCGAGCGGAAGGCGATCTGGACGCCGTCGACCTCGCGGTAGTCGTCGGCGTAGGCGACGACCGGGATCGTGCCCATCTCCCCGGTGATGGTCATCTCCGCCTTGCGTAGCAGGCCGGTCTCCATGTCGTAGTACTGCGTCTCCGGGGAGCCCTCGACGGGGGTGAGCAGGATCTTGTGGCAGGGCCGCGACTCGACCGTGTCGATGCCGACGGTGCGCGCATCGGCATACATCTCGCGCCAGTGGAGCATGCCGTTGAAGCGGGCCTCGCGCAGGGCCATGGCGCGCTCCTCGCCGCTCTTCAGGCGCGGTCCAGTCATCGCCGTGCTCTCCCAGAAGATCTCACCGTCCGTCCCCGACTCGAACTTCCCCAGGCCGGCCAGCTCGGCGACGCTGTAGAAGAGGCTGGGGGCGGCGCTGTAGGAGACGAGCGTGCCGGTGATGCCCATCGCCGGAATCTGCATGCTGCCGTGCGTGACGCGGTTGTGGATCTGGTCCATCGCCGCCCGTCCGCCCATCGCCTCGACGGCCTGGTCGAGTAGGGCCGCCGCGTCGGGCAGCTCGGGCGACTCAGCCCGCGCGGCGGGGGAAGCGAGACACAGGCAGGACAGGACGATCCACCACAGCGGCCAGGTCTTCATCTCGTGACCCTCCATTTCGTGTGCATCAGGGCTGACCGGACGGCGACGGCCCGGGAGCGGGCTCGCCGCGCGACGGTCTACGACGCCTCGCGGATCCAGGCCAGGGCGGCCTCGAGCGCCGCGTCGCGCCCCGCGAGCAGGGCGGCGCGAGTGTGCGGCGCTTCGACATCGGGCAGGACGCCGTGGCCCTCGAGAACCGCGCCCGCCGCGGAAACGTAGTTGGCGATCGCGTAGAGGAAGCCGTCGCCGTTGGGCAGACGCTCGATCATCGCCGGCAGCACGGCGCCGGCGCTGCGCGTCCCGAACACGCGCGCCCGACCCAGGTCCTGCAGCCCGCCGGCGAAGATCTCTGTCGTCGACCCCGAGGCGCCGTCCTGCAGGATCGCCAGGGACCGGCTGAAGACCCGCGCGCGGGGCGAGACAACGAAGTTCATCTCGTTGCCGCGCGTGTGCATCGTGCCCAGCCGGCGGCCCTTCTCCTCGACGAACCAGCCGGCCATGCCCATGGCCATGGCCCCGATCCCGCCCGGATTGCCGCGGACGTCGATGATGATGCCGTCGGCGTCCATGAAGGAGGCGACCGCTTCGCTGAAGGTCTCCATCAGGTTCTGCGGGTCGAGGAAGACGTTGAAGGCGATGTAGCCTACGCGCTCTTCGATGCGCCGCGCCTCGATCCAGACCGGCAGGGGCGGCAGGTTGCCCAGCTGCGACCATCGCCCCCGGGGCGCCACCAGCACTAGGTCGCGCGTCACCTCGCGCCCTTCCCCGTCGCGGAAGAGCACGCGCCGCGCGTCGCCGATCTCCCCCTCCAGGCGCGCGGCGACGATGCCCGCCAGCATGACCTCGAGTGTCGTCTTGTCCTGGAACTGCTCGCGGATGCGCGCCAGGCTCGGGGCCAGCTTCTTGCCCTCGACGGCCAGGATCTCCCAGCCCAGGCCCACTCCCGCCTGCTCGGCCGGGGATCCCGGCTCGAGCCGCGTGACCAGAGCCTGATCTTCGATGACGCGCGCCTCCAGACCGACCCCGCCTTGACCCTTGCGTCCGGTCGAGGCCTCGGCGACGACCTCGTAGGCGTCGGGCGGGAAGATCCCGAAGTGGGACTGGTCCAGTCGCGAGAGCATGTCCACCATGGCCGCCCGCGCCTCGGCCATCGTCTCGGCCGCGGCGATCCTCGGCAGGAACTCGTCGCGGACCCCGGGCCAGTCGACGCCGTTGAGCTCGGGATCCCAGTGCTTGTCGCGGATCGTCTCCCAGGCGTACTCGAAGGAACGCAGGTTGAGCTCGCGCTGCGCCGCGTCTAGCCGCGGGGGGGCCGGAGCGCGCCGCAGGGCGCCGCAGCCGCCCCCCGGGATTGTCGCGGCGGCGACGCTCAGCAGGCAGGCGAGGAGCGCCGGGGACCAGCGTCGCGGCGCAGCCGGTCGAGCAGGACGAGGGACGCGTTCACCCAGATCCATGGCCCGGCTTCCTCCTCAGGTTGTGGACCAGGGAGTGATGATGGCTGGCTCCTAACCAGATGTCCACCAAGGCGTTGCGGCCGGATCGACGCCATCCTCCGCAATCGGCATCCTTCCGCCCGTAAGCCATTGTCATCGATCTAGTTAGTCGTGGTCCCATCAGCACTTCCCGGTCCACAACCTACTGCCAGAAATCCAGCACGCGACCGAGGCCCTCGCGCTCCTTGAGCACTTCGAACTCGCCGCCGGGCCCATGGTAGCCGATCACCTTGGGGAACTGCCGGCTGACGAATCGCGACCACATGCTGAAGGTGTAGGCCCCGACGTCGCGGATGACGAGGATATCCCCCTCGCGCGCCGGCGGCAACTCCTGCTCGAAGCTGAGGACATCCCCGGCGAAGCAGAGCGGCCCGGCGACGACGTGGCGCTCGAGCGGACCGCCGCGCGGCGCCCCGCCCGCGTCGAGGACGACCATCTCGTGCCGCCAGTGCTCGGGGAAGTAGCACTCCCGCAGCAGCATGTCGGCGCCGAGATGGATGATCAGCGTTCGCGCGCCGCCTCCCGGCTTGACGTACTCGATGCGGCTCGCCGCCCAGGCGCAGGGGGCGCTCAGGTAGCGGCCGAACTCGGTGACCAGGCGCCAGTCGCTCGTGAAGAGCTCCGGGCAGCGCGCGCGCAGGAGAGCCGCGTACTCGGCCATCCGCGGAGCGCGATCGCCGTCGGCGTAGGCAACGGGCAGCCCCCCGCCGATGTCGAAGATGCGCACGCGCGGCCCGGCGGCGCCCGCGCGCCGGTTCGCTTCCAGGGCGAAGTCCAGGGCGACGCGCATCCCCTCGACCATCTGCTCCGGCGCGCAGGCCTGGGAGCCGATGTGCACGTGCACGCCCTGGAGCCAGACATGCGCGCGATAGGCCTCCAGCAGCGCCTCGCGGAACTCGGCGATCGGCACGCCGAACTTCGAGTAGCGGGCCGCCGTGCTCGTGTAGGCGAAGCGGCCGGCGCCGACCTGGGGATTGAGCCGCAACCCGATGCGCGGGCGCGCCGCCGCGCTCGCCGGGCGCGCCGCGATCAGTTCGGCCAGCCGGGCGACCTCGTCCAGCGAGTCGGCGTTGATCGCCGCGCCGAGGTCGAGGGCGTAGGCCAGCTCGGCCCGCGTCTTGGCCGGGGAGTCGAAGACGATCCGCTCCGCCGGCACGACGGAGCGGGCCAGTTCGAGCTCGCCGAGCGAGGCGACTTCCAGACCCATGCCCTCCCGGGCCAGGCAGCGCAGGAGGGGCGGCAGCGGCGCGGCCTTGACGGCGGCGGTGTGCAACGCGCCATCGGGAAAGGCCTCGCGCAGCTCCCGGGCGCGGCCGGCGAGCCTCTGCAGATCGATGAAGAGCGCCGCGGTGTCGTCGCCGGAGAGCAATCCGAGCTCCAGAGCGCGCCGGTAGGCGGCGCTCAGCTCGGACGGCGGGATGCGCTCGCCCACGGCGGCATTCACCGGCGCCGGGCCGCGACGGCGACCAGGACGGCCAGCAGGAGCACGGCGACGGCGAAGAAGGGGAGCAGCGCCCCGGCCGCGGAGTCCCGGGACGCGGCGCGCATGACGCCGAGAGCGATCATGACCCCCACGACCAGGGAGGCGACGACGGCGGCGGCGACGGGGCCGCGGCGGGCGGCGCCGCGGCCCTGCGCGGCAATGCGCAGGGCGTCGCCGATGTCGCCGGCGCTGACCCCCGGATGGGTCTGCTGGTACTCGCGGATCGTGGCGGAGATCTTCTGCGCCAGCTCGAGCGCGGCCGGCGACCCGGAGCTCGTCACCGGCGGCGGGAACACGACCATGAGTCCACCTCCCGGCTGGCCGCCGGAAGCCGGCGGCGGGGACAGGGTGTCGGGCTGATCAAACCCGATCCGCCCGGCCGGGGAAAGTGGAAAGCGGCTCGCCTTCCGGACAGCGGTGGCACTCCCGGGGAAACCGATCCGGTTCCCCGGGAGTGCCCGGGAAGCGCACGATCTGTCAGCGGCCCGAGGGGACCCGCCGGCCTCAGGAGGCCGCGCCGGGGAGCATGACCCGGTCGATCACGTGCACGACGCCGTTGTGGCCGAGATGGTCCGCGGCCAGGACCCTGGCCCCGTTGACGAGGAGCTCCTCGCCGCGGGCGCCGACGTCGATCGTGGCGCCGCCGAGGGCCTTTACGGGATGAGGCGCGGCCATGTCGGCGGAGCTCATGCGCCCGGCGACGACGTGCTGCATGAGGACCGCGGTCAGCTTCTGCGGGTCCTCCAGCAGGGCCTGCATCTGTGCCCGCGGGATCCGGGCGAAGGCCTCATCGCTGGGGATGAAGAGAGTGAACGGGCCCTCCGCGCTCAGCGCGTCGGTCAGCTTCGCCGCCTGGACCGCCTCGACGAATGTCCGGCATGAGGGCAGGCTGGCCGCCATCTGCACGACGGTCATCGACCCGGTCGGCTGGGCGGCGCCGGCCGCGGCGGAGGAGGGGGTCGCGCAGGGGGACTTGACGGCGCAGTCCGCGGGCGACGCGGCGCCGGTGGCGGAGACCTTGCCGGCGGGCTTGCTGCCGGAGGGGCAGCACTGCGCGGAGGCAGGCTGCAAGAGCCCGGCCAGAATCAAGCCGGCGGCCATGCCGACTGCGACCAATGTCTTGTGGATCTTCATGGGATGCACTCCTCTTGTAGGGGCGACCGATCGCCGGTGCGATTCGACTTCCGGGGCGTCCAGGGGGACCCATGTTCAACCGCCGCCGGTCGGGGGGGTTCCCGGCGGCGGCGGGAATCGTCGCGCCGAGCCCAGGCGACGCAACGAGGAGTCGTCCGCGGCCGACCCGGGGCTCCGGCAGCCGCCGAGCGCGGGAGCCGGGGCGCCCGTGACGCGCCGGCGCCGGCGTTCCCGCCGCCCCGGCGGGGCTCAGCGGGGCGGCGGCGCCTCGGGCAGGAGTCCGGCGAGCCGGTCGCGGTGGACCGTGAAGCAGAGCGCCTTCAGCCGGATGTAGTCGCCATCGTAGAAGGCGTAGCCGGGGAAGCGCCCCTGGCGGGAGCTGCGGTTGCTGTCCTTGATCAGGAACCAGTCGCGCCCGCCCCAGGCCAGGTGGCCCACGCAGTGGTTGCCGTGATCGTCGGTCGTCGCGCGGTTGGCGATGCGCAGCTCGCGGCTGAACTGGTCGATGAACTCCGCGGGGATGTCCCAGCTCGGCACGACGGCCGCGTCCTCGAGCCCGTCCATGCCCGGCTCGCTCACGTCGACGCCCAGCACGGCGGTGCACCCCTCTCGCGCCGCCTCGCGCAGGACGCGGTAGAACTCGGGCAGGGGCAAATTGAGGAAGTCCTCCCGCCGGCGCCAGTTGTCGTGCACGTCGAGAAGGGTCCACTCGCCGAAGGGCTCGCGCAGCGTCGAGACGACGCTGACGTAGGCGTCCAGATCGAGGGCCAGGACGTCGCGCAGGAAGTCCGGCGGCGTGTGCGTGCGCCCCTCGTAGTCGAAGACCTCGGGCGGGACACCGAGGTACTCGTCGAGCAGGGAGCGGACGAGATCGACTACCAGCGCCTCCTCCCAGCAGGCCCGCTCCTCCACCCAGGACAGCAGCGCGTCGAGCCGCTCGGCCAGCTCGGTGTGATCGTGGCGGCCCTCCTCGTCGGGGCAGCCCCGGTAGGCGTCGGCCGGCACGGCGCCGTAGCGAGCGTAGATGTCCTGCAGCGCGTGGTCCTGCGAACCCTCGCCGAAGGCGGAGCGCCCGTATTCGCGAACGAACCGGCGGGCCTTCTCGACATACTCCCAGTAGACCAGCCACATCTCGGAAAGCTTCACGCGCCGGCCGTTCAGGCGCTCCACCTCCGACTCGATGAACGAAGTGGCGCTGAAGGCCCAGCAGGTGCCGGTGGCGTACTGCGCCCGGGGAGGGAAGTGGAAGGCTGCCGCGAAGGCCTCGGGGCCCGGCGGCTTGTCGATGCCCCTCCAGTCGAGTCGGAGCTGCCTCGCCTCGAGCTTCTTCAGCCGCTGGTCCTCGGCGTGGCGCTCCCGGGCGGCGAGAGAGAGGGAGTCCCGAAGCGCTGCGCGCGCCTGGCGGGCCGAGCGCAGCGCATCCATCTCCGCGTCGGGCGGAGCGACGCGGTAGACCGGACCCCCGGGCGCCT
>Ga0194112_10006939_pt1 | contig 14826 bp, 9 predicted proteins | sample TA2MahC400mmetaG_FD_146191 | JGI IMG/M metagenome (GOLD analysis project Ga0194112, IMG submission 146191) | Freshwater microbial communities from Lake Tanganyika, Tanzania - TA2015016 Mahale Deep Cast 400m | ecosystem: Environmental > Aquatic > Freshwater > Lake | place: Tanzania: Lake...
GAGTCCTGTTTGGAGTGCGGCCTTCAGGCCGTATCTGGGCGTACGGGCTGAAGCCCGCACTCCGAACGCGCGCTACGTGATTTGTGGCCAGAGTAGTAATACTCCTTGTGCTTGGTGTCGCAACTTAGGCGATAGACGTTCCGGTCTCGATTGGCTTCCACAAAGACCAACCCCTCCTTGGTCGGTATCGCCTGTTCCGTCTTCATCTTGCCCCGACAGTCCACGAGTGTGAACTTCTCAGCAGCGAAAGCGACCGCGAGTGACGGCTGTTTGGGGGCTCTGGGATCGCCAGCCTCGGCAAAAGTCCCCACGAGTTCGAGGCAAACGGTCTTGGGGTCCGGCGTCTCCGGCTCAGCGCCGCCAGCACAGAGGACCAGCATGCTCAGGGCAAGGGCCGCGAAGGCTGGCTTCATTGCTGTCCTCCTGGGGGCGAACGAGGTGGCGCCGGGCCTACGAAGACGCAACTGGCCGCTTCTTCGGCTTGATCCGCACGGCGGGAAGGCGGACGACTTTGCGGCCGAGCGTTTTCTCGATGCGGCGGAAGTCCTCGCAGATGGCGTGCAAGTCCCCGTGGAACTTGGCCGTGTGTTCCATGCGGTACTTGCGCACTTCCTCGACGATAGGGTCCTTCATGACACGATCTCCAGATACTGCCATCATACCCCGTTCAGGCAGTTTTTCAACCGGCGTTCACTTCCTCGCCGCCAGGTAGCCCCAGAGGTAGGCGTTGGCGGCCATCGGCTGCTGGACGGTGAATTCGCAGACCGAGGGATACCAGAAGACGTCCCAATATGCCTCGGCGGTGGGCCATTGGGCGACGGGGGGATGGCAGAAGCGGGCGACGTTCTTCTGGCCCCAATCGCCCTTCGCGCGCTCGACCTCCTGGGGGCCGAACACGGTGAGGCCGGGCGGAGGCGGCTGATGGGTGACACGCGAATCAATGTGCAGCGGGTGCTGAGGCCACCGAGGGCCGAGGCCGGTGGTGTAACAGAGGTTGAGCGGGTTCGCTCCGCCGCCGAACTGGGCGGCGAGGACGAGGGCACGCAGGTACTTGGCCTCGCCCGTGAGGATGTGGGCGCGGACGACGCTCTCGGCCTCCGGTGTGGCGGGCGCGCCCCAGCCGAAGGGGCGCCAGAAGTGCTTCATCCAGCGAAAGCCCGACTTCGCCTGGGAGGCGAGCCGCTCGTCGGCCTCGCGGAGGATGGCGGCGCGACAGTTGGCCTTCACCTGGGCGTCCACGCCGGGGCGGTCGGTACGGGCGTAGACCCAGGCGGCGTCGCGCTGCTCGTGCTTCTGCCAGACGAATAGCTCCGCCTTGGGATCCTTGAAGGCCGTGGTGGCGAGGAAGATGTCGTGCCAGGCGGGGTCGCCAGTGAGGCGGAACAGCTCGATGGCCGCGAGGTTGCGGGCGTCGCGGACCTCGGGTGGGGACTGCTTGTCGCCCGCGGCCTTCAGCTCTTTCTCGGCCCAGGCCATCGCCCGCAGCGCGCTCTCGCGATAGACCTGCGGCGAAAAAGACTCCAGGAGTCTTTTCTGCGAAGCACCCGCAGGGCCGTTCCGGGAAAAGACTCCTGGAGTCTTTTTCGCCGTCTCGAGCGCCAGAGCAGCGCGGGCGGCGACGCCGGCATAGACGTAGCTCGACCAGATGCAGGGAGCGTAGGCCATGACGGTGAGCGATTCCTGCCAGCTCCCCTCGCCGTGGCGGGGGTGCTCCTCGCTCTCGATGCCGCCGCGGATGCCGCCCTCGGGGGTCTGCATGCGGCGGTAGCAGTCGAGGTTGAAGAGCGCCTCGTTCACGATGTCGGGCAGGCCGTTGCCCGATTCGGGGATGTTGAGGGGTAACGCCGCGAAGTAACCGGGGAACAGCTCGGCGAGTTCCAGGAGCAGGCGCGATACGACAAGGTGCTGGATTCGGCGGTCCCAGTCGCCGGCGTCCATGTAGCCGCCCCAGGCATTCGCCACGAGTTGGTCGGTGCGGCCCTTGTTGAGATTGCCGAAGTTGTTGTCCTTGCGGTTCAACCCGTTGCCCGAATCCATCAGGCCACAGGTGGAGTGGAAGACCTTGAGGCCGTCGTGGGGGTGGAAGGCGCGGGGGCGCTTGAAGGCCGTGTTGGGCGGGCCGAGGGGGATGCCGCTGCGCTGATGGTAGAAGCCGCGGGCGGACACGGCGAATGCCTTCCGCCAGGCGTCGTCTGCGATGGTGAAGGGGTAGGAGCAGCCCACGCCGTCGACCGCCACGCGATAGGTGCCGGGCGTCCGCAGCGGCGAGAAGTCCATCTCGTAGACCGGCGCGCCGGTGTAGTTCCGCTTATAGGCGTCCTCGGGGTCGGCGGCGGCCCTCGACAGGGCGACCTTGCCCTGAAACACACTCTTGTCGTTGGCGTCGAGCACGTCGAAGCGGAGGCCCTCCTGATAGGTCACGGCGCCCCCGCCGCCCATCCAGCAGGAGAGGAAGGCGACCTTCGCGGGGTCGTCGGGCCGGAAGCCGAGGTGGCTCACGTGCACGGCTTCGCTGCGGAGCTTCGCCGGCTCCCACGTGAAGCCCGTGGCGAGCAGGTGTCCGCCACGGAAGCAGATGAGATACTCACGACCAACCACGAGGGGCTTGGGCAGGCGGAGGAAGATGTGGTGCTCAATTGGGGCCTCCATCTGCCAGGGGCCGACGCGCGCGAAGTCGGAGGGCTTGCTCTTGCGGCGGACGGCGGTGGGGGCAGTGCCGTCGCCGGCGTAGTTCGGGTCGTCGGGGCAGCGGATGCCGTAGCTGGTGGGGGCGTCGGCCCAGGCGAGGTCCAGCTTGTCCCCGACCACGCGGTCGGGGGTGTAGATGAGCTTCTCTTCCTTGCCCACGAGCGCGCCGATGAACTTCCCGTCGCGGTGGACCCAGCGCTGGTGGGTCTTGCGGTCAACCTTGTCGTCGAGCTGGGGCTCGTAAGGCACCTGCCGCCCGTACTCCGCCCGCCCGGCCTGGACGACCACCTCGATGATGTCGGGCGCGACCATCCCCACGTGGACCACCTCGGGCATCTCGCCGCACAGAGAAGAAGAGGCTATAAGGAATGCAGGAAGGCAGGAAAGGAATCGGAGGAAGAGGGGCGGTCGGGTTGAAGCCCAAGAGTCCAAGGGCGTGGCTCGCCCTCGCTCCCGCGACCCACGCATTCCGGTTGCCCGTTTCCTTTCCTGCATTCCTGCCTTCCTTATAGTCCCCTCTTCTTCTTGTCCTCAGTGGAGGAAGAGTCGCAGCCCTGAGTGGACCATGACCATTCCATACTGGTCTGCGGCAGCCGTGACATCCTCGTCGCGGGCCGAGCCGCCCGGCTGCATGGCGTACTGCACGTTCGTGCGGCTCAGGCGGTCAATCGAGTCGCGGAACGGGAAGAAGGCGTCGCTCGAGCACACGATGCCGTCGAAGCGTTTCACCCAGTCGAGCCGCTCTTCGCGGCTCAGGGGCTTCGGCGCCGTGTCGAGCTGGTCCAGCAGCCATTGCCTTTCGGCCTCCGCCAGCTCGTCCCACAGCAGATAGGCGTCCACCACGTTCGTCTTCTCGGGCCGCCCGAGGCCCTTCTTGAACTTGAGGTCCAGCACGCGGGGGTGGCTCTGGAGGAACCACTTGTCGGCCTTGCCGCAGGCGAGGCGGACGCAGTGGACGCGCGACTGCTGTCCCGCGCCCATCCCAATGACCTGCCCGTCGTAGGCGAGGCCAACGGAGTTGGATTGGGTGAATTTCAGCGCCACGCTGCACACGAGGAGCGAGAGTGCGGCGGCCTCGGGGATGTCCTTCTTCTGCGAAACGACGGTCTTCAGCAGGTCGCGGGTGATCCTGGCGGTGTTGCGGGTCTGCTCGAGGCGGAAGCCGAAGGCATCGCGGTATTCCAGCTCGGGCGGCTCGTAGGCGGGGTCAATCTCGATGGCCAGGTAGCGTCCCCCCTGCTTGGCCTTGAGGATTTCGAGGGCCTCGGGCTCGTAGCCAGGGGCGATCAACCCGTCGGAGACCTCGCGGGCGATGAGCTTGGCGAGCGACACGTCCACCACATCGCTCACGGCCGCGATGTCGCCGAAGGAGCAGAGGCGGTCGGCTCCCCGCGCCCGCGCGTAGGCCGTGGCCACGGGCGAGAGTTCCTCGCCCTCGGGGATGAACTGCGAGAGGCGGAACGCCTCGTCGAGCGGCCTGGCGATGGCCGCGCCGGCGGGGCTCACGTGCTTGAACGACGCCGCGCCCGGCAGCCCCGTCGCCAGCTTCAGCTCGCGGGCCACCTGCCACGCGCCCAACAGGTCGAGCAGGTTGATGTAACCCGGCGTGCCGTTGTGAACCTTCAGCGGCGACGGCTCACGCTCGACGACCAGCCGCGCGAACTTCTGGTGAGGGTTCAGCCCATACTTCAGCTTGATCTCCACCCAACGGCCTCCAGAGGGTGACCGCGAATCACGCGAATCTACGCGAATCAGATAATCGCAGAAAAGCGGGAAGTCGTCAAGCGGGCTGGCAACCGGATGCCCAAGGTGTATAATGCGGCGGTCGGGAGGGAGCGCGGGTCTGAGGACGAAAGGGGGCGCACCCATGCGACAGCTCGCAGCCCTGTGCCTCGCGGCGCTCGCCCTCGTCGGTCGACGTGGAATGGGTTCTGCCCACTAGGATTCTATTCTTCTCGTTGGGTGTCCTGCTGGTTGTCGCGCACGATGTTCTCGTCCAACTTCGGATTGGCGCCCTTCTTCAGCAGCACGCCAACCGCGTTGCCCGTGATCGTGTTGCTGACCAGTGTCGTGGCGGAGTCCTTGCCGCAGCAAACGCCGGCGATGCCGTTCTTGCTGACGTAATTTGTGGTGAGGACCCCTTTCGCCGTGGGTCCCAGGTGGATGCCCGAAGCGCCGTTGCGCTCGATGATGCAGCGAGACACGGAGGGATCGGCCTGCTTGTCAAGCGCCAGGCCATCGCCATAACATTCCTGGATGGTGCAGTGGGCAACGGATGGCGAGCTGTTGGTTATCCATAGCCCCCGGGAGGCGTATTGGATCGTGCAGTAGCGGAGGCTGCTGGCCTCGCCCGAGGTGTTCTCTGTCGAGAGGGTATCCCAGTCCCCGGGCTGTGGCTTTTCCTCGGCCGACGTGAACACGATGGGCTTCTCCTTCGTGCCCTCGGCGATCAGGGTGCCCTCATTGCGAACCCAGAGCCGGAAGCCCTTACGCACCTTGACGACCACTCCAGGTTCGATCGCCAGCTTGCCTCCTTGCCACACGCGGATGCTCTTCGTCAGCACATAGGGGCTGCCGCTCCCCTCCCAGCGGACGGGCTCCTGGATGTCCCGGTCTACCCATGTCTCCCGTGTGAACCGGGTCAGCACGCAGGCAATCTGGGGCTTGGGCTGGTCGTGTCCTCTCCGCTCGAACTTCACAAAACCCACACCGGGGGCCACCCAAGCGTCGCTCACGATGCCTGCGTCCGGCAATTCCTGGCGCAAGAGCAAGCAGCGGAATTTCCCAGCGGGAACCTCCACGGTCTCGGTCTTGACGACGGAGTGCTTGGACCGGAGCACCTCGGTCCTGCGGCCATAGCACATCTCGCCCGCGTCATCCCACTGGAGGCCCTCCTTCAAGGGAAATCGCATGGCGACGCGCGGCTTCAACTCCTCCTCCAAGCTGTTCCACGACAGCATCACATCGCCCTCTCGACGCTCGTAGGAGCTGTCAATCTGGCGGTCGTCGCCGAGCACCTTGACGCTCAGATAGTCCTTCCCGAAGACCCGTTGCGTTCCTTCGACGAGAAGGGTCAGCTTCTTGAACCAGATCCCTTCTCCGCCAACCTCAACCCGGAACTCCCAGCGACACCCCGGGTGGAATGGATAGCCCCCCGAAGGTATCACCAGCTTGTCGCCCTGGGCCCAACAGCAGGCCCAAGTGGTCGCCAGGAGGCCCACAGAATAAACGAGCACTTGCCCAGGCGCATGGCGCTTGCTGCCCATCGCGTGTCTCCTCCCTGACGCAACAGGTCCTATCGGGTCGGCTCGGGCGCGCCGGCGGCGCGTTCCCTGTAGTCGGGCGGAACTTGAAATGTGGACTCGGCTATCTCGGTGAACTGAAGATCCCTTACTCTGAGGGTGGTCTTACTGCCCTGAAGAGAGACTGTCATCTGGCGGACACCGGTTCGTGGGCTCGTGCTTCGCAGAAGCTCCAGTTCAGCCTTGCCTGCGCCGCCACCCGCGCGGACACGCTGGTACCTTAGCTTGCCGTCGGTCACCAGGGGGGGATCGGGCGCCGGGAGCTTCCTGACGCCAACAAGGCGCTCCATCATGGCCTCGAGGAACGCTTCCGCCCCAGGCCGCTCCGGCGCGCCCCGCAGGCCACGCCTCGTGTAGGTCTTCGTCTTGTGGTCAATCTCGATTTGCTCGGCAGAACCCAGTCGGCATAGGATCGTCTTGCCTGCCATGTCGAGGCACATGGTCTCCTTGCCTTTGGTCCTCTCGACATATAGGTGTGCGATGAGAGGTTCTCCTCCCTTTCCGTCATCCAGGTGGAGCTCCGCGCTCACCCACTGACCCTCCGCGTCCTGCCAGATGAGCAGGCCCAGCAGCATTACGAACTGCATCATGATCCGTCCCTCCTTTCTCTGCGGTCTACCTCCGTGAGACAACGACCGCCGGGGTACTGCGAGCGCAGGAGCATTATACGCAAAGCAAGCCGAGAATCAAGTTGTCTTCGCGTCCGGTGTGCCTACTCCCATCCGAGCCGAGGACATGGTATGATATGGACCGATGGCGGCGCACGAGCCAGGCTTTGCTGAAAGTGGATCCCGGGCCCTCTGAACTCAAGCGGGGCATGACCGCCCGGTGCATCAGAACCGTCAGGAGGCGCGAGATGCGGCAGATTAGCCTTCTGTGCCTTGTCGCGTCGTGGATGTGCCTGCCCGCCCACGCGGGCCTTTTCGGCGGCAAATGGTGGAAGGAGCTGCCGGCCGGCGAGACCATCGTCGAACTCCCGATGAGCCTGGAGAAGGCGAAGGACGAGTGGGAGGTGGGGCCGGGGCTGAGGGTCGCTGGCGACGACCTACTGGGCGTGCCCGTGCTTGAGCACTCGGGCGGAGCCGTCGGCTTCCTGCGCACACGCAAGCCTGCCGAGGGGCCGTGTGACATCGTCGCGCGGGTCCGCATCACGGAGGAGAAGGCAAACGGTCACGGGGCCACCCTGGCCTGCGGCGTGACCGGGCCGAGCGCCCAGGCCGAGAGTGCATATGCCCTCGACGCCACGTCGTCCCCCGCCGCGGGCCGCTGCCACCTCACCCTCACCCCCCGAATGGGCGCGGCGGCCAACCGCGCCTACCAGACCTACCGTCCCGCCAGCGAGGACCCCGTGCGGACGCAGTGGCCGCACGCCGTCACGCTCGCGGAGCGGTTCAAGGAGGCGCCGAAGGGCTGCCCGGAGCCGCTGCGGGCCGAGATCGAGTCGGCGATGGCGGCAATCCCAGGGGTCCGCGACACGTGGTTCGCGCTCCGCATCGAACTGCGCGCCGATGCCGTGCGCCTTTGGAGGGATGGCTTCCTCGTCGCGGAGCACAGGCCGCCGGGGCGCGTTGCGGGCGACGTCGGCCTCTGGCTGCGCGGGAGCGTCCGCGTCGCCTCGCTGGGCGTCCGCGACGTGCGCAAGCAGGGCGAGGGCTTCACCCCCCTGCCGATTGACGACGCCTGCAACGCCAAGGGCCTCGTCAAAGCGGATGCGCTTCCGCCTGCGGGCGCCACGGTCGCCATCCGCTCGGTCCCGTTCGCCTTCCCGACGCGGAGCGAGCACGTGGACCTCGGCGCCAGCCTGTTCCGGTTCCGCGATCACAACGAGTTCGTGGACGCGAACACGAGCTGGCCCGAGCCTGGGCTGCTCGACCCCGCGCGGATACGGTTCAGCGTGCCGAACCGCCCGTGGCGGCGGCTGTGGCTCGTCGCGGCGTCGGATGGCGAGCCGAACAAGGTGCCCATCGTGACGGCCCGCTTCTATCGGCCACGAGCCGGCTTCGCGGTGGACGCGGCGACCGAGGTGCCGACGCTCGCCGCGCGCAGCGGCCCCAAGGGCGCGCGGCGCCTGCCCGTGACGCTCGCCGATGGCAAGAGCGGCAGCCTGTGGCTCGTGCCCATCGAGCTGGACAGCGTGGCCATCGCCTCGCGCTTCCGCGAGGAGCACACGCTCTCGCTCGAGCTGACGAAGCAGGTTCACGACTGGCGGGCTTATCCCGACCCATGCGTCTACGACCGCTTCCAGGGCGGCCTGCCGAGCGGCGTGCGCATCTTCGCCATGACCCTCGAGGAGGCGCCCATCCGCCTCATCGCGTCCAGCAACCGCACGGGCAATGCCTTCGTCAGCCCCGAGACCCCCATCTGGCACGTGAAGGTCGAGAACCTCCGCGGCCGCCCTGTGCCCTTCCGCCTCCGCCTCACCTCCGGCCACCTCATGGGCGACAGGATTGACATCGAGCAAAGGGGCGAGCTAACGTGGGAATCGGCCGCCCGCTTCGACTTCCCGCTGCCCGCATCCTACCCGGGCCTGCATCGCGTGAGGGCGGAGGTGGAGGCGGAGGGGGAGACGTTCGCCCAGGAGGGCACATTCGTCCAGCTCCCGCCCGACACGCGGAAGGCGGACGCGGCGAGCAGCCGCTGGGGCCTCTGGTGGTGGCGCGGCGGCCACCTGACGAATCCCAACGAGGCGGAGGACCTCTATCTCCTCCGCGTCGCCGGCACCCGCGTGGCCGCGGCCAAGGACCTCCAGACCCGCCGCCAGTGGGGCATGGCGCCCAACCCCCGCATCATCGTCAGCGGCCCAGCCAAGTGGGCCTTCCAGGACCCCCACGACCCGAAGGAGTACGAGAAGTTCAGCGAGGAGATCGGCCTGACGGCCGCCGAGCAGCTCAAGGAGGCGCCCGACATCCCGTACTTCTGCATCTTCGGGGAGAACGCGATCTCGACGCCGCTCACCTATGGCATCCTGCCGCGCTTCATCGGCGAGGGCGATTACCAGTTGAGCGCCGAGGAGAAGACGCGGATCCGCGCCAGCACCCTCACCGCCAAGGCCGCCACCGAAGGCATCCGCAAGCACGCGCCGAAGGCAAAAGTCTCCTTCGGCTGGTGCGAGCCCATCTTCAGCGTCCCCTTCATGTGGGAGAAGTACCCGAAGGACTACATGGACGCCATCGGGGTGGACACCCCGCAGTTCGAGCGGATGCCCGAGATGCCCGTCCGCTCGGTCGCCCCGAACAGGATGTGGATGCTCCAGGAGGAGATGAAGCGCTGCGGCTACACCGGCATCCCCATCATCCACACCGAGAGCTACTTTCCGTCCAGCCACCCCCTCGCCCTCGGCCACCACACGGCGGCCGACTACTATGTCCGCACCTCCGTCCTCTCACTCGCCCTGGGCACGAGCCGCTTCCTGTTCTGCTTCACCCTTCACGACTGCGCGGGCTACTGGGGCAGCACCCACTACGGCTGCATCGGCATCACGGGGCCGCGCCCGGAGTTCAACCCCAAGCCCGCCTTCCCGGCCTACGCCACGATGACCCGCCTCCTCGACCAGGTGCAATGCGACGGCTACGTGCCCACGGGCTCCCAGTCCGTCTACTGCGTCCGATTCAAGAGCGGGAACAAGTTCATCTACTGCCTCTGGACCATCCGCGGGAGGCGGCACGCTCTCATTCACGCCCCGAAGGCGAAGAGCGTCGTCACGACCACATGGGAGGGCTTCGAGAACGACCTGCTCCTTCCAGAGCGGCCCACATGGGCGCTCCTCTCCCCGACTCCCTGCTGGATGACGACCGATCAGCCCATCGAGAAGATCGAGCTGCGCGAACCCGTCCACCCCGAGCAGCCGGGCGCGCACGGCCTGGTCCTCGACACCTTCGACCGCCCCTGGGCCTACGACCCCGCGCCCTACGACAGCTATGCGAAGAACCACTGGGACCTGCCCCGCTTCCCCGGGCCGATGAAGGCGAGCATTGTGGCCGACCCGGTCTGGGGGTCGAAGGTCTGGGACGCGGCTCTGGCCACCCCGCCGAAGGAGCGGCCGCTTGCCGCCTGGTACGGCGTCTTCAAGCCGCCGAAGCCCATCGCCATCCCCGGCAAGGCAAGGGCGCTCGGCATCTGGGCCAACGGACACTCGCACTGGGGCCGCATCATCTACGAGATCGAGGACGCCAAGGGCGAGGTGTGGCAGAGCATCGGCACCAAGGACGAGTGGAACTGCGATGACATCCACTCGTGGAGCTACTTCAACTTCGACGGCTGGCGCTGGCTCGAGTTCCCCCTGCCCAACAACCTCCCTGGCGACAACTACCGCGAGAAGGACTCCGTGTGGTGGAACCACAGCGCCGAGGGCATCGTGGACCTGCCCGTGCGGCTCACCCGCATCATCATAGAGATGCGGACGCACAACATCTACGTGAACGAGCTGCTGCCCGTGGCCGACCGCAGCGTGCAACTGGACAACCTGACGGCGGTCTACGATAATGCCGAGGCGATGAGCGACGCGCCCGTCCGCCTCCAGCGAGAAGCCGCGCGACCGGCACAGTAACCGCGTCGGCAAGCCAAGACTGCCTGAAGGCAGGACTCCGAACAGGGAGGAGACCGGTTTGGAGTCCTGGCTTTAGCCAGTCTTCGTCTGGGGTGCGGAACACATCTTCGGAGACGAAGTAGGAGAGAAGCAGTTGCGTGCGAGCACTCTTAGCTTCGCCTGTTCCCTCGCGCTGAGTGCCCCTGCCGGCGAGGCGCCTCCGCCCGCCAAGGTGGAGGAGCAGCGGCTCGGGCCGCTCCACGAGAAGGTGCTGCTCTGGCGCACGACCCGCGACGGGCGGCGCCTCGCCTACGCCGCCGCCGTCGAGGGCAAGGTGGTCGTGGTGCTGGACGGCCAGCCAAGCCCCGCCTACGACGGTCTCGCCCCAGGCACGCTCCGCTTCAGTCCCGACGGCAAGCGCCTCGGCTACGTCGCCGTGAAGGAGAAAAAGCAGTTCGCCGTGATTGACGGCCAACCAGGCCCGGAGTTCGACGGCATCATGCAACGCCACCCCTTCTTCAGCCCCGACGGCGCCCACGTGGCTTATGCAGGGCATCGAGGCGGGAAGTGGACCGTCGTGCTCGACGGCAAGCCCTCGACTTCGCTCGGGCCAGGGCCCGGCCCCGATTTCGACGCCATTCTGGCTGACAACCCGGTCTTCAGCCCTGATGGGAGGCGCATGGCCTACGCCGCAAGGAAGGGGACGAAGTGGGCTGTGGTCGTGGATGGCCAGGTTGGGCCAGAGTTCGACGCGGTCCAGGGGGGCGCCCCGCTCTTCAGCCCCGACAGCAAACGCATCGCCTACGGCGCGCAGAAGGGGGGCAAGTGGCTCGTCGTCGTGGACGGCCAGCCCGGGCCGCCCGTGGATGCCCTGCTCGACGAAGGCCCCCGCTACGACCAGCCCGGCATTAGCATGGACACCGGCAGCCCCCTCTTCAGCCCCGACAGCCGCCACGTGGCCTATGCCGCGCAGGTGGGCAAGAAGTACGCGGTGTTCCTGGACGGACAGCCTGGGCCAGAACTCGATGGGGTGGCAAAGGGCAGCCCCGTCTTCACCCCCGATGGCCGCTTGGCCTATGTTGCCATGAAGGCGCCCAACCACTTCCTCTTCCTCGACGGCAAGGCGGGGCCGGAGTGGGACGCCATCGGGGAGGGCGATCCGGTCTTCGGCCCCGACGGCAAGCGGGTGGCCTACAGCGCGCGCAAGGGGACGAAGTGGTGCGTGGTCCTCGACGGGCGCCCCGGCCCTGACTTCGATGCGGTCATGTCGAGTTGGAGGCGCATGCAGTGGTCTAACCCCGTCTTCAGCCCGGACGGCTCGCGGGTGGCGTACGTCGTCCGGCGGGGCGAGAAGTGGCTGGTCGTGCTCGACGGCGTGGCCGGGCCGCCCTGCGACGGCATTCTGGCTCGCACACCCATCTTCAGCCCCGACGGCAAGCGCGTGGCCTACGGGGCAAGGAAGGGGGATGCCTGGCTTGTCGTGCTCGACGGCAAGCCCGGGCCGGAGTTCGGGGGCATCGGGGCGGCGGCGTTCAGCCTCACCTTCAGCCCCGACAGCACGCGCTTCGTCTACGTAGCGGGCAGGGCGACGAAGAAGTTCGTGATCGAGGACGGGCAGCCCTCGACTACGCTCGGGCCAGGGCCGGGGCCGGAGTTCGATGACATCGCGCAGCCCGTCGTCAGCCCCGACGGCAAGCACATCGCCTACCGCGCCCGGCGGGGGGAGAAGGAGAAGGCGAAGTCGCTCATCGTCCTCGATGGCCAGGCAGGCCCCGAGTACGACGGCATCATCCCCAACGGCCCTGCCTGGCTGCCCGACGGCTCGGTCGAATACCTGGCCCACCGCGACAAGGTGCTCTACCGCGTCCGCCAGGCGGCTCCGGGACGCTAGGCTAGGCCAACCCCGCGCTTCCCGCGGCGAGCGCACGCCTGCGGCAGGCGGGAGGACTTCCTGAGTGCCTATGAAAGGGCATGACGGGGCGGGCGGTTAGAACTGAAGCATCCGCTTGGTGTAGTTCGTCCCGTCGTTGTAGATGAGGTAGAAGTAGCTCGCGCCCATGCTGTCCAGGCCGCTGCCCCCCTTCCCCTTCTGCACCTGGTGGTCGGGCGCCTTGCGGAACACGACGATGCCCTCCCACGTCTCCTTCGGCTTCACGACCGCGCCCTCACTGCCGAGGGTGTTGTCGTCGTGCACCGCCACCAGCACAATGTCCCGGATGCCGCGCAGGTAGAAGTAGGTGTTCCGCAGCGTCAGCGGCGTCAGTCCGCGGTTGGTGATCTTCACCTTGGCCTCGATGGCCCCGGGCATCACCACAGGCTTCCCCAGCACCATGTCCACCGTGTCGCTCTTGACCTCGTTCCCCTGGTCGAGTATCTTCCCCCGGTTCTTCTCCAGCTCGAGAGGGATTTGCTTGAGCCACAGGTCCGCCCGCTCCCTGTCCGGCCCCGACAGCTTGGGCTGGAGCTCCTTGAAGGCGGTCTCCGCCTTCCTCAGGTCGCCGTTGGTCACGTAGCCCACCGCGTTGGTCAGGTGCATCTTGCCCAGGAGCGGCGACACCACGAAGAACCAGGCGGCGGCGAGCACGGCCAGGACACCCGCGCCGATCGCCACCTTGACCACAGGGAAGGTGAAGGCCACGCCGCGCTTGCCTCCCCTCGGCTGCGGCCCGAAGCCCACCTGGAGCCCCGTCCGCCGGTCGAAGCCGCAGTGGACGCACAGCACGGCCTCCGCGGCCAGAGGCCGCCCACAGCTCGGGCATGCCTCCCCCCCTGCGGCGCCACCCGTGGCCCCGGGCGGCGGCGTCGCATCTTCAGCGTTCGACAGGTGGAACCCCGATGGGATCGTCACTGCCCGCTTGCACGCCGAACAGCGTGCCCGCTTCCCCTCCGTGCCGTCCGGCGCCGTCAGTATCTTCCCACACTCGCACGCAAACTTGATTGGCATGGCGAACCCCCACAGTGCGCCGCCCCTGCCGCATGCAGCGCCTTCCCACAAATTGTATCACACTGCCCTCTCAGCGCAAGCCCAGGCCCCGCGGGGCTTGACTTCCCGACCGTTTTGGGTTTGACTCGCAGGAGGTAGGAATCCCCCGCGCGCGAAAGGAGAAGACGATGGGCAAGAGGGCAGTCGCTTGGGTGGCGCTCGCCCTGGCGGTGGCGTCGTGGGCCGGTGCCGCCGAATGGCCGAGCGCGGCCGACGTGTTGGCCAAGTCCGGCCTCAAACGTGGCATATGCGCCCTCGTGGGCGAGAAGGGGGACCAGTTGGCTCTCGACCTCGCTCGGCAGAGCGAGCTCACCCTCTTCGTCCAAGTGCCGGACTATGCGGGTTTCCAGGCGGCGGCCAAGGCCGCTGACGCCGCCGGCCTTCTCGGCTCGCGCATCTTCGTCGCTACCGGCAAGCCGTCGCGGATCAGCCTGGCGGACAATGTGGCTGACGCGGTGGTCGTCCTCGGCGATTCGGCCGAGCCAGCCGAGGCGCTCCGCGTCGCGCGGCCCGAGGGCAAGATCCTGCTCGGCGAAGCAACCACCTCAAAGCGCTTCCCCCAGGGCGTGGCCGACTGGGGCCACCACTTCTGCACGCCCGACAACAATCCGCAATCGGCCGACACCGTGGCCCGCGCGCCCTTCCTCACCCAATTCGTCGCCGAGCCGCGCTACGCCCCAGCCCCCCAACAGGTCGTGGCCTCGGCCGGACGCCTCTTCATGGCCTTCGGCCACGTCGCCTGGCACCAACGCGAGGAGGACGTTCTCGACACCCTGATGGCCGTCAACGCCTACAACGGCACCGTCCTCTGGAAGAAGCCCCTGCCCAGCGGCTTCATGGTGGACCGCTCGACCATGATCGCCACGCCCACCGCCCTCTACGTGGCCGACGACAAGGGCTGCAAGCTCCTCGACCCCGCCACGGGCGACGTCAAGGACGAGATCGCCGTGCCCGCCGACCTCTCCGACGGCACGTTCTGGAAGTGGATGGCCATGGAGGACGGCGTGCTCTACGCCCTCGTGGGCAAGCCCGAGCCGCCCGACCCTGTGGCCAAGTGGCGCAGCACCCGCCACGGCTGGCCCTGGGGCGGAATCTCGAAGGGCTACAACGACCGCGACCTGCCCTGGGGCTTCGCCAAGACTGTCCTCGCCCTCGACCCCAAGACCAAGAAGGTCCTCTGGCACCGCCAGCAGGACCCGCCGATTGACGCCCGCTCCACCTGTCTGCGCAAGGGCCGCCTCTACATCGGCCATTACGGGCAGTTCCTCGCCTGCCTCGACGCCAAGACGGGCAACGACCTGTGGCGCCGCACCGCCGAGAAGGACCCC
>Ga0194112_10006947_pt1 | contig 14811 bp, 12 predicted proteins | sample TA2MahC400mmetaG_FD_146191 | JGI IMG/M metagenome (GOLD analysis project Ga0194112, IMG submission 146191) | Freshwater microbial communities from Lake Tanganyika, Tanzania - TA2015016 Mahale Deep Cast 400m | ecosystem: Environmental > Aquatic > Freshwater > Lake | place: Tanzania: Lake...
TGAGAACGGCGGTGCGAAATTAGTCCACGGAAGTGGCGGCATGGAGCTGCTGCGGGCGGCGTAAAAGTCGTCCACCCTTTCCCTTTCTGCGGCAGCAGGGAGGGGGCGAGGATTTTCAGCGTGGAACTATATCTCAGGGTTCGCCAAGCCTGCGCGGCGGGTATGAGCCAGCGTCAGGCGGCGCAGGCCTTCAACATCTCCCGCGATACGGTGGCGAAGATGATGACGTTCTCGGTGCCGCCGGGTTACCGGCGGACGGCCGAGGTCAGGCGGCCGAAGCTTGATCCCTTTATCCCGATCATTGAGGGCTGGCTTGAGGCGGACCGCTCCATGCCGCGGAAGCAGCGACATACGGCGAAACGGGTGTTTGACCGGCTGCGTGACGAATGCGGGTTCACCGGCGGCTACACGATCATCAAGGACTACATCCGGGAGCGGGAACAGCGGAGCCAGGAAGTGTTTGTGCCGCTGGCGCATCCACCGGGCCATGCGCAGGCCGACTTCGGCGAGGCGATGGTCAGGATCGGCGGTGTCGAACAGAAGGCGCACTTCTTCGTGCTGGATCTGCCGCACAGTGATGCCTGTTACGTCCGCGCCTATCCTGCTGCGGTCGCCGAGGCTTGGGTGGACGGCCATATCCATGCCTTTGCCTTCTTTGGGGCGGTCCCCCAGTCGATTGTCTATGACAATGACCGGTGCCTGGTGGCAAAGATCCTGCCCGATGGCACCCGCAAGCGGGCCACCCTGTTCAGCGGGTTTCTGTCGCATTACCTGATGCGGGATCGCTACGGCCGCCCTGGCAAAGGCAACGACAAGGGGAATGTCGAAGGCCTGATGGGTTATTGCCGCCGCAACTTCATGGTGCCGCTCCCCGAGTTCGCGACCTGGGAGGCGTTCAACCTCTGGCTGGAGGAGCAATGCCGCAAGCGCCAGCACGATGTCCTGCGCGGCGAAAGCGAAACGATCGGCGCGCGGCTGCAACGCGATCTGGCAGAGATGCGCTTCTTGCCTGCGTCACCCTTTGACGCCTGCGATCAGGGCACCGGCCGCGTCTCATCGCAATCGCTCGTGCGCTACAAGACCAATGACTACTCGGTGCCGGTCGCCTTTGCCCATCAGGATGTCTGGATCCGGGCTTATGTCCACGACGTGGTGATCGGCTGCCGGGGCGAGATCATTGCCCGCCATCCCCGATGCTGGGATCGCGATGAACTCATCTTCAACCCGATCCACTACCTGCCGCTGCTGGAGCAGAAGATCAACGCACTCGATCAGGCCGCGCCGTTGCAGGGCTGGGAGCTTCCCGAGGAGTTTGCTACCCTGCGACGGCTGATGGAAGCACGCATGAACCGGCATGGCCGACGCGAATACGTCCAGGTCCTGCGGTTGCTGGAAACTTTCGACCTGGTTGATCTGCATGCCGCGGTGAAGCAGGCGCTTCAGATGGGCGCGATTGGCTTCGACGCCGTAAAGCACCTGCTGCTTTGTCGTGTGGAACGCCGTCCGCCCCGGCTGGACCTGGACTGTTATCCCTATCTGCCTCGAACGACAGTCGAGAAGACCAGGGCTAGCTCCTACATGCGGCTGCTGTCGGGCGATGCGGAGGACGCGGCATGAACGACGTCCCGGAAATCCTGCTCGCCCATCACCTCAAGGCTCTGAAGCTGCCGACATTCCTGCGGGAACACCAGAAGCTGGCCCGGCAATGCGCGGCCGAAGGCATGGATCATGTCCGATATCTCGCCCGGCTCGTTGAGCTGGAGCTGATTGACCGGGAGCGGCGGATGGTTGAGCGCCGCATCAAGGCCGCCAAATTCCCCACGGTCAAAAGCCTCGACAGCTTCGACTTCAGCGCCATTCCGAAGCTCAACAAGATGCAGGTGCTGGAACTGGCCCGCTGCGAATGGATCGACCGGCGCGAGAACGTCATTGCCCTTGGCCCAAGCGGCACCGGCAAGACGCACGTTGCCCTTGGCCTCGGGCTGGCGGCTTGTCAGAAGGGCATGTCGGTCAGCTTCACCACCGCGGCAGCCCTGGTCAACGAACTGATGGAGGCTCGCGACGAACGCCGCCTGCTTCGTGTCCAGAAACAGATGGCTGCCGTCAAATTGCTGATCATCGACGAACTGGGCTTCGTGCCGCTATCCAAGACCGGCGCCGAATTGCTGTTCGAGCTGATCTCGCAACGCTACGAGCGCGGCTCGACCCTGATCACCAGCAATCTGCCCTTCGATGAGTGGACCGAGACCTTCGGTTCCGAGCGCCTCACCGGCGCATTGCTCGACAGGCTGACCCACCACGTCAGCATCCTCGAAATGAATGGCGAGAGTTATCGCCTCGCCAACAGCACGGCCCGAAAGCGGCAACAAGGATCCTGACATCACATCGCCTCGCTCTGGCCCAAAGGGCCAATGCGCCATGGCACGCGCCAGCTATATGGTAAGCGCGCCCGCCATGGCGCCGGCCACCGCCACCTGGCCTGGTTTTACGCCGCCGCCTGGCCGGATTTTGCACCGCCGTTGACAGGCGGTTCTTGCTGCTTGCGAAGATGACGGGTACGCCTGCGGTGGGCTAAAGCCGAACAGGCTATAACAGTCGGTACTCCTTGGCTCTCTGAAGAGCTTCAGCAGTAGTCCGGGCGTTCAACCGATCCCGAGCCGAAATCAGCCGTGCCTTGAAAGCGCTTTCGGTAATGCCAAGCTTAGCAGCAGCTTCTGCGTGGCGGTCACCTTCGGCGACGCAACGAAGAGCTTCTTTTTGAGCCTTGCTGAGATTTTCCGGAGGCTCGGTCAGCTCATGCAGTTCCCTGACGGTTATCGAGATCTGCTCGATCTCGACATCCGTCAATTCACGGTCGTGACGGGCAAACGATGCAATGGTCCGAGAGGAGATCGGTCCGTGTGAAATCGTTAAACCGAAAACAAGACCAAACTTTGCGGCGTCCTTAAGAATGTTGAATGGATCCGGGATCGGCAGCGCCGACCAACGGCAAGCTCCCGTTGTTGAAAAGCCCCACGCAATAGTGGGATCACGTAGCGCATACCCATTCTGGGAGTAGAACTCGTCCCACTCGCCCGGATAGGTCTGAAACTGCATCAGCGGAGCCGCGAAGCGGATGTGCAGGCCAATGTAGTAGCCTGAGGCCGCTATTTTATCCAGTTTCCGGAGTGCGGCAGTAATGGTGGCGCGTGATGACATAAGCTTGCAATAGACGCCGCCACGACGAAAACAGCCTCAGTCGCAGCACCGTCCCCATAATGTTTCTGAACGTAAGGGAAAGAGATGGTTGAAGAAGTCCGTGTTAATGTTCGAGAGTGGCATGAATTCAACATGCCCGTCAAAGCTTTCGTACGGCCTGCACCCGCTGCAAGAATGTGCTTACGGGCCTGCTGGTCTGCCAGGCAAAACTATCTTGCTCAACGTGACGCGCTATGCCCTCCAGTCTTGAAGTAACGAACTTCTTTTAGAAGATACGGCGTTCTGCGCGTCTCCATCGTGTTGGCAAGCTGGTCAACATGAAACTCTGCCGCAATGGAGATGCCCCTGCGGCCGTAATGCCGACAAAGCTGTCATCCGCCCCGTTTCCATGAGCCGCGTTGCGTTCATCGAGCCAGTAGCGATTGATCAAGCGCCGCCAGCTGCAGGTCCTCTTCTTCGAGAAGCTGTTGTGGCTGCTCATTGCCAGGTGCAGCCCAAAGTGGGTTGATCTCGTTCAGCACGATAGCGACCACCTGATGTGGCGCGGCAGATGATCCAGCAACGAGCACCTCGCCGGTGTTCGCGCGCCGCAATGAAGCCACCATCTCTGTCATCAGCAACAGAGGGTTATCCCCAGTGTTCTTCGGCCAGTTGAAGCGACAGCCGACCTGGCGCAGCTTCTCACGCGACACCGTGAACAAAGGCCTGCCGTTATCAACAAGCACCAGCTGCTCAAATCCGTCATCCACTAGACGTCCGATCTGCATCAGCGCGCGGATCGTGCCAAGTTCGGGCGCCTGCTGCGGATAGCTGGTGATGTCGAGCAGCAGGTCGCCCCTTTTGATGGAGGAGGCAAACTGAATGCCGCTGGAATAAGGCGATGCGTTCAACGCGTCGGCGAGCCGTCCAACTTGGACAGACTTCGGCTGAAGATGGTTTTCGCTTGAGACGCGGGTGGCATAGCCGTCGCAGGCCAAGGCCGGCACGGATGCGACGGCAAAAGACAAAAGAGCCCGCAGCAGAGAACGAATAATCATCGGAAAACCTACACAATCAAATACTGAAAATAAACTATGCTAAACATCTTTAGATTGAGTTAATGAGGCTTCTTTGCAGGAGCGCGTGACGCCTGGGATCCTCTCATGTTAGACAAGTTCGGTTTCCTGAGCACTGTCCAAAGACGCGTGGAGATGCCGCACGAACTGCACAGGAAGTTGGACCGGCTCTGATTGCTGACAGAGGCCATAGCCACCGAGGCCTCAAGCCTTCCCGGAAGGCGCGGGTGACACCGCGCAAGCAGCAACGGAGCGATAAGGCCAATTTATGTCACATCTTTGGCTTGTATGGGCCAAGGCTTGTCGAACGGCAGAGATCAGCGGCTGCTTTGCCCCCGCGTAGCTGCCGCCAGTGCTTCGGACGGCACCGATGTGAAGAGCCCTTACCGGCCGGTCAGCCACCAAGCTCAGCTGCATGATTGGTCATATGCGAATTTGAGCTCCCAGACGGGCAACTTTTTCTACATCGAGGCTGAGGGCGAGATCCGCGGTGCCCGATCTATCTAGCGGGAACCAGCGTGCTTCGAGGGCGTCGTCGCCCGCAATTGGTTTCCCTGAAACCCAGGAACAAAGCACGGCCACGAGGACGACGTAGGATGATGTCCCAGCTGATGGTGTAGCTGGCGATGGGCCTCGCGCTTTGGTGCGGGCCGAGCTGGTCAGTCTCGCTGCGCAGCAGGCAGGCTGACCATGACATCATCGCAGACAGGCGTGAGCGTTTCCAGCGTCATGTAACGGCCGCGCTGGACGGTCCACTCCTCAGTCTGCTCCATCAAGATCGCCCCCACTAGTCTTCGGATCGAGGCCTCGTTGGGGAAGATCCCGACGACGTCCGTGCGTCGCTTGATCTCGCCGTTCAGGCGCTCAATTGGATTCGTGCTGTGCAATTTCGCGCGGTGCTGGGCGGGGAAGGTCATGTAGGCCAGCACGTCCTCCTCCGCTGTGTCCATGAGCGTAGCGAGCTTGGGTAGTTTGGGCCTCATCTGGTCCGCCACCAGCCGCCACTGGGTCTTGGCCGCAGCATGATCGGGCTGCGCAAAGGCTGTGGCGATGAAGGCCGAGACCACTCTCCGGCTGCTCTTGCCGGCATGAGCCAAGGCATTGCGCTGGAAATGAACCCGGCAGCGCTGCCAGGTGGTCGACAGCACCCGGGCCGTGGCCGCCTTGATGCCTTCATGCGCATCGCTGATCACCAGCTTCACGCCGGAGAGCCCACGGCGCACGAGATCGCGTAGGAACTCGGTCCAGAACGGCTCGGCTTCTGAAGCCCCGATCGCCATGCCCAGCACTTCGCGCCGGCCGTCGGTGTTGACGCCCACCGCGATCGTCACGGCGACAGAGACAATACGGCCACTCTGGCGCACCTTGAGATAGGTCGCGTCGATCCAGAGATAAGGCCATTCGCCATCGATCGGGCGCGTGAGGAAGGCATCCACCCGTTCATCGATCTCTTCGCAGAGCCTGCTGACCTGGCTCTTCGAGATGCCGGTCCCGCCCATGGCCTGCACGAGGTCATCCATCGACCGCGTCGACACGCCATGGACGTAGGCCTCCTGGATCACGGCTGTCAGCGCCTTCTCGACCGAGCGCCGCGGCTCAAGAAAAGAGGGGAAGTAGGAGCCGGTCCGCAGGCGCGGGATGCGTAACTCGACGCTGCCCGCACGGGTCTGCCAGTCCCGATCGCGGTAGCCGTTGCGCTACGCCAGTCGCTCGCCGCTTTTCTCGCCATACTCGGCGCCGGTCTTGGCACCGACCTCCAGTTCCATCAGCCGCTCAGCGGCAAAGCCGACCATCTCACGCGAGCCAGGTCGGCATCACCGCTCTTCTCGACGAGCGCGCGGAGGTCCATCATCGGTTTGGTCATCGGGTCTATCCCTCGGTTCAGGTTGGCGTCAGCAACCCGACCCTACCGAGAAACCCGATGGCCACCGACACCTACACCAGGTTCCGGGACGTCACCCATCCACCGGAGCAGGTCCTACCGCGATGTCTCTTTTCCCACAGCAACGCATGAATGATGACGTCATCTTGGTTCAACTATGGGATGTCTTTCTCATTCATGGTTAAGCTGCCGGTGCTTGGACGGAACAAGGGGAACAGCCGATGGCATGGAGTGGAACAATCGGCAGCGCAGCAGGTCTTGCCTGTTTTTTGTGTCAGGCTGCCGCTGCCGACGGCTACTTCCTTCAAGGCGACGCAGGTGCACGAACGCAGTCCGTTGTCGCCTCTGCAAGCCGCGGGCCCCTTAACTACGGGCTCAACGTTTTCAACTATGACGAGGGGCACTCGAGCGCGATCAGTTTCACATACACGATGCCGCTGGCGGAGGTTGCTGTCCTGAAGGCCGGACCCACCCTTGGCCTTCAGCAAGAACAGAATGAAGGCAATGATCTTCAGGCTGGGCTCAAGCTGTCGGTGGAACGGTACGTGCCAACGGATTTTGGATCGACCTATGCCTTGGTCGACATGAGCACGGTCCACGAGTCTTGGTTCCTTCTCGGCCAGATGACCTTTGCCTCAGCTAATATCGGGGTGGAGCTGTCACGCGGGGGAAGCGACAGCTACCACGAGACCACGCTTGCCCTTCAGAAGCGCATCGCAGACGGACCTTACGGCATACGGATCGGCTATAAGCTGACGTCTGAAGAACTCTTCGCCGGCTTTTTCACCAACACGTTCTGAGGCCTTGATGACCCAACTGCCGAACCTGACCCTGCGCAAGTCCGTCATCGGATTTGCCATGATGTGCCTGCTGGTAATGTTCCTGGTTCCCATGGGTTTCGCTTATCTGAGAGGGGATCGTTTCACCGACAGTACCCTGGACTTCGCGGCTCGCTTCCGAACCACCGCTGCGGCTGGAGAACTTGCGCGGACGCTGGAGCGGGACTGGCACGATCTTGTTTTTCTGTCAGAGCGGGTGAATGGGCTGAACCCGGATCAACTGACCTACCTGATGACCGGAGCCGGCGGAGACGGCAGTCGGATCTCCTGGGTGGGCTATGCCGATCTCAGCGGCGAGGTGGTTGCCGCGACTGACGGGCTGTTGATCGGGCAGGATGTCAGTGAACGACCCTGGTATCGCAACGGGCTGAATGGCGGGTTTGCGGGAGACGTCCATGATGCGGTCCTCCTGGCCCAGTTGCTGGGCGGGGAGGGGGAGAACCCGTTGCGCTTCATCGACCTGGCAAGACCCGTGACCAATTCCAGCGGAGATCTGGTCGGTGTTGTCGGCATGCACATCAACGCAGACTGGTTGACAAACCACCTTCGCGAAGCCGCCAAAGCCTTTGGTATCGATCTTTACCTGATCAACCCGGATGGGGCAATTTCCGTCTCGTCAGCGGATGAGGCCCCCAATGCGGCCGAGTTGCAGATCCTGCGTGCCGCTCAAACCGGGGTTCAGGCGGGAGCACGAGAAACCTGGCCTGACGGACGCGACTACTTTTCGGCGCTGGTGCCTCAAATATCCTATGGTGATCTCCCAAACTTCGGCTGGCGGCTGGTGGGGCGGCTGGATGCCAGCAGCGTCAATTTCGGCATCGACCTGATCAGAAACGGGGCGCTTTATGCACTGGGACTGGCTGTCGCACTGATTGCCCTGTTGACACTTCTCCTGACGCGGATCGTCATGACACCCATTGCGCAGCTTGCGGCGTCTGCACAGCGCGTTGCGGAAGGGTCGCAAGAGTACCCGGCGAATTCACGGACCACTTGCGAAGCTGCACAGTTTTCAACGGCGTTGGCGCGGCTTCAGCAGGATCGCATTAGCGACGTGCGCTGAAGGTCAGGCGGTTTCCCAAGCCGGCCAGCAATCCGCCGAGCTGCGCCCGTTCCGTCCCCGGCGCCGCGCCCTCGGCGTAGAAGCGCACCAGCAGGGCTTCCCGCTGCGCGGCCGTGGGTTTCAACCGCACACGATTTCCGTCCACGGTTGGCGCGATCACTTCGACAGAGATATCACCCACATCCTGCAGACGCAGGGTTCCTTCCATTCCCACATCGTAGATCTTGCCGCGCAACTGTGCCTCTTCTATCGTCAGCGAGCTGATCCAGTGGCAGCGGACGTCGCCCGGTGTGACCAGGATGCCGCGGTCGGGTAGATCAGCAATATGCCTTTCGCGCCGCGGCAGTTCCACACATGCCAGAACCGTCATGGACAGAACAAGAGCATTGTAGATCGTCCAGAAGATCACCACCCATTTGCCATCACCGGCATCATTATATGCGAAACGGTCAAAGACGATCCCCAGTGTCAGGCCAAGGACTGTCAGGATCAGCAGCGTCAGGAACGGGGCCATCATCCGCCACTGCACGATGACCTCAGTGCGGTCTCCGCCTTTCGCGGTAACGGAGAAGGGATGACCCTTCGGACGGAAGAGACCTGTGAAGGCAGCTCGGCTAATGGGGATGGCGCCGATCAACTGACCAACATCGTGAAGGATGGGGACAACCATGCCGGGCATCAGCACCCGCTGAACCATCTGCGACCAAAGAAAGAAGCAGCCGAAGAAGGTCAACACGTCAGGCAGCGAGGCGTTTACAACGGTTGTTCCGAAATACCAGTAGAGGAGAGGGTATACGACAACTGCGAGCCGGAACGGAAAGCTCGTCATCCAGAACAGGACTGAATCCACCACGCTCCAGCGGTCTCGCAGGCGAAGGTTGTTGGGGGCCAAAGGGCCGAGGCGCGACCGGGCGATCTGCATCAGCCCCAGGCACCACCGTGCACGCTGCGTGACATACTCTTTGAGGCCTTCGGGTGCCAGACCCTCTGTCAAGGGCTCGGACAAGTAGACAGAGGTCCAACCCTTGTTCTGCAGGTCCAGCGTCAGCATGAAATCTTCAGTTACGCTTTCTGTCGGCAGTCCACCAATATTTCGTAAAGCCGTCCAACGGCAAACTGACGAGGTTCCGCAGCAGAAGGAAATCCCCCAACCGTCGCGCGATGGCTGCATGTGGTCGAAGAAGAACCGCTGTTCGTCTGGATAGAAGCGGCTGATCCCCAGGTTGTGCTGGATTGGATCAGCGTTGAAGAAGTGCTGGGGGGTTTGGACCAATCCTACAGCCGGGTCGTGAAACAGTGCCAGACAGCGCGAGATGAAGCCCCGATGCGGCACAAAGTCTGCATCCAGAACGGCAACAAATTCCGGCGGCACCGGATCCTCCGCGAGGCGATCCAGCGCATGGTTGATGTTGCCGGCCTTGGAGCCCTTGTTGTCGGGCCGGCGCATGTAACGCACCCCTTGGCTGGCGCAATAATCCCGCAGCCAGTCGCGGCGGCTGTCGTCGAGCACCAGCACCTCCTTGTTCTTGTGCCGCAGAGCCTGTGCTCCGACAATGGTACGCTCCAGCACATCCAATTCTTCATTATAGGTGGCGATCAGAATGGCGACGCGTGGTTCATTCTCCCCCCACCACCCGGCATGTGCATCTGCTTCTGCGCTGCGCAGGCGAAGGCGCGACATGATCGCAAGCGAACTGACAGAGCCGATCATGGCCAGAAGCTCAAAGGCGAAGAGTGACCAGCTGGCAAGCATGTCAAAAGACAATCCGACAGGAGACAAAGTCTCAGCGCCACGCCACCAGATGTAGCGCATGGCAAGCACAAACGTGCCCGTCAGCAGGATCGTCCGGTGCATGTTGTTTCGTATATCCACCCAGTAGGGAAGGATCAGTCCTGCCCCCAAAACCAGCAGCAGATGGACGGCGCTTGAGCCGAGTTCGCTGAGATAAAAGAACGTGGGCATTTCAGCGGAACAGGCTGCGAAGCCCATCCAGCGGGCGTGCTTCAAAGAACGCGCGCCCGGTTCGACCGATCATGCAGCCTTCAGCGCTGCTCTGCCGAAGGGTCGGGACGATCAGGGTCACGTCAAAGCGCTCAAGATGACGCTGGCTGGGCGCAACCGCCAAGTTGCGATAAATCGTCGACGCGCCGCTGCCCGCCAAGCGACTGATGGTCGCGTCATGGACCTCTGACGATCCTCCGGGCCGAAAATGTGCGGCCTGCCCGATAGCAAGACCGTTGAAGACACGTTCAGTCACCGACAGCGTCACCATTGCTGCCTGGCAGTCGACCAAGCGCAAAACAGGGTCCCCGCGCTGGACGTTCACGCCGTTGGCTTCAAGCACCTCCCAGAAAAGCCCTTCTACAGGTGCCGGGAGTTCTCCCCCTGTCAGCCCGTTCACCCGGATCCGTTCCCGGTCGACCCGTTCCTGAACCGTGGCGGTGCGCTCTTCCGCCTCCGAGAGGCGAGAGGCGAGGGCGGCTATTTCGCTGTCGAGTTCCACGACACGCTGCTCGGCATTTGGCGCATCGTTATAACCATCACCCAGAAAGACATGCGCTTGCGCGGCTTGAAGAGCAATGCGCAGGACCACCACCCTTTCCCGTGCATGATTGAGCGCCAAAGCCTCCAGCCTCGGCTCGGCCGGCAGACTGCCGCTCTCTCCCTCGACAGCGGCAAGCAGCTGCTGATCGCTACCCGCGGGTGCCGCTCCGCCAGCTTCCAAAATCGCCAGACGGGCTTCGGCATGGTTTAGCCGCTCACGCAGTTCTTCCAGTCGCCGTGTCCGGTAGATACGGGTTCGTTCCACCAGTCCTTCACGGACGGAGCGCGTTTCCGTCAAAAGGGAAGCGATTTGTGCCTTCGCCGCTTCTTCCAGACGGACCTCCATCAGCAGGTCATCCAGCCGGACGCGGTCCACGATCGGGTTTTCGACGCTGGCAAGCACTTCACCCTGTGCCACCCTGGAGCCCAGCTGACGCGTCGGCATCCGCAGGTTGCCTGCAACAGGCGCGCGGACCGTCACAACCGGTGCATTGACAACTGCACCTGCACTGGCACCGGACATCTGTTCACCCACGATGATCCAAAGCCCAACGACAACAGCCAGCAGGCCAATGATCAGTCTTCCATACTTCATGACTTCTGCCACATGCGCTATTGATGCAATCACGGCAGCCATGAGGGAAAAAGATTAACAGAGTCCTATCATCGGCTGGTGAAAGTCCTGATGATGCGTCCTTTATCTGGTGCAGGAGGCTTCACGCTGTGCCACCTGCGCCAGCAACAGCAACGTGTCTGCATAATAATCGGTACCATCCGGCAGCTGATCCGGAATGTCTTTACATCGAGCGAGCGCATGCAGTGCTCGAAAGCCTGCTTTGTTGCTCTGCGCCAGGATCTGGCCATCCGCAGTGGCCTCCACGACAAGGTGATCGGGAAGGGATCCGTGCTCAAGGAATTTGAGCGCTCGATCGACGGCAGGATGATCCGAGTGGCCTGACCACGCCAGGTAAAGCGGGACCCGAAGAGCGTCATAACCCCATTTCCTGTCATGCTCGGAGGGTTTTTCAAATCCTGAGGGCGTGATATCCACCCAGTCTGGCAGAAGTCCGGCTGCCGCAAGTTCGGCCAGAACCGTTTCACCGTGATCGGCGGCGCGGATGAGCATTGGTTCATCTGCTGCCGCACCTAATTCGCGAAGGGCCCGGGGCATGATATAGGAGGGGTTGAAGAGAACACGTTCCGCACTTTGTGGCGCTTCGGCGCCCGGTATCAACAGCCACTCATCGGTTGCCCTAGGATCGGTTGCAAGGCAAAGATCAGCAACGTCGTGCGCAATGGCGATGGCTTTCTCTTGATAGCCTATCCATCCAGAGTCACGTTCAGCCCGTAGCAAGGCCCAGGCCCGGAAAAGATCACCATCCGTGGCATTATGCCAGTCAGCAACATTGCGGCCGTAACCAGGCACCCACTTCCACACCATCAAGCTGTCCCTGCGGATCGCAAGATGATGCTGGCTCCATGTCTCGATCTGCTCGAAGAGTACTCGGTCCCCGACCGCCTGCGCCAGCAGCAATCCGTAACCTTGTCCCTCCGAATGGCTAATGTGCCCTTGTTGCGGATCAATAACGCGCCCGTTTGAGACATAAGACCGGGTCCATTGTGACCATCGATCGTCTTTGGCCCTGGCTAGACTCCAAGTTGGGGCAATCAGTCCTGCTGCTAATGCTGCTTCAAGAAACACGCGCCGAGTGGGCATGTCTGCCTCCTTGCCCTGATAGTGAGGTGCTCGATTTGCAGTGAGCAGGCCACTGCCGGTGGTCGGTCGCCAAGAGCCTTTTGGGGGCGGCAGCTGTTATAAACTAAATCCATTTTCTAACACCAGTGCGGAGCTGGGTCCCAAGCTCCAAGCATGCAGATACACGTACTCGTATTTCAGCGTGCAGCACAGGCGCTTGATGAAGCTTACATGACATGATGGTCGCTATCGTTTCATCACGTCGACTGACCTGTCCCCCTTAGGTGGTCCAGTTTCAGTCTTAATGGTGCATGACAGGGTTGAAGCCATGGCTGGACTGGCCGGCAAAGCCGCTCCGGATGGCGGAGCTGGCCACTGCGTCACCTTCGGAGCGGGGGGCAATGGTGCAATGACGAGTGCGGGCGCTTTGTATTGCAGTGTCTGCGCCAGGCCTCGATCACTATCAAACTCTTCCATCCGTTCAACCGCTTGACGCCACCACTAGCTGGCTTCATTCCGCAGTTTGGCAGTAAAGATTTCCCTCCCAAGCCTGCGGCCACTACACTTGCCTGCTTTTCCTCCTCCGATGCATCGAGTTGTGCAGCCTGCATGAGCCTTTCCAAGATCCCACCTTTCTGTTCGCTTGCAGGCCTTCTGCCCGCCGGGGTGACCGCACTCATGATTGGCTTCGAGTATACTTGGTTTGCACCTCTTGCGCTGGCAGGTTCGGGACTGGCAGGGGCGGCGGTCGTGATTTTCAGCTTCGGCCTCCGTGCATCCCGGGCAGCCTTTGTGCTGATCGGCCTTGCGCTGATCATCTGGGCCGCGCTGACCACCCCGGACTGGCTTGCCGCCACTGCGACTGCAGCGCAGCGCGGCGCCATGGTGATGGCGCTGTTCACGGCGTTGAGCGTAATCCGAAGCGCTGCCATGACCTCGCCTGAGATTAACGAATGTGGACGGTTTCTGGCCCGTCAGCGGCCCGGCTTGCGCTATGGCGCCCTGACGGTGGGCGGGCATCTGTTCGGCTTGATCCTGCTCTATGGCTCCATCTCCCTGCTCGGAACCCTGGCCACGGAGAGCACTGCGCGGGAGCCTGACCGCGAGGTGCGTATCCAGCGCACGCGACGCATGATGATCGCCATTCAACGCGGCTTTGCGTCCACCCTGTGCTGGTCACCCCTGGGGTTTTCAATGATCATCACCGTGTCGGTCGTGCCGGGAGCCAGCTGGAGTGCCGCGGCTCTTCCGGGGATCGTCAGCGCGCTGATGGTGCTGGTGATCGGCTGGGGCTTGGACGCGCTGCACAGGCCGCAAAAAATGGCGCAGCCCACGGCTGCGGAAACCAGCCGTTGGTCAGTGCAGCTGCGCCCTTTGCTGATGCTACTGGGGGTAGTGTTGCTGGGGGTCGCCTTGTTGCATGCGGTGACGGGAATTGAGGTCATTGGCGCTGTCATGTCCTTGGTTCCGGTGGTCGCCCTGCTGTGGATCGCCCTGCAGCAGCCGCCGGAGGGGCAGACCCGGCTCCGCCATGTCCGTCAGCGCGCAGTGCAGTTCGTGACGCGCGAACTGCCCTCCTACCAAGGCGAGATCGTACTGTTGTTCATGGCAGGGTTCATCGGCAGCCTGGGGGCCTTCCTGTTGGTGCCGCTGGTGCAAGGACTGGGCCTTGATCTGCATGCCCTCCCCTCGTGGATCATCTTGGCCGCGATGGTCTGGATCATCCCGCTGACGGGGCAGCTGGGGATGAACCCGATCCTTGCGGTGTCGCTCTTGGTGCCGGTTCTGCCCTCACCGGAGGCAATGGGAATTCCGCCTGCCGCCCTTGTTGTTGCAATCACTGGGGGATGGGCGCTGAGCGGGGCGACCTCACCCTTCACGGCATCTGTTCTTCTCGCCGCTGCATTAGGCAACGTCTCCCCTCAGCGGGCGGGCATCGGCTGGAACGGCGTCTACGCACTTGCCGCCGGCAGCGCCCTGACTCTTTGGGCGCTAACACTATCTGTCATACTGTGATTGAAGAAGCTGTTGAGGCTGACCAGCCAGACCGTATTCTTCTAACTACACCGGCACCAGCCACTCATCGGAAGCGCTTTGGTGCTCGACATTGTCGCAATTGGTCTTCGCCAAAATGGACGAGTTCCCGTGGGTTGCCGCTCTCAGCACCGTGCCGGGGCTACCTCCTACCGCCGATCCTGTCTGGAACCGTCAAGCGGCACCTGCTCCAGAAAGCTGAGGGTCCGCTGTGGGAACGGGATGTCGATGCCGGCGCCGTCCAGTGCACGTTTGACGGCCCGCGCCACCTCGTCGCGTGAACGAAGCTCTTGCACGGGCGTGGACCCCGTCCACCACCGCAGCACGAAGTCGATCGAGGAGTCACCAAAGCCCTGACAGAAGACCTCGGTCTTCTTCGAGGCTTCAACTGTATCGAGCCCTTCAAGTGCCTCAAGCAGAACCGAGTGAGCACGTTCCAAGTCGGTCCCGTAGGCCACCCCCACCTCCAGCGTGATCCGGCGCAGCGGCTGGTCGGTCAGCA
>Ga0194112_10006948_pt1 | contig 14811 bp, 15 predicted proteins | sample TA2MahC400mmetaG_FD_146191 | JGI IMG/M metagenome (GOLD analysis project Ga0194112, IMG submission 146191) | Freshwater microbial communities from Lake Tanganyika, Tanzania - TA2015016 Mahale Deep Cast 400m | ecosystem: Environmental > Aquatic > Freshwater > Lake | place: Tanzania: Lake...
AGGGACGCGGCCGACGGGGCAGGCGCCGGCACCCTGCTTCAGCACCGTCTGGCTCACGTAGTAGCGATAGAGCCTGCCGGCCTTGCGGGTGTGGCTGGGCGAGAAGGCGGCACCGTCGGGGCCGAAGATCAGGCCCTTCAGCAGCGCCGGCGTCTGCGCCCGGGTGCGGGCGGCACGGGTGCGCGGGCTTTCGGTGAGGATGGCGTGGACCTTGTCCCAGACGTCGCGGTCGATGATGGCTGCGTGCTCGCCGGGATAGCTCTCCCCCTTGTGCACCGCCTCGCCGATGTAGACGCGGTTCGAGAGCATCCGATAGATCGCCTTCTTGTCGATCCGGTTTCCGCGCGAGGTGCGGACGCCGCGCAGGGCCACCTCGCGGGCCAGTTCGGTGGCCGAGCCGATCTCGAGGAAGCGGGCGAAGATCCAGCGGACATGTCCGGCATCTTCCTCGTTGATGATCAGCTTGCGGTCCCTCACCTCGTAGCCCAGCGGCGGGTTGCCCCCCATCCACATGCCCTTCATGCGGGACGCGCGGAACTTGTCGCGGATGCGCTCCGCCGTCACCTCGCGCTCGAACTGCGCGAATGAAAGGAGGATGTTCAGCGTCAGGCGGCCCATGGAGGTGGTGGTGTTGAAGGACTGGGTGACGCTGACAAAGGTCACGCCGTTCCGGTCGAAGACCTCCACCAGCTTCGAGAAGTCCATCAGCGAGCGCGAGAGGCGGTCGATCTTGTAGACGATCACCACATCCACCAGGCCGTCCTCGATGTCGGCCAGCAGCCGCTGCAGGGCAGGGCGCTCCAGCGTTCCGCCGGAGATGCCGCCATCATCATACTGGTCCCGCACCAGCACCCAGCCCTCCGAGCGCTGCGAGGCGATGTAGGCCTCGCAGGCCTCGCGTTGGGCGTGAAGCGAGTTGAACTCCTGCTCGAGCCCCTCTTCGGAGGACTTGCGGGTGTAGACGGCGCAGCGCAGCTTGCGAACGACGGGCCTTGTCATGGCCGGCTCCTGTGGTTCTTCTCCCGGCCCGCCGCTTGCGCGGCGTGCGTACAGCGCTGCGCAGGCTCCACCGGAGCCTGCGCCGGCCTGCGGCCACCGCGCTTTAACCCAAAGAACACCCAGCCGTTCCAGCGCGTGCCGGTGATGGCGCGGGCGAGGGCGGAGATCGACCTGTAGGGACGCCCCTGCCACTCGAAGCCGTCGGTGGTGACGGTGACGACCTGTTCGACGCCCTGCCACTCGCGGATCAGCCGGGTGCCGGCAATGGGCATCAGGTCGGCGCGGATGCGGCTCTTCTTGCGGTCGCCGCCGTCCAGCTCCTCGCCCAGCCCCTCCAGCCGCCGGACCGTCTCCGGCTTCAAGCCGCCATAGGCCAGCTCCTGGATGCGGTAGGCCAGCCGCCTCTCCAGGTAGCGGCGGTTGAAAGGTGGCGGCGCGCTGTCGAAGAGCTCGCGCCATTGCTTCTTCAGCTCCACTGCCGGCGCGCCCTTCAGAGCAGCCAGACGTGCGGGAAGGGGATCAACGTTTGTCATGGGATTGGTCTCTGCTTTCGTTGCCACCACTACCGCTCTGTCCGGGGCGGATGTGTAGTCGCCGGATCTCGGCCGTTGCGAACTGTCTCCGTAAAGTCGCTGTTGCGCATCCGGAGCCGCACGAGGCCTATGCCCAGTAGCACACAGAGCTCGCGCCGGCGCTCAAGCGCGGTCATCCGGTCCGAGGATAGGGGGTTGGAGCCACGGGTCATGTCAGGAGGCTCCAGCTATGCGGAAGCCGGCCAACAGCTTCTGAAAAAAGCGGATCTGGGGCGAGCTTCCAGTTCCAGGGTGGAAACCACGGCTGAGGGGAAACCTGCGGCTGAGTGGAAACCTGCGGCTGCGTGGAAACCTCGGGTTTCCAGGTGGAAACCCAGATTTTTCGCCTGCAACTGGAGAACTTGCGCGACAATGCCCACCGCATACGAAACTGCGCCGAAAGGACCCAGAACAGCAGCGATCGGCGCCTTTTTTTGCGAGGTGTCCCGTGAATAAAAAAAGCGCGCGGGAGGTGTTCGTTCTCAAGGTAATGGGAAACAGAAACGTCCTCATCAAAGGATCTGCAGCAGGGCTTCAGGCCGAAGCAGCGCGGCACTGGGGTCAGAAGCAAACTCGCCGTAGCCGCTTTTTTCCTTTTCACGGAAGTTCTTTTCTTAACCATGTTCTTTTCCTGGTTCTCTTCCTGTTTTGTCTCCAAGCCGCTTGAGGGGCGGTGTGCAGCGGATTGGTGAGGGTCCCTCCAGTAATGAAGAGGGGGCGGAGCTCTCGGGTGGTATTTGCTTTCGGCCGCGTGAAGAGGTCGCCTTGGGTCCGTCGGCAGTAGCTTCAGGGAAAAGATACTGCGTTGAACGAGCCGCACCCGTGCGTTTGTCGAACTGGCGCACCCGCTTGATCAATCCGCGCTCCACAAGGATCCTGAGGTGATTGTTGATACTCGACACCGTCATCTCGCAGAGCTCTGCCAGCGTCTTCTGGCTGGGATTGCACTGGCCAGTTGCATGGTTTCGACAGTTCGCAAGGTGTATCAGCACGAGCTTCGTGCCGGGCTTCAGGCCTCGCTGCGCCAGTGCCCAGGCAAGGGTGTTATAGGCCATGAGCGCGCACCTCCGTGGAAGCTAGCCGTTCGACAAGCACATCATTCCAGTCATGACCGTCAGGCGCTGGCCTGATCTCCACGGCCCAACCTAGACCGATGGCTCTGCACGCCAGGGCGTCACCGGCTGAGCGGCCGGCCTCGTCTCCATCGGCGGCAATGACGAGTAGGCTCGGTTTCTCCGGAAGGCGACGAGAACGCATGTTGGCGGCCGAGAGGGTGGCCCAGAGGGCGGCAGAACCCACCATGCCCAGCAGCGGGAGAGACAACGCAGTCTCCAGGCCTTCAGCGACAAAAAGAGTGCCATTTCCGGCCTTCAGCGGGACATGACCGCCTGCTGCACTGCCAAGCATCAGTCTCTGCTCGTGTGTCGCCACATCGGCCTTGCCTGATCCATCTGGACGCAGATAAGTCCGCGAGACTGCAAAGCCGTCAGCACCTTCGATGAGCGAGATCAAAGCTGGCAGGTTTTGGCGCGTCGGGCCGTGCCATGTGCATGGGTTGAACCTCAGCGCAGGCGTGAGAAGAGGATCAACCTTTCTGACACGTCGCAGATAGGTCTCTGCGAGCGTCATCTCGAGCGGCCGGGACACCTCCCAGAGCTTCTTCGCGTGGTCTGATGTGGTAGCCTTCGGTTGCCTTGTGCAGCAGAGCAGGGACGGTTGATGAGGGCGCCGAGGTGACACCCTGGCCGCAGCAAGAATATCGAGAAAGCCGCATCCCCTCTTCTTGCAGTTCAACAGCAGTCCCCGATGGCCATCACTCAGGGTCAGGGCATTCTGATCACCTCGGGCCTCTGGCTGACAGACGGGGCAAGGGGAGGTGCCATATGCCGTGCCAACGTCCGCCCAGCGCCGCAGTGAGTCTACGGGCCTCCGTCATCATGCGTCTCCGGTACTTGACCTGCTGGTGAGCCAAGCCTCCACGTCGGAGCGCCGCCAGCCGATAGCACGAGTGCCGAGTTTGACCGGGGTAGGAAAACGGCCGGTTGCGACCTCTGCATAGAGCCAGCTGCGGCTCATACCTATTAGGGCAATCACCTTCGGCAATCTAAGGATTTCGTTAGGCATCGGTGCAAGTCTCCAAGCGGTTTGAGCATGCATTGGAGGTATCTGGACAGGAGGGTTTCCAGCTATGACCTGTTTATTATTTCTATTTTCGGATATGTGGTTTCCACCCCCCTGCTCGGAGAGCACGGAAAGTTCGACCCCACTAGAAGCCGCCCTTCAGGGCTGTTGCTCGAGCGACGGCGGCGACAGTGGCCGTGACGGCATCAACTGTCAGAGAGACAGCAAGTAGATAGCTCTGGCCGCACAAGATGTTACCGTGAGCGAACTTCAGCGGCTTGTCAGTGCAGCAAGCACGAACCTCTGTTTAGATGCTCGATCCATAGAAGCGACGCACCGACTCAGAACACCTAACAAAACCTTCTGATCTGGTTGAGGCAGATGAGGGCGCAGCCCAGGATCACACGAGCCTCGTGGATGTCGGCGCGCCGCTCGTAGCGGATGGCGAGGCGGCGAAAGCGGTTGAGCCATGCCAGTGTTCGCTCGACAACCCATCGGTGCCGGCCCAGCCTTTCGCTGCTGTCTATGCCCCGCCGGGCGATGCGGGGCGAGACCCTGCGGGTCCAACATCCGGTCCGGCAGCGGTGGTGGTCGTAGGCCTTGTCGGCGTGAAGCTTGTCGGGCCGCTTGCGAGGGCGGCCTTGCCCGTGCCGCACGCCTGGCACGGCTTCCAGGGTTGGGGCCAGCATCTTGCTGTCGTGCCGGTTGGCCGGGCTCAGGCGCACCCCGAGCGGGGTGCCTTGCCGGTCGACCACAAGATGGCGCCTTGTGCCCGGTTTGGCCCGCGATCCGTCGGGTTCGGGCCGGTCCCGCCCCTCCTTTTCGCCGGCACAGCGGCGCTGTCGAGGGATGCTCGGCTCCAGTCCAGATGCCCGGCGTCCGACAACTGCTCGAGCAGCACGTGATGGAGCCTTGCCCAAACACCGGCTGTCTGCCAGTCACGCAGGCTGCGCCAGCATGTCATGCCGGAACAGCCGAACTCGGGCGGCAGCATCTGCCAGGGAATGCCAGATCGCAGGACGAAGATGATGCCGGCCAGGGCCAGCCGGTCATCGCATGGAGGGCGGCCACCCTCGGCTTCGGCCGCTGCCTTGGCAGAAGCGGCGCAATGGCCGCCCACAGATCATCGGATACAAGGGGCTTGCTCATTGCCTCTTAACGCATGAGGAGCGGTTTTGTTAGGCGCTCTAAATAGGCTGAACAACTACGTTGTAACAAACTTCGGCCGGAATCTGTAGAGGTGGACGCCCTTGGATGTCCAACAGTCTCTTCGGCTAACGAGATGAAGTCTGCAAAAATCGAACAACGGTGCTCGGATCAGCGACGCTGCTGAAATCAATCTGCCCCGCCTGCCGCAGTGGAGGCCATAGCAGCAGCCTGCGCTTCAGCCTTCTCGGCTCGGCGTGCAATCATCAACATTTTGGCTACTGTCCGCGGCGAATTTGGCGTCCGCCCGAGCTGCCGTTGCGCTTCAGCCACCACCCAGCATGCTGAACCAGCAAAACCGTCGGCGGCGGAGCCATACGCGCTGAGACCATGTCGTTGTACAAGACCTTCGATGACGTCGACAATCAGGGCATCTCGAAGGGGAAAGACCTTTGGGCGATTGGCCGGTTTGGATGAAGGCACATCACCTACTAGCCGATCAGCAATGTAACCTCTGAGGCTGAACGGCATGGGGAGATTATAGAGGACGCAATTCGCTGCGTGAATATCCAGTGCGAGCGCAGCTGCCGGATTGGCAGCCGCACTGTCTATGAGTTCCGTTATCCTGCGAGAATAAGCATGTTCGGTGCCCTCCTCCTCTATGGCACGGCCACCGGAGGGGGGTTTGAAAATCGAAAACTCATGCTCGATAAACTTGACTTTCAAGTCTTCTAGTTCTTCAAGTAGATTACCGGTCTCAGCATCGATTGGGTTCAGTGCGTCGAGAAATTGATAATGTTCCACAAGTCGATCTACTGTCTGTGGAATAAGTTCCAGAACTGATTTCCGCATGGTCCTCTACTCGTCCTGTCTGTCCTCAAACGGAAAGCCATTTATGTCCGTTAACGTCTCGTATGTCCATGAGCAGCACTTGAAACCAAATCGGCGCATTTGCATTAATAAGCTGCGTGCAGTGCCCGCAGTAGTGAGTGTCGGGAAAGCCCGACCCCGGAAAACCCGGGAGCCGGAAAAGCCGGGTCTCGGGTGACCCGATGCTCCAGGTACACGGGACTGGCGGAACTTCCCGAAATTGAGTGATGGCGCTCATACCAGTCTGTTGCCTCGACAAGTTCGGCCAGCGCAGCAGCGGCAACAACCTTGACACCTGCTCCTTCCTCCCGGTTCATGCTGCCTCTGACAAAGAGGGGATGGAGACATGCGATATCGGACACGGGCGATGCTGGCGGGGGCGCTGGTGCTGGCGGCGGGGACGGCGCAGGCGGAAACGCGGCTGACCTACAAGTCGGCCAAGACCGGCACCTCCTACTACCAGATGGGCGTCGAGCTTGCCGAGGGCATGAAGGCCGCCTCGGATGGCCAGCTGGTGATGACCGTCGAGGAAAGCCAAGGCTCGGTGCAGAACGTCATGGAGGTCCGGGCACGTGGCGCCGACTATGTCTTCACCGCCCCGCCGTCGCTGGTGGCGGACGCGCAGTCCGGCAGCGGTGCCTTCGAGGGCCGGAACGCCCCGCAGTTCGCAGAGATCCGCGCGCTGTTTCCCATTCCCTCGCTGACAATGCACTTTGTCGTGGCCGGTGCCGAAGGTCCGACGACGCTGGAGGCGTTTGACGGCAAGAGCATCCTGCTCGGGAAAGGCAGCTTTGGCGCGACCGAGGGCGAGAAGTATCTCGCGCTCTTCGGGCTGATGGACGGTGTCACCATCGCCGATGCAGAACTCTCCAACGCTGGGGATGCGCTGAAGAACGGGCAGATCGACGGCTTCGTGACCGCCGGCAGCTTTCCGGCGCCGAACGTGGTCGAAGCGGCCGCCAGCCAGGAGGTGCGGCTCCTGTCGCTGAGCGAGGAACAGGTGGCCCAGACGGGGCAGGCACGCGTCGTCATTCCCGCCGACGTTTATCCCGGCCAAAGTGGGGACATCGTGACCACTGGCCTGCCGGTCATTGCCTTCACCACGACCGCCATGGATGACGACACGGCCTATGAGCTGACCAAGGCCTTCTGGACCCAGCGCGAGACAATGGCCGAGACGGCTCCCTGGTGGGCCGGCGTTTCCCTGGAGCAGGTTGCGGGGCTTGAGGCTCTGCATCCGGGTGCGGCGCGCTATTACGAGGAAGCGGGCGTGGCCGTCGGCGAATGAGCCGGGTGTCTTCTGTGACGGTGCGGCGGGCGGTGATGCTGTCCGCCGCGCTCCTGCTTGTCGCCTTCCATCTGGGGCTGATCTTCTCGGGGCTGGTGCCGAACCTGGTCGCCCGGCCCCTGCACGTGGCGCTGATCCTGCCGTGGATCTTTCTCTTCACCGAGCGGCCTGCCTCGCGTTGGGTGTCAGCCTTTGGCTATGCGCTGGCGCTGGCGGGAATGGCGGCGGCGGTCTGGATTGCCGTCAATGCGGATCGACTGGCTGATCAGTACGGCTTCGTGGAAACGGGCTTCCAGTATGCCGTGGGAGGGGTCCTGCTGCTTGCGGTGCTGGAGGCCGCGCGTCGCGCGATCGGCTGGCCCTTGCCGGTGGTGGCGGCGGTGGCGCTGCTGTATGCCGCCTTCGGCCAGCATGTCCCGGGCGAGTTCGGCCATGCACCGCTGCCCGCCGCCAGCCTGATGGGCACGCTGACCCTGGCCGAGGGCGGGATCTTCGGACAACTGACCGGCGTCTCGGTCGGGGTGGTGGCGATCTTCGTCATCTTCGGCGCGGTGCTCAATGCGGGCGAGGCGGGGCAGGGGTTCATGAACCTGGCCGCGGCGGCCGCAGGCCGGCTGCGGGGTGGTGCCGGCAAGGTGTCAGTCATCGCCTCGGCGCTCTTCGGCTCCATCTCGGGATCGGCTTCGGCCAATGTGGCATCGACGGGCGCGGTGACCATCCCGGCCATGATCCGGATGGGTTACCCGCGCCGGATCGCGGCGGCGGTCGAGGCCGTGGCCTCGTCAGGCGGGCAGATCATGCCGCCCCTGATGGGGGCAGGGGCCTTTGTCATGGTCGAACTGACCGGCACGCCCTACACGCAGATCATCACCGCGGCGCTCTTGCCGGCGCTTCTCTACTTTGCAGTGGTCTGGTTCGGGATCGACGCCTATGCGCGTCGCCTGGATCTGGGAGGGCTGCCGCCGGAGCAGCAACCTGCGTCCCGGGAGGTTCTGGTGACCTCCGCCTTCTTCATGGTGCCCTTCGCGGTGCTGCTGGGGGCGATGTTCCGGGCGGGCTACACGCCGCAGTATTCGGCGGCGCTGGCCATCATCGCAGGAGCCGTCCTGCTCCTCACCGGCGCCGACATGCGGCTCGACCTGCGGCGTGCGGCGGGTCGGGCCGAGGTGGCTCTCATTGGGGCCGCGCGGCAGGTGTCGCTGATCGCCGCGATCATCCTGTGCGCCTCGATCATCGTGGGCGTGCTGGCCATCACCGGGCTGGGGGTGAAGATCACCTCGCTGATCCTGTCGGCGTCGAACGGGAACCTGTGGCCGTCGCTCCTGCTGACCGCGCTGGCCTGCCTGGTTCTCGGGATGGAGGTGCCGACGACGGCGGCCTATGTCATCTGCGTCTCGGTCGCGGGACCCGCCCTGACGGCTCTGGGCCTGGAGCCGCTGCAGGCGCATCTCTTCGTCTTCTGGTTCGCGCTTCTCTCCACCATCACGCCGCCGGTCTGCGGTGCGGTCTTCATTGCGGCCGGCATGGCGGAGGAGAACTGGCTGCGGGTGGCCCTGACGGCCATGGCCCTGGGTGTGGGGCTTTACCTCATCCCGCTCGGCATGATCGCACGCCCGGACCTGATCCGGCTGGCCGAGGCGCCGGGTTCGGCACTGCTGTCCGCCGCCCTGGTCGGCGGCGGATGCGTGGTCATCTCTTACGCGCTCATCGGGCTGCAAAAGCCGCTGCACAGGGTGGCGGGGCTGGTGCTGGGGATGGCCATGATCTTCGCTAGCTGGGGAGGGTAAAGGAGACGCGTCACCCAGCCTCGCTTACGAGCTCAGTCAGCCGATCCAATCAACGGCCTGGGCGTAGATCAGGAACGCAGCTGCGATGGCGATCCAGATGCCGAACAGCGGCAGGAAAAAACGCACCCAACGGTCCCAGCTAACTCCGGCCAGCGCCAGCGTTGCCATGAAATAGCCCGAGGTAGGATAGAGGATGTTCGATAGCCCATCCCCCAGTTGATACGCCAGCACCGCGCTTTGGCGGGTGACGCCGATCAGATCCGAAAGCGGTGCCATGATGGGCATTGTCACCAAAGCCTGTCCGCTGCCCGAGGGAACAACAAAGTTGAACCCGAGCTGCGAGACGAACATGCCGAGCGCCGAGAAGGTTGAGGGCAGACCGCCCACAAGGCTGCCCAGCCCATGGACCAGCGTATCCATGACCTGTCCTTCCTCCAGCATCACGGCGACGGCACGGGCCAGCCCCACGATGATTGCGCCGACCAGAACATCCTGAAAACCTTGGTTGAAGGCCTCGCAGATCTTGCCGGTGCTGAGGCCCGCGATCAGCCCGACCGAAATCCCCATCAACACGAAGAGGCCGGCCATCTCGGTCATGAACCAGCCACGGGTCAGCACACCCCAGACCATAACGACAAAGAAGCCGATGGTTGCGATGCCGCCCCAGGCCTGCCGCTTCGAAAACGACATTGCAGGCTGTTCGGCGTCATGCACATAGATACGCTGCTTTTCCAGCTCGGCTGCGTCGCCTGCCATGAGGCTGAGATCAGGACGGGCCCGCACCTTCAGGGCATAGCGCATCAGGTAAGCAATCGCAGCGGCGGTGAGACACAGAAACAGAAGCGTCCGCAGCCCGAAGCCGGAATAAAGCGGGAGTTCGGCGATGGTCTGACCCAGGCCGGTGTTGACCGGGTTGAGCACGCCTGCGGCAAACCCGGCCGTCGTTGCCAACAGCGCCGTGGCAACCGCGACAATACTGTCAAAGCGGAGGGCGATCATCAGCGGAAGGATCACTGGCACATAGACAAGCGCCAGCTCCTGCGTGCCGATCAAGGTGGCGACCGTCGCGAAGGTGAGCATCAGCACGGGGATCATCAATACGCTGCGCCCGGCAAAGCGGCGCGTCAGCTTGTCCACCGACACGTCAATAATACCTGTTGCGCGAATAACCATGAACATTCCGCCGATGATCAGGGTAAAGAACACCACCTGCGAGGCGTCGATCAGCCCGCGGGGCACCGCCATCATGAACTGCTCAAGCCCGACCGGCGATGCGTCCACGTAGCGGAACGTGTTCGGGTCCACGGCTATTCGCCCATTTGCCAGCGTGATCCTGTCATACATTCCTGCCGGGATCACATGCGTCAGCAATGCCGCAATCGCAGTGAAGACAAAAAGGATCACGTAGATATGCGGCAGACGAAAACTGCGGCCAGTTCCTGTATCGGAGAGCCCCTTGATGGTGTTGGACATCGTCATCTCCCTGTTGACACCTCAAGGTTGCGAAGATGCGCCAGTTGCGCAGGGGGCGCCACCATCCGCAACCTGTCGTTGCCCCACTGGCACTGCCTTCTTCCAAAGAGCCTGCTCCTGTCCTGATCATAAAGGAGGCCGCCGCCCTAATTGAGCAGCCTAGGTATCAGCGAGATGTCCTTTGTCCGGTGAGGTGGGAGCTACTGGCTGCGCCTGATCGGGTGGCCATAGGCGCGGCGAAACGCTTTGCTCAGCGCAGGGGCATCGGAATATCCGCACCGCAGGGCGATTTCCCGCAAGCCAAGATCGGTGCTGTTTGCCAGTTCCTGCGCATGCGACAGGCGCAGGAACTGAAAATAGCGACCTGGAGGCATCCCCACCTCGGACTGAAACAGGCGGTCCAGCTTTCTGAGCGACAGACCGCATTGGCCCGCAAGCTGCGACAGAGACAACGGGTCTTCGATCGTCTCAGCCATCATGCCGGTTACCTGGCGCAACCGTGCCGTCCCTTGGCCCGTCAACTGCCGCAGACCGCTACTGATGCCGGCCTGAGGACGCTCGGTGTCGTGCAGAAACATGGACGAAGCGGCAAAGGCGTTCGCTTGGCCGAACCGGTCCGTAATGAAGGCCAGCATCAGGTTCAACGCCCCGGACGCTCCCCCGCAAGTCCAGATCTTGCCCACGGTCACATGCGGAGTGGGCTCAACCTGCACGTCAGGAAATGCTTCAGCAAACTCTGACAACAAGGACCAGTGCAGCGTGGCCTTCTTTGCAGACAACATGCCCAGCGCCGCCAACAGCCAAGGACCCGTATCTGCCCCAATGACCAACCCGCTCCGTCGCGACAGCGCCGAGATCTGCCGCAGAGCCGTGTTGGCCGCATGATCACGGTAGCCATACCCCGCCACCACGATCAGGACATCGAACGAGCCGCCTGAATCGCCGTCCGATGCAACCAGCAAGCCGCTTGACGAACGAACAGGTCCGTCACCCGCCGTCATGATCTGCCAGGAGATGTCGATATGCGCCTGGTCCCGAACTGCGCGCAACGGCTCCAGCAGGCAGGACAGGACCATGTTCGAGAACCCATCAAAAAGAAGGATGGCAAGGCGCATGACAGAATTCTGGCACGATTGAACAAATAAATGTCAGGATAGGACAAGAAGGGCGATGCGGAAACCCGTAGCATTGCAAGCAAGCAGCGAAGGAGCCGATCATGCCGCTTTCCATGAACAAGGAGGTCTTCATCACCTGTGCCGTCACCGGCTCGGGCGCGACGCAGGACCGCTCGGCCCATGTGCCGCGTAGTCCGCAGCAGATTGCCGAAAGTGCCATTGCTGCGGCAAAAGCTGGAGCGGCTGTTGTCCATTGCCATGTGCGTGACCCGGAAACGGGCAAGCCCTCACGCAGGCTGGACCTCTACCGCGAGGTGACGGACCGGATCCGCGACGCCGAGGTCGACGTGGTGTTGAACCTGACAGCCGGCATGGGAGGAGACATTGTCTTTGGTCCGACAGAAGCGCCATTTCCTGTCAACGCGTCAGGCACCGACATGATCGGTGCCACTGAGCGCATGCTCCATGTGGCTGAATGCCTGCCGGAAATCTGCACTCTGGATTGCGGCACGATGAACTTTGCCGAGGCGGACTACGTCATGACCAACACGCCCGGCATGTTGCGGGCGATGGGCGGCATGATGACGGAACTTGGCGTCAAACCGGAGATTGAGGCCTTCGACACCGGCCACTTGTGGTTTGCAAAGGAGCTCGTTCGCGAAGGCACTCTGGCCGACCCGGCACTGGTGCAGCTATGCATGGGAGTCCCGTGGGGTGCCCCGAACGATCTCAACACGTTCATGGCAATGGTGAACGCGGTGCCCAGCGACTGGTGCTGGTCGGCCTTCAGCCTCGGCCGTGACCAGATGCCCTATGTCGCTGCGGCAGTGCTTGCAGGCGGCAATGTGCGTGTGGGGCTGGAAGACAATCTATGGCTGGGCAAGGGGCATCTTGCCACCAATGCACAGCTTGTGGAACGGGCTGTAACGATCTCCGAGAACATGGGTGCTCATGTCATTGGACCGCAAGCCGTGCGCGAACGGCTGGGGCTGGTCAAGCGCGCTCCAAAGGGGGCTCAGGCATGAAGAAGGCGGCAATCATTGGTGGCGGGGTTATTGGCGGTGGCTGGGCCGCACGCTTCCTGTTGAACGGTTGGAATGTTGCAGTTTCGGACCCCGATCCGCAGGCGGAACGCAAGATAGCGGAGGTGCTGGCAAATGCCCGTCGTGCACTGCCCGCCCTTTATGACCGCGCGCTTCCGCCAGAGGGGCGGCTGACCTTTTGCGACGACATGGCCGAGGCCGTCAAAGATGCGGACTGGGTGCAGGAGAGCGTTCCCGAGACGCTGGATCTGAAGCACCGGGTTTTGCCCGCCATCCAGGCGGCGGCGGGCCCGCTGGCAATTATTGGATCCTCGACGTCGGGATTCAAGCCGTCCGAATTGAACATGCAAGGCACACGCGCCATCGTGGCGCATCCGTTCAATCCGGTGTATCTGCTGCCGCTCGTCGAGTTGGTGGGGGATGCCTCAATCTGCGCCCAAGCGGCTGATATGCTCCGCACCATCGGCATGTATCCCTTGACCATCCGCAAGGAGATCGATGCCCATGTCGCCGACCGCCTGCTGGAAGCCGTGTGGCGTGAGGCACTGTGGCTCGTGAAAGACGGCATTGCAACAACCGAGGAGATCGACGAGTCCATCCGCATGGGCTTCGGGATCCGCTGGGCGCAGATGGGCCTGTTTGAAACTTACCGAATTGCAGGAGGCGAAGCGGGGATGGCCCATTTCATGGCGCAGTTCGGTCCGGCCCTGTCCTGGCCCTGGACGAAGCTGATGGATGTGCCAGAGTTCAACGATGAACTGGTTGATCTGATCGCCTCGCAGTCGGACACGCAGTCGGGGCATCTGTCGATCCGTGAGCTTGAGCGTTTGCGTGACGACAACGTGGTCGGGATGATCCGCGCGCTGCGCCGCACGGGTAGTGGTGCCGGAGGAGTGGTGCGGGCGCATGAGGCAAGCCTGTCCGAACCGGGCGAACGGGAAGGTCTTCCAATCACGGCGACGCGGCAGGTTCCTGTCAGCTGGACCGACTACAACGGCCATATGAACGAGGCATATTACCTTGAAGCCGCCTCACAGGCGACCGACCGTTTCATGGAGCTGATCGGTGCCGATGCTGCATATGTGGCGTCGGGACACAGCTACTTCACTGTCGAAAACCATATCAGGTACCTGGACGAAATCCATGCCGGCGACAGACTGACCATTACTACTCAGGTGTTGGCAGGACAGGGGAAGCGATTGCACTTGTTCCATCGCCTGTGGCGCGACAATGACACACTGGCTGCCACGGTTGAGAGCATGCTGCTGCACACCGACTTGTCGACTAGGCGCACGAGTGAGCCTCGAGCGGGAGTTTCAAAAGCACTCACCCGCTGGGTTGCCCGCCATGCAGAAATGCCGGCTGAAGGCGCTGGCCGCTCTGTCGGTGAGCGTCCAGGCGGGGCGGGATAGGCAACGCTTTGAGGCCAGCTTAACCTGGGGAGATGATGCAACGGGTCGCGCACCGATGGTATTCCAGCAGTCCAACCAGCCCCTGAGCGTCACAATTCTGGTGCTGCCGGAAGCCTCGCTGATGAGCGTGGCGGCAACACTGGACCCGATGAGAGCTGCAAACAGGATCTCCGGGCAGGAGTCATATCGCTGGCATGTGGTCTCGATTGACGGCCAATCCGTCACCACCAGTTGCGGATTGGCGTTGCAGGTCGACGGACGTTTTGCACCACATGAAGACCGTGACCTCCTGGTTGTTGTCGCTGCCTTCAACGTGGCACGCCATGCCTCGGCTGCTTTGCTGGCGGCCGTCCGGCGGGCCGCGCAGAGCACTCGCATGGTCGGCGGGGTCGAAGCCGGCAGCTGGGTTCTTGCGATGGCTGGATTGCTCGACCAGCGCAACGCGACAACTCACTGGGAGGATCTGGAAGATTTCGCCGTTCGCTTCCCTGAGGTCAACGTCATCCCGGACCGCTGGGTCGTGGACGGGCCCATCTTCACGACAGGCGGTGCCGCCCCAGCGCTCGACCTCATGCTGGCGTTGATCCGGGCGCGTCAGGGCTTCGGCGCAGCCCTGAGCGTCGCCAGCTTGTATGTTTATGACGAAGTCCGATTGCCGTCGGACGCTCAGCCATTGGTGTCTCTGGGGCGCAGCAGCGGGCTCGACCGGCGCTTGGCGCAAACGATACACGTCATGGAGGAACATCTGGACAGCCCGGTCTCGATCCGCGACATCGCGGCAAAGGTGAACTGCTCCACCCGCACCCTGGAAGTGCTGTTCCGGGCCGTGGTACAGTCCTCACCGGCAGCATATTACCTGTCGCTGCGCCTTCAGGCCGCGAGGCGGCTTGTCACAGACACAGACTTGCCTATGGCAGACATTGCCGTGCGGACCGGATTTTCTTCCATTGCCTCACTGTCGCGCGCGTTCCGGCGGCAGTTCGGG
>Ga0194112_10006950_pt1 | contig 14809 bp, 9 predicted proteins | sample TA2MahC400mmetaG_FD_146191 | JGI IMG/M metagenome (GOLD analysis project Ga0194112, IMG submission 146191) | Freshwater microbial communities from Lake Tanganyika, Tanzania - TA2015016 Mahale Deep Cast 400m | ecosystem: Environmental > Aquatic > Freshwater > Lake | place: Tanzania: Lake...
GCATGCGGTTCAGATTGGCCACAGCGTGAATGCGGACCGCTCCGGGCTGGATCTCGTAGATGAGAGCGTAGGGAAAACGGTTCATCAGGCACTGCCTGGAGAGAGACGAAGCCATCGGGGAGGCCCTAGGATAGCGTAGAATCCTGTCTATCGTGGCGTACACTTCCCCAATGAACTCGGCTCCCAACCCCGCGCGGCATGCCTCATAGTAGGCCGCTGTTTCGTCCAGCTCAGCTTCCGCGCCCTCGTGAAAGGAGACCCTCATCGCCGGTACTTCCTGCGGAGCTTGGCGAAGACCTCTTCGGCGGGCACCAGCTTGGCCTCGCCTCGTTCGATTTGTGCGATACGGCGGTCCACCTCCTTGGCCCAGGCTTCCTCGATCTCGTTCTGCGTTGGCGAGTTCAGGCTTTGGAGCAGCCTGTCAACGAGCCGGATCCTCGCTTCCACGGGGAGGGAGAGGGCGTCGTCTGTCAAGGCCGCCTCTGTCTTGACCATAGTTGACCTCCTGGTTACGGGCCTTCCAAACGCTATTCTACTCTCGCCATCCCGCGAGTCAAGAAGCGACTGCGATGGGCTCAAGGCGTGAGCACGGCTTTGATGCACGACCACTCGCCCGTGGCCAGGGCCACGAGGTCGGCGGGGGCGGAGTCGAGGGTGACGCGGCGCTCGGCGATGAGGGCCGGGGGCACGAGGCCGGCGGCCACGAGCTCCAGGCCGCGGCGGAAATCGGCGTCCGTGTAGCCGTAGGAGCCCATGAGGGTGCGCTCGCCCTGGACGATTGCGTGGAGGCTGATGCCGACGTGGGGCTCCGCGTTGCCAATGAGGGTCAGGTGCCCCGCCGGGCGCGTGAGGTCGAGAGCGAGGCCAACGGTTTCCTCCACGCCCACGGCCTCGATGGCCCAATCAACTCCCTTGCCGCCCGTGGCGTCGCGGATGGCGCTGCGAACGTCGTCGCGGCCGGCGAGGAGCGTGGTTGCGCCGAGGCCCTTCGCAAGCTCGAGCTTCCACGCCACCTTGTCGGTGGCGAACACCCGCTCGGGCTTGAGGGTCGAAAGGGCGACCAGGGTGAGGAGGCCGACTGTGCCCGTGCCAATGACGGCGACCGACCGTGCCGGGGTCGTCGGGCCTCGGCCCAGGGCGTGGAGGGCCACGGCCAGCGGCTCGCCGAGGATGGCCACCTCATACGGGACCTCCCCTCCCTTCCAGGGAGGGGTAAGGGGAGGGTTGGGCTCCGTCGCAGCCCCACCCTCACCTGCCCGCCCTGCGGCGGGCATCCTCTCCCTGGAAGGGAGAGGGGTTGGGGGAGGGATCAGGAAGCAGCGGTCTTCGGTGACGATAGCTCTCTCGGCGTAGCCGCCCGGCATCCCCCAGGTCATGCCGTAGAGCGTGCGGTTCGGACAGGCGTTCGGGCGGCCGGCGCGGCAAAGGTCGCACTGCCCGCAATGGGTGAGGGGCTGCACTGCCACGCGGTCGCCGATGCGGTAGGCGGTCACTTGCGACCCGACCTCGATAATCTCTCCCGCGAACTCGTGCCCCATGACGATGCCCGGCTTGCGGCGCTCCTGGGCAGCGAGCACGGCGTGGAGTTCGGAGCCGCAGATGCCGCAGGCCCTGACGGCGAGACGAACGTCCTTGGGGCCAAGAGGCCGGTCGGGGCGCTCCTCCACACGAAGGTCTCGAGGCCCACGGTACACAAGGGCTTTCAAAGACTTTCTCCTCTTCCTCAATCCGTAATGCGTAATCCGTAATCCGTAACCAGAGAAGAAGGAGGAGCGCTCACTCTTCCGTTTCTGGTTACGGATTACGAATTACGGATTACGGATTCCTGACAAGCCCTCCGCCTCGCAAGCAATATGCGGCGCGGTGAGGCGGTGAAGCTCGAGCAACTCATCGGCCGTGCCCGATTCGCCGAATGTGTCGCGAATGCCCAGGCGGCGGACGGGGATGCGGCTCTCGGCCCGCTCGGCGACCGCCTCGCACACGGCGCTGCCCAAGCCGCCGATGATGCTGTGCTCCTCGACGGTGAGTACGCGGCCCGTCTTGGCGGCGGAGGCGAGGAGGGCGTCGGTGTCGAGGGGCTTGATCGTGTGGACATCGAGGACCTCGGCCGAGATGCCCTTCTTCGCCAGAAGGCCGGCGGCGGCGAGGGCCTCGCCCATGATGACGCCGCAGGCCGCAATCGTGATGTCGCGGCCTTCGCGCAGACGGATGGCCTTGCCGATGGCGAAGTCGGTCACGTCGCTCGTCCACGCCGGCGTTTCGTAGCGGCTCAGACGCAGGTAGATGGGGCCTTGGTGGGTGAGGGAGGCCTCGACCGCCCGTTCGGTCTCCGGGCCGTCGCAGGGCACGACCACGGTCATGTTCGGCAGGCTGCGCATCAGGGCAACGTCCACCACGCTCTGGTGGGTCGCGCCGTCGGCGCCGAGGGTGAGGCCGGCGCTGGAGCCGCACAGGCGCACGTTGAGGGCGGGCAGGGCCACCTGCTGCCGCACCTGGTCGAAGGCCCGCCCGGTGATGAAGACGGCGAAGCTGTTGGCGAAGGCGATCTTCCCCGCCATCGCGAGGCCCGCCGCCGTGCTCACCATGTCCTGCTCGGCGATGCCCATCTCGAAAAAGCGGTCGGGGAATCGCTCGGCGAAGAGACTAGTGCGGGTCGAGCGGAACAGGTCGGCGTCGAGCGCGACGATGCGCGGCTCGACCGCGCCCAGGCGGGCGAGGGCGCGGCCATAGGCGTCGCGGGTGGCTTCCCTCGCTGGCGTGCTCATGGGGATCCCCAGTGTCAAAGGGCAACACGGACGAACACGGACAGGCACGGACAAGGGCAGGGTGTCCGTGTTCGTCCGTGTCAGTCCGTGTGTTCTGTGCCTCGCTGCTCCAGTTCCTCCAGGGCTCGCGCCGCCTCCCCCGCGCTCAGCGCGGCGTTGTGGTATTGGTAGCGGCCTTCGAGGAACGAGACGCCCTTGCCCTTGACCGTCCGGGCGACGATGACGCTCGGCTGACCGCGAACGGCTGTTGCCTCATCGAGGGCACTGCAAAGAGCACTCAGGTCGTGGCCATCGCACTGGAGCACATTCCAGCCGAAGGCGGCCCACTTGGCGGGGACCGAGTCCAGGCGCTTCATCGCTTCCGTGGCGCCCTGGGCCTGAAGGCCATTGCGGTCCACGAAGGCTGTGAGATTGTCGAGGCGGTAGTGTGCTGTCGTCATCGCGGCCTCCCACACCTGCCCCTCGTCGAGCTCGCCATCGCCGAGGAGCACGTAGATGCGGTGCGCCGCCCCATCGAGCCGCGCGGCGAGGGCGAGGCCGTTGGCGAACGACAGCCCCTGGCCGAGTGAGCCGGTCGGGGCCTCGAGACCGGGCGTCTTCCGCACGTCGGGGTGCCCCTGGAGCCGCGAGCCGAGGGTCTTGAGCGAAGGGACTTCTTCGGGCTTCAGCACGCTGAGGGCTGCGAGACAGGCGTATTGCGTGGGCACGGCGTGGCCTTTTGAGAGGATCAGCCTGTCGCGGTCGTCGTGCCCCGGCTCGCCCTCCTGATAGTGCATCTTGTAGAAGTAGAGCGCGGTGAGGATTTCGACGCACGACAGCGAGCCGCCGAAATGATGGGCCTTGCCCGAGCCCATCATCCTGATGAGCGTCAAGCGAATCTGCTTTGCCTGGCGCTCCAACTCTCGACATTGCTCATCGGTGATCATTCAGTTTGGCCCTTCAGCCGCGAGCCGCGAGCCACGAGCGGCGAGCTTCTGCACTCCGAGGGCTCGCGGCTCGAAGCTCGCCGCTCGTGGCTATTCCCTGTAGAAGACCACTTTGTCCAAAGTCAGGTTCCTATCTTCTCCCCCCACATTCAAATCATTCGTGAACGCAAGCGCCAGCTCGTGCTTGCCGGCGGGCAGCTCGATGGCGACGGGATAGGGGCGAAGTCCGCCGCCCGTGAGCTGCACCTCGCCCGCCTTCTTGCCGTCAATGCGGACCTCGATGTGCGGATAGGCCCCCTGGCAGGGAGTTCCGCCGGCCACGACCTCCATCGTGTAGCGTCCCGCCGCGGCCACCTCGATGGGCGTCTTGATCCAGCCGTTGCAGCCGAAGTTGGCAGTGGAGCCTTGGCGGCTGAACCAGGGCATGTCGGGCTGGGGCGACATCGTCTCGCACTCGATGGCCCAACTGGGCCTGTCGGCGAAGTCGCCGCCGAGGGCCGCCAGAAGCGTCGAGGCGTAACGGGCCGCCTTGCGGGCGTTCCGCTCCTCCGTGTCCCAACGAAGCTGGTCAATGAGCACCGTTCCGCGCTCCCGGCGCAGCAGAGCCACGGCTGGCGGCGTGGTGAGGGGAACGATACTGGCTTCGTCCCGGAACAGAGCGATGAGGAGCTTGTCCACCAGAAGGTTGCGGTCCTCGGTCGGGCTGCTTGCATCGTTGACGAAGGCCACGGAGACCTTGTGCCGGCCCTTCTCGATGGCGCCGAAGACCGTGTGGATTCCCGGCTCCCTGCCCTCGACGGACACCGTGCCGAAGGGGTTGCCGTCAATGGTGACCTGGGCGACGGGATAGACGCCGCCGCAGGGCGTCCCGCTGGCGACGAGGCCGAGGACGAAGGTGGCCGTCTCGGGGAACTCGACCTCGCCCGTGGCGGAGCCGTTGGTGGCGAAGACGACGGCAGGCGGCCGCCGCTCGACAATGTGGCCGGCGAGTTGCCAGGCCTCGACCTCGAATGCGGCGGCCCGATTGGGATCAATTGGGAGAACCACGACCCCGTCAACCACGCCATTGCCCCGCGGCGTGTCGGCCCAGGCGATGCCGTGGTGGTCACCGAGCCAGTAGAGGTCCTCGCGCGGCAGCAGCTCGAGGAGCGACACATCGTACTCCGCCCGCCCGAGGATGCCGCGGCGTGGGTCGCCCTCGGCCTTCCCCACTACGCCGCCGTACGGCTTGAGTTCCACGCCCAGCCCAAGCTCACGGCCGAGGCGGGGGAATGCCTTCGGCGGGTACCGATGGAGAAGCAAACGGCCGCCTATGTCGAGGTATCTACGCAGGCCCGCGAACTCCTCCGTCTCGCCCCGGCAGATGATGACGAAGTAGGACGGGGCAAGGATCTTGTCGAGCTTGCCCGTGAGGTCTTCGACGCGGAGGCCAAGGCCGCGAAGGTGCGCGAGATACTCCTTCGAGGCGCCGATGGCCCCCATCTTTGGCGTCGCCGAGCGGCGCGTCGCGAGGTGTTCCAGGAGGTTGGCGAGGATGCGGGCCGCGGCCGGCTCGGTCCCGAACTTCTCGACGAGCTTGAGCTGGGAGAAGAAGGCGTAGCCTCCGCCCGACGGGCGTTGGAGTAGAGGCGCGTGGTCGAGACCCCCTGCTGAGCCTGTAACAACGAGGAGCAACGACGCTCCGCTGGCCGGGCGCGATGGCTCCCTCGTAGCGACGAGGTGCTCGCCGCGCCAGAACCTCAGGTCGTCGCGCTCCACGCCGCCCAGGGCGGGGTGGCTGGGCCACTGCGGGAAAGCCATCGTCGAAGCATGGGCAGTGAGGTTGAGGTCGAACAGGCCCTCGGGGTAGGCCGCCTGCTCCAGGACGAGGAGGCGGCCGCCGAGAGTGACGAATCGCTGGAGCGCCTCGCGCTCGGGCGCGACGCGCCCAATCACGGGCGGGTCCTTCGGGCGTTCCTCGAATGCCCCCGCGCCGATGACCAGAACGTCGAGGCCCGATGGCAGCTTGTCGAGCGCTTCGACGGGGACAGTGGCGAGGCCATTGGACTCGAAGAGCTTGCGCGTGGCGCCGTTCGGATCGTAGAGGCCGATGCGGGCCATGAGCTTGGGGAGCGAGGGGCGCGGGAAGACGGCGTAGTCGTGCGTCTCGTCGAAGACGCGGCGGCCATTGCGGTCGAGGGTCGCCCTCCATTGTGCTGGCGTGCGCTCCCCGACGCTCGGCATGGGCACAGCGACGGTGAGCGCCTGCTGGCCGCCTGGGCCAAGTTCCAGCTTCTCGCCACCCTCCGCAACGGTCTTGCCGCCAAGTGAGAGGGTCCAGGACAGGGTGAGCTTGGAAGGATCGAGGGTGTCGTTGAAGACGGCGATGCGGCGGTTCACCTTCTCGCCGGCGTAGAAGCGGGTGTCGTAGTCGAGGCAGTAGGCGGCGATGGGCTGGTAGGCCCACTTGTGGGCACGCCAGAGGGGGTTCGTGTCGTCGAGCGGGCCGCCCTCGGTGACGGTCCAGGGGCAGATGCCGCTGACGCCCTGGACGCGGTAGGCGAGGATTTGCATCTTCCAGCACTCGGCCTTCGCCAGGTTGCGGTGGCGGTGGTAGTCGCGGTAGGCGTCGTCGCCGAAGAAGACCGTATGCGGCGCGGGGTCGCTGGAGGGCACCCAGAGGAACTCGCCGATGTAGAGCGGCTTGTCGCGCTTCCAGAGGAACGCCTTTTCGCCGTTGAGGAAGATGCCGCCGCCCCCGCTGCCAGGGCTCGGCTTGTCGAGCCAGTAGCCCTCGTTCGGCCAGCAGGTGTAGTCGGGATACTCGTGCGGGTAGTGGATGCCGATGACGTCGGCCACGCCGCCGGGGTCGCCGTCCGATTCATACATGATGGGCCGTGTGGGGTCGAGCTGCCTGACCAGCTTGCCGAGGCGGATGAGTTGCTCTTTGGGGTAGGGCGTGTTGTCGTTGACGCGGCCGCCGGTGAATTCGTTCTCGAGGCTCCACATGACGACGGATGGGTGGTTCTTGAGGCTGCCCACCATCGCGGTGAGGTGGGCGGCGTAGTTGTCCCAGAAGGCGGGGTCGTTGACGCGATAGACCTCGTCGTCGTTCCACACGGCGCCTTCGGGGATCATCAGGAGGCCGAGCTCGTCGGCCACGTCGTAGTAGGCGGCGGGCCAGGGCTGGGTGTGGGTGCGGAAGGCGACGCAGCCGCAGGCCTTGAGCCCGCGCCAGAAGGCGGCGATCTCCTCGCGCGTCTGCGGGCGGTGGGGCGGCCAGCCGCTGGAGGCGAGAAGGTGAATCTTCGAGCCGTTGAGGTAGAAGTCGGGGCCTTGGCACCAGAACTCGCGGAAGCCGAACCGCGACGCTACGCTGTCGCGTATCCCAGATTCCAGATTACGGATTCCAGATTGAAGAGAATACAGATGGGGGTCAGCGTGGGACCAGAGGCGGGGTTTGGGCCAGGGGGCCTTGAGGGTGGCAGTAGCGGTTTTGCCGGCGGGGACTTTGACGGTGGCCTTGGGGAGGGAGATGGCGCCCGCGACGGCGGCGGTAAGCTCGACTTCGGCGTCGGCGCCCGATTCGTTGGCGAGGGTGTAGTCAACAACCAGCTCGCCCTTGCGGACGGAGGGCTTGATGAAGAGGTCCTTGATGTAGACGGCGGGGTGGGAGACGAGCGTCACGTCGTCCCAGATGCCGTAGAGGCCGTAGAGTCCGCCGATTGGGGCGAGGATGCGGTCGCGGGGGGCGCCGCGAACCTGGTCCCAGCCGCCGGCCTTGCTGAACTGCTTCGGCCCCTCGGTCATCACGCCCGCCCAGGTGTGGCAGACGACGGCGAGCTGGTTCGGCTTGTCGAAGGAGACAGCGTCTGTGATGTCCACTTCGAAAGGCTCGTAGCCGCCGAAATGTCTGCCGACCTGTTTGGCGTTGACGAGGATGGTGCTGTTGAACTTGACGCCGCCGAAGCGGAGCTTGAGGCGTTGGCCTTTCATCGCCTCGGGCACGGCGAAGTCGCGCCAGAAGATGGCCACCTGGTCATCCACGCCGCTCAGGTAGCCTGGCACAGCAGCCTTGCTCCACTTGCCCGACTCGACCGTGCAGTTCCATTCGCCATTGAGGCTCAGCTCCTGGCGCGGTGCGGCGGCGAGGGCGACGCCTGACCACAGCAGCAGAATGAGGGAACGGCGTATCCTCATGTTCGCTCCTTCGTGCGGCAGCTTAGCGCAACCTGGTGGGGAAGGCAAGGGCCGCAAGGCGCCGGCACCGCCCCAGAACAGGAACTCGTCAACGGGGGAACAACGGCTCCGGGGCGCTGCCGTTGAGGGGCACGCGCCAGAGGCGGACCTCGCGGATGAAGTAGAGACAGGCGTTGTCCGGGCCGGCGAACTGGACGCTCTCGGGCTCCACGGCGCCGCGGCCGGGCAGGTCAACCCGCCGCAGCGCGCCCGAGGGCAGGTCCTGCACGTAGAAGCACAGCTCGGGCTCCTCGCCGCCGGCCCGCCGCACCACCGCACTCCCCGGCAGCCACACGAGCCGCGTGTCGTCGGGCGTGAACCGCGGCTGCCATTCGAGCGCCTGCCCCGGGCCGGCCAGCTTCCGCCGCTCCTCATTCCCGATGTTCAGCAGCCAGGCGTCCACCTTCCAGGAGGCATCCTGCGCGTGAAAGAGCAGCCAGCGGCCTGCGGGAGAGAACGCATATCGCTCGTCATCGAGCGCGTCCGTCTCTCCAAGCCGCCTCACTCCGCCGGGGCCGCCATGCAGCTCGAGGGTCCGTCCCGGCTGTTGCCGCGAGGTAAGCGGTCGCGCCACGAGCGACAGGCCCCGCCCCTTCGGGTCGTCAAGCTGCCAGAAGCCTGTCTCCGCGGTCGCGCCGGGCAGCGCCTCCTCCCGCCACCGTCCCGCCCCCCGCGCCCTGGCCTTGAACGCCTCCCAGCTCATCCCACGCGCTGCTTCCGCCCACGTCCGCGAGGCAACGTCGTACCGCTCCTCCAGGTACTGCCTGCGCGCCACTGGGCCTACTCGCGGTGATGTGGTGCTCCACACTGAGATCACGCCCTCTTCAGCCCAGCTCCAGTGGGCGAAGTAATCGCGGAAGCGCATCTCGTGCCGCTCGCCGGTGCGGGTGTCGAGGATGGCGTAGCCTGTCTCCCCCTGCTCCTCGGCACGGCGAAGCCGGCGCCACGCCTTGCCGAACGGGCCGGGAAACGTCCAGTACGCCAGGTATCGGCCCTGCGGCGACCAGGGGTGCTGGGCCACCAGGCCGCTGCTCCGCAGACAGGTCAGCCCGCGCAGCCGGCCCGACTCGGTCTCGAGCACGTAGGCCCGGAAGTCCTGCGAATCCAGGGGCCAGCCCTTGAGATACACGAAGAAGGCCAGGAGCCGCCCGTCAGGGGAGAGCTGGGGGCTCTGGAACCGGTCCGCGTCCCCCGGCCCGAGGCGCAGGCAGGCGACGAGCACGGCCATCGGAGCCACGAGGGCCATGCACAAGCCGGCCGCGGCAACGCAGGCGCCGAGTCTCGCCTGAACCAACAGCTTCGCCCAGCGGGTTGCGGGCGTCGCGAACCGCGCGGGGAACGCGAGGAGCGCCATCCCGAACACCCACAGCGTCGCCACGCCGCCCACGAGCGCCTTCGTCCCGTGCCCGCCTGGCGCCCCGACGGGCAGCTCGAAGACGCCCCACATGCCCAGGGGCGGCAGCAGGCCGAACACGGCCCCGAGCGCGGCCGCCGCCGCGGCCCGGCCCATCGCGACCGAGGCGAAGAAGCTGCCCGCGAACAGCAGCAGCACCCATAGCCAACCGCCATCCAGCAGCCGCACCCACTCCCGAAGAGCCTCCGCCGAAGGCGATAGGACCAACGCCACTCCGGACGCCCAGACGGCCACGACCGCCCACGCCCCCACGCACGCGAGCCACTTCGCCGTGAGGAATGGCAACCGGGGCAAACGCCCGCCGCGTCGAGCCGCGAGGCGAGGGAGAGAGCCATCCGCCGCCAGCGACACCACGGGCAGCGCCAGCGCGGCGATGGCGAGCACCAGGCCCACCGTCACAGGCAGCCGGTCGCACAGCGGCGCCCTCAGCCCCGTCGTGAACCGCAGCACCACGGCCCACACCGCCCCCCCGAGCGCCAGCACGACCACCCCCAGCCGCACCCGCCGCGCCTCCGCCCCCGCAGCCTCCCAAACCCCCCTCATGCCCATGCTCCCACTTCCGGCGATCGTGGCGACAGACGGCTCGTCTGTCGCCTTCCCCGAAAGGTGGACAGGCGAGCCGCCCGCCCCTACGCCGTTCCGCAACACTTACTGTCTAGCGCGGCGGGGCCGCAGCGTCAAGTGAAGGTCGCCACCAGGACACGGTTGCCACGCGGCTCGGCTTGTGCTATACAGGGGGTACGGTGTTCACTCGTGAGGACCCACTCGTTGGGAGTCCCGCCTTCAGGCGGTCTTCCTCTGCGTCCTTCCGCCTGAAGGCGGGACTCCGAACAGGGCGACACCCTGAACTGGGTCACGCTCATCACGCCCCAGCCTGGGAGCGCCTGCGGTGCGCAGAAGCCGAGGCGAGTTCGTTGCGGCAGTGCTTGTTGCGTCCCTCGGCCTCTGCGCCGCGGCGGAGCCGGCGGGCAAGGGCAAGCCGCTCACGCGCGAGCAGGTGCGGGCGCTGAACCAGCCGGGCATCTATCTGCCGCCCATCTTCGGCACGCCGACGACGCCCGAGACCCGCACGCTCACGGAGACCGAGGCCGAAGGGGCGCTGGAACGCGACTGGCTGTTCCAGGCGATGGGCGAGCCGCTGCTCGCGCGCACTGCGAAGGAGGTCGCCTGGGCGCGGGAGCTGGCCCAGCGTCTCGCCCGGGAGCCGAAGCCGCCCGATCTCGCGGCCGAACTGGCCGAGTTGGCGGCTCTTGAGAAACGCCTCGCCGAGCTGACGGCGAAGGGCACGGCGGAGCGGCCAGTCGCCAATGTCGCAACCGGCCTGCCGAGCTGGATCTGGTTCCCCGAGGGCAAGCCGGTCGAGGATGCGCCCGCCGAGGTGCGCTTCTTCCGCTGCACATTCGACCTCCCCGCAGCCGCCCGCGCCGCCGAGCTCCGCATCGCCGCCGACGATGCTTGCGAGGCATTCCTCAACGGCACCCGCCTCGGCTCAAACGACACCTGGCAGCGGGCCGTCGCCTTCGCCGTCGGAAAGCTCCTCAAGCCCGGGCGAAACGTCCTGGCCGTCCGCGCCCAGAACAACCCCTTCTCGGGGAAGAACCCCGCCGGCCTCATCGCCTTCCTGCCCATCACGCTTGCCGACGGCAAGCCGATGGCCGTCGTCTCCAACGCCTCGTGGCGGGCCGAGAAGGCTGAGCGACAGGGCTGGCAGGAGCCGGGCTTTGACGACTCGGCCTGGCCGAAGGCCCTCGTGGCCGCACCCCTCGGCGCCGCGCCGTGGGGCCGCATCGCCGGCCTGGGCGGCCCCGAGGACGCCGCATCGGCCTACGCCGACATTGATCCCGAGGTCCGCGGCATCTACATCGCCGTTCGAAAAGTGAAGCGCCGAGTCGTTTTTCGCAACCCCGTCCTCGACTTCTCCCGGCTCCTCTTCGTTGACCAGCCCTATCCCACGGGGCCGGAGACGCGGCACGAGGCCATCCACCGCATGGGCATCTGGGCAACCCCCGGCGGACGCCTCTTGACCCTCGACGGCCTCCATCCCGGCGGCACTGTCCGCAAGCTTGCCCCCGACAAGCCCGGCTCCTTCTGGCGCCCCGACCTCTCCTTCGACGCCAGGCGGGTGCTCTTCTGCTATAAAGCCTTTGACGACAAGAGCTTCCACCTCTACGAGATGAACGTGGAAGGCACCGGCCTGCGGCAACTGACCGCCGGCGACTACGACGATGCCGATCCCATCTACCTGCCCGACGGCCACATCATGTTCGTCACCACCCGCGGCAACTCCTACGTCCGCTGCGGGCCGTTCATATACTCATACATACTGGCACGTTGCGACGCCGATGGCCGCAACATCTACCTCATCAGCATGGGCGGCGAGCCCGACTGGACGCCTGCCCTCCTGCCCGATGGCCGCATCATCTACTCCCGTTGGGAGTACACGGACAAGCCGCTCTGGCGCGTCCAGAGCCTCTGGGTCACAAATCAAGACGGCACTGGCACTTCCGTCTTCTGGGGCAACCAGAGCGTGTGGCCCGACCACCTCTCCGAGCCAATGCCCATCCCCAACAGCCGCCGCGTGATGTTTAGCGGCGTCGGCCACCACGAGTGGTGGAACGGCTCCCTCGGCATCGTGGACCCCGAGAGGGGCCGCAACTTCCCCGACGGGTTGACCAAAGTCACCGCCGACCTTCGCTGGGCCGAGTGCTCGAACCCGCCCCTCGACCCCATCGAGGCCCCCGACTACCATCCCTCCGGCCGCTTCACGGGCTACAAGACGCCATATCCCCTTTCGGAGCAAGACTTTCTGGTTTCCGCCTGCGGCAGCGGCGGCAAGTTCCGGCTCTATCTGATGGACGTTCACGGCAACCGCGAACTCATCTACGAAGGCATCCATAACATCCTACACGCCATGCCCTTACGCCCACGCCCCGCCCCGCCCATCCAGCCCGACCGCGTGGCCTGGCCAGGCACGGGCAAGGACCGCAAGCCGGTCGAGGGCGGCGCGTTCTTCAGCGCCGACATCTATCAGGGCGTCCCTGACCTCCCTCGCGGCAGCGTTAAGTACTTGCGGGTGTGGCAGATGGACCACAAGACCTACTCGACCTGGCGGAAGACCTATCGCAATTCGGGGCCGCCCGTCTCCATCGTCCAGGAGGAGGGCGTGAAGCGAATCCTCAGCGAGGTGCCCGTCGAAGCCGATGGCTCGGTTCACTTCAAAGTCCCTGCTGGCAAGGCTTTACACTTCCAACTCCTCGACGAGCACCGCCGCTGCCTCCAGACGATGCGCAGCTTCACCGGCGTCATGCCGGGCGAGGTCCGCGGCTGCCTCGGCTGCCACGAGATGCACAGCGCCTCCCCCGCACCCCAGGCCGGCAGGGCGGCTTCGCGTCCACCGAACGAGCTGATGCCGCCCCCGTGGGGGACGCAAAGCATTGGCTATGAACGACTTGTGCAGCCTGTTCTCGACAAGCACTGCGGCAAGTGCCACCAGGGCGAGGGCAAGGCGCGACCGAAGCTCGACCTCACGCTACGCCCAGGCGTCAGCGTCTTCAAGGAGCCGTACCTAACTCTAGTGGGCGCGGCAGGTTGGGGCAATCCCGTGGGCGGCGGCCGGCCGGGCTACGGCGCTGCTTGCGCGCTCCCCGTCGAATCCATAGACCCATCGCAGAACGACCCGCGGGCCTATGCCACGTTCCGTCCGATGACCTATCTATCCTACAAATCTAGACTTATAGAGAACGCCATGAGCGGCAAGCACAACGACGTGAAGGTGGACCCCGAGAGCCTCCACCGCCTCATCGCCTGGGTGGATGCCTGCTGCCCCTACAACGGCGACGAGGAGATACGTGCAATGCCCGACCCTGATTTCCCGGGCATCGAGGAGCTGCCCATCCGCCCGCGCGTCGGCACTGCCCCTGTCGTCGAGCGTCCATGAAGTCAACGCCGGACGTCTTGCGTTCTCGGCATGCGGCTTGCGCTCTCGGCATGGCCGACCACCCCCAGACACGGCCGGAAGCTGGGGCATCGGTCGCGCAGCCGACAGGCAGTCGGCGGTCCGCCCCTGGGGGTGCCTACTTGCCCCGGTCGCGCAGTCGCAGGCTCCAGACGTGGGGCTGGTAGCCGAACAGCAAGGGACAATCCACGACAGCGACTGCCTCCTTGTCAGTGAACTCCCACCTGTATACCCACGTGGGGTGGAAGACGATGAAAGCCGGGATGAGGTTCACCCAGGATAGCCTCCTCGACTGCGGCTCGCCCCAGGCCTCAATGAGGGGGTCAACGGGGGGCATGTCGAAGACCGGGGTCAAGATGTACCGCGCAGCGCTCGGGCGGTAGGCTCGAAGGTCATGGAATTCCCTGACCAGGGCCTGGGTCGTCTTCGCGGTCATCTCCTGCCGGGTGGGGAGCTTGTAGAACGCCGCCGAGGAGCAACCGGCGAGTCCAAGCAACAGGGCGCATGCGAGCGGCCCGCAGACCCGCCACACGACGGGCATGGGGTTGTCTCCTTCCTCAGTTGTCCTGTTTCACGTTGCCGAGCGGAATGGGGATCCAGGCGAACTGGACATAGGCCCGGCCGTTCTTGGTTCCCCAGGCGACAAGGCCCAGGGCGATGCAAGTCGAACTCATGCGGTCGTACTTCATGTCCTTGAGGGGCTTGCTCCTGTCGAGGCACTCCAGCGACAGGCCCTTCTTCACGCCGGCCCACGACACCCCGGCGGGCTGGACCGTGACGTTGTGCCTGTAGAGGAACGCCGTGACAATGGTGTCGCGTGTGAGCCACAGGGTGTCCCCGCTGGGGTAGTCGTACGACGCCTCGCTGAAACGCGCAAACAAGGGGAAGAGGATGCCCCACCCCGCGTAGCGGTGGACGATGGAGCGTTTCGACTGCTTCTCCGCCTCGGGGGGTTCGAGGAAGGAGCACTGCTCGTGTGGCCCGGCCAGGATCGCCCAGTTGGGCGTCAGCCACCGGTGTTCGGTGTAACCCTTCAGCGGGCCCCAAAAGGGCTTGCGCACGTGCACCGTGCCCGAGCCGAGGAACATCATTGAGGGCTTGAATGCCTGCTGCTTCCATTCCTCGACGAGCTTAGGCTCGTCCTTGAGGAGAGCGGTGCACTTCTCTCGGGGCGCCGGGCCGTTCCCCTTGAGGCCGTAGAACGAGCAGCCGGCTGACAGCGCCAGCGGCGCGAGGGCGAGAAGCTGCAGGGCGATGCGGCGGAGTATCATTGGGCACTCCTTTCATCGGTGGAGAAGCTGCCACATGGGCAGGGCGGGCCGCGCAATAGCGCGCGGAGCGGCTCGGGGCTGGCCGCTTGGCGGCGGCCAGCCCCAGCGCTCGCTTCGGAGGGCCTTGGGAGCCCTAGTACTCTGTCAACACAGAGCTGATGGGTAGAGTTTCGTGAGCTTTCTCCTGGCATCCTCGATGGTGAATTGCCAGTTGATCGTGGCGCCCTTGGCGTTTCGCTTCGTCTCCCACGCGGCGACCT
>Ga0194112_10006955_pt1 | contig 14806 bp, 9 predicted proteins | sample TA2MahC400mmetaG_FD_146191 | JGI IMG/M metagenome (GOLD analysis project Ga0194112, IMG submission 146191) | Freshwater microbial communities from Lake Tanganyika, Tanzania - TA2015016 Mahale Deep Cast 400m | ecosystem: Environmental > Aquatic > Freshwater > Lake | place: Tanzania: Lake...
AGTTTTGTGCCTATGATTCCCGCAAGTACCAATGCCATAATCCAGCTCGAGATAATGTCCGATATATTTTTCACGGGGTGCTCAATTTGTTTTTTCGCTTCCGCTTCCACCTTCTGCGCGTCGATATGATCAACGATATCTCTGACAAGCGTGGAAAATTTTTCGTAAGCGTTGGACAGGATATAGAATCCTTTTACCGTCGTCAATAGGAGATATACCTTTTTGCGCAGGACTACCGTACCGACATGGGTGACGTCTTCCCATCGCAGTTCCTTTTCCCTGAGAAACTTCCGTATCGTGATACCATCGTCTCCGGTTGACACCCTTCGAGACAGCAACTCCAGGAGAACCAAGAATACCGGCACGAAAATGATGGCAAGGACGATTCTTTCAAATGAGGATCCCTTCACGAATACGGAGAGAAGCAAAAGAATAAATAGGAGCACGACATCAATGGAAAAGGGAACTAAAAACGATTTTCTTATTCGATATGCATTCTGGTGCATATGTTCTACAGTCGGAGACATCATAGTGCGAGTCAGGTGCCGGGCTCCCCCTTCCTCACAAAGACACCGCTTCTCCCTCCACGTTTCGACATTAATTTGATGTCGGTGAGAATGATACTCTTATCGGCTGATTTACACATGTCGTAGATCGTCAACGCTGCCACACTGACGGCGGTCATTGCCTCCATCTCCACGCCGGTTTTTCCCACATTTTTCACCGTCGCTTCGATGGAAATTTCTCCCGCTTTGACATTGGTGTGGAATCGAATGTCAATCCCCGTCAATTCTAAGGGGTGGCACATGGGGATAATTTCGCTCGTTTTTTTTGCCGCCATGATTGCTGCTATCTTGGCGACGGCAAAAACATCGCCCTTTGGTATCGACCCTCCTTCGATGAGTGCTACTGTGTTCGGGTGCATGACTAACTTTCCCCGGGCTACGGCTTCCCGCGGAGATTTTTTCTTTTCCGTTACGTCGACCATCCTAACTTTGCCCTCTTTATCGAGGTGAGAAAATTTCGTCATCGTCTGTTGTTCCTGATTATTTCCTCCCGTGATCGGGAATTTGCGAAGGGGGATGCTGGTGGCATCGTAAAAAGTCCGTATGCTTTGCCGGGCTTTATCCTCTCTTGTTGTGGCGTAAATCCCGGGCACCTCATTTCTCAGTGCTTGTGCGCCCTGCCTGGGAGGTCGGGAAGTGATGCAAAGAGTGACTCATGCACTGGGGAAGAAATTTTCAAAGACTTTGCCGATAAAATCTGGCGGAAAATTAGCATAGCCATTTTCCTCAGTCAAGGAAGATCAACACTTTTTGTGAAAGAAAAATCTTGCTATGAAACCGGTTATTTTATACTATTCCTGCCAATTTACCGAAAGATTTACGGATCACAGAAGAGAAGTTAATCTGAGAGTTTAGAGAGAAAAGATTGATTGTAAAGGTTATCAGCAGTTCCTTCATCGGCATCGAATCGTTTCCTGTCGAAGTGGAGGTGGATATATCGCCGGGACTTCCTCAATTTTCAACGGTGGGACTTCCGGACGTTGCTGTCAGAGAGAGCAAAGACAGGATCAAGGCGGCGATAAAGAATTCCGGCTATAGTTTTCCTAAAAATCACGTTACGGTGAATCTCGCACCGGCTGATATTAAAAAGGAGGGAACAGGGTTCGACCTTCCTATTGCCGTTGCGGTTCTCAAGGGGGAGGACTGTATCAAGTCTCCGGATATTCATGATTATATCTTCCTCGGGGAACTTTCCCTTGACGGGAGCGTGAAGGCGGTTCACGGGATCCTTCCGGCAGCTTATCTGGTAAAGGAGTTGGGGAAGAAGGGTATCATTGTCGCACGGGAAAGCGCACACGAGGCGGCCATGGTGGAATCCATAAAAGTTATCCCTGTCGATACCCTGTCGGATGTTGTTGAGTTTTTCAACGGCAGGAAAGCAATAGAGGCACTGAAGATTGACATCAATGAGGTGTTCAAAAAAGGACTCCAGTATCATGTGGATTTCAGCGAAATTCACGGACAGGAACAGGCAAAACGAGCCCTTGAGGTGACGGCAGCGGGAGCCCATAATATCATCATGATCGGCCCGCCCGGGTCGGGGAAGACCATGCTGGCCCAGAGACTTGCCACGATCCTTCCTGGAATTTCATTTGATGAGGCAATCGAAACCACAAAGATTTTTTCCATTGCCGGACTCCTGGACAGGAAAAACGCGATTTTAGGGACACGGCCTTTTCGGGCTCCTCACCATACGATTTCTGATGCCGGACTCGTAGGGGGAGGGCATATGCCGAAGCCCGGCGAGATCAGCCTCGCACATCATGGAGTGTTGTTCCTTGATGAACTGCCGGAATTTAAGAGAAACGTGCTGGAGGCCTTACGACAACCTCTGGAAGATGGCCGTGTCACGATTTCCCGTTCTGCGCTCACGGCTACATATCCGGCGAGATTCATACTTGTCGCAGCAATGAATCCCTGTCCCTGCGGTTATTACGGTGACCGTGCAAGGGTCTGTAGATGCACCCCTCAGCAGATTCGTCAGTATCAGGGCAGGGTATCGGGGCCGTTGATGGACAGAATAGATATCCATGTTGAGGTTCCCTCTGTCAGGTATAAAGATATATCGCGCAGGGCTTCAGGGGAATTGTCCGGCGAGATCAAGCGGAGAGTGGAAAAAGCAAGGCGCATTCAGGAGAAGAGGTTTGAGGGTCAGAAGGAGCGATTCAATGCGCGAATGACGGACAAACAATTTAAGATCCACTGTGTGATCGATGAAGAATCTCAGATGCTGATTGAAATGGCGGTGGAAAAACTCGGACTGAGTACCCGGGCTTACACGAAGATATTAAAAGTTGCCAGGACAATCGCAGATCTGGAAGAAGACGAAAGGATACGCCCGAGCCATGTTGCCGAGGCAATCCAGTACAGAAACCTTGATAGAAGTATGATTTAATGGTAAGAGACGACGGTGTTTCGATGATAAAAAAAGGGGGGAGCACATGGAAATTAAAATTGTCACGGTCTCACCGGAGAAGATGAAGCCAAAACCTGTGGACGAGTCAAAACTCGGGTTTGGGAAAATATTCACCGATCATATTTTCACGGTGAAGTATCATGACGAGAGGGGATGGTATGATCCCTTGATAGAACCCTACAGGTCTTTATCTCTGGAACCTACCGCCCTGTGCCTTCACTATGGCCAGGAAATATTCGAGGGAATGAAGGCGTACCGGGGCAGCAATAATGACATATTCCTCTTTCGGCCCATGGAAAATATCAAAAGGATGAACACGTCGGCGGAGAGACTCTGCATGCCCCGGATCGATCCGCAGTTGTTTCTGGAGGCCCTGAAAAAACTCGTCTTTATTGAGAAAGACTGGGTTCCCCGTTCGAAAGGAGCTTCTCTTTATATCCGGCCGGTGATGATTGCCACGGAAGCGGCTTTGGGACTGCATCATTCCAGTGAATACCTTTTCTTCATTGTTGTGGGTCCTGTTGGTGCTTACTATCCCCAAGGCTTCAGTCCGACCAATATCTATGTTGTCGAGGAATATGTTCGGGCGGTTCGCGGGGGTATAGGGTACTGTAAGGCGGGTGGTAATTATGCCGCGAGCCTTCTGGCGAGCAAACAGGCCATTGAGAAAGGATACACGCAGGTGTTGTGGCTCGATGCCATCGAGAGAAAGTACGTGGAAGAAGTGGGAACGAGCAATATTTTCTTTCTCATCGGGGATGAACTGATTACCCCACCTCTTACAGGGAGCATTCTTCCCGGTGTGACCAGGGATTCCATAATCCAGATGGCGAAGAGCTGGGGTGTGCCTGTCTCGGAAAGGTTGATCTCGATAGATGAGGTTCTGGAAGCCTCCGCTCGAGGGACATTGAAGGAGGTCTTTGCTTCCGGGACGGCGGCGATCGTCTCTCCGGTGGGGCAGATCGTGTACAGGGGCAAAACAATCGTTGTAAATGAGGGCAGAATAGGGAAATTAACGGAAGAGCTTTACAACGAAATTTTGCAGATCCAGTACGGTGAGAAGGACGATCCGTTCGGCTGGAGAATCAAGGTTACGGGTTGACGGTAATCATTCAGGTGAATATCTCTTCCTGATACGAATACTTGGGACTGGAATCCACAGACGTGTGGAAAAGACTGTGGATAAACGTGTTGATAACAATCGTAAGTATGCAATTGTGACAATTTAATACCAAATTGCATACTGTGGGGGCAATGAAAAACTTAATAATTATAGTACGTTAGAAAGTTCTTTTGAGTTTCCCGTTACTTAATCGGTCAACGAGGAAGAGGATAGGCTCTCCTTAGAAAAAATGTGCCATTTTTTCACGTTCCCGTCATGAACAATCAAGAAAAATTACGCGAGGGCTGGCGCGGTATTTCAAGGGCAACAGCAGGCATTATGATATGCCTGCTGTTTTTTCATGCTCTGCAGGTATGGGCACAGACGGTCTCTCTTGACGAGTTGGTTTCCAGAACGCAGGATCGGTACGAAAAGACGCAGGATCTGAAGGCAAAGTTCATGCAAGAGATACACATAAAATCCATGAATCGAGTGGAGAGAGAAGAAGGGATTGTCTATATAAAAAATCCGAAGCGCATGCTGTGGCACTATACCAGGCCGAAGGTGAAAAAATTGTTCATCACACCCCAGGGTGCCTGGTTATATATTCCCCAGGACCGCGTCGTGTATATGCAGAGTTTGGAGAACATGTACAGGTCGAAACTCGCCGTCAGGTTCCTTTCGGGGATAGAAAAACTCAGGGACGATTTTCATATAAGCTTTTCCAAGCCTGATCCGGTAGACAGCAGGGGAAACTACCTCATCACGCTTATCCCGAAGGAGTCGGATCCGGGTGTCAACACATTGTTTTTAACGATCGACAAAGAGAGTTACCAGGTAACGAAGTGCAGTTTTTCTGATCTGTACGGGAATGTCAACCGTATTCAATTCACAGAGATAACAATCAACAGCATGCTGTCAGAGAAGTTGTTCAATTTCAAGCCCCCGCCCGGCACCGAGGTATTCAAAATGCCGTAATGCAGAGCGCTATTTGCAAGTATGCCGTGCGTGAGGGTGAAAAATCTTTACATAAAGACAGACAATCAGAAAAACAATAAGGGGCCGGAGATTACAGAATATGCTCAGTACGTGTTGCCTCGAGAGATGCGGAATGTGTGTTGCGAACATTTTTGCAGATGAGTTTTTCTCTGCAGCAGGGGTGGTTGGTGCCTCTTGTCCCCGGGCGAGAAATTTCCGGAGGAGGTTGTGGTGCAAGTAAGACTTGATGAAACCACATGTGTTCGGAGCGAAGAATGGCTGAATCGGGAGTGGCTGGAAACGAACGGACGTGGCGGGTATGCCTCGAGTACCGTTCTGAACTGCAACACAAGGAGGTACCACGGGCTGCTCGTGGCGAACCTCAGGATGCCTCAGGGAAGGCATGTTCTCCTTTCGAGGCTTGAAGATTCCATTGTCGTGGGGGGGGATGAGGATTATCTTTCCTGCTGTCAATATCCCGGCGTATTTCTCCCCCGTGAGGGATCCTGTCTCAGAGAATTTCATCTGGGTTTCTGTCCCCAGTTTCGCTATGAAATGAAAGGTGTTCTCATCCGTAAAGCCGTGATGATGGTGTATGGAAAGGACAATGTCCTGGTCAGGTATGACATTGAACGATGTCCCCATTCGGCCACTTTGCGCGTGAAGCCGTTTATTGCCTACAGGAAATACGACACCCTCATCATGCAAAATGCGTTTCTTCGCAGAGAGATTCGTGCCATCAAAAACGGATTCACACTGCGTCCGTATGACGGCATGCCGGTCCTGTTCGTGCAGACAAGCGTGAAGGTGCCATTTGTTCCTGTTTCCGTATGGTATAATAATTTTGAGTACAGCCTGGATCGTGACAGGGGCTATGACTGGCACGAGGATTTGTTTCTTCCCGGTTATTTCGAGATTCCCGTGAAGCAGGGAACGACCGTAATCGTGTCTGCGTCTCTTGACATGTGCCGGGAACCGCTCAAAAAAGTATGGGATGCGGAAAGAAAAAGGCGCCTCCGGGAAGCTTCAAGAATCGATACGATCGCGGAGAAGTTCGAGAATGAAGAGGACAGGACTCATGTCCGCAACCTGATCAGAGCGGGTCAACAGTTTCTGATCAGAACACCATTGGAACGGCCGACGATTATCGCAGGTTACCACTGGTTCACCGACTGGGGGCGGGACACACTCATTTCTTTGCCCGGACTGGCTTTCTGCAGCGGGTTTTCCCAATTGGGGATCGATATCCTCACTGACCTCGGCAAACAGGAACAGGATGGCCTGCTCCCCAATTATTTTTCCGACGACGAAACCCAAAAGAGTTATAACACTGTGGATACTGCTCTTCTGTATTTCTGGGCAGTTCAGCAGATGATCAGGTATACCGGTAATATTGCCGTCGTCAGGGATGAGATGTGGCCGGTGATGAAAAAGATCCTGCGGCATTACATGTCCGGGACCAAGTTTGATATATACATGAATGCGAGCGGATTGCTTCATGCCGGGGGACAGGGTATGAATCTGACGTGGATGGATGCCGTTGTGGGCGGGAAACCTGTTATCCCGCGATGGGGGTACGCCGTCGAAATCAACGCCCTCTGGTTCAACGCTGTCTGTTTCGCCCATGAACTGGCGCAGAAATTTGGTGATCCGGAGTACTTTTATCACGACCTGATTCGTACAATAAAGAAATCGTTCGTGGACACGTTCTGGATCGAGAAAGAGGCATATCTCGGGGATGTCTTCTGCGATGGGAAACTGGATGTCTCCGTCCGCCCGAACCAGATTTTTGCCGTTTCACTCCACTACTCGCCGCTGGAACCCCATCAATGGAAAGGGGTGGTCGGGTCGGTGATGGAACACTTGCTTACCCCCGTCGGATTGAGAACCCTGTCTCCGGAAGACAAGGAATACAGGGGTCGTTATGAGGGAGATATGTTTTCACGGGATATGGCATACCATCAGGGTACGGTGTGGCCATGGTTACTGGCGCATTTTTCTGATGCGTATTTGAGAGTTGCGGAGGACAGGGAAGCCGCGAAGATGTTCCTTCAGGCGTATATACGCTCGTTCATCCGACATCACCTGACTGAGGCCGGCGTGGGTTGCATATCTGAAACTTTTGATGGTGATCCTCCCCATCGTCCGGAGGGGTGCATTTCTCAGGCCTGGAGCGTCGCCGGGTTGATAAGGATGTACTCACTGATCAGTGACATTCCCGGCGGGTGGTGATGAATGTGGCACACACAAAGCAGTGACAATGACGAACGCGTTCAAAGAGGTTTTTGGGTTTACATTCTCATTTTATTGTGTAAATAATAAAACGAGATATCACCACAATTGTTAATTGATCAGAAAGAGATTCGGCGTGAAGAATGTCCCTGTGATCATTCTGTAATTGTGTCCTGACACAGTTCCCGGGGGAGCCCGAGGGACTGCCCTCTCAGGATGATGGTGAGGAGGCCGTAAGTACTTGAGAATTCTCATGTTCGGATGGGAATTTCCACCCCATATGAGCGGTGGCCTCGGGACCGCGTGTTTTGGTATCACAAAGGCACTTTCAGGTCTTGGACATAGCGTAATCTTTGTCATTCCAAGAATGAATGCCGGGGATGAACCGTCACACGTGGAGTTGGTGTCCGCTTCAAAGGTTCCCGTTCCGAAACAACTTTTTTACGAAGGGATATTGAAACGCATTGATGTCAGGCATGTCGACTCCCTTCTCAGACCCTATATGACGCAGGGTCAATACGCATCACTCCTTCGTAAACAGTATTACCATCTTCCTGTTCGCAGGAGGTATGACAGGGGAAAAAAAGGATATGTGTTTCTGGATATTTCAGAAAAATACGGACCTGATCTGATTTCCGAAGTACTCAGGTACTCGAAGGTGGCGTGCGTTATTGGAAAGAGCCACACGTTTGATGTGATACACGCCCATGATTGGATGACCGTCTTTGCCGCGATGAATGCAAAAAAAGTGAGCGGGAAGCCCTTCGTTCTCCACATCCATTCCCTTGAGTTCGACAGGAGCGGTGAACACATAAACAGGAACATATATGACATCGAACGCTACGGGATGGAGTCAGCGGATCGTATTATCGCCGTCAGTCACTATACGAAGAACATTATCACGGCGAGATACGGCATATCTCCTGATAAGATATCCGTCGTTCATAATGCTGTTTCCCGTACCGAGGCGGTTAAGTCCTACCACATTGAGAGAGAACCGGACAGGAAGATAGTCCTCTTCCTGGGGAGAATTACTTTTCAGAAGGGTCCCGATTCCTTTGTGGAAGCGGCTTCCCTGGTATTGAACGAGCTTCCCGAGGTGACGTTTGTCATGGCGGGGGCCGGGGACATGATGCCCCGCATGGTTGAACGGGTGGCCGAACTCGGGATCGGCAAAAATGTTCACTTCACGGGTTTCTTGCAGGGCTCGGAAGTTGAGCGGGTGTTCACTATGAGCGATCTGTATGTGATGCCCAGCGTCTCCGAGCCGTTTGGCATTTCTCCTCTTGAAGCGATGCTTTATGATGTACCCGTGATTATTTCCAGGCAATCGGGTGTATCCGAGATTCTCCGTCACGCGCTCAAGATTGATTTCTGGGATGTGAAGGAAATGGCGAACAAGATGATTGCCGTGTTGAAATACCCCGAGCTGGTCGAGGAAATGGTTGAGAGGTCGCGGGAGGAACTGAAGAATATCCACTGGGAGACTGCAGCACAGCAGATCGCGAAAGTGTACCGTCTTGCAGGTGTGTAAATGCCGAGCGTTTGTTTCTATTTTCAAATTCATCAGCCCCTCCGATTAAGACATTATACCTTTTTTGATATCCATAGCGATCATGAGTACGAACACAGGGAGCAGAATCGCGAGACGCTGCAGAGGGTGACGGAAAGGTGTTATCTGCCCGTCAACAGAATCATTCTCAATTTAATAAAAAAATATCGCGGAGATTTCCGTGTTGCCTTTTCCATCACGGGTTCCATCCTCGACCAGTTTGAGAAATATCGCCGGGACGCCATTGAGAGTTTTCAGCGGCTTGCGGATACGGGGTGCGTGGAATTCATCAATGAAACGTACTACCACTCGCTTGCATTCCTGTTTTCCCCACGGGAATTTAAAGAACAGGTGATTTCTCATCGGAATAAGGTCAAGACGCTCTTCGGCCAAAACCCGAAGACGTTCCGGCATACGGAACTTATCTACAACAACGATCTCGCCAGGATGGTGGAGAAAATGGGCTATGCGGCTGTTCTGGCGGAGGGAACGGAGAGAGTATTGGGATGGCGCTCTCCCAACTACGTTTACCGGCCGGCGGGGTGTCACAAATTGAAACTGCTTTTAAGAAATTACCGTTTGTCGGATGATATCTCCTTTCGTTTTTCTGACCAGAAGTGGTCGGAGTATCCGCTTACGGCCGATAAGTATGCCCGCTGGGTACATGATGCCGGCAAAACGGGAGATGTAATCAATCTTTTCATGGATTATGAAACCTTCGGCGAGCATTTGAAGGGGGATGCGGGAGTTTTCGATTTCCTTCGATCTCTCCCCGGCGAGATAATGAAACATCCCGATTTCCGGTTTCAGACGCCGGCTGAGGTGGCCGGAGAATACGAGCCCGTTGCCCGGTTGGACGTGCCTCATTTTGTGTCGTGGGCGGATGTGGAAAGGGATCTGAGTGCGTGGCTGGGAAATGCGCTGCAGAAAGATGCACTACACACCCTGTACGGCATGGAGTCAAAAGTCCGGCGTCGGAAAAAAGAGGAACTCCTTCGCACCTGGCGTATGCTCCAGACGTCCGATCATTTTTACTACATGTGTACCAAATGGTTTGCTGACGGAGATGTGCATGACTATTTCAATCCGTACTCATCTCCCTACGATGCGTATATCAACTATATGAACGTCTTAGATGATTTTTCAAGTTTTTTGGGAGGAAAAGGAACATAATTCATGAAAGAGCATCATAAAGGATATCTCTTTGAAGTGAGCTGGGAGGTCTGCAACAAGGTCGGTGGCATATACACCGTGGTAACGAGTAAACTGAGAGAAGCCTTGCGTATTTACGGAGATCGTTATTTTCTCCTGGGACCGGATCTTAAAACGAACCCTGATTTTGAAGAAACCGACGAGGAGTGCTGGATAAAGATCAGGGAAGCCACCGCCATTAAAGACATTCCCTGCCGGTTCGGCAGGTGGAAGATTCCGGGTGAGCCCAAGGTCATCCTTGTAAGTTTCGGGAAAAAGTATGACAAAGACCAGTTACTGTTCCGGATATGGGAAGATTATGGCGTCGATTCCATAGCGGGTGGCTGGGACTATGTCGAACCGGTCATGTTCAGCTATGCCTGCGGTGAGGTCATCGAGACAATTTACAACATCCTTATCAGGCCGGATGGTGAATCAGCCGTCGCCCAGTTTCACGAGTGGATGTGCGGAGCAGGCCTTCTCTTTTTGAAGAAGAGGGTTCCGGAAATCGGTACCGTGTTTACCACGCATGCCACAATTCTGGGGAGAACCCTCGCCGGGTCGGGCGTGGATATTTATACGAACATGGAGCATATCTCACCCCAGGTAGAAGCAGGTGCCCACAATATCAAGGCGAAATATTCAATGGAGGCGGCATCGGCGAGAGAAGCGGACTGTTTCACGACCGTCAGCGAAATCACCGCATCTGAAGCGAAAAATTTTCTGGGCAGATATCCGGATGTCGTCACACCGAACGGACTCGATGTGGACCATATTCCCGATTTGGCGAAGGATAAAGAATACACATTGAAATCGAGAGAGAAACTCCTTCGCGCGGCATCACGGTTCTTGAGGAAAGACCTTCCGGCAGACACAAAACTTTTACTTATTTCAGGTCGCTATGAGTTCCACAATAAGGGTATCGGTGTATTTTTGAATGCTCTCAGCCGTCTGGAGAAGGATATGAAGGAAGGAGAGGTCATCGTTGCGTATCTCTTCATTCTTGCGGGGCACACCGATTTGATTCCTTACCTCCAGAGCGATTATTCAGGGCCGGAACCGGGGAATCCCCCTATTGCGACTCATAGACTTCACAATGAAGCGGCCGATCCCATCCTGCAGACGTGCAGCAGATTGCGACTTATGAACACGCAGCAAAACAGGGTGCATGTCATATTTCTTCCGGCATACCTGAATGGACACGATGGTTTTCTCAACATGACCTATTACGAAGCGCTTTCCGGGTGCGATCTCGGTGTTTTCCCCTCTTATTACGAGCCGTGGGGATATACCCCTTTGGAAAGTGTTGCCTATGCGGTGCCCACCATAACGACCGACCAGGCAGGCTTCGGTCTCTGGGTTCAGGAAACGGTGAGCAAACCGGGGGGGATTATCCTTTTGCAGAGGAAGGGGAAAGATATCGGTACAATTGAGGAACATTTACATAACATCTTCAAACAGTTTCTTGCCTGGAGTGCCCAGGATATTCAGGAGAGGAGGACTTCTGCAAGGCGGGTGGCCCGTCAGGCAAACTGGAAGGATTTTTTCAAGCATTATCTGAAAGCGTACGAAAGAGCACTGGCCGTTGCCAGAGCCCGTGTACAGGCGCTTGTTTCAGTCGATTACAGGGCGGAAGGGAAATATGTCTTTGCGGGTACCGCATCGGCTCAGCCCCATTTCCGCGCCTTCACCGCCGTGGCGAATCTCCCGGAGAAAATCAACCGCCTGAGAGAACTGGCGTACAATTTATGGTGGACGTGGCACCCGAAAGCCCGGAGCCTGTTTATCGCACTCGATCCCAAGATATGGCCGGATATGGGGAATAATCCGGTCAAAATGCTGGAGACGGTCTCCTCGGAAAAACTGGTGGAAGCCTCGGAAAACCCCGGTTATATGGGTATGTACGTTCAGTTTATACAGCAATTCGACGAATACATGAGCGAAAGATCTCCCTGTAAGAGAGTTCAGATATCCCCGGCATTGAAATGGTCGTCTCCCGTTGCCTATTTCTCGACCGAGTATGGTCTCCACGAGTGTCTCCCCCTGTATTCAGGCGGGTTGGGCACTCTCTCCAGTGATCATCTGAAAACCGCCAGTGACCTCAATATCCCTATGGTCGGCATAGGGTTACTTTACAAATTCGGATTTTTCAAGCAGGTCATTGATAAAAGCGGTGTGCAGATCGCGGAATACCGGGAAAACGATTTCTCCGTGATGCCGGTGGAGATTGTCCGGGATGATGTGGGCAACGAGGTGCAGATATCCCTTGAGTTGCCGGGAAGAACGCTCTTTGCCAGTATATGGGAAATCAAGGTGGGGCATGTCTCTCTGTATCTCCTCAATACCGACGTTCCCAGAAATACCGTTCAGGACAGGAAAATTACGGACCGTCTCTATCCCGAAGATCAGAGGGTTCGAATCGAACAGGAGATTCTCCTGGGTATGGGTGGCGTCAAATTGTTGAAGAAATTTGGTATTAAACCTCGCGTGTACCATATCAATGAGGGACACTCGGCATTTCTTATTTTTGAGAGGATCACAGATCTCATGACGGAGGAAGGTCTCTCTCTCGATGAGGCAATCGAAGTGGTCCGGGGGAGTACCGTCTTCACCACACATACCCCTGTGGAAGCGGGAAATGAGAGATTTCCCAGCGACCTCATGGAACATTACTTCGCCGGATTTGTCAAAAGAACGGGTATGTCCTGGTCTCAGTTCTGGGATCTGGGGAGGAAAGAGAGTGGTGAGGATAAACCGTTCTTCATGAATATCCTGGCGCTGAAATGTTCGCATATGAGCAATGCCGTGAGCCGGGTGCATGAGGATATTTCCCACCGGTTGTGGCGAGATGTATGGAAAGGATTTAACACTGCCGACATACCGATACGTCACATTACCAACGGTGCTCATATCATGTCCTATATTGCGCCGAGGATGAAAACGGTCTTTGACACGTATCTGGGGAGTGAGTGGGAAGATAACATCACGGATTATGAGGTCTGGGAGAGGGTTCAGGATATCCCTGATTCGATACTGTGGGATACGCGGTATGAACTCAAGCAGAAAATGATAAATTTCCTGCGGGAATATCTCTCCAGGAACTGGATGAAATACGGATACTCGAAAACATGGCGGGAGCAGTTTTTTTCAAAGATAAATCCGGCGGCAATGATTATCGGATTCGCGCGGCGGTTCGCGCCGTACAAGCGCGCCGATTTACTCCTCACTGACCTTGATCGACTGGACAGGATGGTGAATCATCCGGTGCGTCCTGTATATATTATTTTTGCGGGGAAGGCCCATCCGAACGACGGGATGGGGAAATCCCTCCTTAAGAAGGTTTTTGACGTCTGCGTGGATGAACGGTTCAGGGGCAAGATATTTTTCATCGAGGATTACGACATCCATGTCGCTCGTCATCTGTTGCAGGGTGTGGATGTGTGGCTGAACACTCCCAGAAGGCCTTATGAAGCGAGTGGTACGAGCGGTGAAAAAGTCGTGGCGAACGGAATTCTCAATGTAAGTATTTCCGACGGCTGGTGGTGCGAGGGGTATGACGGGACAAACGGATGGACCATTGGACCGGTTGTGAGGAGATATGTTGAAGAGAGCACGGGTAGTGATGAAGAAGACGGCCAGTCTTTATACTCGCTCCTGGAGAATACGGTAATACCGACCTTCTATGACAGAGAAGTGTCGGGTCTGCCGGAAAAATGGATCGGTATGATCAAGCGTTCCATGCAGACAATTATACCCCAATTCAACACGGAGAGGATGCTCCTCCAGTATTACCATGAAATGTACCTGCCCACCGCACACAGGGAACATGATCTCTATACGGAATCCCATAAACTGGCCCGGGAGCTTGCCGACTGGAAGCGCAAGATACCCATGCGCTTTTCTTCACTCAGGCTTTTGGATATCAGTATCGAGGGTATTCAGGGAGATACCGTGTACGTGGATCAGCCATTGCAGGTGAGCGCGAGAATCGATCCGGGAAAGATGGAACAGGGGGAAATTCTCGTTGAACTGATTATCGGAAGGAAGGAAGGCCATGAGTTCGACGGGACTCCCGAATGCGTACCGTTGAAACTGTCGGGGAAGTCGCAGGAGGGCATTCTCACGTTTTCCGCACACTATATCATCAAGCAAAACGGCACCTACTGCTACGGTATCAGGGTGCTGCCTTTCCACGACCGACTTGCGTCCAAGCAGGAGACCGGCCTGATCCTCTGGGCGTAGTTTTCATTTGCCCGGATCGGAACCTGCAGGGTATTTTTGGTGTATCATGTCACCTGCGGCTGATAAACATCAGGATGACGGTGAGGATGATGCTGATGATGATGCTCGTAGCCAGGGGGAAATAGAAGGTGAAATTCTTGCCCTTGTAGTAGAAATCGCCGGGTAACTTTCCAAGCCACGGTATTTTCCCTCCCAAGAGGATGAGGACTCCTATGCCGGCGATCACCAGTCCGATGATGAGCAGAATCTTGCCAATACCGGGAAAATCAATCATGCAGCACCTCGATAGTTATGTATTATAACAAAGATCGGTGCAAATTCTAAATACAAATATCTAAATTCTAAACGGATTAAAACATCTGAATGTTTTTGACGTTTGGGTTTATTATTGTTTAGAATTCAATCTTTCGTGGGTAGGATTTCACCGCAGCTGGCTTATGACCACGTGAAGGGCGAATCCCGCTCGAAATCCGGTGAGAACGCCCGGTCGTCCACATCCTGTGTAAAGACCGTTTCGAAACCCATGT
>Ga0194112_10006960_pt1 | contig 14800 bp, 11 predicted proteins | sample TA2MahC400mmetaG_FD_146191 | JGI IMG/M metagenome (GOLD analysis project Ga0194112, IMG submission 146191) | Freshwater microbial communities from Lake Tanganyika, Tanzania - TA2015016 Mahale Deep Cast 400m | ecosystem: Environmental > Aquatic > Freshwater > Lake | place: Tanzania: Lake...
TTGTTAATTGTTTTTTTATATTGTTATTATAAATATTTTTTTCCTGTATGAGAAGAGCTAATTAAAAATGGTATAATCAGGATCATGAAAAGACCAGTCAAGGTCGGTTTTGATTTTGATGGAGTAGTGGCGTACAATCCTTTCCGGGTATGTAGAGCTCCGTTAACCTTTTTTAAACGGAATATTTTAGGGATCAAGAAACTTAATTTTTGGTATCCAAAATCAGCCTGGCAACAGATTTTTTGGAGAATTCTTCATGAATCGAGCATATTCCCCGCCAAGGGTACAGATTTATTACGGCAGCTTGTTAAAGAAAAAAAAATCGAAGCCCATCTAATAACCGCAAGATATAGCTTCTTGGATGATCATTTAAATAATTGGCTAGAAAAACATAAATTAAAAGACTTATTCCGTAGTATCAATCTAAACAAAAATGACGAGCAGCCCCATCTTTTTAAAGAAAGGATAATACAGAAACATAATTTAAAAATTTTTATTGAGGATAATCTAGATATTGTGAGTTATTTATCCGAAAAGAGAAACATTAAAATATATTGGATTTATAATCTATTTGATCGAAATTATTCTTATCCTTTCAAATATCCTTATTTAGAGAAAGCACTGGAAGAGATTATCAGAAGTTATTAGATTGTTAAATTATTTAGCTGATAAAGTCATGGTTCAATCAAAAGCAGTCATAATATTTAGCCAATTAAGCAGGTTGAGAATTTGCTAACAGAATAATTACTCTATGCGTCTTCTTTTTTCTCTCACCTACTATTCTCCCTATATTTCTGGGTTGACAATTTATGTAAAAAGATTAGCTGAAGAGTTTACAAAACAAGGAGATTCAGTTACTGTAATATCTATGCAATTTGATAAGGGTCTTCCTCTTCAGGAAAGAATCGACGGTGTAAGAGTAATACGAGCTAAAACACTTTTTTCATTAAGTAAGGGTTTTATCTCATTAGATTGGTTATTGAAAAGTTTTAAGCTGGTGAGAGAATCTGATGTAATACTAGTAAGTTTACCGCAACTTGAGGGGGTAATACCTGCTTTATTTGGCAGGATATTTCAGAAGAAGGTAATTGCTATATATCATTGCGAGGTAATTTTACCGCATTCTATAATAAATAAGGCTATCGAACTGATATTAAATATTTCAAATTTATTCTCGCTTTTTCTTTCACAGATTATTGTTACTTATACGAAGGATTTTGCCAATAATTCCAGGATATTGCCTTATTTTCAAGATAAAATCCATTATATTTATCCTCCAATAAAAAAGCCAAAGATAGATAAACGAACACAAAATATGATCATAAAAAAAGTTGGCTTGAAACCTGATTATATAATTGGAGTAGCAGCAAGATTGGCAGCGGAAAAGGGGATAGAATATTTGTTGGAGGCGATACCTATAATAAACTCAAAACTCAAAGGTCAGAAGTCAAAAATACAAATAAAAAATAAAAAGTGCTTAGAGAATATGAAAGCGCTAAAGACACCTCTGGGGTGGCCAGCATATAAGGACTCCCCCGAGGTGGAGGAATCAAAACTAAAGGTCGTTGTTGCCGGTTCATTGGATCCGGTAGGAGAGAGAGATTATAAAAGAAAAATCTTGAAGTTAGTCGAAAAATACAAAGATTATATAATCTTTGTAGGAGAGCTTAAAGAAGAGGAGATAGGATCATTCTATTCACTAATAGACGTATTGGTATTGCCATCCGTAAATTCGACGGAAGCATTTGGGATGGTTCAAGTAGAGGCCATGATGATGGGAGTGCCGGTGATTGCCAGCGATTTGCCGGGGGTCCGAGTATCCATTCAAAAAACCGGAATGGGTAAAATTGTGCCAATAAAAAATATACAAGAATTAGCTACCGCTGTTACTAATGTCTTATTTGAAAAAGATAAATATACCCGTAAGGAGAAGATCATATCTATTTGTAGTGAATTTAATTTGGGAAAAACGATAAATCTATATTCTAAATTATTGACATAATTCATTCATGCGGGATATCCCTTTTTTTTTAAAAACGTATCTGGCAAAGAGACCTTTTTTTTTATCTCTTATTAGAGCAAAAGAAGCCTATCTTTTTCAGAGATTTTTACCCCTAAAAAATCCCATATTGGATATAGGCTGTGGGGATGGTTTTTTTGCAAAAACCGCCTTAATCATGTTTGAAAACAGCACAGAAAATTATATTGATGTGGGATTGGATTTAGAAAATAGCAGGATCAAAGAGGCTAAAATGGTAGGAATATATAAACGAGTAGTAAAATACAACGGAAGCAAAATTCCTTTTCCCAATAGATATTTTTCAACAATAATTGCAAACTGTGTTTTAGAACACGTGATGGACATAGAGATAGTACTAGAGGAAATTTACCGGGTGCTAAAACCAAACGGTCTTTTTTTAACTACGGTTATGGCAAAGCAATGGGAAAAATATATGTTTGGAGCCTTATTATTAGGTAGTCGTTATCAAAAATGGATGCAAAAAAAGCAGGTGCATTTAAATCTTCTTAATGCTGATGGATGGGATGATGTTTTTACTCGCTTGGATTTTTCTATTAAAGAAAAGATTGGTTATTTTCCAAAATCAATCTGTATGTTATTTGACATGGCTCATTATTTATCTTTGCCTAGTCTAGTAACATACAAATTATTCGGTAAATGGGTATTACTTGGAGATAAATTAAGTGTAATTTATCCAATAAACCTATTATCAAAGATACTAAAGACTAATACTCATCCTGATGAGTCAGGTGCAATCTTCTATTTATTAGAGAAATGAACTTTATGAAGAGACAATACTTATTGATATTTCTAGCGGTCTTATTTATATTTACAATTCGTATTTATAAACTTGAAAGTTTGCCTGGAGAGTGGTTCGGAGATATATCAAATGTTCATGAGTATGTACAGCAGATATTGAAGGGGGAATGGCCATTTTATTTTTTTCAAAGTCCGGGACCACTTTATCATTATCTTATAGCTCCAATAGCAATAATTTTAAACAGATACGGATATGATACTTATAAAATCGCATCTGTTTTAGTGAGCATATTAGGTCTGTATGCTACTTATTTTTTCGCTAAAGAAATTACTTCAAGGACGCTCGCTTTGATTACGGTTCTTATCATGTCTTTTTCCTCTTGGTATTTGATCTGGAGTAGATTAGGTAATTCACAAATTGTCATTCCTGCTATTTCTGCTTTAATGAGTTATTATTTGGTAAGATATATAAAAAGAGGTAAACTAATTGATCTGTCGCTTGGTGCGCTTATTGCTTCGTTTGGTTGGTACACCTATCCCCAAACTTTTATTTTTCTGCCGATTTTTATCTTTATAATTTTTGTATCTCTTCTTATCCGAAGAGATTGGAGAAGGGGTATTATACATTTAGTTTTCCTAATTATTTTATCGTTTTTATTCGCTCTTCCCTTTATTAGTATTGTTCAACATCAGCAGGGTGATTTCACAAAAGGATATATTGGTAATAAAGTTATTCCAGTATTCTTACAATCTCCTCAACAAGTAATAAGTAAATTTTTTACCAATTACAAAAAAACACTCCTGATGCTTCATGTCAGAGGTGATGAGATATTTATCGGTAATATTTCACATAAACCGCATCTCGACCGATTAAGCGGACTACTTTTTTTTGCCGGAATTTTATACTTCATAGATAAAAAGAAATGGATTTGGCTGTTTTTCAATCTATTTATGATTGGAGTAATGATATTACCTTCGACTTCTCCAGCTATTCCAAACGGAGAAATTCCAAGTAGTAGCAGAAATGTAGCAATTATTCCGTATGTATATTTATTAGTGTCTGGTGGGCTATGTTGGTTTGGAAATCTCCTCAGGAAAATTCTGAGGAAGGATCATGTTTATAGAATTTTTCTCTCAGTATTTTCAGTTTTTATTGTTTTTATTAATCTCAAATCTTATTTTTATGATTATGCCTACGGACTGCCTGATCACAATCAGGCATGGGGAAAAGAGATAGCGCAGTATATAGATACACTACCACCTTATATCAATATATATTTTGGTTCCTGTTGTTGGGGGGCATGGGGACATCCAGAGCCTAAAGCGGTAGCTTATGTTCTAAGGAAACAACGTGATTTTATTGAATATAGTCATTTTTTAGATTCATGCAAGGAGGTTACTCGTTTTCCGGCATTAGTGATTTTTGGCCCCAACCATGAAGATAGGATAAAGAAATATTTTTCTTGCTTTCCAGATATTAAAATTGAAAATGTCAAGGGGAAAGATGGAAGTATACTTTTCAAGAAAATAAGCATCGATAGGATCAATTAAAATGAATAGATTGATTCGATTTCAAAAGGTTATAATTATCTCGACTATATTTTTTTTGCTTGTCATTATTACTTTTTTTTTCTATCTTAGCGACTTAACCACTTATGGGCCTACATGGGATGAGCTTGTTTTCCATCGGAATTACGGTAGAACATACACAAATTTTATAAGAGATAGAGATCTTAAACCTATTATTAACGACGATAATGCATCTTGGTTTCCACCTGTAGCTGTAACTATAGGTAATATTTTTCTAGAAAACAAGTTTCTTAGAAATATTTATCCGGTTAACAGTGATAGATTCCATTTAGCAGCAGTACTATTTGGAAGTATTACAGTTGGAACTGTTTTTCTTATTGCCTATCTACTTTTTAACAATTTATACCTTGCCATATTTAGCAGCTTAATACTTGCAACTTATCCGCAGTTTATTACTCAGTCGCATAATAATGTTCGCGATATTGGCTTGACAATGTTTTATAGTATTTCGATATTATTTCTGTTATATAGCATACGATCAAAACACAGCATCTTTTGGATGGCCCTATCAGGGATGATAGTTGGGATTACCACTGATACAAAACAAAATGGTGCTTTCCTGGTAATCATTGGGATAGTTTGGTTTTTGTTCCATTTCCGAAAATTGGGTATTTTGAGATTTTTATCAGGAAGTTTGTTCTTTATTGCTTTCTTCCTAATCTCTTTTATTACCTTTTGGCCATATATGTGGGCTGATACATTTAGACATTTGCAGTTAGCCTGGCATTTCCTGACTGATCCAGGGATCATTGCAGGATCGACAACTTTTTACGATAAAGTGTATATCTCTATGAGAAACATACCAATATATTATCCATGGGTGATGTTATTTATCTTAACTCCTCCAGTTATCTCTTTTTTGGCCCTAATAGGACTTATTGTTGCATTTGCCAGCATGTTGAAAGGAAAAAAAGAAGCAGCTATTTTATTCTTATGGATTTTTGTCCCACTCTTCCGTTTCTTTTTCCCACTCTCATCTTCGACATTTGATCAGATCAGGCATTTTTTTGAAGTAGTTCCAAGTATCCCTATTTTAGCCTCCCTCACTCTATATACGATAATAAAATGGTTTAAAGATATTGTCTTGGTGAAGAAATTTATTACAGTAGTTACGTTATTGATTTTTTCTTATAATATTTACGTCAGTTTGATTTATCGCCCATATGGAACTGCTTATTTTAATTTTTTTGCAGGTCCTCCTTCTTATGTAAATCATGCATTTGATATTGAATATTGGGGCAGTGTATATCGGGAAGCCACGAAAGTCTTGAATGAAAGATATGGGAGGAATGTCATATATTATTCAGCAGGACTTGGCTCGCATATATTAGTTGAAGATGGTTTGTTGGGTAAACTTACCGATAATTATCTGGATAATTTTGATTATATAATCTTTATGAATAAACAAACATGGCTTAGGAATAATGACTATGTTCTTTGGTTAATTAGCAACAAAAAGCCACTATATACCATAGAAAGAGGAGGAAAAGTAATATTCTACCAGTTTGCTCCATATAAAGAAGAATATCTTCAACAAAAAAAATAATAGCTTAATCCAGGTGGAAAATGTAATTTAAATCTCTAGATTTGAAATCGAAGCTTATTTTGCGGAATATATGATTTGATTTAAAGAATAATGGGAATTTGAAAAGTCAAAATCATACTTGTCGTATATTAGTTTAGAACTTAATGGTGTCAGTTCTTCTACGCAGTTTGTTCCTTCAGTATAGATTATCATATTAACATTTGGTTTGAATCCTACCAGGCATGGTTGATTATCTGGGAAAACAGTAAATTTTGGAAAGAAAAAATATAGATGATCATTTAGGAATTGAGTTTTAAAAGAGTTAAGATAGATTCCTAATTGTATTTCATCTTCAGGTTCTATATGATATTTGCTCGCCGTGTTTATTGTTTCGCGTAATAATAATGAACGTATATCGAAATTCTTTACCGCTGAAATATATATGTTGTGGATTATATAAATATTAAACACCATAATTACGGAAAATATAATTATCTTCATTTTCTGTTGGAAGATCACATCGTATCTACTAAAGAGATCAATGATACCCCAGAGGATAAAGGGAATAACTATAATAGACCGGTGGATTCCAAAGGAAATATGAGGTTTGGCATAACCTGGAGAAAGACCCGAGAATATAATTGTGGCAATAATCCAAATTACAAGAAGGAAATGTTGAAATCCCCATGCATATGTCAGAGAGCCAAATAAATAAATTACCACAGGGAGAAATATTATCTGGCCGATTAGTGGCACCTGATTATTATACATATCTGTATTGTGTATGGAAAAGTATTCTAAAGATTGCCTTGATTTTTCAACCACTTCATTAATGCTAAGATCTTTGTTTGGTAGTTTCGTATCTGTCCGATGATGGTAAGAGATAATTCCGAACGAGAGTGAAAGTATTAGGCAGCCAATCCATAATATAGATCGATAAGCTGATTTATTCTTGATTATTTCAAACACTGTCATCATTAGTAATACTCCCAAAAATAGTGCCCAGACGGCGAGGGCTGGAACATAGATGTTGGCAAGCATGATTAAAATCCATCCGAGTGCTATCCAGTTAATGATTGTTAGCCTGGTTTTAGTAATAAGAAACATGCCAATTGCTTGGAGAGTAAAAGAGATAGGATTTGTGATTTGTTCAAATGTTCTTATCAAAACAGGAATAACAGGAAAAGCAATAATAGCAAGACTACTTATTCCTGCTGCAATCGATATATCACCATATTTTGAATAGTATAACTTTAATCCGCTATAGAACAGAAAGATCCCGAGCAGAAATGGAAGGAGGTATCCTAGACGATAGTTAATGATTGATTTACCCCAAAATAAGCTTGGTAGAGAGACAAGTAGAAATTGCTTATTCGGATTGCCTAGAAAGGATGTTCCCGTATAACCGAAATCATTTTTCTCCCAGTTGGATAGTCCGGCAGCTACCTGTTGGGTAGCCTCACCGGAGATATCTATAGGGAAACTTCCAAGCTTAAAAGTAACAAATAATGTTGTTGTCAAAAGAGCAATAATACCAAAAAAATTCTTTGAGCGAATATCACTTGATAAAACTTGGAGGATGTATCTTATGCTAACAAGAAGATAAAATAGAAACCAGACAAACCATATCCGAGAAGCAAAAATACTATATAGACCATGTTGACGGTAAGCCATTATCTCGAAAATTGATATGATTCCTGATAAAACAATGACAAGAATTATTTTTAGACATTGGGACCAAATTATACTAGAAATTGTTTTTATGATACTTGTTATGTTCATATATTTATGAATTATTACATCCTACCTATACTTGAGTTCAATTTTATAAAATGCTGGAGACCCGTTTGGCGCAGGAATAATTTTCTTTATTTCTATCTTGCTGAAATATTGACTTTTGACAAGATCTTCAAATTCATCTGGGATACTGAAAATTACAGTGTTATCTGTAGTTAGTTTTTGTCGAAGATAATCTCGTGTATCTCTGAAAGTCACTCTAGATACTTTTTCTTTTGTGAGAAAAAAACTTGCAACAGTAATAGTATCGAAAGTAAAACTGGATATATCTACATGTTGGTATTCATCTAAAGATTTATTTACTTCTGGAAAAAGTTGTTTTGCGCCATATTGCATCATTTTATAATCTTGATACCATAGAGGGCCTTCGGTGACACTTTGCTTCGTAATTTTATAACTATAAATAAATACAGAAATAAAGATTATTAGATAGAACAACTTATTGAACGATTTCCACCTAATTATTTTATAACGGAAATCATATATAGCTTTTACTCCCAGAAGAAATACACATGTTAAAGGAACAGCACTAGGAATAATCCGTGTAGCTTGTGGTTCCGTCATTACAGCAGATGGTAGTGGAGAGGTTAATAGACTTATTAGAATTATTCTAGAGTAAGGTCTATTTAATTTTAGTAGCAATATAAAAAGACCAATTAAATATAGAGGGAAGGCCCATAATGGATAAAATCCATAGTCTTTAAAAGGAAAAAATGGAACATATGTAGGATAATAGTAAAATAAAAATTTTGGAACAAAGAAGTTAAGATAATTTCGTACGATATAATCAAACTTTTCTTGAGGTGGAATTTCTTTAGTAATAAGTGAATCACGAGATCTAAGATATTCAGTATTGAGTTGAATATTATCAACGTTAAATTTGATAAGCGGCAAGAATATTATTACAGCAAAGATACAACCAAATAATGCCGTTTTAGCATTTCTAAAATGATATGGAAGATCAACTATAATAAGACCAATAATCATAGAGACTATTGGTAACCAAATTATATTGAATGTATATATTGCTAATGCAGCAAAAAATATTGATAAATAAAGATAAGAACTATTCTTGATCCTATATTGGAGATAATAATAAATAAATCCAGCATAAAATGCTGTAAAGATGGCATTCGGAAAACCTGTTCTTGATAGGAAAAAATAGATAGGAGAAAAACCAAGAAAAAATACGGCTAACCAATAGAATTTTATCCTGAAAATATTTTTAGCGATCAAAGCTGTATAAACACAACCTAGTAAAGCTACCAGTACGGTTGTAAATCTGATGCTCCATATTTTCTTACCGAAAAAAAGAACGCCAGGAATATTTAAATGAACATTAAGCCCAAGCATGTGATATCCTGTACTCTTTATCGTCATTGGAAGAAAATTGTTCTGTCGGTCTTTAAAATTGTTTTCTAATAACTCTTCTGCTTTTGTTCCCACAATTGCTTCATCGCAGAAAAAATAAATTGGAAAATCCTCAATTTTCACTATTCGGGTAAAAAGATAGAAAAGCAGAGTTGATACGAATAATATTTTATGAAGTGTTGCTGATTTCATTTAAACCTATTAATAAACTATTAATTTGTAATTCAGGTTAATTTGGCTCATATGACTTTATTTCATTCTACCAAATAGTATAGAATAAATTAATTCGTAAGTTATACTTTTATAAGTTTGCCAATGAAGATATTTAATTTCATTAAGAAGAACTTCTTTTTTCTAACTCTTCTATTATTTGCTTTTATATTAAGATTTTATCATTTAGATGGTATCCCAAATTATTTGAGTGGTGATGAAAGTGAGATAGGAATTTCCGCCAGAAGAATTATTAATGGCGAGGTAAAAGCAAGTATATTCGAAACTGGATGGTATAGCATTCCAAATGCGTATTTCTACCTAATCAGTCTCTCTCTTAGGATGTTTGGAAATACACTATTGGGTATTAGATTTTTTTCCGCTTTAGCCAGCTTTTTGACAGTAATATTTACTTATTATTTTGGAAAAATATTATTTGATCGACAGACTGGGTTTGCTGCCGGATTGATCTAAGCTATCAATGGTTTACATTTACAATCTTCACATGTTGCCCTTCCTAATATATATGATGGTTTATTTTCTTGTTTGGCTATTCTGTTGCTCATGATTGCAGATAAAAAAAGGCATGTCTTTTATTATTTTATTACTGGTCTTGCTATCGGTTTTTCTTGGTATTTTTATCTAGCTCCAAGAATTCTTCCTTTATGGATTTTAGTATTTTTCTTTTGGAGGATCATATTTCGACAATACAATATTAAAAATGCACTTATATACATAGGTGTTCTGTTCTTTGGTTTTTTTCTTATTTCTGGACCATTAATTTGGTATTTTATTCAGCATAAGGATGCCTTTTTTGCTCGAATACTCGGACATATAGATTATGGACAAAACAACAGTTTTTTGGATATTTCTCTTGACAATTTTATTCTCGTGACCAGATTTTATGCTCAGAAAATCTTCGATGCATTTAAAATATTTATAATCCCTGGGACAGTGAGTTTTGCATATTACCGAGTAACGCCTATACATTTTATACCCGCTTCTATATTTCTTTGTCTCGGATTATTGTTTCTAATAATTAGGCACTATAAAACACTAGATTTTTATATTATCTTATTATTTATAAGTATTTTAATATTTGGAGCATTATTAACAGATATTTTATTAGGTCGATATTTAATAATTATTCCATTTACATGTTTATTAGTTGCATTAGGGCTATCGGTGTTCGTTAGAAAGATTACTGCAAATAATTATTTTCGGTCGATACTAGAAATATCTATTGTAGTATTAATTATAATAAATGAATTACCAGCTGTTATGAAATTTATGTTTATAGATGTTTATAATGAAGACTATCATGCTCAAGTATCAACATATTCTGGAAAATATATAGTGGAAAATAATTTGAAAAATAAGAAGGTATTTTTCTTAACTACTGACAGCCTTTTCTATGATGCAATAAAATCAGCAAAATTCTTCTCAGGTAAAGAAGGTAGGGATTTAGTTAGACCATTAAATACTGAGTTGTTATTAACAGAGGGGAGAATAGATAGCTTATATATAATTCCTAATGGAAGATTTGAGGATACTGAAGTATTAAAAAGTCTTTTCCCAGAAGGAAGACTAATATCCCTTTCCAATCCCCTTAATACAATGGTTGCTTATATATTTATAAACTGAGAGTTTCATTATTGTTTATTATCATCTTAATCTCATTAAATAGGTTGGGTCTGTTTAAGATCCCAGGATGGACGGCAGGTCCATGAGCGCCTCACGGACCGGGATGATTTCAATTTTTCCTTCCCTCATCCGTCTTTCTCCCTGATAAATAAAGTAACCTTTTGCTTGTTGGTAGTCGGAGAGGAATGTTTTTAGGCCTCTATACATAGACGATGATAACTTTCTTGCTCTTTTTACTTCAAACGCCTTGATGCCCTTTTCACCGTAGGCAATAAAATCAACCTCTGATCCGTTGGCTGTCCGGTAATAAAAAAGCTGATAGCCAAGATTGAGCGCGTCGTTTATTGCTAATATCTCCTGAAAGAGCAAAGTTTCAAAAGCAGTTCCTTCAATCATTTCCGGCATGTCCAGAGGGCCTTTTGGACGGATAGTACGATAAACACCCGCATCGAAAAAATAAAATTTTGGGTGGAGAATCAAGCGTCTTTTGGCTTTTTTCGAGAATACAGGTAGCCTTACACCGATTAATAAATCTTCAAGTATGGAAAAATAATTTTCTACAACCTTCCTTTCGATCGCCGCATCTCTGGCTATTTGCGACACATTCAGTACTGATCCCTGTGAGAAGCTGGCGGTTTCCAGGAATCTGCTGAATGCACCCAGATTTCTGGTAAGGCCTTCCTGCTGGATTTCTTCCTCAAGATAGGTTTTTACATAGCTTTCCAGATATTTTTTAGGGTCCGGCTCAGTATAAACCGGAGGTAATTGACCATAAGTCATGGCATGATCCAGGTGAAAATCAGAAGATGTTTCGACCGCGGTTAAGGGATGAAGAAAATAGGTTAAAGCTCTTCCCGCCAAAAGATTGGGACCCTTCCTCCTTAACTTACGGGCATTTGAGCCTGTCAATACAAACTTATATCTGTATTTTTCTATCAACCGATGAATTTCATTTAAGAGGTCGGGTATTCTTTGTACCTCATCAATAATAATGTAATCCCTATAATTGGCAGGAATGAGATTTTCCAGACGCTGGGGATTAGCAAGTAAATCATTATAAAGTTCCGCCTCCAGAAGATCCAGGTATAATCCATGGGGGAAAGCTGTTTTTACCCACGTAGTCTTGCCGGTACCTCTAGGACCGAAAAGAAAGAAGCTTTTATTTTCAGGTGGAGTGATTATTCTGGAATACATAATTCCATTTTACATGTATTTTTGGAGTTGTCAAGTCCATTTATTCACTCTTATAAAGAAAGTTAAAATAATTCATTGGTTGCGTTTTTTTGAATATTACCACTTTTGGATGGTCATATACTGTAAAGGTTTCATCGGCATAATCATCCACAAAACTTATCCCTTCCTGGTTACATTCCTGGGACTTTAATGCAACTATCCCATATCTTACAAATGAGGGAGTTAGACAGATTTTAATGCCTGGTATCGGTATATTGGGCCGCGAGGTAAATTCAGCAATTTTCTCAAAGCCCAAAGAGCCATCAAAGAGGGAATTGTAATATTTAATAGACAACGGGTATTTTTTAGGATAGGTCATAATTGATCCATAAAGCCGATTACTTGTTAATATAATATAATCTACTTTCGCCAAATTTTGACTCAATTTTTCCCATTTTTCTTTATTATCTGGCCAGTAGAGAGGAAATTCTAATCCCTGATATTTCTCGTGGATATATCCGGGTGTAGGCAAACTGAGGGGTAGCGCATCATCCCAATGCTCGTCAGACTTATAAGATCCCTCAGGGATATTTTGGTAAATCCACTCAGAAGCTTGAACTCTGGTATGAGGATGTGAATAGATAGAAATAAAAGCAATAGGATAAATGATTGTCAATAAGCCAATAGTCCAATATCCCAATAACCTAATTTTCAGTCGAAGTTTCTGTTCCAAGTTCTTGAGACATTGAGTAGCAAAGAAGGCAGATAAAATTGCTAGAAATGGATAAATAGGATGGAAATAGCGCATGGTTTTAGAGAATTGGATGCCTTGATAGAGAAAGAGCAGAAGGATCCAGAAAAGAGACAATAGAAGTAATATATGGTAGGTATTAAGTATTAAGTATTTTTTTCTTTTTATCATTTGATACAAAATACTTAATACATAATATATAATACCTGATACAGCAATTGTTCCCAAAGGCAAACCTAATCCCCAAAACAATATATTTTTAAAAGGGAAAATCAATGGTTTAGTAGTAATCCATTGTACCGCTGGTGGAAATCCGCCATGTGGATCATCAAATGATTTTAATTCTTTCCAATTATTTATAACTTTTTGGTTTAGACTGATGTCTAAAATACTCTGATTGGCAAAGAGGTATGGTTGGGCGAGACGAAGAGTAAGATAGGAAGAGATAAAGATAAAGAAACAAGAATTAAGAATAAAAAATGTTCTTCTACATTTAATTAGCTTAAATAGCATTCCCAGTCCTATTATTGGTAGAAAAAGAAGTGCTGTAATTTTGCTGGCAATAGCAAGACCAAAGGAAATGCCAAGCAGGGTATTCAGTATCAAGTATTTAGTATTAGGTATTTTTACGGGACTTTTAATAATTATTATTAATAGATAAAAAGAAAAGGTGATATAAAAAGTCAGATAAGTTTCTACAGCATAGAAATGAGAAAGTTGTATCGGAAGAACCATAGTAGCATAGAAAAACATGGAAAGGAGCGGAAGAGCATGAAGCGTGAAGCGTGAAGTATAGAGAAATTTAGCCTCACCAGTTTTACTTTCCGCTTGCCGCTTTCCGCTTGCCGCTGTTATTTCTCTGGCAATAAGATAAACAAGTACTACTGTTCCTAAGTCAAATAATGCGGATAACCGTCTACCAACGAGGGTAAGATTGCCGTAATCTCCTAAGTTGAAGCTTTCAGCTATCCATTTAGTGAAAAATACCGGAAATGTACCATAAACAAAAAAGCCATAACCTCGGTTGTGGGGATTAAGAGGCGAATTGGTTGTGTCCAGATATTGCCCTAAGTCTTTTGGCCAAGCAATACCATTGGCCACCATCGTTAAAAAACGCTCATCCGGATGAAGATGCTGTCCTTGGTCCCAGTTAACTCCATAGAATCTGAAGAAAGAAGCTAATAAAAAGATTATTAGAGCAACTATATTGGTAAATTTGTTATGCATAGTATTAGTTTATTAATTGTATATAACATCAAATTATTTAAGAAAGTTGAAGAAATAACTCATTAATCACACATTAATTCCTCAACACATTAATCGAAGTTTCTTTAGATTAAATGGTAAGTAGCAATTTATATTCTTCTTTAGTCATTGATTTTACTTTTTTATAAATTCTGATTACCGGATGGTCAAAAACAGTGAAAGATTCCTCGCTTTGCTCGTCGTCAATTTCTGTTTTCCAATTTCCAATTTCCAATCTTGGGAAAGAAGAAAATTGAGCAATTTTTTCAAATCCCAAAGCGCCGGAAGATAATAATTGATAATATTTTGTAATCAGAGGATAAAGATAGGGCAGGCGGAGGTAATTGGCAAAAATTCTTCTTGATGGAATAAAGATATAGTCAGCTTGCTCAAGGTGAGAAAGAAGCTGATTAAAAAGTTCCCTGTTTTCATCGATATGATAGAAATCAAAAGAAACTTGGGTATAACTTTTCTGGGGAAGGTCTTTGCCTGAAATACCCAACGGAATATCAATTACATTGGCTGTTTCAAAAAGGATATATGATTTATCAGGAATATTTTGCCAGATCCATTCAGAAGCTGTAACCCTACTGTCAGGATGAGCATAGATAGACATAAATGCTACCCCTGGTAGCAAACTCAAAACGCAAAACGCAAATGTTAAAACTACAACTAAAAACTTAAAACTTCTAAAGATTAGTAGATTTGAGATTTG
>Ga0194112_10006963_pt1 | contig 14795 bp, 18 predicted proteins | sample TA2MahC400mmetaG_FD_146191 | JGI IMG/M metagenome (GOLD analysis project Ga0194112, IMG submission 146191) | Freshwater microbial communities from Lake Tanganyika, Tanzania - TA2015016 Mahale Deep Cast 400m | ecosystem: Environmental > Aquatic > Freshwater > Lake | place: Tanzania: Lake...
CAGAAATTTGTCGTTATGGGTGGAGAGTTCTTTACACTTTTAGCCTTTCCAAACAAGCATTCATCTAAATTAAAGCTGAAAAGATGAAAAAGAAAAAGGAACCAAATCATACTCTCCTTGCTTACCAGGGTTGCGGTCTTTGATGACCGAATTGAGATCACAAACCCTGGACTATTGCCTTTTGGCTTAACGATCGAGGCAGCCCTTTCAGGAGTTTCTCGCCTTCGGAATAGAGTCATTGGTCGTACTTTTCGGGAATTGGGCCTCATCGAGCAGTGGGGTTCTGGTATTGGGAGGATGCTTGCAGTCTGTGCTGAGGAAGGATTAAAACCACCAAGATTTGAAGAGATAGGCACAAACTTTCGGGTCACTCTCTTTGGGATGAGAGTTGCCGCTCCTGTACGACCTGATTGGCATAATCAACTTGTACGTTATCTTGCCCAAAAAGGTCAGATCTCCACACAAGAAGCCGCCAGACTTTGTAAGACATCCGACCGCACTGCAAGAACCCGCTTGCGTAAAATGGTCACGGATGGATTGCTCGCTGAGATTGGAACAGGTCCAAAAGACCCTTATAGAAAATATGTTCTTAAGGAAGGGCATTCTGAATGATGTGTCCTCTTATTAATCAGTCCATAATTGCATGGACTGATTAATAATTCCTAAAACATACGACCCTAAACCTTCTCAAACATATCCTTGGGGGCGCCACAGACTGGGCAGACCCAGCCATCAGGAACTTTAGCAAAGGGAGTGCCGGGGGAAACCCCTCCGTCCTCATCGCCTTTCGCCGGATCGTAGATGTAACCGCAAACCGTACATTTGTATTTTTCCATGTCAACCTCCAAATGATGCTATAGGGTCGTTTCACTTGAGGAGCATTTCATTTGAGGAGCACTCCGTTTGAGGGTGTTTTCGCATTAACCCTCAAGGCCGGAGGCCGTCCTAAAGTGAAGCGCTCTCAAGAGCCCAGCAGGCTATTTCAAGACTTCATCGTCATAGATTTTTTCGAGTTTCAGTTTGTGTTTCGCCTCTTCATTGGCAAGCAAGGTGAAGAGTTTCTTCAAATCCTCATCCGTGTTCGATTCCTTCATGTCGTTATAGAGTTTAAGAGATTTTTCCTCTCTCTTCATGGCAATCCGGAGTGTATCGGCGTAGGAGAGGTCGGGTTTCATTTCCACCTCGACCATATAGTCACTGATATGGAGATCGGGAACTTTCTCGATCCTTTTCTGTGAAACCTTCTCCATATTCAGGTTTTCTAACAACTTGCGGTGACCCTCCTCTTCTTTCGCAAGCGATGAAAAGAGCTCCTTCCCCCCGGAGTATTTTGTGTTCTGACTCGCTCCGGTGTAAAAATTAAAAGCCTCAATCTCCTTGTCAATGGCAAATTGAATGATCTCCTTAAATTTCTTCTCGTCCATAGCTTCTCCTTTGCATTTTTAAATTGGCCTCATTTTAAAAAAAGTAATCTTTAGGGTCAAGATAAATTTTTTCCCCCAATCACCCTGTCACCCCAATCCTTGTTGACCTGGGGAGATAGGGAGAAAAAATCAGGTGCTCCTGCGGAGCAGCCTCATCGAATTCAGGATGACCAGCAACGAGCTGGCCTGATGCATGACCGCCCCGAGGATCATAGTCACCCATCCCTGGGCGGAAAGAAACACCAGTACTGTATTAAAAACAAGGGCAAAGGCAATATTTTCCTTGATCACCCGAAGGGCCTTGCGTGAGAGCCGGATAGCGGTCGGGATCTTTTCGAGTTCATCGGTCATCAATGCGATGTCTGCTGTCTCGATGGCAATATCCGTTCCTGCGGCACCCATGGCGATGCCGACATCAGCAGCGGCCAGCGCAGGCGCATCATTGACCCCGTCACCAACCATGGCCACTGTCTGGCCCTGTTTTTTCCACTCCTTTACCCTCAATACCTTCTCTTCAGGAAGAAGATTTGCCTCGTACCGGATCCCTAATTCTTTTCCAATCCGGTTGGCGACCGCTCCGCTGTCGCCCGTGAGCATCCAGATTTCAGACAGCCCTTCTCTCCTGATCCTATCGATGGTGGTCTTTGCCTTCTCCCTCAATGCATCCGCAATGGAAATCAGGCCGAGAAGGCGATGATCCAGAGACAGGAAAAGGGAGGTGGCTCCCTCCGACTCTTTCTGTTTCAAAACTTCCATGGCCGATTCCGGGATGGTAACCTTTTCCTCCCTGAGAAATTGGACACTGCCTAACAGGATGACCTTCCCATTCCATCGGGCTTTTACCCCTTTTCCTCTCAGATTCTCAAAGGATTCGGGATGGGGAATGATGAGGGCCATCTCTTCCGCTCTTTCCATGATCGCTTTTGCGAGGGGATGCTCGGAGCGTTTCTCGGCAATGCCTGCCCAGTAGAGGACCTCTTTTTCATTCGATCCATCGAATCCAATGATCCCTACCACTTTAGGCCTCCCATAGGTGAGGGTGCCTGTCTTATCCATTAAAAGAGTTTTCAATCTCCCCATCTGTTCGAGGTAAGCTCCTCCTTTGATGAGGATTCCCTGTCTGGCTGCATTTCCAATGGCGGCCACCACAGCAGTGGGCGTTCCCAGGACAAGGGCGCAGGGACAAGCCACAATGAGAATGGTGATCGCACGGATAGCATCTCCTGTAATGAGAAATGTTGTGAGGGCGATTAAAAGAATGGCCGGGATGAAGTAACGGGCAAAGCGGTCCATCACCCTCTGGGTGGGCGATTTTTCCGCCTGGGCCTCAAGGATCAACCGCTTGATCTGGGCCAGCTTTGTATCCTCAGCGACCTGAGTGGTCTCAATCTCGCAAGAGCCTGACTCATTAATGGTTCCGCAGTAGACCCGGTCCCCGACTCCCTTTTCAATAGGGATTGACTCGCCGGTTAGCATCGACTGATTGATCGAACCGCATCCGGAGATGATCTTTCCATCCACAGGGATTCTCTCTCCGGGTTTGACGATTACAATCTCTTTGGCCTTCACCTCCTCGATGGGAATCCGGACTTCTTCCTGTTCCCTTCTTACCCACGCTGTCTTTGGGGCAAGCTGGATCAGGGAGGAGATCGCCTTTCTTGTCTTTCCAACGGTGAGCTGCTCTAAGAACTCGCCGAGAAGCATGATGAAGATGACGGTCGCGGCCTCCTGATAGGCGCCGACCGCTGTTGCGGCGATGGCGGCAATGGAGACGAGGGTGTCCACATTTAAATCGGGGATCAAGAGGGCCTTAATGGCGTTCTTCAGAATGGGGTAGCCCCCGAGAATCAAAGAGGCGACGGCAAAAGCGGTTGAGAGGTAGGCAGGTCCCAGATGGAGCCACCCGGAGATATAGGATAGAACCAGCGTCATTCCGGAGGAGGCCATAAAGAGCAAGGGCCTCATCTCACTCCAGAAGGCCCGAGTCCTCTGGGCGAGGGTCTCCCTGACGACATAACCGGGCTGGGTGATGGCCTTCTTGATCTTCTCCTCTTCGACCCGGTGCGGGTCATAATAGACCGTGGCCGAGGAGAGGACATAACTCACCTCTGCGGAGAGAACTCCGGGAAGGTGTTCCACCGAGCGCTCGATATTGAGAGCGCAATCCGCACAATGGATGCTTTCAATGTCGATGGTGACCTTGGACTTGCCTTCGAACTTTTTCTCTTCCATCCGTTTTGAAAAAGTTAATGGTTAAAGGGTAAGGGCAAAGATGCCCGTTTCGTTAGGGGGTTATGTTATTCGTGTTTAAAGTCTTTTAACCGTAACCCATTTACTTTAGACGAAACCGGCTTCGTAACCTTAACCCAAAGACTTTTTGAATCTATATTCCGCAATCCGAATTCCGAAATCAAATTAATCGCCCCAGCTCCAATACCCTGTATTGTGGAGGCTGTAATATTGATCATTCAACAACTTCTCGTGGAGCTCCTCTTCGCCGGCCAGCCGTTTATACATATCTTTCCCGCGGGGGTCTTTGGTCAACTCGGCCAGGGAACGATAATAGACCTGGGCTTTCTTCTCCTCCCGGATGGCGATTTTAAGAGCGTCCAGATCGGTGAGCTGTTCCTGTCCTTTTGGTTTTTCGGTCTTCAGGGGAATCTTCTTCTTTTTAAGGCTTGTCCCTTCGTAAAGAACCCATTCTCCTTTTTCCTCGAGCGATTTGAGAAGACCTTTCAGCCTCTGATAGTGGTTCATCTCGAATTCAGAGAGCTGTTGAAACATATCCTTTCCCCTCGGACTCTTCGTCATCTTGGCCGCCTTCGAATAGGCCTGGTATGCCTCCTTCTCTGCTTCCATGGCGACTTTGACGGCTTTAATGTCCTCTCGGTCGGACCAGAGAACATCTTTTCCGCAGGTATGGCAGTGAAGCCCCTTTTCTCTTTTAATGACATCCTCGACGCTTTCAAATCCCTCAAGGGTCATGTCGGCTTCGGCCCCGCAACTGTTGCATGCAAAGGCTTCTCTGGAGCGGGCTTCTATCTCCGTCTCCTTTCCGCACGCCTTACATATCCCTTTCTTCGTTCTTCTGATGACATCCTCCACCTTGTCAAATCCTTCAAGGGTGATGTCCGCTTCAGCACCACAGTGTTGACAGGCATAAGTCTCTTTTGAAATCATTTCTATCTCCTTTCACCCCCACCCTCGCCCTCCCCCGCCAATGAGACTGTGTCGCAATCGCGAGCAAAGGGGAAGAGGCAGTCAGGTTCCAAAGCTTTAGGATGCGGGTCTTTTAGATGATGGGAAATTGTCACTTGTATAAAATCAAATGTTTTCATATGCTTGGCACGCCTGAATCCGAACGGCTAAAGGTAACCGCCCTAAACCTTTGGGAAGCGTCTTATTTATCCTTTGACAGGCCGCTTCCCGGCAAGCCGCCCAAAATCCCCGACCGCCTCTCCCCCTTTTCAAAAATGGGGTTTTTTCATATTACGACACAGTCTCCCAATGGGGAGAGGAAAGATCGGGAAATTATTGAGCGAGAACTTCGATCATCTCCCTGCAGAAAGCGGGAAGATCATCGGGTTTTCTTGAGGTAATGAGGTTTCCATCCCTTACCACTTCGGCATCGACATAGTTTGCTCCAGCATGGACCATATCATCCTTGATCGCAAAGACACCGGTCGCCCTTTTCCCTTTCAAAATTTCAGCAGAGGCGAGCATCCAGCCTGCATGGCAGATCGCTGCAACCATCTTTCCCTTCTGATGTGCCTCCCTGACAATCCTGACCATCTCGGGGTATCGCCTCATCATATCCGGCGCATAACCACCGGGGATGACGACGCCATCAACCTTGGAAAGGTCGATCTCTTTGGCTTCTTTCTCCACTTCGACAGGATATCCATACTTGCTGGTGTAGGAGCGGGCGCTTCCAGAGCCCACGACCGTGACCTCGGCTCCTTCTTCTTTTAGTCGATAATATGGAACCCAGAATTCAAGCTCCTGATAAAGGTTTTCCACCAGAATAACCACTCTTTTCCCTTTAAGCCGCATCTGTTTTCTCCTTTCTTAAAATAAATGTCTTGAGTCTTAAGGCAACCCCTAAAAATGTCGTTCCTGCGAAAGCAGGAATCCATTAGCTTTTGAAATTACTGGACTCCCGCTTTCGCGGGAGTGACGAAATGCGAATTATTAGGGGTTCCCTTAAGGTTAAGATGCCCGTTTCGTTTTTAGGTTAGGTTGTTTGGCCTCTGACCTTAACCCAATGACTCTAATCGAAACTGTCCTCCTAACCATAACCCAATAACTATCAAACAAAAACCCTGTCATTATTCATTTATGGGTTTGTCCTTTTTGCCCATCAGTCTGGGATCGATATTTCCTGGTCCGCCGCAATCCGGGATGTAACAGGTCACATCGCTGAAAGTGCAGGCCTGCTTACAGGATGGGCATTGGTCTGGCACGGTCTCGGCTCCAAACGTATAACTACAATTCGAACATTTCCACTGCGTCATTGGATTACCTCCCCTCAAATTCGGAATTCGGATTTCGGAATGCGGAGTTTAAAACCAGAATGACTTATTCCGAAATCCGCATTCCGCAATCGGAATTAATCTTCATAAAGATTCAAATCATAGCCCAGCTGAATCGCTTTTAGATTTTCTTTCACATACGACCTGGGCAATAGTTTCTCAAGCTCCATGTGACTAATATCGATATCGATCAATCGAAAGAGGCGTCCTAAAGCAATCATATTGCCAAAGATCGCCTGGCCGAACTTCTCAATTCCCATCATCCCGAAAGGAACCTCCTCATCCGTGCAGAGCCCGGTATCGCAGATTGTCTTTTGCGCGACCAACTGATCCCCTTTTTGATGGAGCCGGATGAGAATGTCCGCCTCATCGATCATGGGATTTTCAATCGGCTTCCGATCATAAGTGAGATAGGCGGTGATTCTCTGGTTTCGGATCGATGAGTCATAATCGAAGAGAAGGGCAACCTCATAACCCAGTTCCTTCAGAGCCATGGCCAGGATATGGGAGATGACCCTGACCGATTGACCTCCCACGCCTGTAAAGACGATCCGTTTCATGCTCGTTCTCCGCTCAATATCCCCAATGAATGGAATTGCTCTTCTCAACTCCAAACAACCAAATCCCAAGCACCAATAACCAAATAATAACCAATACCCCAATCACCAAATGAGAACTTAAAATCATTAAATAACATGTTTGGTTATTGGAGCTTATTTGGAGCTTGGAATTTGGTTATTGGTTTTTATTCTTTTAACCTCCCTACCACTGGAAATTTGAAGAGAAGTTCTTCCCCGTGAGGAGCGATCTCAATGTCCCTGGTCAGGTCTTTTCCTGCGATGTGGCATCGCATCCTTTTTTCTCCCTGAAAGAGAGGGCTCGCAGAGATATCATAGACCTTTCCCTTATAACCAATATAGATGGGTCTTCCTTCAGTGCCATCGAATTGTTTCAGTTCTTCGAGCGCAAATAACTTTAGACCCTCGATCTGCACCTCTGGTATTTGCTCAACCTCAACCTCAACCTTAACCTCAGCCTCAACCTCTTTTTTCGCTATTCCCAGTTCATCGTCCTTGAGATGGTCTCTCACCCCTTCGGCGATATGAAACCGTTCTTCGAACCATTTGAACATCTGATGGGCTGTTTTAAATCCGAGCCTCCTTCCATTGAGCTCAATGCAGTCGCTGATGATATCCACAAAACTGAATCCCTTCCAGAGCAAGGCCTCCCGGATGCAGGTTTTGAAATGGTTGAGGTGGTAGACCGTTGTACGGGCATAAAAATAAGGAGCCTGGGTTGTAAGAATGCGATTTAATCGAAGGGGCTGGTAATGTTCTCCCCGGGGTGAGGTGACGGTTTTCGTTCCCTTCGGCGTGGTGGGCCCGGCCTGGCCTCCGGTCAATCCATAAATTTCATTGTCATTGCAGAAGACAGTGATATCCGGATTTCTTCTCGAGGTATGGAGAAGGTGATTTCCGCCAATGGCTCCGAGATCACCATCTCCGGATAGGACGACGACATTTAAGTCGGGCCGGACTGTTTTGATTGCCTCGGCCGCTGTCAGGGCCCGACCATGGGGCGTGTGAACGGCATCGAGGTTCATATATCCTGCCATTCTTCCCGAACAGCCAATCCCTGAGACCACGGATGTGTTCTGATTGTTCCAACCAAGTTCTTTCATAGCCATGGCGACATTCTTCAAAACAGCACCAATCCCGCAACCCGGGCACCAGGTATGGGGAAAACGGCCCAACTTCAGAAGCTCTTTATAAGATCGGTCGATCATTTTCCTTCTTTTAATCGCTCCTCAATCTGACTTTGAATCCACTGGAACTTAAATCCTCCTCCCAGACAGGGAACCCTCATGACCTTGCGATGAATCGCGCATTCTGTCCAGCTTGCATACTGCCCATCATTTCCCTCGACCACAATGATATGGCGGTAAGGACGGGTGATTTCCTGCAACTCCTTCTCCAGAACGGGAAAGATGCGAATCGGCCTGAAGATGGAGAACCTTTCCTTCAGAGATGAGATGATTCTCGAAGTGATCCCGAAAGCGATGAGCAGGGTTTCGGAATCCTTTCTTGGGATATATTCGTAGAGAGGGTACTTGTCAGCGGCCTGCAAATGGCGCTCTTTCAAATCATTGAGCCAGTCCCGGTAGGCCTCCGGGTCATTGGTCTTCACGTTTCCCATCCGGTCATGGGCTGTGCCGGTAAAGAGCCTCTGGCTCCTACCAAGGGGATCTTTCGTGCGCGGGACCACTGCCACCTCAATGGCATCGAGATCGGCCATCTCGTAGAGATGGGAGAGTAAGGCATCAACGAGGAGGATGACAGGCGAGAGGGATTCTTCCGCGGCATTGAAGGCTGTTACGGTCAGGCGAAAAGATTCTTCCACGGAGTTGGGATAGAAAGCAATGGGATAGTAGTCGCCTGCGCTTCCTCCTTTGATCTGAAGGAGATCGGATTGAGCAGGCTGGGTGGGCATCCCTGTGGATGGCCCCACCCTCATCGAATTAACAAAGACGCAGGGAGCCTCCACGGCATGTCCCCATCCGAGAGCCTCCTGCATCAGCGAAAAACCAGGTCCCGAGGTTGCCGTGAAGGATTTAGCGCCGGCCAGGGAGGCCGAGATTATTCCAATGGCGGCCGCAATCTCATCCTCCGCCTGAAGAAACCTGAACCCCGGATTTTCCTCTGCAAGGGCGGCCGCCTGCTGAAGGATCTCGGACGAAGGAGTGATGGGGTAGCCGGCAAAGTAAGTGGCGCCTGCCCGGATCGCTCCTTGAAAGATCGCTTCATTCCCCGAGAGAAGTTGTTTCATCGGTCTCTTGTTTAATCTCCGAACTACAAACTCTAAACTCCGAACTTATTCTTGATCACCCATCCATCACCTCGATGGCGACGTCAGGACAATAGCGTTCGCACTGGTAGCATCGAATACAGCCTGGCTTTTCAACAATCTCATCCCTCTCGAGCGAGAGGACGCTCTCCGGACACACCTCCACACAGAGGATGCATCGCTTGCAATAGTTTTCGTTCCAGATCACATTTAATCTTGGTTTCATACTTCTATGTGTTTTAAGTAGTTTGTCATTCCGGATTTGATTAAACCTACCATGAATAATATTGACATCCTAAGTAACTCCCCCTTCCCCCTTCCGTGGTCGGGTCTATTCGACTTAACCTAAGAGAGGGTAGGTTTTCCTCCCCTTAACCTAAGGGGAGGTTAGGAGGGGTTATGAATCCACTCAAGCACCAACCTCCTTCCGGCCTCAAATGACTGTTGGAGCACTTCCGGGTTTTTTAAAATATCACCTTTTCCATCGACCCCCCGAAAAAGGAGTTCGCCTGCATATTCCGCATTGAAGGTGTCAAAGAAATATTTTACCGTGAGTATCGCTCCCTCAAAAACCTTCTGCCCTTTCGTGGCTCCCACGGAGATGAAGAAGCCCTTTCTCTTCCTCCCCTCTTTCCCAAGAGAAGGATCTTTCAGAAGATACTTCTTGGCCCAGAGGGCCTGGGAACGATCGATCAGCGCCTTTGCCCAGGCCGTGACACCGTAAAAGAAGATGGGCGATGCGAGAACGATGATATCCGATTCTAAAAGCTTTGGATAGATTTTCTGCATGTCATCAAGGATGACGCATTGGCCGGTTTGATCACACCCGTGACATTCTTTGCAGGGAGTGATGGCATAATCGGGCAGGTAGATGCGATCCACCTCCGCCCCTTCCTTTTCTGCGCCTTTAAGGGTTTCTTCGAGAAGGATGTCCGTATTCCCACCCCTTCTCGGGCTTCCAAAGATTCCCAAAACCTTCATCGATGTCCCCTCCCATCCTCATTGTCTTTTCTCTGACCAGAAAGGAAATGAAGGGGAGAAGGGGGGGTTGGCCAGGGAATGGAATGGAGATCCCTCAACCCCTCCAAAGGGGATCCGTCTATCCCTTTGCGCTGAATCAATACCTTAAACATCTCACCCATCCCCGCCTCCGGTTCGATCAGATGCATTAAAGAGAGCCTCATTTTCAACCCATCCAGTTCGGAGAGATCCTGACCCAGAGAATCCATCTTCTGTAGGATTCCAAGGGCGATGAGGAACCGGTATTGCGGCACGAGGCCGGCGAAGCGAAGGCCCACCTCTTCCCCCTTTTTGATTAAATCCGTAAAGTTGACATGTGATGTGATATCCTGCTCTCCCAGATGTTCATATGGGTTTTGCGAGGTCTGATGGCGATAGTAGCAGAGAAGGGTTCCGCTGCGACGGTAAGGTGCATAAAGTTCTTCGGCGAGATACCCGTAATCAATGGTCAGGACAAATCCTTTCTCCAGGAATCTTCCCACCTTCTCCATCCAATCGAGCGCCCTGAGATTGACCTCAGCCCTCTGGCCTTCCTGAAGTCTGATGCCCATCGATTCGAAATAGGAAAGGAGCGCCGGATCGGAAGGTTCGCCCATCACCTCTTTCAACTGACCATCATGATGGGTCACATAGACCTCTTTTAATTTACCGCGGTCAAAAACGACCTGATGGACTGGAAAGGCATCAACCAGCTCGTTGGACAGGATGCAACCCCTGATTCGATCTTTCTCCTTTTCAAAGATGACTGGATTCATCCAGTCGATTTTGCCTTCTTCCTCATATGGACGGAGCCTTTCTCTCTGTTCTTTGAGAAGGGAAGGACTTGTTTCAAGAAGATGATACCTGAGTCTATTAAAGAAGTCAGGAGCCTTCTTTTTTGCCCAATTCAATATATCCTGGCAGAGAAACCCTCTGCCCCCTCCCATTTCGACGACATCAAAATTCTCCCTGCCCAAGATTTCTGCCATCTGAGAGAGTTGTTTGGCAACCATCCCCCCAAAGAGGGGATGGACACAGGGGCCGGTATAGTAATCGCCGTCCTTCCCGATTCTTGTCTCTTTCGAATGGTAATAGCCGTGCTCAGGATGGTACAGACACCACTCCATAAATTGCGAGAAGGGAATGGGGCCCTTTTCTTTAATCTGAGAGAGAATAAATTGCCTCAGCTTCTCACTTCGGTTTTCCTTCTCTTCTTCCATAGCACCAGTCTTCGATTCATTCGCTCTCATTCGTTCAGACCCAAGGTATACTTGTTGATCATTCGATGGGGAAAGTAGGATTCCTTTGCCTTTCTCAAACCCTCTTCCCCCAGATCCTGCTCCCGGTTGACATAGGTATACGCTGACCAGTGATTTTCAAGGAAAGCCTGATTGATCACAGGATAGAGACCTTCGAAAACCGGATTCGCTTTTTCAATATGGATGACGACGGTGTCGTGATTGAGCGGCTCTCCAAGAGTGAAAGCTTCCACTTTGCCATTGATCAGGATAATCCCTCCCTTCACTCCCAGCCCCTCAAAGTGGGTGAGGGCTTCTTTAATGGCGACCGATTCATTAAACAAGCCCGGAATCACCTCGCATTGTCGGAGATCACACCATTGGGCCCCCAGCCTTAAACACTCTGGAATCCACTCCGTGGTGAGCGGAAGGTACTGATAGGTGTATTTTTCTTTAAACTGTTTGATGTGGTTCCTCTTTCGGTGATACTTTCTTCCCTGGAGATTGATCAGATTTTCTGAAAGGTAGATGTAATCGGATTGATCTCGATCGGACTCTACCACAAAACCCTCCGACTTCCAATCGAAACGAGAGGCAACCTCTTCAGGAACCCTGGCAATTTTTACAGAAACTCCCTTCTCCTTCATCGACCGGAGCAATATCCGGCCATATTCTACTATATCTCCCTCTCCGATAGGAGGAAAGAAAAAGGGATGCTCACCGTTTTCTGCAAAGAGACAGAGGAAGTTTTTCAGGCGAGAGATTTTTATCTGGTAGGCATGTCGCCAGATGAAGAGATTGGTGAAGGTGAATTCCGAGATGGAGGAAGGGAATTTTTGAAAAGCTAAATCGAGAATGGGCTTGTTTTCGAGGGAGAGGTTTTTAAATAGAGGGAATTCCGGCACGCTTTTCCATAACTCCTCCATGTCACACAGACTCCTTCCATCTCTTAGAATCAAAGGGTATCGTTTGATGGGAACGGTTAAGACGACTGTTTCGGTTACTGGTTACGGTTACAAAAAAAAGGTTTACGGTGACGATGCTCGTATCGAAGCAGGAAACTCGAAACTTGAAGATCGAGTATCCAGCATCCATATACGAGCCTCGATACGAGCCTCCACAACGACAAACGTCAATTTCAATTTGACGGTATGGGCCTCGTTACCATAACCTTTGAACCACAACTTTCCTTTTTAACGAATCAGATGGCTGACCATCGTGCAAATCTCATCCGGGTTAAAGGGCCTATAGATGAATCCATAGACACCCAATTCGATCGCTTCCTTAAGAAAGGAATCTCCTCTCTCTGAAACGACCAGAAGGATTCGTGAACGTTTTGCTTTTTTTAATTCGATGAGGAGGTTTTTTTCGCGGACTCCGGGAGTGTCGATGTTGAGGATAAAGACATTAAACCCCTCCCCATTCAGGAAAGGTTTCACCTGAAAACCACTGTCCAGGATGATGACTTCGTGTCCTTCTCTTTCGAGGCATTCCCTTAAATAACCCCGGCTGGCAAAATCATGGTCAACAATACAAATTTTTCCCTTCACCGCTCCTCCCCCTTCAGAGAGATTCTGGTCAGATTTATTCTCTAAGGAGGGAGTTAACGTTTCCTCTGCTCGAGACGATTTTCAATGATGATGTTATCTACGATCTCGCCGCAGAAGATGCACCTCCAGCCGAAGAATTCCTCGGAGAGGCCAAAAAACTTCTCGTAGACCATGACTCCGCCGCAACGATAGCACTTCATAATTAACCTCCTGGCAAAAAATTGTGCAAACTTCATACCAAAAACAGAATTAAGTCCACAAGGGAAGATAAAATAGCTGTTTTCGCCTTTTCCCCCCCTTATTGCTTCCTCGCTAAAGCGGAAAAGTATGCAAGATTAAAGACAAAATTGTAATGAGAAGGTTACAGGGTTCAAATTTAAAGGAATCGGCTATTTAAAGAGAAGGTTGAGAAGGAAATTGTATGAATTTGGACTCTAAAAATATGAATGTTTGAGGTTTATGATGAAATTTACTTTAATTTCAAATTGTTACAAATATGTCCAATTTTAGACAACATTGTATTAAAATCATTCTTTTGAAAGCCCGAATCGTCTCATTTTTCCATAGAGGGTGGAACGGTTAATCTTAAGTTTTTTTGCTGCCTTATGCTTATTCCAGTTCATCTCTTTTAAGGTTTTTAAGATGAGATCCTTTTCAAAATCATGAAGAGTAACAAGATCTTCACTCTGTAAAGGTTTCTGGAGGAGGTACTGGGGAAGGTCTTTTGTTGCGATCTCATCCCTTTTGGCAATAATCACAGCATGTTCAATCACATTTTCAAGCTCACGGACATTCCCCGGCCAGGTATGGGCTAAAAAGATTTCCATTACTTCAGGCGAAAAATCGACAATTTTTTTCACTTTTTCCTGACTAAATTTTTCCAGGAAATGTGAGGCAAGAAATGAAATATCATCTTTTCTCTCCCGAAGGGGTGGAATCAAGATGGGAATGACATTGAGCCGATAATAGAGGTCTTCCCGGAAGGTTCCTTTCTTCATCTCATCCATCAGGTTCTTATTCGTGGCTGCGATCACCCTCACATCGACCTCAAGGGTTTCTTCCCCTCCAACCCTTTCAAATCGGTGATCCTGCAGAACCCTGAGGAGAAATATCTGCGTGGGGGGTGAAACTTCGCCGATCTCGTCGAGAAAAATCGTTCCTCCATGGGCGAGTTCAAATCTGCCGCTCTTTCGACGGATGGCGCCGGTAAAAGCCCCCTTCTCATGGCCGAAGAGCTCACTTTCCAGGAGATTCTGGGAATAGGCTGAGCAGTTGGCAACGATAAAGGGTTTGTTTTTTCTCGGACTGTTGAAATGGATCGCCCTTGCGATGAGTTCCTTTCCTGTTCCACTCTCCCCCTGGATGAGGACGGTTGAATCGGTATTGGAGATATCCGAGATCAATTCATAAATTTCCTGCATCCTGTCGTTCTTTCCGATGATGTTCCCAAAACTGTATCGCTTTTCAAGGGCTTGAGTAAGCAGGATGTTCTTATTCCTTTCCCTCCTCAGTTCATCATGGAGATCTTTAATTCGGAGCATCACCTTCACCTTGGCAAGGAGTTCCTCATTGATGAAGGGTTTGGTGATGTAATCATCCGCTCCCAGGTTTAGACCATTGAGCTTATCCTGAAGGCTTGACCTAACAGTGAGGATGATCACAGGAATGAACTTCAGGACATCATCCTCCTTAATTTTCTGACAGATATTTCTTCCATCCTCATCGCCTAACATCACATCGAGAAGGATTAAATCTACGGGCACTTCTTCCTCTTGAGACCTCCGCCTTTCGGCCTCAAGAAATCTCATCGCTTCGGCTCCGGAAAAGGCGGAAAAGACCCGATAGCCCTCCAGCTGGAGAAGGGCGGTGATCATCTCCACCGTATCCAGAGCATCATCGACAACCAGTATTCTTTTGGGCCTGCTATTTTCCATCCGAATCTTCCTTTTCGTTCGCTAATATGACTGAACAGCCTTCTGATGTCAATTGAATTTTGCTTTGAGCCATCTGCCATGGGTGGATGAAGAAGCAGATGACCCCTCCCGCCACGAGGAGACAGGTGATTTCCCCCAAGGAGACGAAAGGGTGAGGGGAGTAGCGATATTGGATTAAAGAGGAAGCAATGAGACCCGATATATTCTGCCTCATTTTGGGAATGGCGCTGGTCACCTTCATTCCCCGATTCCTTCCGATGGCTCTGCTTAGCCG
>Ga0194112_10006965_pt1 | contig 14791 bp, 14 predicted proteins | sample TA2MahC400mmetaG_FD_146191 | JGI IMG/M metagenome (GOLD analysis project Ga0194112, IMG submission 146191) | Freshwater microbial communities from Lake Tanganyika, Tanzania - TA2015016 Mahale Deep Cast 400m | ecosystem: Environmental > Aquatic > Freshwater > Lake | place: Tanzania: Lake...
ATTCTACAAACGAGAAAGAATTGATGGACTATTACAATTATTCTGGCAGTATCGGTAAACTAAGATTGGTAGCAAAATTTCTACACACGTGGTTTTTACATTCTATTGCATATTCAACTCCACTTCCAAGTATTGCAATATGGGCACAACGTTCAAGAAATGTTAAGATTGGCAAGGGTTGTCATTTCTCGCCCTATGTTCAAATTGATCTTTTATACCCACAATTAGTTACAATTGATGATCATGTCACAATTGGTTCAAATGTAATGATCTTTGCACATGTTAACCCAACAACTAATCTTTATCTGAAATCACATGGATACGCAAGAAAGGTACAACCAGTACATATCAAATCAGGTGCAATAATTGCTCCAGGAAGCATAATCACTGCAGGAGTAACAATTGGAATAAACTCAATTGTTGGTATAGGCAGTGTAGTTAGTCAAGATGTGCCAGATAATTGTGTTGTCCTAGGAAATCCAGCAAGAGTGATAAAAAAAATTGGATGATAATTAATAGTAAAAATACTATTAACTACAAAGTTCAATGAACAGTATGAATCTTCTTGGTATAGACTTTGAAGAATGGTATCATCCACAGATAATTCAGCATTATGTCGAAACTGATAATAAGTCATTTAAAGTTGTTAATGGTCTCGATAAAATTCTAACTTTTCTTAACGAACATAATACGTATGCAACATTTTTCATGGTGGGTGAGCTTCTTGAGTCATTTCCGGAAGTTCTTGATAAAATATTGTCAAACGGACATGAAATTGCTTTTCACACTATGAAACATTCTAGACTACATGACATTAACTATGAAATTTTAGATCAGGAGTTAAAACATTATGAATGTCTAACAAATAAAAAATCCAAAGGGTTTAGAGCCCCTACATTCTCACTAGACAAAAATACATCTTGGGCCATTAAATGTTTAGAAAATAATAATTATGTATATGATAGTAGTATTGTTCCAGTAAAAACCTCAATGTATGGAGTAAACAAAGCAGAAATTAAGCCATATATGATAACCGAAAATTCAATTGATAAAAATAAATCAAATGGAAAAATCTTAGAATTTCCTTTAGCAATAACAAAAATTCTCGGAAAGAAAATTCCGTCAGCAGGCGGATTTTATATGAGAGTATTGCCCGAAAAGATTATTCAAAACACTATAATGAATTATCAAAAACAGAATTTACCAGCCGCATTTTACATTCATTCTTGGGAATTAACTCCAGAATACATGCCTAGAATTAAGATGTCAAGAAAGGATTCTTTTATTACATATCATAATATTGAAAATACTATGAAAAAAATGGGCCATTTATTGAAAAAATTCACGTTTACTTCATTTGAAAAATATATTGCAAATTAATTATTAACTCAAGCACAATTTTTCCTTAATCCTAAAATACACAAAAATTTTTAGTGTTATGTTGAAAATTGCAATTGCATGTCCTGCCTCATTACCAGCTACTCAATTTGGCGGAATAATGTTCTTAGCTGTAGATACTGCTAGGGAAATTTCAAAATTAGGTCACGATGTAACTATATTTACTACGGATTTAGATTTTACCAATGGAGCAAATAGATTTTCTAAAAAATTACCTAGGTTGGAAAGTATTGATGGTTTTAGTATTAATAGATCACACGTATGGTTTGCAATAAAATTATTTTTTATCAACCCATCAATGTATAATGAAATAAAAAAATACAACCCTGATATTATATACACGATTGGTCTTCGAAGCTTTCAGTCTTTTATTACATGGATATTCTCCAAAAATGAAAAAATTCCGTTGGTAATAGCTGATCAAGGTGGTTTAACAACAAATCCGTTTTTAGATAAATCAGGAATTTTTTTAAAATTTTTGTACAAATTGCAAAATTTATTTATCAGCAAAATTATTAGTCAAGCATCTGGAATAATTGCAGCAAATGAATATGAAAGAAAAAACTTTGAGATATTAAATGAAAATTCTAATGTTGAAATAATAAGAAATGGTGTAAATCTAGAAACACTTGTTAAAAAAATTGATTTTAAAGATAAATATCATATTAATTATAAATTCATACTTTTTGTAGGGAGGTTTTCAATAAATAAAGGAATCAAAACTATGATTGATGCTATAAAATTAATCAAGGACGAATTAGAATCTAGAAACACAAAATTGATAATTATGGGAGTAGACTTTGGATATCAAAATGAAATGTTTAAACTGATTAATGAATCTGATTTACACGATAGAATTATGGTAATTAAAAATCCATTAAGGGATGATGTTATTTCAGCATATGGAGAAAGTGAATTTCTATTATTACCGTCGAAATGGGAGTTATCACCTCTTGTGCCTCTTGAATCTTTTGCATTTAAGAAACCAGTGATTTCAACAAATACTTATGGCATTCCATATACAGTTCAAAATGATAAAAACGGGATTCTAGTTGAACCTGATAACCCAAATGAGCTAAGTAACGCAATAATTAAACTATTAGACAATTCTGAGCTTAGAGATCAACTCGGTTCTGAAGGCTACAATTTTGTTCACAATGAATGTAACTGTATAACTATGGCAAAAAAAACACTTCAATTTTTTGAAAAGATATTAAAAAATCAGAATAAATACTAGCAAAAATAGCTCCAATTAATGAAAAATGATTATTTTAAAGACCCCCTAGTCAAATATCCTGCGTACATTCCCTGGATAAGCAAAGAAGACAAAAAAATTGTTGCTAAAACCCTTGAACAAAATATGTTGACTTTGGGCCCTCAATTGGAAAAATTTGAAGCGGAGTTTTGCAAATATACAAAATCAAAATATGCTATTGCTGTTTCAAATTGTACTGCGGCATTACACCTCTCATTAAAATCATTAGGGATTAAAGAAAATGATGAGGTAATAATTCCAGATCTTACATTCGTAGCAGATGCTAACGCGGTTTTAGCTTGCAATGCAAAACCAGTAATCGTGGATATTAATCAAAAAGATTTTTTCTTATCTATTTCTGAGTTAAAAAAACACATTACTAAAAAAACCAAAGCAATAATCCCGGTTCATATCTATGGACAAGTCTGTAATATTGATGAAATACTTGATGTTGCTAAATCTAATAATCTAAAAATCATAGAAGATTGTGCGCATGCTATTGGAACCTTTCATAAATCAAAACACGTTGGGACATTAGGAGATGCAGGTTGCTTCTCCTTTTATCCAACAAAGAACATAACAACAGCTGAAGGAGGAATGATAACTACAAACTCCAAAAAAATTGCTGAGAAATTACGACAATTACGAAGTCATGGTATGACTAGATCCCTCAAAAATCGATATGCCACTGGCTATCCTTGGGTTTTTGATATCGTGGAGCCGGGTTATAATTATAGATTGGATGAGATTAGATCATCTCTAGGAATTTCACAACTTAAGAGAATCAAGAGAATAAATGAGCTTAGGAGAACTGCCTCACAATATTATCATGGACATCTGCAAGACATCCCCGGCATCATACTACCAGATATGGTGACTGATAATACTCATTCATATCATTTGTATACCATCAGAATTACTAAAAATTTCAAACTTACAAGAAATCAGCTATACAAAGAACTAAAAAAAGACGGAATCAGAACAACAGTCTATTGGATGCCTATTCATAAGTACTCGGCGTACAAAAAATATTCCAGAATATCAGAATTGAAGAATACTGAAATCGCTTATGATGAAATTTTATCGTTGCCATTATATCCAAATATCAAAAAAGATCATATGGATCAAGTAATAAAATGTATTAAAAAATTCCAAAATCAATGATTAATCATTAAATTAAAAATTATTTTAATTCATCAAGGTAGACAAATCTTTTTTTAGAAGATGAAATCCTATGTGCCTCCATTACTCGTGCTTGATTTAGAATATCTTCTTCAAAATTAAATGGTGATTTAGTTTTGTTAGCGATGTCTAAACAAAACGTATCTAGCATAATAAGAAAATGATCTGCAGGCTCTATCTTAAAAATCTCATTCTTTCTGCCATCCCAAGTAAAGTCGCTACTGTATTGCAATTTGACCATGGGAGAAAAATCAGGGGGAACCGAGTAGGCTCTATCCAAACTAAGAATTCCTTGAGAACCCCATACACTGTAACCAGCTTGATAATAATTATCATTCCCATAAATAATTGAAGCTGTTTTATCTTTTTCAAAAATTAAATATGATATCCCTCCTACATCAACATCAGTTTTTCCGTCAAACAAAAGACTACAAGATACTCCTATCGGCTCCTCATTGAAAATCATTCTACTTGCAGAGATAGGATAACACGCTGAGTCGTTTAGAAACCCACCTCCTAAAGATTTATTGTATCTTATGTCATTTAAAGGAAAAGCTGGGAAACCAAAAATACCACTAAATGAAACAAGATTGCCTATTCTATTTTGATGGATGATCTCTTTTACTTTCATATGCTGCGGATGAAATTTAAACATAAATCCTTCCAATACTCTAACATTATTTTCTTGTGCTTGATGGATAACACGTTTAGCCGATTCAAACGATGTAGTTATTGATTTTTCACAATAGACGTGTTTTCCTGCTGATATTGCTTTTAAAATCCATTCTTCATGTAACCCTATAGGCGTAGAGATGTAAACTGCATCAACTTCTGAATCTGAAATTACATTTTCATAATTCCCATATTTTTCACAATCAAATTTCTTTGCAAACTCTCTTGCTTTGGATATTGAATTACTTCCAATATGCTGTAATTGAGCATATTGCGATTTACTTATGGCAGGAATTACAGATCGCTCTGCAATTCTAGAACAACCAATAATTCCAAATTTTATAGTCATAGTGTAACATTATAGGTACGAAATAATCCCTCTTACATGAGGCCCAACAAAATTTTCGATTTTTAATAATTGTTTAATTTGATACAAAGTGACCCAGATAAATGATTCTGGAATTTCAAGTTCTTCATCTTGGTCTATTTCTACTATCATATTATAATTTGATTTTAAATGAAATCTGCCTCCATCTTCTGATTGCCATTTGGCATAAATTATTTTTGGATTATTCGCTTCATCAAAATACTCTGCAAATAAAGGACGTATTCCACCATGTGCTTTTAATAAATTACTTGTTGTTGCCTGAAGGGTAGGGGATAGTTGCAACTTTCCAATGTTTCCAGGTTCTGCTTTTGCTTGAAGCAAATAATGTGGAATGCCGTTAATCTCTTTCATTAAAATACCCAGTATTCCTCCGGGATTTTTTGCAATTATTGGTTGTGTCCAGCCTTTTTTTCCAACCTCACGATCAAATGTATTTGAGACTTTTACTCCAATCACTTCAAAAAATCCACCCGTCTCATGTCTGATATTTCCTGTTTTCTCATCGACTCGCCATTTTTCTAACTCTTTAATTCCAATCTCTTCAACAATCATGTCTGATTCTTCTCTCTTTTTCTTAAACCAATTAATTATGTAATCTAGCTTATACAGTTGATTGTTATCTTGTATTGATTCTAACATAGTCCCAATTCTTAAAATTGTATCTGGATTCAGTTCAATTCCGTATTTCATTAAAACCTCTTTAATAACGTCATCTATCATATGGGTATTTTTTTTGACTTAAATTTTATCTTTTATAATATTCAATTAAATAAATTAAGCATTAACCAAAAATATCTAAATATGTGCCGAATTGATTCACTTTGACTAAAATGAAACAGGAAGCAAATATTTTCAAAGGATATCATGAAGTTCGTACCGAGCATTTCTATAAATGGGAAAAATCCCAATCGAAGAGATATTTTGAATATAGAAAAAAATGGGAAAATAACGCAAAAACTCTTTTTGTTGACAAATTTCCTTTACACCTTGATATTGGTATAACAAATATCTGTAACCTAAAATGTACGTTTTGTGCAAGAACAGTACTAGTTGAAAAAAATGAGTTCAGAGAACCGGCACACATGGATTTTTCATTATATAAAAAAATAATCAATGAAGCTTCTAGACTTGGAACTTATTCAATAAACTTGAATTTGTTAAATGAACCGTTGACAAATCCAGATCTTGTTAAAATGATAAAATATGCAAAAGATAATGGTATTGTAGATGTTCATTTTCACTCTCATGGCGGACTACTTACAGAAAAGAAATCCATCGAACTCATAGATTCAGGTTTAGACAAACTGTTGATCTCTATTGATACACCAAATAAACAGAAATATGAAAAACTTCGAGTTTTATCGAAATTTGACTCTGTGATTGAAAATTTAAGAAAATTCAAAGAATTGCGTGATGGTATGAAACGACTCGCTCCTCTCATAAAATGCAATTTTATTGAATTTCCTGGAATTAGTAAAGCAGAACTTAAAGAGGATCTAGATTTTGGGTTGACTCTTTCTGACTGTGTTGGATTTCAAGAATACATTGATCCAACATGCACAATAGGTGCAAATAAAAAATATGCTCCTGATTATAGATCTAAATTTGTTTGCCAACAACCTTTCACACGCTTGGCAATTGCCGAAGATGGAACTGTTTCACCATGCTGTTTAGATCATACATTTGAACTAACTGTTGGTAATGTTAAAAATCAATCATTAGAAGAACTCTGGATTTCCGAAGGAATGAATCAAATGAGAAAAAAACAAAAAGATGGAAAATTTTATGAAATTTCTCGTTGCAGAAATTGTGAGATGGCTACAAATGGCGACGAAGGAATTCCTACTCAATTTGAAAAATATGGACCTACACTATAAACTAATTTGGATAATTAATTCCTCTTTTTTGTAGGTGGAATCTTCATACTCCAAACTGACTGCGGTAGTTTTCCTTCAATTAACTTTTGAATGTCTTTTTCATTTTTTACTTTAGAAATAATCTTACAAGTTTCCTCTAATGCGTCAATTGTTGTTTGTACATCTTCTGAAGAATGTGAGTATGAAATAAAACTAACACCTTGAGACATGAAAATTCCTCTTTTCACCATCTCTTGCAGTATGATCGTTTTCAATGGCAAAGATTCTTTACCATTTGAATCAAGGCATTCCATTTTCATTCTCACCGGGTATCCTATCATTTTTGCATTAATTCCGTAAGAAGAGACAAGTTTGTTCCAACTCTCAATTAATTTTTCCCCAATATTCCAACATGATCTTATGGTCTGCTTTTCCTGCATTTCGTTAATCACTGCAATCGTGCCAGCCAGAGATAATGCTTCACTGTTATTAGTGGACGACACCCATAAATCATCGAAATTTTTCATAAACTCTCTTTTACCTGTTATGGCAGTGATGGGTAATCCATTTCCCATCCCTTTTCCCAAACAAACTATGTCTCCTTTCAGATCAAAATACTTTTGACATCCCCCCAAATCAAATCTAAATCCGGTAACAATTTCATCAAGAATTAAAATCGTATCGTTTTGATCAGCTATTTTTCTGATCCTTTTCAAAAAATCCCCTAATGGTTTTTCATAGACCGTAGGTTCAAAAACTATTGCGGCAATCTCATTTTTATTATCTTCAAAAATCTGTTCTAATCCATCTGCATCATTATATTCAAAAATATGAATCAGATCTTTATTCAAACTTGGAATTCCACCATCCCTGCTAACCATTGCCGCTTGCCAATCGTGCCATACGCCTCCGCTTCCGCAGTATGCTATTTTGTCTCTTTTTGTCATGTATCTTGCCAATCTCACTGCCGCTGTAACTGCGTTGGAACCTGATTTTTCAAATTTTATCATTTCCGCATTTGGAATGATTTTTGATATTCTCTCTGCACAATCAACTTCAACTGGATGAGGAAGTGAAAATAACATTCCATCTTTTAATTGTTTGATGATTGCATCATTTACTGGCTTGTAATTGTATCCTAAAGTGATAGGGCCAAGTCCACAAAGATAATCTAGATATTCATTACCATCAACGTCTATAAAATGAGAACCATTTCCAGATCTGATATATGTTGGATAGACTCCCTGAACAAAACTTTCTGCTCTTCTGCTAAATGTACCAGTTTGATGAGGAATATGTTGTAATGCTCGCTTTAAAACTTTATTAGAATTAGGAAATTTTCGAACCACAAATGCTATAAAATTCCTATTAATTTATTGTTTATTATAAAATATGATCGTTGTAACTTATTACTTCATTTTTCTTACATTGATGGTCTGATTTCTACTTTCATCTAGAATATCTTTTGGGGTATACAAAACATCGTTTATTCTAATGATTTTTGAAGGTATAAGATCTTTTTTTCTGACTTGTATTCTCTTAATTCGTAAATAACCGCCTTTTGTTATAATTCTCACAGTTCCATCCTCGAAGATTTTATTAACCCTGCCAAAAGAAAATGGGTGAAATTTTATCTTTGAGTGTTCTATTTCACATTCAAGAATAGATATCCTTTGCTTATTAACAAATGTGAATGCCCCAGTATATGGATATGAGAACGCTCTGACGAATTTCTCAATTTCTTGATTAGACCAATCAAAATTAATTGCACCGTTTATTTCTGTATACAATCTTGAAAAATACGTACTTTTCAGGTCGTCTTGTTTTTTTAATTTAAGCATTTTTTCCAATTCAAACAATTTCAAAAATCTTCTAAATATTAATTCGTAAATATGGGATGTAAGGATGTCGTAATCTAACGGTGTCGTATTTCTCTTTTTTATTAATAATTTTTTCTGAAATAAAATTGGACCCGAATCTATTCCTGTATCAATTTGATGAATTGTAGCAGCTATGAATTTTTGATCATTAAGGATTCTCCATGTAAACGTCGCAGCTCCTCTTTCTTCAGGTAATAACGAGGGGTGAATATTAAAAACTAAATTTCCAAAAAAATCAAGAAATTTTTGTTTTATGATCGTTCTACAAGCATGCGAAAAAGCTACATTACTACCATATTTTTTTAATTGATTTAGTAATGCATCATCCTCAAGATTATCTGCTTCGAAAATTTTCAATCCGTTATTTTTTGCATAAGAAAAAACATCAATGTGATGCCCATGTTTTTCAAGTAATCTGTTGTCACGTTTGTGAAATTTCTTTGGATGTGTAACTATTATTGGTTTTTTAAAATCGTTATCAATAATTAAATCTGCAATTTTACACAAATCGTAACCTGCTCCCAATAAAACAAACTGCGTGTTTATTTTCTTTGGTAGTTTAATTTTCATTTTTTTCTGTTTCATTTGATTTTAATAGCTTATAAGGGAATTCTATAATAATTATAATGAGTAATATTCATGGACATTAAAAAATTATTTGATCTTTCTAATAAAGTAATACTCATTACGGGAGCCGCAGGAATGTTGGGAACTCAGTATGCATATGGATTAAGCAGATTGGGAGCTAATGTTGTACTGGCTGATTTGGAATTATCCAAATGTCGGTTAATTGAAAAAGAAATCAAAAAAAAATTTTCTACTAAACCAATGTCTATAAAATTAGATTTGAGAAAAAAAGAATCGATCTTATCAATGACTAATGTTGTTATAAAAAAATATTCAAAAATTGATGTTCTTATAAACAATGCTGCTTATCAAGGTGATCCTAAAATAAGAAAATCTGGATTTGAAAATCTTGATTTGGAAACATGGAATAAAGCCATCGATGTTAATCTAACTGGTGTTTTCTTGTGCTGTCAAAGTATTGGCAAACATATGCTTAAACAAAAATCTGGAAATATAATCAATATCGCTTCAATATATGGATTAGTAGGTCCGGATCAAAGAATTTATGGCAAAAGTGGTCAGAACTCTGCTGCATTTTATGCATCTACCAAGGGTGCGATTATTAATCTCACTAGGTATCTTGCTACTTATTGGCAAGGAACCGGCATCAGAGTAAATTCGTTTTCTCCAGGAGGCGTAGAAAATAAACAAGACCCACTTTTCATAAAAAAATACTCTGAACGAACTCCATTGCAACGAATGGCTAAAAAAGATGAATATGTTAGCTCAATTGTTTTTCTTGCTTCAGATGCATCATCATATATGACTGGTTCTAATCTGATAGTAGATGGTGGTTGGACTGCCTGGTAATTCTTAAACTATGGGTGTATTGACTCTATTATCTTGAATTCTCTTTTTTTTCTTGTTAAAAATTTCTTAATAATATTATCTTCCATATTGTCTAAATATTGTCTAAGAATATTTTCATTAAAATCTTTTAATTTGTAGATCCTCTCATTATCTGCTTTCCATTGTGGGATCCGATTTATCATATCGTTATTTTCAATACGTTTCAAAATCTCAATTAGTTTGTCTACACTGTTCTTGACTATCTTACAACCTATCGTATGAACATTATCATTTGACTCTATATGCGGTCTAACATGAGTTATAATATCTCCTGTATCTATACCAGAATCTATATGTAAAATAGTTGATCCAAGAAACTCTAATTCATCATTAATAAATGGCCAAAAGTTTGTCCCATTCCCTTTGTAATATGGCGATAAGCCCAAATGTAAATTAATGAATCTATTTTTTTTCCCTAATGACAATAATGGTTCTCTGATAATTGATGCGCCAAAGACTATCATGGCATCAGGATCAACTGATTGAATTTTTTTAAATATGAATTCACTATTAACCTCTTTATAGAGAATTGGGATACATGGAGTCTTAAACTCATCATTTCCTTTAAAAAATTTTTTCTCTGCCTGATATCTATGATTAAAATGTGATATAATCAAATCGTTTTCACCATAGGATTGGTTAATCTGATCATTTTCTCTACATTCAGAAATTACTAATGTTTCAGGAAAAGTTTTTGATATTATATTTGATAAATATTTATGTCTTAAAGCATTACTAGTAAAAATTACAATTTTCATATTCTTGAATCTAATTTTTTATATAAATTATCTGCGTTATCGGAGCTATTCACCATATAACGACCGATCTCCAGAGGAGATGTTTCTATTGAATTAAATCTATTTTGAATAGTGAAAGCAAGTTTATATGAATTCGTTTTTTTAAACAGTTCTTTTGCATCCAAACAATCCTCCGGCTCTCCAAAAGGATAGCTCATTGAGATAACTTTTGTATTGCAAATCTTTTCTAAATCATCCTTAGGGGAGATTAATTCTTTTTTAATGTACTTACTGTCAATACCTTTTCTACCAAATGAAATATGGGAAAACGAATGAGTGCCTACGAAATGACCCATTTTTAAAATATTTTTTATTTGATTTCTTGTTAAATGCAAATCATTAATTCTTAATCCCTCTGGTTGTATCATTCTTTTAAATATCTCTATTAGTATCTCTCGCGAACTTAATGGATCTAATTCATAATGAAAAATTTTTTTTATTTGAACTATCGAATCATTAACATCATTCATAGAAAAAATTCTTTTAAAATTTTGTTCATAATTAGGATATGTTTCCTCAATCAGTATTTTTAGCATTCTAATGAAATATCTTAATCCATGGAGTGCAATAGCATAATGAATAATTATTGGATTTGCTGGCATTTCATCTTTAATAATACATGTTGGAATAAAAAAAATACCTGAGATCTCATTTTCTTTTAAAATTTTTGCTGCTTCATATTGATCTGAAAGTCCATCATCAAATGTAAATATTAATCCGTTTTTTATTATAAATGAATTATAATAAAATGAAAAAATTTCTGTAAGGGAAGTAACATCATATCTTTTTTTAAGAAAACTAACATGCTTGTTAAAGTCACCTAGCTTTGTACCTAATAGTCTCGGTATTGGATCATTACTGTCTTTTCTAAGATAGTGATAACATAATGAATGAAATCCTGGTTTCATTTAATTTAGTTTATTTTTTGTTAATCTAATCCTTTCTATGGTTTATATTTTTTAAAAATTCTTTATCTTTTTTTAATGATAATCTATATCCCTCATTAGCTTCATATTTTTTATTGATTTTAAATAGCTCTGGTTTTTTTGATAATAATACTATAATTTCTTCCATTAGAATTGGTCTTTGGCAAATGTCTTTTATGATATTTTTCATTAATGCCAAATCCTCTTCATAGTCTAAAGTGAATCTGTATTTTGAAAAGTCAATTTCGTTCAAAAATTTCATAATTTTAAATTTTTCTTTATTATTTCTAAAATAAGGCGTAACGTGTTCTCTCTCAGATGGCAATATAGAATTCTTCCATGCCTCATATAATGCTCTGAATGTAAAGATCTCTACATCCATTCCGTCAGGGAAAGTCCTTGGTTCAATATTTTGTATATAATCAAAATTCTTATTTTTAAATTCTTTAATCATTTCATCAACGATTGATGGATCTATTAAGGGACAATCTGCTGTGATTCTAATAATGCTATCAAAATTATTTTTTTTAGCACATCTATAATATCTATCTAAAACATCATCTTCACTGCCTCTAAAACATTTAACGCCAATCTCTTTTGAAAATTTTTCAATAATATCATCCTCTTTGTTTGAAGTTGTCGCAACAATAATCTCCTCTATATATTTTGAATTTTTTAATTGTGATATAGTATAAAATAAGCTCGGATTCTTATCATCTAATTTCATCATCACTTTTCCAGGTAATCTACTTGAGTTCATCCTTGCTTGAATGATACAACCTAGCATCGAAATTTCACAATTAATGTTGATTAATTTTATTATAAAAATTCATTTTATTTATAACTCAACTAAATCTGTTTCTTTAGTATCTCCTGTCCATCCACCTTCAATTGAAAATTCCTCCAAGTAAATTTGTATTCCTCTCCTTTCAACATCTTCAGTTATCCTTCGTACACCATGAGCAGCATAAGGACCATCATGAAAAATAATTACTGAATTGTCTAGATTGTATGGCTCAAAAACTATTTTGGATTCATCCTCTTCTGATGCAACATACGTACCCCCAGGACTTCCATTTTTCCAGTTTTTTGAAAAATATGCCATAATAATAATTGTTGAAGGTCCCTTATTGTGTATATGTGGTAACTGAAATCCATTCTTTCTAATAAGAGTAAACTGAAATTTTTTTATCTTTGTAACTGGAATTCCTGAAAATTTTCTTATGTTATCAATAAAATCTTCACTGTGTAAATATTTTACAAGTTTATTCCAAGCCATGCTAAAATTTTCATCATGATCCTGTGTTATGTTTTTATCTTTGTCTACAACTCCCCAGTATCTCCTATATGCAAGCTTGTCATAAGAATCCTCCTTTACCCAAGAGTCATCAAATCTCGGATATGTCCTTTGTAAATCTTCATACAAGTCTTTAGCAAAAAAATTTTCTATGTATGCCCATCTTGTAGGACTGTGTCGCTTAAACTCTTCTGATTTTTGAAAAATTTCTTTCCAATTTAAAATTTCTTCACTCATTTAATTTCTCCTTCAGTCAATGTTTCAATTTTATATAATACTCCAGTAAGTAATCCCGAATAAACTTTTTTTACTATTGGAAGTAAAATTCTTGCCTTCAAAGTTAATTTCAAATCAATATTAACCAAGACCCTAGATCCAGGATTCTTATCTTGCAACTTTATATCAATAATGGAATCCTTTGCAGGACCGGAAATTATTATTGTTCTAATATGATTATTCATTATTTCATGTTTACTCTCTTGAATAATCTCATTCTTAACAACTGTCTTGAATACTAGTGTCTCTCTAGTGTATACATATTTCCCCTCTTTTTTAATAATCTCCACTTTTTTTAATTGACGCGGTAGCAACTTGGGTAAATTTTCAAAATTAATAATTTCAGTAAAAACGTCGTTTAAATTAGATTTTAAATCCATACTAAACTCCATAAAAAAAATTATATTGCTTTTTATTTATTCTTTCTCAATTTATTAATTTTGAATATTGTTCATTATATTCTTTAATATTGAGTCTAAAATTAATATGATAAAAACATAAAACATCTACTGAATTTAAGAAAACATGACTGAAGTAAAAATTGGTAATATTTTGGTGGGCGACAATCATCCATGTTTTACCATTGCTGAAGCTGGAGCAAATCATGATGGAAGTATTGAACAAGCTTTGAAATTAATTGATGCTGCTAAAGAATCTAGGGTAGACTCAATAAAATTTCAAACTTACAAAGCAAGTAAACTGACAACCAAATCCGCTCCAAAATATTGGGATGATGGAAAAAAGAATGAAACACAATTCGATGTATTTAAAAAATTAGATACATTGACAAACGATAATTGGAGAGAGATTTTTGAATATTCCTCAAAAAAAGGAATAATAGCTTTTTCAACACCCTTTGATTTTGACAGTGTAGATCTATTATACTCCCTCGGTGTTCCTGCATTCAAAATTGCCTCTGCTGATATAACCCATATACCTCTAATTGAACACATTGCTGCCAAAAAATTACCCATTTTCATCTCAACCGGGATGGCTTCCCAAGATGAAATTCTTGAAGCAATTGAATCAATAAAAAATCAGGGAAATCATGATGTAGTAATTATGCATTGTATTACATCATACCCAACCAAATTTGAAGATGCAAATTTATCTATGATTACTTCACTCAAAAAACAATTTCCAAAACATGTTATTGGGTTTTCCGATCATACTATTGGAACAACCGTAGCGTTAAGTTCAACATTCTATGGAGCGCAATGTATTGAAAAACATTTTACATTTGACAAAACTCTGTCGACAAGTCCAGATCACAGATTGTCTTTAGATGTAAGTGATTTTCAAAAGTTAATTTCTGAATTAAGAATTGCTGAATCTTCCCGTGGTTCATCCCTACGAGAAAACTTTCAATCTGAATCTGAGGCAGTTAA
>Ga0194112_10006970_pt1 | contig 14773 bp, 12 predicted proteins | sample TA2MahC400mmetaG_FD_146191 | JGI IMG/M metagenome (GOLD analysis project Ga0194112, IMG submission 146191) | Freshwater microbial communities from Lake Tanganyika, Tanzania - TA2015016 Mahale Deep Cast 400m | ecosystem: Environmental > Aquatic > Freshwater > Lake | place: Tanzania: Lake...
AGGCGTAGATTCTTACCCAATAAATCTGAGAATTTCCTTCTAACACTTTTGACCCCCTCACCCCCTCCGTTCGGCTGAGCTCACGACGAAGCCCTCTCCCCATTGGGGGAGAGGGGAAGGGTGAGGGGAAATTTCAAATATTTTAGTTAGAATTTATGAACAACCTTTCTTGACAGTAAGGCAACGAAATTAATGCGTTTTGGCTCTTTCGCTTAAATCTATAAGGTTTCGCTCTAAAGTTTCTCCAAGCGACCCATCCTTTTGACCACGGTCTTATTTTCCTCAAATTCCGATTTTTTCATAGCCTCCCAGGGAAAAGGATGACTGATTATTAGTCGGAATAAACATCAAAGGGTAAAGATGGAGAAAAGGCCTATTGATTGATGGAAGTCATTTGAGAAATTTTGTAAGGTTCTTAACTTTGTCGGCAGTCTCTTTGATCTCCTTTGCCTCCTTTAGTCCTGGAATCTCTTCGACCTCTTTTTTTAAATCTGAAATCAGATTCTTCTTTTGATTTCCCTTTTCCTTCTCCGCCTTCCTCTCCTCCTTGATCTTTCTTAGCTCCCTTACCGTCTTACCAAGGCTTTCACCGATTTCAGGAAGCCTTCTTGCCCCAAAGAGCAGAAAGATGATCACTAAAATCACTATAATTTCTGGAAAACCGAGACCGAACATCTCTAAACTCCATCCCTCACCCCATTCCTCTCCCCCTGGAGAAGAGGGCTTCGTCGTGAGCTCAGCCGAACGGGAAGGGTGAGGGGAAACTCTGTTAACGGTATTCCCAATGTCCTGGATGCCAGATCCAACCGCCTTCCCTTGGTTCCCAATGGCCAGGGATCCAAACCGCAAAGGGTTTCGGTCGTCTTTCCCAATGCCCAGGTACCCAAATCCATTCCCCTCCCTTATGTTTCCAATACCCTTGAATCCAGACAGCCTCTGGATAGGGAGGTGGTCCATATACCTCCACCCGAGGTTCAGGTGGCCTAACATAAACCACACTAGGTCCACATCCCCATAAGAAGAAAGTCACCCCACTAATGACAATGAACAAGCCAATGATAACCATCTTCTTTTTCATCAGAGTCCTTTTTTCATCCATAAATAATATTTACAAAATATTAGACTTTGATGCAAGAAAAAAATTCAAAAAAGAACTTGATTTTTTCCAAAATTTCAAATATTGAAATTTTTAGAACCCGAGGAGGCGATTCATGGCAATTGAATTGGAATGTTCAGTTTATGAGGCCGACATTTCTTTGATTTGCATTATAAATTTTTGGTCATTGGTCAATTGAATATTATTTGGATATCGGTGCTTGTGATTTGGTTATTAAAATGAAATGTTTATATACCTCGGATATCCACGGAGAAATACACCTTTATCAAGAACTCCTAACCCTGGCAATCTCGTCTTCTGCGGAGATAATTGTCTTAGGTGGGGATCTCCTTCCCTCCTTTCCTCCAACAAAACGATACGAAGATATGGTTCCTAACCAAAGGATTTTCGCCCAGCAATTCCTCTCTCCTTTCTTCAAAAGGGTTTTAGAGGCCACTTCCGTTAAACAGATCTTCCTCATCCCTGGAAATTGGGATCTCGGCTATTCCTATCTCTTTAATGAACCAGTAGAAGGGATCATCGATCTCAGCCAAAGAAGTTATCGACTCATGAATGGATATGAACTCATCGGATACCCTTTTATCCCCCCTACCCCTTTTCGACCTAAAGATTATGAGAAGATGGACGACCAAGAAACGAATTGGCCTCCTCAGAAGAACCCATCCTATATTAGATCCTCTGAACAAGATGAGCAACTCACACCTGTTGATCCCTATCTCTATTTAAAACAACAAGAGACGATAAAGGAAAATTTAAAGCGGCTACCCAAACCTCTCTATCACAAAAGAGGAATCTATATCATGCATTCCCCTCCCTTTGGGACTCGATTAGATTTCATTCAAGGAGGAAAATCAGCGGGAAGTCGTTCTATCAGAGGCTTTATCGAGGAGACTCAACCCCTTTTAACTCTCCATGGCCACATTCATGAGTCGCCAGAACTCTCCGGAACCTACATCGATCGAATTGGTGGGACGCTTTCCATTAACCCAGGGCAATTTACTTTTAGGGACAAACTTCATGCCGTCACTTTTGAGTTGGAGAATATTGTAGAGACAATGTCCCACACTTGTTTCGAAAGATCTGGGCAGTCATTCTGAGCGGAGCGAAGAATCTCACCATGCTAATCAGGATGACAGAATGAGACCCCATGAGCCCTCGAACCCTTGAATCCTATTTTGTAGCCTTTGTTTTCCTGATTCTCCTTTTGGTGGCATTACCCACTCCCCTTTTCACCCAGATTGACCCTGCAAACGAATGGAATCTCCTCTATCCCAAGATTCGGGATCGCCTGATTTCAAAGGAAGAAGCCCAAACTAAATTGAAGGAATTGGAGGTTTTGCTGAAAGATTTCTATTTAAAAAGTTGGGATAGGAAATTAGATGATTTCCTCTGTTTCCCTTTGAAAGGATATACTCCAAATGCCATTGGCGGAAAAGGAGGAAGTGGATATAAAACTCAGAATTACGATTTTTTTGATGGCAATCAACACAAAGGCCATCCCGGTCATGATATCTTCATTCGTGATAAGAATCAGGATGGACTCGATGATATCACAGAAAGACCGGTCGAGGTAATCTCCGCCTCTTCAGGCATTGTGGTCTCAGTCAACCTCAATTGGGAGCCTTCAAGTTCTATTCGGGGTGGGAATTATATCTGGATCTATGAACCAATCAAAAGCCGATACTTTTACTACGCCCATCTCAATGAGATCTTCACCAGAGTTGGGCAGGTCGTTTCTAAAGGAGACCGATTAGGAACGGTTGGAAGAACAGGGGCCAATGCTTATTTAAAGAAATCTCCCACTCACCTTCACTTTACCGTCCATCGATCGAAGGATGGCTACCCAAAACCAATTAATCCCTACATGGAATTAATCGGGAGGAATTGTAAATAGAAGGAGCGTAGTGATAACTCCGATTATCTATCAACTAAATTGATCGATTTTTTATACAAAAACCTTTAAATTGTAGCTAATCAAATACCTTCAGAGAACATGAAATGTACATCCAATAGGTGAATTAACAACCTGTCATTCCTGTGAAAACAGGAATCCAGTTCTTAATGGTTCCCTGCTTTCGCAGAGCCTGCCCCGTACTTGATACGGGGGACAGAGTTCTGGATTCCCGCTGGAGTTTACCCCGTACTTGATACGGGGCGGGAATGACGATCTTTCTTCTTTAGAATAGAGAATCGCTCAATTTAGGTATCAATAATATGAAAATCTCTTAAAATATCCACTAATTAGCAAAAATAAAAAATAATTGACAATTAAGAAATAAAATGTAATAATTATTATGTAGGTTGTAAGAAGTATTTGTTTGGATCATAAAAGGTCGCAAGAGTGCTTCTTAAACTTTTGCGACTTTTTTTAGGACCAAAGGCTATTACAACTTACTTAAATCTTAAAACAGAAAGGAGGTGAGTTGTAGTGGCCAAAGGTCGTGTGAAATGGTTTAATGAGAAGAAGGGCTATGGGTTCATTTCCAGAGACGATGGAAATGATGTCTTCGTTCACTTCTCTGCCATTAAGAGAGATGGATTTAAATCCCTCTACGAAGGCGATGAGGTAGAGTTCGAGGTTTCCCAAGGTCCAAAGGGCCCACAGGCAACTAATGTTGTCATAGTGAGCTAATATGGAAACTCATTAGGCTGAAAGAAGAGACCCCAGGTTTTTTACTGGGGTCTTTTTTTATATTGCCAAGCGATTTCACTTACCTCTTCAATCGAGGAATGCTTTAGGAATTGAAGATTTCCGATAGAAATAATCAATGCCAGGTAAATATATGAAAATCAAATCCAAACATTTTGGGTAGTCTGAAAACAGCACATCTATAGCAGAAATTCACCCCTCAATCGAGGACAAGTCTCGGGGGGAGAAGAAGCAAAGCCCTCATGTCACAAAATCCAGATAATTCTTACTGTTAATTATCTCGAACCCAGCGTTTCCGTAAGTTTCAATCCACGCGTCAGGAGCTTTTGTTTTCTTCTGGGACCATTTAAACTCGTAGCCGTAAAGCCTGCCCTCACGCTCCTCCACTAGGTCCAGTTCCTGGCCATCATAAGTCCGCCAGAAATAGAATGAGCCGCGAATCTCCTGATAAGAACATTTTTTTATCCGTTCGGTTACCATAAAATTTTCCCACAGAATCCCTGTGTCATTGCGGCTATCGAGGCGGTTGAACTGGGATATGACGGCATTCCTGATACCATTATCCCAAAAATAATACTTTGCTTTGCTCACGATCTCTTTTCGCAGGTTCCTGCTGAATCCGTTGATGCGCCTAATGACGAAAGCTTTTTCGAGGATGTCCAGATAACGGCCAACCGTCTTCACGTCGATTCTAAGCTGCATAGCCAATTCGTTCAAAGAAACCTGTCCCCCGACCTGAAACGCAATAAGCTTTAGTAAGTCAAGCAAGACCCGCGGGTTCTTTATCCTGTCCAGTGTCAGCACATCCTTGAGTAAATAGGAATCGACGAGTTCTTCAAGTATTACAATCTTGTCCTTTCGACTTTTTGCAGTGACAACTTCCGGATAAGAACCAAAAACAAGAAACTCTTCCAACCGCTCCTTCAATTCATGACGGTTATGGATAGAAGAAAGCTCCTGTTGTGAGATCGGATAGAGAATGAGAGTCGTCTTTCTACCTGTGAGCGGCTCCCCGACTGCCCCTGCCAGTTCAAATGATGATGAACCCGTGGCGATCACAGCAACATCGGGCATCTGGTCTACGATGATTTTTAACCCCATGCCGATATCCGGAATCTGCTGCGCCTCATCAATTGCCACCAGATCGTAACCCGATGCATATTCAGTGATCGTGGTAAAGTCTCGGGAACTCAACGTCTGCTGGGTCCTGATGTTATCTCCGGAATCTAACTTGTACTTCAGTTTGGTTCCCGTGAGAAAGTGATTCAGAAGGGTTGTCTTGCCCACGCGCCTGGGGCCGTAGAGCACGAGAACCTTGCCCGGCTTAATCAATTTTTCAAGACTGTATGCACGCTCGATCATGAAATAAGCTTACTATAATTCCATAAATTTGTCAAAATATTTGGAGTCATTATCCATAAAGTATTTTTAAATGCTGAAGCATTCTATGCAAAAATTGGCGCTTTCCACCCTTTTCCTCTCCCCGAGATAACATATTTGCTTCGATCCAACAACCACTGGGAGTGTTAATATCTTGCCAATATACGCACATCCTTGAAGGTTGCGATATAGAAAAGAAATCAAAATACCAGATCTATTCCTTTTATTACCACTTGAAATGTTGCATAGGAGAGTAGAAATTGAAAAACAATTAATAGTAGGAGGAAGTAACATGGATTGGACTTTGGTTAACAATGCCATACCCTCCTGTTGGTTGAACAAGGGAATTAAGATTGATTTAGTCACCTTTCGAAAGTTCTTTTAGAATGTTAAGAACTCCTAAAGCAAAAGGAGAGAAGTATTGCTTGCCCAAATAGTAAAATGGTTCAGGAATATTTATATTAAGCGATTTTCCAATTGATTTACCTTCGATAAAAAGATCTCTAAAAAGGGAAGACAGAAGATATTCATCATCACACCACGGAGAAATACTCAGTGCTTTTGCCAGTCGGTCTAAAAATAAAAAGGTTTTGGTCCAATTTAAGTATTTTGGTATTTCTTTTAGTCCAATAGCATGAAGCAACTCTTTTTTTCTATTTATGGAATAACGTGGAATCTTTTGTTCAAATATCTTTATTACCATCTGGGCACGTGACCATCTTTCAAGGATGGTGTAGACGTTTTTCTGGTTATAAAAAATTTCTTTAGCAATGGAATTCGAATTGCCGCTCTCTTTGACCAAAAGATAGATAAGAATTTCGGTACGGGCATCTACTCCTAATATACTCCGTAAAAGAAGTTGCAAAAGGGATGAATGACGAAGCTTTGGTTCTGTTGTGACATTTCTAACCTTGAAGGCATCAAAGAAATTTTTATACTCATTAATCACATTCTTTTCAGACCCATAAGAATCGAATTTCCCGGATGTTATCTTATTAGGTGCAGTTTTATTATAGGTATCAACAAATAACTCCAATATTTCAGGGGAAAACGGGGGTTCTTTCAATCCTGGAAATCGTTCTAAAAAAACCTTTACAATCCTTTTCAGGCGGGAGAGATTTATCCATTCCCCATTTTTAATTAACCATTCGATAGATGAGGATAAAAGACGCTTATCCTGTAAACCTATGGTAAGGGTAGAAATAATCAGAGGCTCAAGATCTATTATCCATGTCTTTTCAGGTTTCACATGGGATGCGACCCCTAACGCAGTCCAATGCTTCCAATGGATTTCAAGGAGCGCGTTGTAAAACTTTTTCTTAAATTCTTTTAGCGATATCTCCATATTTATGTATTTCCAAAAAATCTTTTAGCAATGCTTTAAAAACCTCTGAGACATCTTGAGTAACCACCCAATTCGCTGCCATCTCCATTTCATTTTCCGTAGGCTTAAGGGCAAATAAATCCTGGATGTGGTAGTCATCCTGATCAACTGATGCATAGAGCTTAAAATGGATCTGATCAATGCGGCTGATAAAGTAGACTGTCAAATATTTCCCATAAACTTTTTTTACCAACCTCTTTTCAAATCCATTTGGCAATCCTGACTCCACCTGGGAAGCAGGTCCGAGATTAAGCCAATTTTCTGGCAAATCGAAATCCCGGCCTACCTTATTTGCCGAATCCACGAGCCATTCCGGGAAATTTGTAATTCTTCGAATGGTTAGCCCATTCTGAGTTTCTAAAACTGTTCCCAGGACGTCCACATCTCTTGTTGTTCGCAACACAAGACCAAATGCAAACAATGCCGTCCCTCCACATATGACAAGACCTAACTGCACTCCCCCATACACTCCTATCTGGCGATCAAGGGCTACAAAGATATCATCGATGATACTCGGTTCTATCAACCTCATATTTAGTACTTTAAATACTTAAAATTAGTATTTTATTTACTAACTCTTTTGAAAGGGTTTGTCAATAAAAGTAAATTACCCTGATCTTCCGATCAGGGTAATTTATTCCCTTGGACTTCTCTTTCCTGTCAGATCGTTTCATCATAAAATAAGGGAAAATTCTTGAAAAATACTAATTCAAAAGGAAGTTTACTAAATTGGGTGAAGAAATCAAATTGAAGTGAGGTTGGATTATTTTGGTCTTTTTATATATCTTTTTGCCTTGACACATCTCTTCCATCTCATTATACTTCCATCCGACTAAGTGACTTTTAAACAGGGATTAAAAGCAGTTCTTCATTGGAGACTTTTACATGCCAAGGCGTGATGACATAAAGAAGGTAATGATCATCGGTTCAGGACCGATCGTTATAGGTCAGGCCTGTGAATTCGATTATTCTGGCACACAAGCCTGTAAAGCCCTTCGAGAGTTAGGATACGAGATCATACTGGTCAATTCAAATCCGGCAACGATTATGACCGATCCAGGAATGGCTGATGTCACTTATATCGAGCCACTAAATGTCCAAATGATGAAGGAAATTATTGAAAAAGAAAGACCAGATGCCTTACTGCCTAATCTCGGCGGCCAGACCGGGCTAAATCTCACATCAGAACTGGCTCGTGAAGGCATTCTTTTCCTCTACGGTGTAAAGATTATTGGGGTCGATATCAATGCCATCGAACGGGGAGAGGATCGGATCGCTTTTAAGGAAACCATGAAGCAACTTGGCATTGAAATGCCAAGAAGCAGACCTGCTTTTAACGTAGAAGAGGCAGAAGAGATCGCAGCTGATCTCGGTTACCCCGTCGTCATCCGTCCAGCTTATACTTTAGGAGGAACAGGAGGTGGTTTGGTCTATAATGTAGAAGAATTGCGCACGGTGGCTAGCCGGGGGATATCGGCAAGCCTGGTGGGTCAGATTCTGGTGGAAGAGTCAGTTCTTGGGTGGGAGGAATTAGAGCTTGAAGTTGTTCGCGACTCCAAGCACCAGATGATTACGGTCTGTTTTATTGAGAATGTAGATGCGATGGGTGTCCATACAGGAGACTCCTACTGCACTGCTCCCATGCTTACTATCTCTCCTGAATTACAAAGGCGTCTTCAGAAAAACTCTTATGATATTGTCGAGGCCATTCAAGTGATCGGGGGCACCAACATACAGTTTGCTCATGATCCCAGGACCGGGCGGGTTGTTGTAATTGAGATCAATCCAAGAACATCACGGTCTTCTGCTCTCGCCTCCAAGGCTACCGGTTTCCCTATCGCCCTTGTTTCCTCAAAGTTGGCTGCAGGCATGACATTGGATGAGATTCCTTACTGGAGAGAAGGGACGCTGGAGAAATATACTCCATCAGGAGAATATGTAGTAGTTAAATTTGCCAGATGGGCCTTTGAAAAATTTAAGAATTCCGAGGACAAACTCGGCACCCAGATGCGAGCGGTGGGCGAGGTTATGAGCATCGGCAAAACATATAAAGAAGCTTTCCAAAAATCCATTCGATCCCTTGAAATCGGTCGTTACGGCCTTGGCTTTGCCAAAGATTTCCATGAAAAATCCCTCGGTGAGCTTATGAATCTACTTAAAGAACCTTCAAGTGAACGCCAATTCATCATGTATGAAGCCCTCCGCAAGGGTGCAAGCGTGGAGGACCTCTATGAAAAAACTTACATCAAACCCTGGTTCATCGAGCAGATGAAGGAATTAGTAGAGTTAGAGGAAAAAATACTTCAGTATAAAGGCAAGACCCTACCCGATGATTTATTGGTGAAGGCAAAGAAGGATGGTTTTGCTGACCGTTATCTTTCCAAGCTCCTTAATATTGCCGAAAAAGAAATCAGAGAACGGCGCATTTCTTTAGGTGTGGTAGAAGGATGGGAGCCTGTGCCGGTGAGCGGTGTAAAGAACGCCGCTTACTACTTCTCAACTTACAATGCCCCTGACCAAGTGAAGGTGAGCAGTCGGCAAAAGATCATGGTCCTTGGAGGAGGTCCAAATCGTATTGGCCAAGGCATTGAGTTTGATTACTGCTGTGTTCATGCTGCTTTTGCAATACGCGATGAAGGATATGAATCCATTATGGTGAATTGTAATCCTGAGACGGTCTCAACCGATTATGACACTTCCGATAAGCTCTATTTTGAGCCCCTTACCGTTGAGGATGTCCTGAGCATCTATGAAAAAGAAAAACCAGAAGGGGTCATTGTTCAGTTTGGAGGTCAGACACCACTCAATATTGCGAATGAACTGGCCCAGGCCGGAGTGAAGATCATCGGAACTTCACCAGAAACAATTGATCTGGCAGAGGATCGTGACCGCTTCCGTCAGATGATGGCCAAATTGGGCATCCCTATGCCTGAGTCAGGTATGGCCAGCAATCTTGATGAAGCCCTTCGAGTCGCTGGGAGAATTGGTTATCCTCTAATGGTCAGACCCTCTTATGTGCTTGGTGGACGTGGCATGGAGGTGGTTCATGATGAAGAAATGCTCAAAGAGTATGTGGCGGCTGCAGTGGATGTCACTCCGGAACGGCCAATCTTAATTGACAAGTTTTTAGAAAACGCCATTGAGACCGAGGCAGATGCTATCTCCGATGGGACCGATACCTTTGTGCCTGCGGTGATGGAACATATTGAACTAGCTGGTATCCACTCTGGAGATTCAGCCTGTGTCATTCCACCCATCAGCATCCCTGCAAGGCATCTGGACACTATCAATGAATATACCCGAAAGATTGCCATAGAGCTCAACGTCATCGGGTTGATGAATATCCAGTACGCTATTGCTAACGATCGAGTTTATGTCCTCGAAGCTAACCCGCGCGCCTCCCGCACTGTACCTCTCGTTTCAAAAGTTTGTAACATTCCTATGGCACGTCTGGCCACCCAGGTCATGCTCGGTAAAAAATTGAGTTTCCTCAATCTCAAATCGAAATTTATCAGACACTTTGGCGTCAAAGAGGCGGTCTTCCCATTTAATATGTTCCCTGAAGTTGATCCCCTTCTGGGGCCTGAGATGCGTTCCACCGGAGAGGTATTAGGTCTGGCCGACTCATTTGGTCTTGCCTTTTTTAAAGCCGAGGAGGCTGCACAGCAAACACTTCCTTCTGAGGGGACTGTTTTAATTACTGTCTCACAGAAGGATAGACCGGCGGTCCTCGAAATAGCAAAGGAATTCCTCAGACTGGATTTTAAAATAAAGGCGACCAACGGTACTCACAGGTTCTTGGCAGAACATGGCATCGTGTCCGAACCCATTCTCAAGATGCACGAGGGACGTCCCAATATTGTCGATGGGATCAAGAATAAGGAGATCCAACTGGTCATCAATACACCCAGTGGCAAATTGAGTAAATATGACGATTCCTATATCCGCAAAACAGCCATTAAATTCAAGATACCCTACATTACCACTTTAGCCGCAGCCCTCGCTGCTGCCAAAGGCATTGCAGCATACCGACAGAAAAAGGGCTGCGTCCGCTCCCTCCAAGGTTACCATCGGGATATAAATTAGGAAAACCAAGCAGAGCCTTAATCTCAGCCTTCCAGTCTTCCCTCTCTGAATGTCTTGAGGTAATCTCTGCAATAGAGGTCTTGACCAAGGAGGAGCATAGTGGCCTTTAAAGTTCCCATCAGTTTTTTATCAAGTGGATCGATCAGCGCTGCTGAAAGACCTGCTCTCATAACAAGGGGGAGGAATGTACGGTTTATGAGAGATCGTTTGGGAAGGGAGAAGGAGATGTTGGAGAGCCCACAGATTGTTTTCACCCCGGGAAATTCTTTCTGAATCCGTTCGATGGATTCGAGGGGCATGCGTCCGGCTCCGTTATCAATACTAATCGCTTGAATTAAAGGATCGAGATAGATCCTCTCTCTTTTAACCCCAAGTGTTTCCAGATTCTTGACCAACTTTTGGGCATTCTCCATGACCTGATCCACACTTTTCGGAATACCCCGTTCATCCATACAAAGCCCCACTACATCACACTCCCTCTCTTGGATCACTGGCGTCATGCTTTCAAAACGGTTTTTCTCAGCAGTGGTGGAATTCACCATGGGAAGGTCTCGAACTCTTCTAAGAGCTTCTTGAAGACAATGAGGAGATGAGCTATCGAGTGATAACCTTACAGAAACAGCTTCTTGGACGACCTCAATGAGCCATAGCAGGTCCTCCATTTCAGTCCCAAATCGAGACCCTGCATTGATATCAATTAGGTCAGCCCCTGCCTCGACTTGGGCCTTTGCATCAGCCCTGATAAAATGAACATCCCTCTTTTCCAAAGCCTCGTTGACTTGTTTTCGGCTAGTATTGATCCGTTCTCCAACGATCAGCATGGATCAACCCCGTTATATCTATCAACTTAGTTAGCTTCGCTCACAAATGGAATACTGGAACTTTGGAATAATGGGTTTAAGGTGATGATTTCTTTTCCATATTCATTGGGGTCTTGCCCTTTCCTCTTTATTATCCACTATTCCATCATTCCATATACGAGTCAAATTTTAGGCCTAGATAAATACCTTTAACATCAAAGAGTTGTAGAAATTCCGAGACGTTAAATTATCTTTTTCCCCTGGCTTTTCAAATAATCTTTCCAGAAGGGTGAGATGTCGCGCAACTTTTGAATGATGGGCGGGAGGTGTTCGATGATGTAGTCCATCTCCTCTTTGGTATTATAAACAGAAAGGCTGAAGCGGATCGAACCATGGGCAGCAGTAAAAGGGACTCCCATTGCCCTGAGGACATGTGAAGGTTCCAGGGAACCAGAAGTGCATGCTGAGCCCGAAGAGGCACATATCCCGAGATCAGAAAGTAACAAAAGAATGGATTCTCCTTCCACATATTCAAAACTGACGCTTAAGGTGTTTGGAAGACGATTGATTCGATCCCCATTTACCAAGGTATTCGGAATCTTCTCTAAAATATTCTTCTCAAGGTAATCCCTTAAGGCTTTCACCTTTGTATTTTCATCGTCGAGATGTTTTTTGGCGAGCTCGCAGGCCTTTCCAAGGCCAATGATATAAGGGACATTCTCTGTCCCTCCCCTTCGCCCCTTCTCCTGATGGCCGCCGATCATGAATGGAGAAAATTTTGTCCCCTTTCGAATATAAAGAACACCGATCCCTTTGGGTGCATGGAGTTTATGTCCCGACATGGAAAGCATATCAATCGTCGATTTCTTCATGTTGAGAGGGATCTTCCCTGCTGCCTGAACAGCGTCTGTATGAAAAGGAATTCCCTTAGACTTCACGATCTCACCAATTTCTTTAATGGGAAAGATCACGCCTGTCTCATTATTGGCATACATAATAGAAACCAAAGCGGTCTCATCGGTAATAGATTCCTTCAGCTCATCGAGGTCTAACCGCCCATCTCGATCCACTGAAAGTTCAGTGATCCGATAGTCTTTTCGGCTTAAATATGGGCAGATATTATTGATAGCTGGATGCTCCACGCGAGAGGTGATGAAATGGCGTTTTTCAGGATAGGAATTGAGGGTTCCAAATATAGCCCCATTATCACTTTCTGTCCCACAACTCGTAAATACGATCTCTGATGGCTCTGCCCCTAAAAAATCGGCCACTTTCTCCCTTGCCTCGTTCACCTTCTTTTGAACCTGTCCCCCAAAGAAGTGCATGCTTGAGGGATTCCCATATAATTCAGAAAAGTAAGGCAACATCACCTCTAAGACTTCTGGATCCACTTTTGTTGTCGCATTATTATCTACATACACGATCTTCACGGTCTGACCTCCTCCACTACGATATCATCGCTAACGAATTCCCTCAATTTCGATTCGACATACTGTTTCAATGTAAATTCGGAACTGGGGCAGAAAGAACACTTTCCCCTTAAAGCAACAAAGACTTTATTTCCCTCAATGTCGATCAAATCCAAATCTCCTCCATCGGCCTTCAAAGCTGGAACAATTTCTCTTCCCAGTGTCTCTTCGATCAACTTGATCTTTTGGATGTTTGTCAACTTCTTCCTTTCCGGTCTAACAGGAGGGGCTTCTTTCTCCATCTCTTTTCTTACCTTTTCGATGATTGCTTCGATCTTCGGGTGACACTGAGCACATCCTCCTCCAGCCTTCGTATAGTATGTGACTTGTTCCACTGTCTTGAGGTCGTTCTCACGAATCGCTTTTATAATCTCTCTATCGGTCACACCAAAACAATTACAGACGATTTCGAAGTCCTCTTTCTTTACTTTCTCTCCCCGATAATTTGCAATGGCGACCTCTAGTGCCTCCCTTCCCATGACTGAGCAGTGCATCTTCTCTTCGGGAAGTCCTCCCAAATATTCAGCGATATCCCGATTGGTCACCTTCTCCGCTTCCTCAAGAGTTTTCCCCTTAATCATCTCTGTTAGGGCAGAGGAGGAAGCAATAGCGCTGGCACAACCGAAGGTCTTGAACTTCACATCTTCGATACGTTTATTTTTGTCAAGTTTGAAGGTAAGCCTCAAAGCATCCCCACAAGCAAGGGAACCTACTTCACCAGCTCCATCTGGATTGTCAATCTCGCCTACATTTCTTGGATTCAGGAAGTGATCTTTCACCTTCTCTGTATATTCCCACATAGAAAACCCCCAATATTTTTCTAAATTGAGCGATTTTCCGTTATTAATTACATCAAATATACTGGATTCCTGCTTCCGCAGTAATGACGACTATCGCCCAATGAATGAAAATGTCATTCCCGTAAAACTTGTCCTCGAAGTCTTTAATCGGGGAACGGGAATCCAGAAGGGTTTATCTTTAAAAATAGTATTAAGAATCGCTCAATTTAGGTTTTTGTTAATTATAAATTCAATCCCTTTATACCGTCAACTCCTTTTCAAATTTTTAAATTTCTTTCCCACGATATCAACTCAATAACATCTCTTCTTTTTTTAAATCTATTTGATGATGTATAGGGATAATCCAGAAAATGAATATAAAATCTATCCATATGTATATTTTTGATATTCATAAAAAATATTTAAATTTCAATGGATTATAAAAATCTTTATTTAATTTCCCTTTCCATATGCATAAACTAAAAATACTTTTTGAAATTTCATAAGTTTTTAAATAATGGTGTTATAAGTAAAAAGCTCAATAAAATCAATTAATTTAAATTTTTTAATTTGAATGTTAACGTTGGCATTTGGATTGCAAAATTTATAATTAATTTCTTCCATCTACTGGAGAGGGGGGATTGATGATGATTAAATTGAGCGCTTCGAATGTAGTGGGCCTTATCATTTTAATGTGTATCCTCGCAGCCATGGTCTCCATTGCCGTGATGCAAGTTGTCAGGACCGTAGAGGATATAGGCCCAAAGATTTATGTCGTAGGAGGAGCGGTCGTTGTCGTTGGAGCGCTGATTCCTATTATGTTAATTATCCTCATGAAACACTTACTAAGGAGTCCATAATTGATTAGACATATTCTCCCAAAAATCTCCCCTCCCCTCGGAGACTGTGTCGTAATTAGGGTGAGGGTTGAAAATAAAACGTTCTTTGACAATTGAATAGAGATAGACGGACGTCAAAGTAGTTCTCGTGATAGCCGATTATCCCTCATGTATGCAAAACGGCTGTAACCTCCGTCCATTATCACATCGTCGGAACCAAAAAAGCTGACAGCCCCGTCAGCTTTTCTATCAATCCAGAGACCCCGAGG
>Ga0194112_10006977_pt1 | contig 14764 bp, 7 predicted proteins | sample TA2MahC400mmetaG_FD_146191 | JGI IMG/M metagenome (GOLD analysis project Ga0194112, IMG submission 146191) | Freshwater microbial communities from Lake Tanganyika, Tanzania - TA2015016 Mahale Deep Cast 400m | ecosystem: Environmental > Aquatic > Freshwater > Lake | place: Tanzania: Lake...
TCTACCGCAAGCCGGGCCGGGTCCGTTGGGGTCGAGAAGAGATCGAGGTGGTGATGGACCCCTACCGTTACCGGGATCAGCAACAGGCGATGGAGGAGAGTTGCCGGCGCTTCAATGCGGCCCAGGTGCGGTGGCGAGACGGGCGGTTGCTCCGCATCCGCGTGGCGCGGGAGGAGAAGCTCCAGTTATGCAATTGTCAAGGTGCTATTCAAACCTGATGCTAGTAATCGTTGCCCTTGCAGAAGTGCCATGACTTGGCCTTCTTTCTCCTCAGCCTTTAGCCTCAGAATGTCAGCCCTTCCCAGTTGCTGAGCTATAGTATCTATCACCGTTTCGAAGGTAAGTTCCCTCTCGTAGGCACTTTCCCACACTACGGTATCAAATAGGCGTTCGGTCAAACAGCGGTCTGCCACCTCATGGCTTAGAGCCGTTTTGCCAATGCCACCTTCGCCATGTATGGCTGCAATCCATCTAGCAACAGGATCGCGCAGAGCAGCCATGATCTCCTCAAGTTCAGAATCTCTAGCAATCAGCTCACGGTATGGTTTGGGTGGGAGATTACCTAACTGAGCTTTTTTCTCTACACTCCCGGCCGCTACCTCCTCCACAAAAAAGTTTCGGCGTATTAGGTCAGGAAACACAAGCACCTTGCTGCTTATCGGCCTGCCCTTATGCCGATTCAGAAATCCCTCCACTTCATTGCCCAATCGCTCAGGAATGTCCACTGAGGGGTATTCGTAATAGAAAGCGTCGAGGCCGCGCAGCATTGTGGGAATCTCGAATAGTAGTCGCCCTCGCTTGTCTCGCTCCTCATGCACCACCAGTAGGCTGGGGATGTCTAAGCCGGTCACAAGCCCTAGCAGCAGATACACGTTGGGCGAGGTGCGCCAGGTGAGGTGGCAGAGGGCAAAGCTGCTGTCGCGTAGGGCACGGCAATAGTCGCACAGGCGGAAGGTGTCTTGTAGGGGTACGTCGCCGAGAAAGACGGGATCAAAGTGGAAACGGTCCAGCGCAGCCGACAACTCGGCGCGCAGGTCAGGATCGTCAGTGAGGATGGTCTGACCTTCCTCATTGGTACCCTCCATCTGATCAATCACCAGATAGCGTCGCTGGAAGGTGAGCCGCTGACGGTCGGGGCAGAGGACGTTGACGAAGTGGCAGTGGGTGTTGTAGAGCAGGTGGTGTTCGATGGATTGCTCCAGCCACCCAGGCACCTGCTCAGAAAGCTCGCGTTCTAGGCCGGCGTAGGATGTAAAACGCAACTTGACGAAGCTATCCAACAGGGGTGGTACTGTGGCACCGCGTTTGAGCACGACGAAGACAGGCTTGTTCAGGCCGATGGCCACGCCGAATTCAAAGTAGACGTTGGGATTGGCTGTGGTCAGGTCCACAATGCTGGCTCTGGTGACCAGGATCTTCTTACAAACCTTGTCCAAGATGTACTCGCCGGTGACCTCTCTGTCAGCAAAGTAGGCTTGCAGACCCAGCCGCTCTAGGGCACACTCGAGTTTTACCCGCAAGTCCTTGTGGCGGAACTCATGGCCGATAAAGCACTGCAACTCTCCTTCCCGTTTCTCTTCTTCCCTTATCTCCTGTAACAGTCGGGAAATCAAAGACATGGCTTCACCTCACGTCTAACCGTATCGCTCCAGAAAATCGCTAAAGCGTTGTGGGAACTGCTCAGTGAGTTCGGTGTAGGAACGGAACGCCAATCCGCTCAGTCCCCTTACATCGGCCGGCAACAACGCACCTTCGCGGTTGATGAGCACCCAGGGTCGGTTCAAACCAATGGCCATGCCCAACGCCAGGAAAGCGTCCGGTGAGCAATCCGCATCCACACGGTAGATGCCGAACCGAGCGGCCTGGATGACCTGAGCGACTGCATCGAACCAGGTCTTGCCAGCACCACTGATCACCTGAGGAGTAATATCCGCCGTCTCCAGTGCCTCGGCGGCTTCACGGTTATCGGCTCCGATAAGCACCGGTGTCAGCCCACGTCCGGCAAGACCTTCGGCGATAGCCAGGCAGAAGTCAGGTGGCATATCGTAGTCACCGTGGGCAATGACGTAAGTGGCGCTGAAGCCGGCCGGCGGCAAGCCCGGCGCCTGATAGCGGGTGATGTTCAGCAGGTATTGGCGCAGGCGATCGCCCAGCTCCCGCTGCAGCGCGACGTAGCTGCGGACGTTGTAGTATTCCAGCCCCTCGGCTAGTGCTGATACCCGAGCATCAGCCTCTTTCACCAACACGAAGGGCCGGCCCAGGCCGGCGGCGATGCCAAGTTCCAGGTAGACGTTGCGGTTCTGGGTGCGGGTGAGTTCAAAGATACTGAAAAGCGTCGTCTGGATCTTGGCCGCGATTTTGCACAGGATGTGTCCAGGCAGGATGTCTTGATCAGCCCGGTAGGGCTTCAGGTTGAACTGCTGAAAAGCTGCCTCCAGGGCGCGCAGCAGGTCATCACGGTCAGGGCTGAACTCCTGGGCCACGAAGTACTGGTGCGGTGCTGGCTCCAGGTGATAGCCAGCGCACAGGCCGGTCTGGAAGAGCAGAGGCCGCTCGGCCGGGATGGCTGCGGCAATGGTCTGGACAGCCTGCTCTGGTTCGGCCAGCCCTTCGGTGCGCAGCACCTCTTGTAGACCCCCGGTCGCTTGGCGCAGTACACTGCTGCGCAAGCGGTCGGCGTAATCCGGGAAGCGCGCCACGATCTCTACCAAGTCATCGGAGATGCTCACCCGAAGACGTTCGCACAGGGGTATGTACTCGTCCAGGTAGCCCTTGATGAGGTCCCATTGCTCGTCAATGATGCGCCTGGTACGCTTGCGCTCTTCAGGACGGTCTGTCTCGCGGCCAATGGTCTCGTATTGCCGGATCAGATCGTAGCTTTCACGGATGTGGCCTTCTAGATCATCTTTGCGTCCCATGGTTCATTATTCCCGAACACAAACTACAACACTGGGAATACCGCACCCTCGCCCAGATCGTCAAACAGTCTGTTTAACACTTCAGCGTCTGGGCTGGGGAAGAATTTAGCGCGGGTGCGACGGGCAATCTCACTGAGCATCTTCGGGTTTGGAGTCCATGCTCGCTCTCCCTCCGCTCGACGCATGTCCTCCTGGTATCTCTCTGGTTCGTAGCGGCGCAGATTCTCTTCGTTGCTAATGGCAACAGTGTGAATGCGAATCTGGCCTTCATCGTATAGGTTGTCCGCAAACATGACGGCATCCTCGTGCCCCACCCGGACCTCGATTTGGAAACCGGTATCTTGCTGTTCTACCCAGTGGGCACCGTCAGAGAGCAGGACGATGATTTTCTCGTTATCCTCGCGCGCGCTTTTGTAGAGCAAGTCGGCAGCTGTATCCATTGCCTCCGCCACGTCCGTGCCCTCGCGGTCAACCCGTCGGACGAGGTTTGGAATCTCCCGGCGCATGGCTTCGACTTCATAGGGTGTCAGTTCGATCATATCATCGCGGTCAGGCGGGTAGATCACGTGGGCGTTCCTCCCGAAGGCCACCAACGCGAAGCGCGACACCCGACTGCCTGCATATAGCCGTCGTTCGAGCAACGTCTCGAGAGCCCGGCGCGCGCCTTGGATGCGTGCGTAACGCTCTCCACGCCGGTCTATGTAATCGCGCAGGTCCATCGAGTTGCTCGCATCCACCACGATCACCATATCAATCCCGCCTTTACGGTAAGGCACGAACAGATTGATCTCGGTGCGCTCCTCAATGCCGAAGACGGTCGGCTCGCGCACGCCGACCGGGGATGGGGTCATCTCGCGCACGTTGAAATAGGCTTGCTCAGCCACGCGCAGCGAGAGATCAGCGGTGGTCTGCTCAGGTGCGACGAGCAGGCAGCGGCCGACGAACATGGTTCGGCGCAGGTGCTCGATATCTCTTCTGAGTCGCTCCTGCTCCACTGATGGTTCGAGCGTGAGGCTGTGGATGGCCTGATACCGCTCGACCCGATAAAGTTCCCATTCTTGCCCCAGGCCGAATTGAAGTTGTTCGTAGAACGATTCGCTGACCGTCAACACGTTCGGGCGGGTCTCACCTGCGCTGCTGATCATCAGCCGGACGGCATATTCGCGTCCTGGTACGTCGGGGATAACGTTTGTCGTTTTGAGAATGCCGTAGTCACCCGCACGGATGCCGTAGCGCGCGGCGTCGGCCGGCGAGAAGGTGAGTTCCTCTCGATACGTGGTGGATGGAACGGCTTGAAGTGTTGCGTTACGGGAAGTGAGAAGCGGTGCCATAAGAGTCCTCCGATCTACTCTTCAAAATCCACGCCTTGGAGTTTGAGCGCGGCTTTCAACTGATTTACAAGCGTGCCGCCTTTGCCGATCAGCAGGCCGGTCATACTCCGGCCAGAAACATCGCGTCCGACCCGGATGGCGATTCGGCACGTCTGCGGTTCGCTCTTGCGCCCGAAGACGCGCTTCACCGAGACGCCCAGCACGGCGGTTGCCGGGTCCACCCGCAAATGGCTCCGGTAGAAGTCGCGCACGCGGGCGAGCAATTCGGCTTCGATCACCGGCAGATCGGCCTGTACATCGCCGATTTTATCAAGCAGTTGCTCGATGTTCTCCCTAACAAATCGCGGGACATCCGGCTGTGCCGCCCGAATTGCCAAGGTACGGAGCGTGCGCTCCATCTCCGGCCACGGCAATTCCTGGCGGCGGACATAGCCAACGATGTTTCGCAAGCGGTATACATCTGTGACCTTGCCACGCAGGAAGGGGGCCGGCGCTCTGGCAGCAACTAGCATCCAGAGCAGATCGGCGGGCGTGGCTTGCGCCAGCCGCCGGTAATGTTCTTCACACAAGATTACCCCACGCCAATGTGGGCCCCAGATTTGCCATTGCCGGGCGTGGCGCAATGTACACAGTCGTTCCCCGTGTCGCTCATCCCCTATTCCGGTCGGGAAGGCACAGCGCGATTTGCCGAGACGCTTGCGACCCTCGCGTTTACATTCGGCACAAATCTCGAACTGAAAGGCGTAGCAGTTGCTGCACAGGAGCATCAGCGGATCGTTGGGGTGCTTTCTTTTCCACTTCTCGGCAAATGGTTTATGGCAACGATCACATTCGAAGGTCGACGGGTCCGGACAATCTTTCCGGCACTGGCAACGGGGAAGATGCTCCTGGCAGTAAGTCATAAACTTGTTCTCCAGGAAATGCGCGTGCGCTTCACAAAGCCGATCCGGGAGTTTCTGCTCACGGCAATCCGGGCAAAAAAACGGCCCAAACGTTGTCTTGCTTTCCTTTTGACATTCCTTGCAGGCATGGCGAATTTCCGGGTTGCGGCCGAGATCCACCACATTGAAAAGGGTATCGTCGCCGATGACTGTGACGCCGCGTGGGTCGAGCACGAGCATTTTCCAGTGGCCCGTCGGTCCAGCCTGTTCCAGCCATTGTCCAGGCGTGATCGGTTTGCCGATCAAGTCGCAGGCGATGTTTCTCCACGCTGCTAGCAGCTCGCGCTTGTTCTCCACTTTGATCTTCAATTCGCGCAGGTCCAGTGCAACGTCCACCGGGCCGGTGGTTGGTATGGTTGGCAGAGTCATTGGCGTTTCTCCTGACGATTGTGGGGTCGACGGGGTTTGGAGCGATGGAGCGGCTTGCCGCTGGGTGGCCGGGGCGCGAACTCGCGGCGGGCAAGTTTCTGCGTCCATTCTCCAGCAATCTCCGTCGCCAGCCTTGTGAACTTCGCTTCGTTGTATTCACACACCAAATCGGCAGAAGGATCCGTCAGCAGCCGCCGAAGGTCGGTCTGCAGTTGAGCTGGCCACCGCTCGCGGGCGACATAAAAGAGTCGCACTTGATATTCACCATAGTTGACCAAACAGGCCTCGCCGCGCTTGCGGAGTTCCGCGCCCAACAGCCACGGAGTCAGTTCTGTGTAGTCGGCCTTCAGCATTCGCAGCGCGTGAAGAATCGGCCGGCTATCTTCGACTGTGCGAAGGTGAAGCGCTTCGAGCAAGGCGGTCGAAGCGCGTTCAGTAGCCTTACGGTCTTGATACCACTGGCTGGCGCGTTTGACCTCGCGCTTGCGATCTGGCCTGAAGATTGCCCCCGGTCCGGCCTCCACCGCCAGCGCCTTGTTCTCGCCGATGATGCGACCGTGCAGGATGGGCATTTGCGAACCCTGCCGGGCCAGCGCGCGCCCGTGGATGGCAATGGCTTGAAACAATAACATTTGCGCGCGAATGAAACGCAGCGACGCCTGGGCATCCACAAATCGCAAGGCAATTGCGCCCGGAGCAATCGGGTTGACATCCAGTTGGGCCAGGTCGCCCAGCCCGTAGTCCTTGCGCACGGCCCGCTTGAGCCGGTCGAGTTGCTTGCTGCTGTACAGCGTCAGCGAAGGCGGTGTAAAGCTGGCCGGGTTGAGCCGCATGCGGGTGGAAAGGTCCTTCTGCAGACGCCCAGCATACAACGCTGAATGGGCCGAGAGGGCAATCAATTCAGGCAGGTACTGGCGGAACAGGTTGTAGATGCGGTTGATTTCGAGGTCGTCGAGAACTTCGATTTCGTGAACATCGGCGCACAGAGCAGGGGGCTGGCCATTGGGTGGGGCGACAAACGGGTCTATCCCGGCGCCAACCGGGAAGAAATCAAGTGTCTCCGCAGCTCCCAGTACCGCGCTGAGGGCCTGCCCCAACTGTTGAAAGAAGATGTCGCGGTGCACCGGGGTATGGACGGCGGCGAAGGGTGTGACGATAGTTAACAACGCGGGATGGGCCGGATCGGCCTCGACGGTGTAGCCGGATAGGGCTGCTTGGCCGGCGAAGATTTGCATGGCGTGGGCTGCAATTCGCTCCTGCTCCTCCCGTGTTGCCTCGCGCCTCCTATCGCGCGAGACCATAATCAGCCCCTTTCGGAGACGGTGACGTGAGGGACCATCTTCAATGATTTCGCCCAGTTGTGGTGGCATATTTCCTCCCCTCAATCAACTTGCCTGCAGCAGCGAAAACCAATTACCTCGCTGAGAAAAGTGCTCTGACGATAGATGGGGGTAGCAGTCCGGAATACGGACTGTGGGCTGGTACAAGCTCCGCCTATGATCATCTGTCGCCCCTTATCGGCTGGGTCGCGGTCAGCCAGCCACTCCCACACATTGCCGAACGCGTCCATCATCCCGCTTGGGCTGGCCCCAGCCGGAAAGTCGCCGACGGGCGTCGGGCGGGGGCGATGTGTGGGCGGTACGTTTTTCAACCATATCTCGTATTCCCGGTCGGCCTGCACAAACTCGCGCCCGGCCCAGTAAGCGACACTGTTCAACCGGGAGCGATCCCATACATCGCCCCATGGGAAAGCGCGTAGTCTCCTGGCTGCGTAATCCCACAGTGCGACGGTGATCCATTGGCCCTCGGTCGGGAGGCCCTGACCTTCCGCCCCCCATGAGGAGAAAGCAAATTTATTTGCCCAGGCTGCATACCAACTCGCGCCCAAGGCGGTGACCAGCGTGACGGGCAATTGGGCCGAGTCTGGCAGCGGTTCCCACACGTCGGACTCAAAGGTCAAGCCCCACGCTGCACCGCGCTGACGCCGCACTTCCCAATAGCTACGGGCATCGGCGGCCAGCGTCTGTCCGTCCAGCGTAGTAACGACACGCACGTTGTTCTCAAGTATGATATATGTTTGCGCGCGAACCTCGGTGGCGTTGAGGAAAGCCGCGTACTGGGCATTTGTCACAAGGTATTTGTCAATCAAAAATGGCTGGCTCACCTTGCCGCATGCCGGAAGATATAAAACATCTTGCCCATCCCGCTCCCGAGATAGAACGTGACCGCCCGGCGCTGTCCCACTTTCGAGATATAGATGACTGGGTAGTAGGCGAAGGTCATGAGGTGGCTGGGCAGTCGCCAGAGTTTGGCCGGTGGGAAGAGCGGTCACCGTTATGTGGCGGTCAGCGTACTTTGGGAAGCGAGCTACGATGTCGACCAAGTCATTGGCGATGCTCACCTGAAGTCGTTTGCATAGAGGTATATATTCGTCCAGGTAGCCCCTGATGAGACCCCATTGCTCATCAATCTCTCGCTCGGCGCGCTTGCGTTCCTTGGGACGATCCGTCTCACGAACGATGGCCTCAGATTGCCTGACCAGCTCATAGCTTTCACGGATGTGGCTTTCGAGGTCTTCTTTGCGTCCCATGGTTCGCTCCTCTATTCGACCAGGTAGTCTGGCTCATTCTCGTGGAAGGGTGGATACCACATGCCTTCAGGTCAGGTGCCACTCGGTGATCTCGTAGATACCGGCGAGGTCATCACGGTGCCTCGTGCTCTTTAGCGCAGTACCGTAGGTAAGTAGACCTGCCAACATTGTACCGTTGCGGCGTCAACAATCTCGCGAAAGACCGCTGGATTAGATACGGATGTCGCCCTAACTCTCACTTCGTCTACCAGGCCCTCCACTGCCCCAAAGGGAATGTGAACCACGATCTCCATAATCGTGTCCTCCCCAGGATCTAAGGTAACAGGCGCTGGTGTCTCTACCCCCCACCCTTGGGATGATTCGGCCGTGATGACAAACGTATCCGTTCCTCCACCTGTGTTGGTGATCGTGTGCTTAAAACGAACTATGAAGCCTGGGCAACCGATTTTGGGTTCATCGGCTCCAAAGTTAAGCCCGATCGTGGTAAAGAAGACCCCTTTATCGTCGCTGAATGCAACATTGCCAGCAGCGTCAACCGCCTGGACCAAGTACCGAAAGCTGCCAGGCATTGCTTGCCGACCTTCCCACTTCCCCGATGAGCGCAGTGAGAGATCGAAGGTCTGCCAGTTCTCATCTCCGGTGTTAAATGTGATCACCGCACGGGAGACGCCCGATGGATCTGCAACATCAACCGTGAACAGGGCGTCTCCACCGTCCATGCTGACAGTTGTCTCACCGATCGTCGGGGGAATATAGTCGGTAGTCTGGGGATCAGCATAATAGATTTCATACGACAACTGTCTATAGATTCGCTCTGTACCAGAGATCTCTGAGGTCGCCAAGTATTGGGCTGGCATCACGACTAGCCTCTGCGAAACTCCGTCTCGCGTTGTTAGACTGTTGATCGCATGCATTGGAGAAGGATACCAGCGATCTACCAAGAAAGATGGTTCGAGGTCTATCACGTCTGTGACGAGGCGCGATACGACTGGATCGAAATCATGAATATCTTCATAGCTCGCTGAGAGGAATAGGGCGCCGTGGGCTACCATGTTCTCTTGAGTAATGTCAACACTAAGTCGAGGTTGAATGGGGCGGCCAGGGCTGAGCTGGAACTCACCTTCAACGGTGAAATAGTGGCCAATAACTTCTTCTTCTGCACCTGGTGTAGGGGAGCGTACCGAGATTACCTCAGTGAAGACCGGTAATAGGTCAATGTTCCGGACACGTAGATTCTGGTCGGTTCGGAGTGGCTCACTAGACACTGGGCTGCTTTCTGAGCGCCTAGTCATAGATTCGATGCTGGGAACATGGAGCCGAGCCATCGGCAATCCGTAGAGAGTTGCCTCGATAAGACTCTTTTCATCATACACGGTAAATGATGCAAAGCCCATGTTATGGAAATAGGCTTGCTTGGCCTGCATCAACGCCTGTCCGATAGTCATAGATTCCTGGGATTCAAGGAGTACCTTGGCGAATTGTACAGCCAGGAACTCGGAGTAACCAATAGTGTCGCTATCACCGTACCCATAGCCTGTATTGCCAATCGAGGTAACACCACAACTGGCGAAAGCCTGGGGGAAATCAAGTTCGTTCCGCTGGGCGTCTTCATCTGGGATATTCAAGCCGGACTGACAACCGACAGAGAAAAACAGGGCATTTGTGAGATCACAAGAGCAGTCCACGACATCCTCGCTCGGCAAAGCAGTCTGTCCATCAGCAGCAATCGCTTGCCAGTGGGTGAAATGCCCATTGAGAGAAGCCAGATCAGGCTCCCTCTGAATCTCAGCTCTGAGATCTTCAGCGGACCACGTGTCGCTGATGAGTGACCTCACATCCAGCTTTGTAGCCTCCATTATTTCTTTGATTGCCGATGCTTCGTCGGTGAGGAAGCCATAACCGGTCACAAGAGCATCATGGGCCTCGTGGATTGGAGAGGCCAGATACGCATCAATCAACCCCTCAATATCCTTCGAGCTCTCCACGAGCCGACCAACAGCGTACTCTGGGATCGTGAGGGAGCGTCCCCGCCATTTAAGAGGCTGGAATCCAGCATAGAAATCATCTGTAAGAATGTAACCCTGCCTAATACGGGCATTTGTGGGGCTCGTCGGCTCAACGCCAGCAAGGGGGGCATAATCTCGCTCGTTAGCCAAGGGGACCACATCTGGAACGCGTCGGAATGGTATGATGTTGTCGTTACCTACCAAAACGATGCACTCAAGGTTCTGGTAGGCTTCACGCAACGTGGTTAGAACGGCTTTAATGGTATCCGCCACAACGTTGGCTGCTTGCGGATCCAGCAGTGGACACACGCGATCCCATTGCTCATAGGCCTGGCGGATCGGCTCGTAGTCATTGAGGTGGACTACCACTCCCAGAACCTCGTCGTGTTGAGCGAGGGGTTGGAGTTTTTGCTCCAGGGTGGCGATGTCGTCCTCGGGATATCGCTCTCCCATGCGGGACAGATTCGTCAGTATGACCGTTTTGACGCTTGGGTCAGGAGGGGGTTCTGGGATTGAGACAGGAAAGGAAGGTGTGATTGTGTCATCGCACGTTTCTGCGGGCGGCGTGACTTCCAGTTGCAGGCTATAGTAATCGTTTTCACTGAACACACCATTATGGCCTGCTACCAATACCATATACCAACCAGACTCAAAGGCAATGTCCGTGATGGTTTCAGGGGCTGTACCTCGGTTGGTACTCAAGCCTAGTACATCGCCGATGTATTCAACAACCCAGCCGATATCCAAGGCTTGACCGATATACTCAACAACCCATCCGATGTTAGATGCAGAATCGGAAGGCTCACCAGGCTCAGCCGCTGTGACGTCGCTTAAAAGGGCAACATCGTAATCGAGAGGCAAATTATCGAGATGAAGTGTGATTTGAGATCCAGGTACATTGACATAGAAACGATACCAGTCCAAATCTGTAGAAGAGTCAATTCGAGAGACAAAGACACTGTCTGAGGATAGATCTTGTGCTTCATAAGGAGTATTATTGGGCTCGAAGGCGCCGATGCTCAGGTCAAAGATCGAAATCTCCGCGCTATGATAATTACCAACGAAGATCTTTCCCGATGGTGTTACAGCGATGGCCCCCGGATACTCCCCCGCCTTCACCGTGGCAATCACTTTGATGCCGTCGATCACAGAAACCGTATCGTCCACCTGGTTGGCTACATAGATGAATCCTGTGTCCGGATCCACTGCCATGGCCCAAGGATACTGGCCTACCCTCACCGTTGTCACGTATTCCGGGCCGTCAAGAACTGAGACCGTCCCGTCTAACAGGTTAGAAATATAGGCATAACCCGACTCGGGATTCACGACGACGTACTGGGGATAAACCCCAACCCGAATGGAGTGGCGTAGTAACCTGGTATCCTGAAGCACTGATACGTCATTACTGGCGCTGTTGACGACGTAGACATATCCTCGCTCAGAATCGGCCGCCATGTGCCGAGCAATCTGGCCAACGGTTACACACTTCTGACAGACAATTTGTGGGCCTGAAGAACGGTCCAGAAGGATCGAGACGGTTCCAAGGCCTGCACTACCTCCTTCGTGGACTATATACACGTAGTTCAGGCTGTTGTTGTTGACGACTGTCAAGGCACGAGGGTTGGGTCCTACGATAACGTCGGTGATAGTCTCTGTTCCCTTGATGACGGAGACGGAGTCACCGGCAGTGTTAGCCACGTAGACGTTCCCTGTATCAGAAACCTGGACCATTGCTTCGGGGCCCGCGCCAACACTAACCGTTTCCGTTAGAACCATGTCGGCAAGGATGGAGACCGTGCCGAGGTCCTTGTTCAGCACGTAGACCAAATCGGTGATTGGGTCAACAACGGCTTGCTGAGGGACCTTGGTGTAGTCGTAGTAGTCAACACGAGCAGGGTTCTCCTGGAGCGTTGGGACCGAGGTCACTGTTGAAACGACACCAACGACCTGACAATCCTGGTAAACGGTGACACGTTTGGCAGCCAGATCGGCAGCATAGACTCTGCCAGTTTGACGGTTCACCCCGAAATGGACCGGCGAAAACCGGGGTAGATCCGAGATCGTGGCAATGAGTTCTTGGCCCTGGATGAGCGACACAGTGGCGCTGTGATGGTTCACGACATACAAAGACCCTGTTGTTGGGTTAAATGCTAATGCCACCGGGCTTTGCCCTGCTGCGATATCCGTGAGATGCTCGGTATCAGCCAGTACAGAGATAGTTCCATCTACTTGGTTGGCTACATATACATAGCCATTATGGGGGTCGCCATCAATAGCCAGAGGATTGCGACCAACAGGTATGGTAGCAATCACCCGTGTGCCCTCAATGACAGATACATTGTTGCTCGCCCTGTTGACCACGTACACATAGCTGCTTGCGGGGTCAATGTAAAGTGCTTGTGGTGAGTCGCCCACGTGGATGCTGCTGGCGACGACGCTGATGCCGTGAATAACGGTGACATCGTCGCTGTCGCGGTTAACCACATACACGTCACCGGTGGTCGGATGAACAGCCAGGGCCCGTGGAAAGCTACCCACTGGTATCGCGCCAGTTACAATTTCGAGATCACGGATCACGGTGACCGTGTTGCTGCCACCATTGGCCACATAGACCAGGCCTGAGTCCGGATGAATGACGATGTCTTGAGGGTTGACGCCTGTGGTAATGTGACCCACAAACTCAGTTCCTTGCACAACGGAAACGCCGTTCTTGGCGATCTGTCCATCCCAACTGGTCGCAACGTACACATAGTCATTGACGGGGTTGGCGGCAACGGCGAGGGGCCCGTTCTCAATGCCATCGGAGATGCCGGATGGGGAGTCAGTATCCCTCGGGATTGTGGCGATATGTTCGGTGCCCTTGAGTACATGCACCTGGTCATACCACCACTGGGACACATAGACCTGGCTTGTTGTGGTCAGAACGTCAATATCAGTGAGACGACTGAACCCTCCCGTGGGAAGGTCAATGGTATCAACAACTTCGGTGCCTGTGATGACGGATACCGTATCGTTGGAGTTAACCACGTATACGGAGCCTGTAGTAGGGTCAACGGCGATGGACGTGCCCCCGACGCCTCCCTGGGTGGTAATGGCTCGAACTTCGCTGTGAGCCAGACTGGCATCGCAGGTGTCGTTAGCGGAGCTATCCGAAACCTGATTAAGCGCTCGATCGGTCGTACCGCTTGTCAGTAGAGGGGCAGCAAAGGGAATATGAGCGGCTATAGGTACTAAGGTGACGAGCATCAGGACAACTACAACGGCGCTCAGGCTGCGGTCATGTAGTTTGGATGCGATCTTCATGCCTTGTTACCTCCTATTTCCCAGGACCCATACGGAGACTCACTTTAGGACAGGCTCACTCACCCATCTCACCGGCCAATGCTTCACAATCCTGTACCTCAGATTCACGTCCCAGTACCCGAAGAACTCTAGCCATTACGGTGTAAACCGCTGTGCCCATTCGGAAGATATCCTGGCGTCGGACGCTGTTCTCGAAGACCTGCTTCATTTGCTGGCCAATTTCGAGAGCATCCTCGGCTTTCCCTTGATCCAGATAGATATCTGCCAGGTTCATCAGCGAGGCGATCTCCCCTTCGGTATGACCAACTCGCCTATAGGTGGCTTGTGCCTCTTCACATTCAGCGATGGCGGATTCGTATTGCGCGGCTTCTCTAAGCGCCTCGGCAAGCCCTGTAGAGCAGTGAGCCTGGTTGATGATATTTCCTAGCCGAGCCTCCAATTCCTTTGCTTCCCGAGAACATTCGATAGCCTTTTCTAAGTCTCCCCTTTGTCGGTAGGCCACTCCTAAGCTATTGAGGATCGCGGCTTTTGCCGAGGGATCCAAGATAGCCTGCTCGCGAAGGATGGCTAGACCCCTCTCACCATGCTCGATCGCGGGATCCAGGTTACGAGTTGCTCTGTGCAGGATTCCAAGGAGATGATTGGCTCGAGCCAGTTCGAGACTCACGTCTCCCGCAGCAGCAAACCAATACCCTCGCTTGGCCCACATCCACGAGTTGTCCTTCTGGCCCATCCTAAGCTCGTTGATACCGATATGGAGACAAGCGAAGGCCAAATCGCGATAGTATGGATCAGCGATTTGGGAGGTGTTTATGACTGGCTGGATAATCGAAGGATCAGCCTCTGGTGTCGGGTCCGGCAGTTCATCAAGAAGTTTGGTCTGTTCCTCGGTTAGTCCCAGGGTTTGTCCTAGCATATCCCATAGCTCGCGGAATGCCTCAGCCGCCTCCTGAAACCAGCCCTTGAATTCTAGAGCAAGGCCCTTGTGTTCCCACAGCTTGACAAGGTCTGCCATGCTTGCTTCTTGGCGGTCTAGGCTTCCCCATGCTTCGATTCCTTTCTCACTCCAGTCCACCCAGTCATCGGGATAACCTCGTCTCTTCCAGTATTCACCCATCGCCAGAGCGGCATCTAGAATCCCTGTGGGCCAATTTCGATCCAACCGTCCAGCTCGTAGGCTCTTGGCCGCCCACTTCATGGCAGCGCGCAAATCGGGCAAATCCAGATCCAGGCGATCCCAGGCCATGCTGTCCCATGTGTCTTGGATTCGACTCCCCAGGTCGCGTGCCAGTTCCAAGAAATGCTC
>Ga0194112_10006978_pt1 | contig 14763 bp, 20 predicted proteins | sample TA2MahC400mmetaG_FD_146191 | JGI IMG/M metagenome (GOLD analysis project Ga0194112, IMG submission 146191) | Freshwater microbial communities from Lake Tanganyika, Tanzania - TA2015016 Mahale Deep Cast 400m | ecosystem: Environmental > Aquatic > Freshwater > Lake | place: Tanzania: Lake...
CAAGTTCTGGAGGAATTTTCACTCAACTTATCACCTCAAAAACCCCCCCAAAAGTCTTACACCAATATAAGCAAGAACTACCTTATCAAAATTTAGCTACTACAGTAGCTAATAGCTAAACAATTACCTTTTAGAAACAGTTTTTTTATTATTTTAACAGGCTTTTGTAAGTCTCTAAACTTACTAACGATTTTACTTTATGTTTTACCCTTTGCATCTTCGGAGGCTGAGGTATTATCTCTACCTTAGGGATGGGAATCTCAATTTCAGGCGTTTCCCCTACTATGGAATGCTCGTCAAAAATCCTTCTCCTGTCCTCTTTTAGCCTTGTTAGTAGTCTTGAGAATTTTTTGTAAATAATCTTATAATCTCTTCTGTCGCATTTTACTGCTTGTAATTCAGTCCATGCTATCAAGTCGTTTATGTCGAAGTGTTCTCCTTCTAACATGTCCTTCCATTTGCTCATTTAAAAGCCTCGTATATAATATTGTATAATCTTTAAACTTATAATACTTTCTTATTTCTTAAACTTTTCTTTTATCTTCCTAACAACACCTGCGACGAAGACAAGCAAGCCTATGCTAGTTAAGAATAAACCTATTTCTTCCATCTCTCTTACGCTTATGCCCAGTAGGAATAAGAAGATTCCTGAACCGATAACCCATCCCATGTTTATCTCTTTTTAAGAGTTTTTAAGATTTAAATCTTTTGGCATTACTCTTATGTTTTCCTAAACTATAAGCCTTTCTTGCCTTGAAAGATTTCAACACGCCTTCTAATATGTCTGTCCCAGCATATCCTGTAAGTAAGCTTACTTTTGGATTGTTGCTTAACGCTGCTCCAGTAAACAACCCTATTATCATTGCTATTATTATTGTGAACATCCAGTAAGTCCAGTTTATTCTCTTCTTTAGAGATAATGCTTTCAGCAGGCCTAGCATACCTCTTGTTAACCCGCCAAGCCCTCCTAAGAGCCCTGCTGTTAAGATTTCATTCATAAAAGTTTTACCTCTTCTTTGAGAATCATTCCTTACCAGCTCATAAGACCATGAGCTTTTTTGAAAACGTCATAAAGCGTGAAAACATGCGCTTTTACTGATTCAGCAGCTGCTTTTTCCTGTTCAGATTCTAACTCGCTTAGTTTCTTGCCTCCGACTTTTTTCTCAGGGCCTATCCCTCCAAAAAGTTCTCCGAATCCTTTAAAGACGCCTACGAAAGGCTCTAACATACCTGTTGCCATGCTTTGTTCCTTCTTCTTTTTCTCTTTGTCAACCTTGCCATCTAACTCTCCGGCTTCTTTCAAATACTTGAACAATTCTTCACCTAACGATTCTACGCTTTGCTCTACAGATTTTATAAGCTCTAAGTCTTCCTCTTCTTTCTTTATCCTATACTGCTCTAACTGTTCTTTGGTCAGCCTGTATCCTTCTATCTCTATAGTAGTCCTTCCAGAATGCACGGCTCCCTTATGCTGGTATTCTTGCTGGAAAGCCATCTCCGGCCTTGTTATGTAAGTGAATTTTATCCTGATGCAAGGATAATATTTTGTGAAGTTTCTTTCTACGAACCCCATAGGGGTTTCTGCCTCGTATTTTTTCTTAGTGCAGAAAAGCTCTAATTCGATATAACTCGTCTCGAATGCTGTCACTAAGTCAGGCGTTTCTATCCCTGACATTTGAAGCCTTCTAATATTTTTCAAATAAGGCTTTAACCAGTGATTATACATCTTGATAGAATGATAAGTCTGGGACATGCTTTTTAAGACAAAGTTTTTCCTCCAGCTTAATTCCTTTCCAGTCCTTTCCTTCCAAAGGTAGTACTGCATAAGCTTTTGTTTTAAAACGCTTCTAACCCTAGAGTTTATACCTTCACCTGCCAAAGCTTCTACTTCTTTGTCTACGCCTTTGCTGCCTTTCTTAGGGTTTATTTTGAAGAACAAGTCTGGGAGTATTACAAATCCTACCTTTCGAGCCATGCCTGTTACTGATAAAGGATTTTCACCGCCGCCTTCTACTAATCCTGTCCAGATACCTTTCAACGCTACTTCTGCGGATTCATCTCCTTTCTCGCTCTTTTCATAATAATCCCTTCTTTCATCGATAAGCCTTAACTCTCTGATCATCTGGAACAAGTTTTTCGTCAGCTGCCCAATAGTCGCAAGGTTTTGGCTGACATTCCTCATCTGGGCTTCTTTTCTCGATTCTATAGCTCCGAAATAACTGCTAGCTTCAGTAGCTGTGTATATGTCAGAAACTTTTTCAATCTCATAAGCTAAGGCATTGGGGTTCCTTACGAAATTAAGAATCCAAAAATAATAAGCCTCTCCTGCCGCCTGCATCTGCTGCAGAATTATTTTTTGCTTTCTTATAGGCTTGACATCGCCGCTTGGAAGCTCTAACTTTACAGCTTTTTTTTCTTCCTCCTCTTCACCTAAGAGTTTTAACATCCCTTTCTTTACTTCTTCGCTCTTTATTAATGCCATATACAAATCTTAAGTATGTTTTTGTTTATAAACTTTTTTGAAAAACATGTATTAACCGAAAACGTTATTAATCAAAACCAGCTATTTTTTAGTATTATGATAAAGATAGACCAAACTAAAGAATCCTTACCATTACTCAAATTAGAGAAAGATGGGGTTTATGACCTAAAACGTTTGTATAAGAATATGAAGGGATGGTTTGAAGAGAACAAGTATGTTTACACTGAAAAAGAAAATACTACAAACATCAAGGATAAAGGTACAGAGATAAAACTGACGATGTCTGGTGAGAGAATGGTTACTGATTACTTCAAATTCGGAATCGAAGTGAAATTCTTGATAATAGAATCACATAAGGTAAGGATGAAAGATAAAGACTTAGATAAGGGTAAAATGTTGGCGTTCATCAGGCCTACAATATACTTTGACTACAGGAATATATGGGCTAAGAACAAGTTCTCAAAACTTTTAAGGTATATATACAACAATTTTATTATAAAAAAACAGATTGATGATGTTTATAGCGCAGCTTTAAAATATGAAGCTGACGATTTGTTAGAGACTATGAAAGACTCTTTAGAAATGTATACTAAATAAAAATGGCTGAACAAACAGAAAAGATATGGGTTACGCCGCCTTTGCCTGGCGGTGTGAAGATAAGGCATGTCGGTTACTTAGACCTTTCAGAGTTCTATACTTGGCTCCAGAAATGGTTCGAGTTCAACGGGTATTTTAAAGATGATAAAGATTTTGAAGAGTTCTACGAACAAAGAATACTGCCAAAAGGTGAAGAGATGCACATAAGATGGAAAGGTGTTAAAGAAGAAAATCCCTCTTTCACTTATGTTATAGAAGTCATATGGTTACTAGTAGGAGTTAACAAAGTTGAAGTCCCTATGGGTGAGAAGAAAAGAAAAATACACCAAGGGGACTTTGAAATCAGGCTAGGTGCTTACATAGTTAAGAAGGGACCTGCAAATTTTTTAAGAAAAATATATGAATACTTCATAATGAGAAAGGCTATCGAAGAGCAAAAGTTTAAGCTTTATGACAAGTTTTACAGCTTGCATGACGAGATAAAAGCTTACTTCGACCAGTACGTACAGTAAAGTTTAATAATAATAAAGTATTAAGTGAGTAACATGTCACAAATCGAATTTGTAGTGCCAGTGAACAAGCCTTTGAAGATCACGGCAGACGCAGTCTTCAACATGCATGACCTTTACAAGCATCTCAGGAGTTGGCTGGACGAGCATAAGTATGTTACCTTTGAAAAAGAGTACAGGGACTGGATGAAAGAGGCAGGGAGAAGCGCTGCTATTAAACTTGCTCCTTGGAAGAAAGTTGATGATTATACCAAGTTCTGCATTGATATTAAGATAAAGTTTAAAGACCTTAAGGAAGTAGAGACTAAGTCAGGGATTCTTAACAAGGGAGAGGTTAGCATAAAGTTTGAGTCTTTCCTGGAGAAGGATTATGAGAACAGGTGGGAGAATAATTTCATGACCAGGTTTATAAGGTCTTTGAATGATCATTTTTTCATAGCAGATAAGCTTAATTCTTACAAAAAAGAATTGTTGGATGAGACTTATGATGTTTTTAATGAGGCGAAGTCTTTCTTAGGCTTGCATAGGGTTAAAAAACCATAATTTTTTAACTACTTCTAAGTGATAATAAACGAAACTTTTATAAATGATTAAGACAACCAAAAACACAGACGAAAACAAAACAATAACCTTTTTATACCATATAAATAAGAAATTCGTAATGGCTAAAAACCATGAAACGAGACAAAAGATTTTACCAAGAAAACATAATTTCTACACTCTACGAACTGAAAAGGAACAACTATAAAATAACAGAAGAAGACATAACAAAACTATCAAAACAATACAACATACCCACAGAAAAAATACACCAACTAGCCACTTTCTACATCTTCCCAGAAGAAACAGAAGAAAACTACAACCTGTTAAACAAAGGGCCGTTAACTAACAAAAAATCAAACCTGTTAAAAACTTATAACAACTACGAATCTTTCAAAAAAGCCTTACAAAAAGGACCATACCTAACCCTAGAAGAGATAGAAAGATCACAACTTAGAGGAAGAGGCGGAGCAGGATACCCAGCAGCCAGGAAATGGAAGAGCTGCAGAAGAGCACCAGGAGTAGAAAAATACGTCCTAGCCAACGGACACAACGGAGACCCAGGAAGCAACTCAGACAGGTACTTAATGAAATATCACTGCCATCAACTAATTGAAGGAATGCTCATAGCAGGATATGCCATAGGAGCCAACAAAGGAATAATCTACGCAGAAGGAGAATTCCAAGACGCGATAAAAAACTTAGAAAAAGCATTAAAAGAAGCGTATAATAACAACCTGTTAGGAAAAGACATACTCTACACAGGATTCGACTTTGACATAAAAATCTTCGAAGCAGCAGGAGTCTACGTATGCGGAGAATCAACCTCATTAATGAGGGCGATAGAAGGACGAGTAGGCGAGCCAAGAATCAAACACATCCACACAGCAGAAAAAGGACTCTTCGACAAACCCACAGCATTAAACAACGTAGAAACGCTGATCAACGTGCCATACGTCCTAGAAATAGGCGGGAACGAATACGCTCGGACAGGAACAGAAACGAGCAAAGGCACTAAAGTATTCTCACTAATAAAAGATGTAGCAGAAGAAGGAATAGTAGAGGTGCCGATGGGGACGACACTGGAAACAGTAGTTCATGATTACGGAAAAAAAACATTAGACAAAGTTAAAGGAATACAATTCGGAGGGCCTTTAGGAGGATTCCTACCAAAAGAATTATTATCAACACCCTTATGCTTTGACGCTTTAAGCAAACAAGGATCAATGATGGGAGACGCACTGATGGTGATAGGAGAAAACAGCTCAATAGCAGAAGTCACACAATACTTCACAAAATTCTTAGAAGATGAAAGCTGCGGAAAATGCGTATCATGCAAAGAAGGGCTGAGAAGGATAAATGAAATACTGACAGATATTAAAAAAGGAAATATGCAAGAAAAAGACTTAGAACTAGTATTAGAACTTGCGGAAAACGCGAAAGAATCATCACTATGCCAGTTAGGACAGAGCATAAAAAATCCTGTAAGCTCAGCAATAAAACATTTCAGAAAAGATTTTGAAAAATGGCAAAAATAAAAATAAACGGACATGAAGTAATAGCAGAAGAAGGAATGACCTTATTAGAAATAATCGACGAAACATACATGCTCTTAACAAAAGACAAAAACATAGCCAACAAAATAGTCCCAAGACTCTGCAACCACGAAGCACTAGAACCATACGCATCTTGCAGACTATGCTTAGTAGAAGTAGAAAAGAACGGTAAAAGCAAACTAGAAACTTCCTGTAATTACAAAGTAAAAGATGAAGAGCCAATAACAGTCTATACTAGCACACCAAGAGTACTAAAAGCCAGAAAGATGAACATGGAATTATTACTGGCAAAATCACCAAATTCAGAATTCTTAAAACACTTCGCATTCACGCTAGGCATTAAGAAAAATGATAGATATAAGACAAAAGGAGACAGTTACTTAGAAAACTGCATAGAATGTGGAATATGCACTAGAACTTGTGAAAAAACTATAGGAAAATCAGCAATAACATTGTTAAGCAGAGGGACTGACAAGCATTTGACAACAAAAGCATCATCGGACTGCATCGGCTGCGGAATGTGCTACCACATCTGCCCTACAAATGCTATTAAGATGGAAGAAAAGGACGGGAAAAGAATAATACATGGAAAAGAATTCGAACTCGTAAAATGTTCCACTTGCGAAACGCCTTACGCTACGAAAGAAATGATACAATACAAGAAAGAATTATTCAAAGACATTAAACTTCCTGGAGACTTCTTTACAAAATGCCAAAAATGCTACGGAACTGAAATCAAAGACGAAAAACTGGACATAGAATCTAAATACGCAGTTGACGTATTGAAAAACATCTGCAAAGACTGCCACAGATGCGTAGAAGCCTGCCCGAAAGGTTTACTATCACAGACTGAAGACTTCAATCAGAAAGGATACGCGGCAGTAAAATGGGGCCCTGTACCTAAAGGTTTGAAAAAAGAAGACTTAGAAAAACTAGACTTAGAAAAACTATCCTGTTCAGGATGCCAATCATGCTACAGAACATGCCCAGAATCAGCGATTGATGTTTATACTAAAAAAGGAAAGGTCATAGTGCTAAAATGAAAACTGACAAAGGATGGGAAGTAGAAAAAGGAAACATAGTAGGAGCGAAAGCAGCAATACTAGCCGGAGCTTGGACAGAAGAAATGTCAAGAAAAGCAGGAATAGCCAAGCCTATGAGACTAGGATACGCTGGCTACCCGATAACACCATCTTCAGAATATATAGAATACTTATCAGACGTGTACAGCGAAAATGTCAAAGAAGCGATAGAAAAAGGAAAACCAATGCACGAGTATGTTTATGAACTGCCTTTAGAAAGAAGGATAGAATTCTTCCAGAGCATGAGCGAAGTCGACGCTATAAACGACGTGATCGGCTATGCTATGGGCGGCGCAAGAAGCATGAGCGCGACAGCAGGCCTAGGGATTGACTTGATGACAGAAGGGATAAGCTACGCAGCATGCATGGACATACCATTCGTGCTAATCGATTGTATGAGGGGCGGGCCAGGACTTGCCAATATTCAACCGTCACAAGGGGATTATGTGCAACTAACAAGAGGAATAGGACACGGAGACATGAAAGCAATAGTGTTAGCTCCTAATTCAGTTCAAGAAATTGCAGAACTCATGTATGAGATATTCAATCTTACTGACAAGTATAGGATGCCTGGGATACTAGCGTATGACGGATTATTAGGGCAGTTGAAAGAAAATTGCAAATTTCCAGAACCAAAAATAGAGGTTTACAACAAAAGCTGGGCGTTAACAGGAACGGGCAAGAGAATACCGATACCTATAGACAAGAGATATACAAATATGGACCATGAACTAGCAGACATATTTGTAAGAACTGACGAAGTATTCGCTAAGAAAGGATGGATGAAAGCTGACGGGACAGGATCTTGCATACTTAACTCATTATTAGAAGGCGACAATGACATGTTTGAGAAACATAAAGAACTAAGAAGCGAAAGATGGGAGTATATAGAAAATAATGAAACAAGATTTGAGGAATACAAATTAGACGATGCGGAAATAGTAGTAGTCGCTTTCGGAACGCCTTCAAGAATAGCAGAAGAAGCCATAGACCAGGCAAGGGATAAGGGGATAAAAGTAGGGATGCTAAGGCCGATAACATTATGGCCCTTCCCGAAGAAGAAAATATCAGAACTTGCTGAAAAGTCCAAGGTCTTCCTAAGCGTAGAAATGAGCCAGGGACAAATGGTAGAGGATATAGACACTGCGAACAAAGGAAGGATACCAGTGACTTTTTACGGAAGGGATGGAGGCAATGTCATGGCACCAGACGAAATCTTAGAGCAGATAACAAAACTTGATGATATCAAATCCTATAAATACATTCATTATCAATATGAAAAGACAGGCAAATTTGTGAGGATGAAAAGATGAAACTTGAAGATTATCTTAGAAAAACACCAAAACCTGAAGCTTACCTCAGAGAGATGAACTACTCTGGAAAAGAAGGCACTCACTACTGCGCAGGCTGCGGACACGGGATAGTATGCAAGATGATAGGAGAAGTATTAGACGAGATGACACACCCAAAAACAGGAAGGCCGTTAAGAGAAGACTCACTAGTAGTAGCATCAGTAGGATGCGCAGTCTTTGACTATCACTTTTACAAATGCGACAGGGCACAAGCGCCTCACGGAAGAGCAACAGCTTATGCAAGGATGAGAAAAAGAGAAGACCCAAACTTAGTAGTATTTACCCATCAAGGTGACGGGGACCTTTTAGGAATCGGCTTAGGACCGACTGTAGAAACTGCAAACAGGAACGAGCCGGTAACAGTATTCTTCGTAAACAACGCCATTTATGGAATGACGGGCGGACAGATGGCGCCTACGACTTTAGAAAATATGAAAAGCGTAACAAGCTCGCAAGGAAGGCACGCAAAATATTTTGGGTATCCTTTAAGAGCATGTGAACTGTTAACATCTCAAGATAATGAAGGGCCAGCATTCATAGCCAGAACATCTGTAAGAAATGACAGTGATTTGAAAACTTTAAAAGATTATATAAGAAAAGCTTTCAGGATACAATTGAAAGGGTTAGGATTCTCAATGATAGAACTAATATCACCATGCCCTACAAACTGGGGTATGACACCAAAACAAGCAATCAGTTTTATAGAGAAAGAAATGCTCAAAATATACCCATTAGGGGTTTTTAGAGATAATGAAGAAAAATTAGAAAAGAAGTATGGAAGTTGGGTATGAAAAACGAGATAAGAAAAATAATCTGTGCAGGATTCGGAGGGCAAGGAGTAGTCCTACTTGGAGAGATGATGGGGTTCACAGGAGTCTTAGAGGACAGAAACTATGCTGGGCATCCTAGCTACGGTCCAGAAATGAGGTCGGGAACGTGCAATTACAAGATTGTCTTGTCAGAAAAGAATCCTAAAAAGCCAAAAATATCATCTATACTGCCAGCGAACCAGAACGACTTAGACATGATAGTCGCTTTTACAATACCTGTCCTGCTCAAGTTTTTAAGCTTAGAACATGATGTAGAAGACGGCAAGTATAAGTCACCAAAACTCAGGCCAGAAGGATTATGCTTTTACAACTCACACATGATACCAAAAGAAGCTTTGCCAGGAAGAACAAACGTGAAGCTTTATGGGATACCAGTAACGGACCCTGTAATATTCGGCAAGCATTCTAAACAGGCTAATATGATAATGTTTGGAGCAATACTAGAAGGAACGAAAGACTACGACTTTATGAGTTTAGAAACAGTGATACAAAAAACATTACCAATGTACTTGACAGGTAAAAAAGAAAAATTCTTACAAACAAACATTGAAGCGATAAATTTAGGCGTAGAATACTTAAAAAAGAATTACAACAAATAATCACTTCTTAAGAATTATTATATTACTTCTACCTTTTTTTATCTTTTCTACTTTTCCTTTATGCTCTAACTCTGTTATCACAAGGCTTATCTTGGCTTCAGACATCGGGAAGTTCTTTCTAATATCTTTTTGAGTGACTCTGCCGCCTTGTTTTTTTATGAATTCTAAATACTTTTTTGCCTCGTCATCTTCTAATACATCTTCTATGCCAACTTTTATTTCAGGTTTTTCCTTTTTCAAAAAATAAAAAATGACAACAGCGATTATTAAGACTATTATAAGACTGGTTATTGCAAACAACGTCTTGTTAGTTTCTTTAAAGTATTCGTCTTCTATGATTATGTCTCCTGTTTCTGCCATAAGCTCATCCTCTTCCTCAAAGCTCGGGAACAAGAACAAATCTAAGACGTAATCGCCGTCTTTTTCTATCATTATCTCCTCTTCAGTCGCTTGGCCATCATACTTTATGGTTAAGGTATAAGAGCCTTCAGGCAACGTGAATCTGTAAGTGCCGTCCTTGGCTACCTGTCTTTGGACAGGTGTAGAGTCTACTTCCACTATAGAATCTTTGACAACATCCAACCCTTCATCATAGACTGTTCCGTGAATAGTGGCGGCTAGACAAGAGTTTATTAATATTAGGAATATTAGTAATAACAATATCTTTTTCATCATTAAATATTTGAGAATTTATCATATAAAAGCCTTTTCTTTATATTTCAATTTTAAGAATAGTTGGAATAATACTATGATTCCGAAAATGCTGTTCATCAAGATTATAGGTGGTGCTTTGAGAAGGAATCCGTAAGTTATCCAAAATATTGTTCCTATGAGGGTGGCTAATATCATTAAAGTGGAAAGGTCTTCAACGCTTTTAGACTTGTAAGACTTAACAACTTGTGGGATGAAACTAATCATTATGAAAATCCCACCGAGATATCCTATGACGTCTTCGATCATTTTATCTTCTCCCACTATATTTTTCTTATGTTGTATAGTTTTTTTTACCTGTATTATTCCTTATGAGGGTATTTTATGTATAAATATTAGTCTGCTTTGGAAGTATTTATGGTTGTTAAGCTAAATCTTTCAGTCTTTTGACCAATTCATCAAAAACTTTCTTTTTCTTTTCTCTAGATAAAGAAAATAATGTTTTTTCGATCATAGTTTTAGAAACAGTAAAAATATAATTTAGTTTGATAACACTGTCTTTGATCGCACCCTCTTTTTTCGTTAAAGGTATACCTTTCATCTCTGTGTTGCTTGTGATACCAGCAACAACAATATTATCAAGTTCTTCGAATAATATCAAAGCAGGTCTTTTTTTGATTTCGAAAGTATCTGTAAACTGGATGTTAGTTAGTATTACATCGCCTGCTTTAGGCATTTTCCCAATCCTCATCTTCTTTATTGTCCCATAGCTCCTTCATCTTTGCCTGTTGGATTTTATGGAGGAATTCGTCATATTGGTTTTTTTTCTTTATATTTTTATATACTTGGACCATATGTTGGATTAGCTCATTATAGGTTTGTCTAGGATATTCCTTAACTTCTTTCAATAAATTAACTATCGTTTTATCAAGCTGAATTGTTGTTGTCATGCTCATTATATATCACCTATAGTTAATATATAATCAGTTATATATAAAGCTTTTCTTTTTAAAATAGGGACTTACCAAAATTTCTTTATTTCTCCAACGCTTCCTTGATCCTTCTGACGCCTTCTATTATGTTTTCTTCGCTAGTAGCGTAGCTTAGTCTGATGTATTCTTCAGTTTCTCCAGCGTTCTTGCTTCCGAAGCAAGTCCTGGCCAACACTGCCACTCCAGCGTTGTATAATAAGTGGTCTTGTAGTTCTCTTGAATCTTTGAATCCTAGGTTCTTGCAGGCTTCTGTGACGTTAGGGAATGCGTAGAAGGCTCCTTTAGGCTTCAAGCACTTGACGCCTTTTATGTCGTTCAAAAGTTTTACTATCAAGTTTTTTCTTTTCTTAAACTTCCTGACCATTCTTTCAGTATCTTTCTGCTGCCCTTCGTATGCTGCCTTGCCGGCTATCTGAGTGAATGTTGCTGTGCAGCTGTTAGAGTTGGTCATCAGTTGCGCTATCTTGGATGATAAGTCTTTGTTCATCGCGCCGTAACCTAAACGCCAGCCTGTCATTGCATAAGTTTTAGAATGCCCTTCAATTAGTATTGTTCTGTCTTTCATCCCTGGAAATTGTGTTATGCTCTCGAATTCACCGTCGTATTGTATTCTGGAATAGACTTCGTCACTCATCACCCATAGGTCATGTTTTACTGCTAGTTGAGCAACCTTTTCCAAATCGGCTTTTGAGATCACTCCGCCGCAAGGATTATGTGGGCTGTTAAGTATTATCATCTTCGTCTTATCAGTTATCAGCTTTTCCAGATCTCCTACGTCGAAAACGAACCCTTTCTTTTCTAATAAAGGCGCAGGTATTGGTTTTCCACCTACAAAATTAATCATGGACTCGTATATTGGGAATCCAGGGTTTGGATAGATTACTTCATCTCCAGGGTTCACGACTGCTAATATCCCGTAGAATATTATTGGTTTTGCTCCAGGTGTTATCACTATTTCGTCAGCGTCGTAAGTCACGTTTTTTCTTGTCCGGTTCAAGTATTCTGCGCATGTTTTTCTGAACTCAGGGAGTCCTGCTGAAGGGTTGTAATGAGTATATCCTTCATCTAATGCCTTCTTGGCTGCTTTTCTGATATATTTTGGTGTGTCAAAGTCTGGCTCTCCAATGCAGAAGCTTACTACTTTTTTTCCTTCCGCTTCTAACTTTTTTACTTTTGCTAGTACTGCAAATGCTGTCTCAGTCCCGAGAAGGGACATCCTGTCAGCGTATGGTTTCATTTTTTAAATACCTCCTCATTAACTATTGCTCTATTATTATTTTTGTTATTGAAATGACTTCTTTTGCTAATTCAAAAAGTTCTTTATAAAGATTATCTTTGATTGAGAGGCTTGTTCCGTACTGGTATTGCTCTCTTATCTCAATGCTTGTTTTTTCTTTATCTTTCTCAATATCTAAAAATGCTATCTTGTCCAATAATTCTTTTTTGAAATTTATTGTTTTATCTTCAATTAAGTTACGGATTAATGCGAATGTGCACTCTTGATTTCTTGATTCGTATCCAAATTTTACTGCAATCGCAAGCAGGCAGTGGTACATCGCATAAAAAACTGTACTCGTGCTTATATCTGAGAAATTTCCTTTTTTTAAGTAGTCTGTAGCTTTAAGGTAGTGCTCTGCTTTTTTTATATGTTCTCTTGCTTTCTCTAAGTCAGGTTTTATTTTAATGAGCCCTCTGTGTTTTTCTGATGTTTTTAATTCTTTTTCTGCTTTTTTCAAACACCAGTCAACCTTATTTTTTGTGTGGCTCATTTTTCAAGCAAGCTTATGATTTTATCTTCACCGAAAATAACGATTCCTTTTATAGCATTTAGTATGGGCTTGTCGAGTCTGTTGATATTTTCTTTCAAGTCTTCTTTTGTTTGGTACAAGGGGTGTAATTTTTTGGTGTTTACGAGGTTTATGTCTTCTATTTCTTTTTTTAATTTGTGGAATTTCTCTTTGTCTGTAATCAGAAGAACGTCTATATCTTCGGCTTTCTCATATTTTTTTAGGATAGAGCCGAATAATACTGCAGAATCGGCATTTTTGATCTTTTTAATTTCAGTAACCCATCTTTTTATATAAGGATGAGACTGTTCAGCCTCCCTTTTTAATAAAAATTTGGCATATTGTTTTACATAATCTTTACTAATGTCTAATTTATAGAATATTGCTTTGCCGAGCTTTTTAGAAATCAGTACGTTTTCTTTTTCAAGCCTTTTTGCTATTTTTAGGGCTCCCATGGGGCTTATCCCTATATGCTTCGCTATGCTGGTTGCGTTGTATTCTATTTCAGGGCTTTTTAGTATGCTTAATACAAAAAGCATCTCGTTGTTCGTTATGTCTTTCATTAAACTCACAGTTTATATATATAAACTTTAGGTTTAAATAGGTTTTGGTCTTAAAATTATTAACTTACCTCAAAACTTTCTCATTAACTATTGATAACGGTTTCTTACCTTCCATTGCTAATATAAGATTTTTAGCTGCCAGTTCTGCCATTTTTCCTCTTGTTTCTACAGATGCAGAGGCTATGTGTGGGACTATTACCACATTGTCTAGCCCTATAAGCCCCGGGTGTATCTTTGGCTCCTCTTCATAGACGTCTAGTCCTGCTGCGAAGATCTTTTTTTCTTTCAAAGCTTTAGCCAATGCTGCTTCATCAACCACTGGTCCTCTAGAAGTGTTTATCAATACAGCAGTTTTTTTCATCAGGGATAATTCTTTTTCACTTATGTAATGCTTCGTCTCTTTTGTCAACGGAACATGTATGCTTACAAAATCAGATTCTTTTAACAAAGTTTCTTTGCTTACAAACTTAGCATTAAATTCTTTTTCAAAATTCTCATCCTTTTTTATATCATGGTATAAGATTCTCATATCAAATCCTTTAGCTGCGCGTTTAGCCACTGCCCGGCCAATCCTTCCAAGACCTAATATTCCTAATATCTTGCCGTAAACGTCTCTTCCTAAGAAAAGCATAGGCGCCCAACCCTTGAATTTACCTTCTCTAGCGAACTTGTCAGATTCTACCACCCTTCTGGCTGTTGACATTAACAAAGCGAATGCTAAGTCTGCCGTAGTTTCAGTAAGAACTCCTTGTGTGTTAGTGACCGGTATTTTGTATTTAGTAGCGGTTGCTACGTCAACGTTGTCAAATCCTACCGCATAGTTAGAAATTACTTTAATCTTTGGATTAGACTCAATGACCTCCTTGTCTATAACATCGGTTAGTAAGCAAAGTAAGGCATCTTTACCTTTTAACCGTTTTATAATCTCTTGCTTGGTTAATCCCCTGTCTTCCTCATTAATGTCCAAGTCAAACTTTCCTTCTAAAAGCTTCATACCCTCATCAGGTACCCTTCTTGTAACAAGAACTTTAGGCTTCATAAATCAATCACCACAGATTAAGACTTTTTCTCAAATTTTTAAATGTTTTGGCTAATCCAGTTGTTTGAACTAAATTGGTTGTGCGTTAAGGGTTAGTGGTGTTTTTCCCAGAAGTTGTAGATTTTTAGTATGTTTTCTATGTTGCCGAGGTATTTGATTACTTTTTGTTGGACTTTTCCTTGTT
>Ga0194112_10006991_pt1 | contig 14747 bp, 8 predicted proteins | sample TA2MahC400mmetaG_FD_146191 | JGI IMG/M metagenome (GOLD analysis project Ga0194112, IMG submission 146191) | Freshwater microbial communities from Lake Tanganyika, Tanzania - TA2015016 Mahale Deep Cast 400m | ecosystem: Environmental > Aquatic > Freshwater > Lake | place: Tanzania: Lake...
GGGCTCGACTCCACGATCCCGGTGGTGATGATCAGCGGGCACGCCACGGTGGAGATGTCCATCCAGGCGCTCCGCCGGGGGGCCTACGACATGCTCGTGAAGCCCTTCGAGCCCGAGGAGCTGCTGCGACGCCTGCGGAACGCGCTCCGGCAGACCGAGCTCCTGGAGGAGAACCGGGAGCTCAAGGACGAGCTGGCGGCCCGGTTCGGGGCCATCGTCGGCAGCTCCCCGGCGCTCCTCCCCGTGCTCGAGACCGCGCGGAAGGTCGCGGTGCGGGACATCCCGGTGCTCATCACCGGGGAGTCCGGCACCGGAAAGGAGCTGCTGGCCCAGGCGGTCCACCAGCACTCCGCGCGGCGTGGGGAGCGCTTCGTCGCGATCAACTGCGGCGCGATCCCGGAAGCGCTCCTGGAGAGCGAGCTCTTCGGGCACCGCCGGGGGGCGTTCACCGGCGCGGATCGAGACCACGACGGCCTGGTCACGGCCGCGGATCGGGGCACCCTGTTCCTCGACGAGATCGGGACCCTGCCCCACAACGTGCAGACCGCGCTGCTCCGCTTCCTCCAGGGCCAGGAGTTCTACCGGGTGGGAGACACCACGCCCCGGAAGGTGGACGTCCGGATCGTGTCCGCGACCAACCGGGACATGGAGGCCGCCATCGACGAGGGCGAGCTCCGGGAGGACCTCTACTACCGGCTGGCGGTGGTCCGGCTCCGCATGCCGGCCCTGCGGGAGCGGCGGGACGACATCCCCGTTCTCGCCGCGCACTTCCTCCGCCAGGGCAACGAACGCTTCGGCACCGCGCTCCAGGGATTCACCCCGGACGCCATGAGGCGGCTCTGCGAGCACGACTGGCCGGGCAACGTGCGCCAGCTGAGCAACGTCATCCAGGCCGCCAGCGCCCTCGAGGGGGGGGAACGGATCGGCGTGGACACCCTCGCCCAGGTCCTCGACCTCGGCCGCGGCGTTCCGCCCGCGGCCGGAGCCGGCGCGGGGAACTACCATGACGCGCTGTCCCGCTTCGAGACCGACTACCTGCGCCGCCTGCTGGAGGAGTCGGGGGGGGTGGTGGAGACCGCCGCGGACGCCGCGGGCATGAACCCCGCGACCATCTATCGGAAGCTGAAGAAGTACGGCCTGCGGTAGCTCCGGGTCGCAGCGCTGCGAGGACCGTCTCGCATTCCTGCGGCCCGCGGTCTTCCCGGGCGGGATCACCTGGGGGAGCGGCCCTGCCGGTTTTCCTTGACGCGGTGGGCCATTTCCCCTCGTCCGGGCCATTCCACGGGGGATTGGCCCGGAGCTTGCATCCTCCTCCGGCGCAACGGCACGAGGAGGTACACGCCGTGGAGACGAAGACACAGAACCGGGGATGGACCGTGGTGATGGCCGGGACCGGGATCAACCTGGCCCTGGGCGTGCTGTACGTGTGGAGCATCTTCAAGGTCGCCATCCTGGCGTCCATCGAGAAGGGCGGGCTGGGGGACTTCCAGTGGACCGCTGCGTCCGTCAACGACCCCTACGCCGTGGCGTGCCTGACCTTCGCGTTCTCCATGATCGTGGCGGGCCGCGTCCAGGACCGCTTCGGCCCCCGGGTCACGGCCCTCCTGGGCGGGCTGCTGGTCGGCGCGGGCTTCGTCCTCGTGTCCCAGACCACCAGTTACATCCTGTGGATCACCGGCTTCGGCGTCCTGGCCGGTGCGGGGATCGGCTTCGGATACTCCGCCGCCACCCCTCCCGCGCTGAAATGGTTCGCGCCCTCGAGGACCGGTCTCATCGCGGGGATCGTGGTGTCGGGCTTCGGCCTCGCCAGCGTGTACATCGCGCCCCTGGCCAAGCACCTGCTCGACACCCAGGGCCTGCACCGTTCGATGATGATCTTCGGCCTGGCCTTCGCGGCCCTGGTGAGCCTCTTCTCCACCCTGCTCCGGAACCCGCCCGCGGGCTGGGTCCCGGACCCCGGCGCGGGGGCCCGGGCGCGCGCGGCGGCCGCTCCCGTGGTCGACCGCCGGCCAGCGGAGATCCTGAAGACCCGCATGTTCTGGATCCTGTGGAGTGTCTATCTCGTCGGCGCGGGCGTGGGGCTCATGGTCATCGGCAGCGTGGCCGGCATGGCCAAGGACAGCCTCGGGGAGATGGCCTTCATCGTGGTGGCGGCGCTGGCGGTGGGCAACGCGGTGGGCCGCATCGCGGCCGGCATGCTCTCGGACCGCTTCGGCCGGCTGCCGACCCTGATGGCCATGCTGGCCTTCCAGGCGGTCCTCATGTTCCTGGCGATCCCGGTGGTGAGCCACGGGGGCGGGTTCCTGCTGGTGGCCCTGGCCACCTTCATCGGCTTCAACTACGGCACCAACCTCTCCCTGTTCCCCTCCATCGCCAAGGACCTGTGGGGCCTCAAGAACTTCGGCGCCAACTACGGCGTCCTCTTCACCTCGTGGGGGGTGGGAGGCTTCGCGCTCGGGCGGCTGTCCCAGATGATCAAGGCCCAGACCGGCGCGTTCACCCAGTCCTTCGCGCTCGCGGGCATCCTCCTGGCCGCGGCCGCGGGCGTCGTCCTCGCGTTCCACATGCTGCAGCCCCGGGAAAAGACGGTCCGCGTCCTGGAGCCGGGCGTCGCCCCCGGCCGCGGTTAGCCCCTTCGGGGTCTCCCCGGGTCCAGTGCCCCGCGCAGAAGCCGGTTGCCGTTCCAGCGCCGCCCGCAGATAATGCCCCGGTGAGGTCCTGCCCATGTCCGACATGACCCGCGTCGACTTCCACCTGCACTCCAGCCACAGCGATGGCTTCTATGATCCCCAGCAGCTCGTGGGGGTCCTGGCGGGCATGCAGGTCCGCTTCGCGTCCCTGACCGACCACGACACGACCGCGGGGCTGGCCGCGTTCACCGAGGCCTGCGCGCGGCACGGCATCGCCTGCATCTCGGGACTCGAGATGACCGTGGGCGACGACAGCCAGCTCCTGCATCTGCTCGCCTACGGATTCGATCCCGCCAACCTGCCCCTCCAGGAGGCCCTCGCCCGGACCCGGGCGCGCCGCAGCGGAGGGACGGGCCCGCGGGCCGACACGGGTCCGGGCGCCCCGGCCCCGGGCGACCGGTCCTGGATCCGGGAGCTGGGCCAGGCCATCCGCCTCATCCACGACGCGGGGGGACGGGCCTTCCTGGCGCATCCCCTGGCCCTGATCCAGGATCGGGAGACCCTGGACGCGGTGCTGGGCCAGGCTCGCGGGGTCGGGCTCGACGGGATCGAGGCTTACTCGTGGCGATCCTCGGATCTCGAGCGCCGCTCCCTCGTGGACCTCGCGCGGAAGCACGGCCTCCTGGTGAGCGCGGGATCCGACTTCCACGGACCCGAGCACCCGGGCCCGCTGAAGCCGGGGATGGATCTCCCCAGCTCCGTCTGGCGGGAGTTCCGGGACGCGGTGATCGCGGCGAGCCCCAGCCGCGTCGGCGAGACGACCCGGCGGCCCTCCGCCGCGGCCTCCGGGCCGGAGACCCGCGGCTTCGTCCTCCGCATCCTGCTGCCCGCGCTGCTGGCCATCGTGCTCTTCGTGGCCGCGATCTTCGCGGTGATCCTGCCCGAGGCCGAGCGCCAGCTCCTCGATCGGAAACGCGAGATGATCCGGGAGCTGACCCGCTCGGCCTGGAGCGTGCTCGAGGAATACCACCGCCTCGAGGCCGCGGGCGCCATGACACGCGCCGCCGCGCAGCACGAGGCGATCCAGCGCATCCGCGGCATGCGTTACGGCCCCGAGCTCAAGGACTACTTCTGGCTCACCGACCTCCAACCGCGCATGCTCATGCACCCCTACCGGACCGATCTCGAGGGGCAGGATCTCTCGGATTTCGCGGATCCCAACGGAGTGCGGCTCTTCGTCGAGTTCGCCCGCCAGGTCCGGGAGTCCAGCGAGGGCCATGTCCAGTACGTGTGGCAGTGGAAGGACGATCCCGAGCGGCTGGCCCCGAAGGAGTCGTACGTCCGGGGCTTCGAGCCCTGGGGCTGGCTGATCGGCACGGGGCTGTATGTGGAGGACGTCCGCACGGAGATCGAGCGCCTCTCCTCGCGGCTCATCAACGTGTCCGCGGTGATCTCGGCCTTCGTGGTGGTCCTGCTGCTCCTGATCCTGCAGCAGAGCCTGCGCCTCGAGCGCCGCCGCAGGAGCATCGCGCTGGCGCTGGACGAGTCCTACGAGAAGTACCGGGCCCTGGTCGAGGCGTCCAGCGAGGCGACGCTGCTGGTCCTCGATCACCGCTGCACCTACGCCAACGGCGTGGCCCAGGAGATGCTGGGATACACGCCGGGCGAGTTCGCGCTGCTCGACCTGGCGGATCTGCTGCCGCCCTCGGACGCGGGCGGGGACGACGGCGGGGGCTCGCGGGGACGTCTCCTGGCGGGGCTGGAGGTGATGGAGCCCTTCGAGGCCCGGCTCCGGAGGAAGGACGGCTCGCTCCGCGAGGTGGTGCTCACCGCGTCCCGCGTGTTCTTCGCGGGACGCGAGGGGCTGCTGGTCAACGCCCGCGACGCGGCCCGCCAGGAGCACCTCGAGGAGGCGCTGGACCTGACCCTCGGACGGTTCCGGGCCCTGACCGGAAACCTCGACCTGGGGGTCTTCCACGCGGAGATGCGCGAGGGGGGACGGCTCACGGAGGTGAACCCCGCGGCGCGGCGCATCCTCGGGCTGCCACCCGAGGGCGAAGGCCAGCCCCGGAGCCTGTCCGAGTTCTTCCCGGATGAGGCCGGGGGCCGCGCCTTCCTGCAGACCCTGAAGGAGGACGGCGCGGTCCACCGGCGGCTGCTCTGGCTGCGTCGCACGGACGGCAGCCAGGTGCTGGTGTCCCTGTCCGCTGCCCTCGGCCGGTACGGCCCCCGGGGGCGCGAGTACTTTGACGCGGTCCTCGAGGACGTCACGGAGCGCAAGCGGGCGGAGGCCGACCGCGAGGCCCTCATCGCGGAGCTGCAGTCATCGCTGCTCTTCCTGAACCAGCCGCTCCGCCATCACGTCACCCCCCTCCACGCCTGCGGCATGGGGGAGCCCGTCGAGGCGGTGGCGGCCCGGATGGTGCGGGAGCACTGCAGCGCCATGGTGGTGACCGGTGAGGCCGGGGCCGTGATCGGCATCGTCTCTGATCACGACTTCCTGGAGCGGGTCCTGGTCGCAAAGCTCGATCCACGACGGCCCATCCACGAGATCATGAGCGCGCCGGTGATCTCGGTGTCGCAACGCGCGCTGGTCTATGAGGCCGTCCTCCGGATGCAGGAGCACGGCATCCGCCACCTCGCGGTGCGGGACGACGCGGATCGCATCGTCAGCCTGCTCCGCGCCCGGGACCTGGTGCGCTTCGATCGTTACTCCGCCGCGGTGCTCACCGATCAGCTCCGCAAGGCGCAGAGCGTCGACGAACTGGCCTTCGGCCAGCGCCGGCTGCCGGTGCTCGTCAAGGGGCTCATCGACAGCGGCATGAACACGCGCTCCGTCACCCGCATCACCACCACGGTGTCCGACACCATCGTGGAGCGCCTGATCCACCTGGCCACCCGGGACCTCGGCCCCGCGCCGGTGCCCTTCGCCTTCCTCGCCCTGGGCAGCGAGGGCCGTGGGGAGCAGACCCTGGTGACCGATCAGGACAACGCCATCGTCTACGCGGACGGCGGCGCGGCGGACGCGGCGGCGCACAAGGCCTGGTTCCTCGAGCTGGGGACCCGCGTCTGCGACGGCCTGAACGCCGCGGGATACGCCTGGTGCCGGGGCGGGCTCATGGCGAAGAATCCGCAGTGGACCCAGCCCCTGTCGGTCTGGAAGCGCACCTTCGTCGACTGGGTGGCGACCGTGGGCCCGCAGGAGCTCATCGAGATCAACAAGTTCTTCGACTTCCGGGGGGTGCAGGGAGATCCGGACTTGGTCGCGGAGCTCCGCGGACACGTCGAGCAGGTGATCCGGGCCGACGCGTCCTTCTTCAAGTACTTCGCGCAGAACGCCCTCCTCCAGAAGCCGCCGGTGGGGGTGTTCGGCCAGGTGCAGGCGGGCAGCGGCCGGACCCGCCCGGGCACCATCGACCTGAAGTTCATCCAGATGCTGATCGTGAGCTTCGCCCGGCTCTACGCCCTGAAGCACGAGCTCCGGGAGACCAACACGGTGGATCGCCTGGTCCGCCTGCACGAGCTGGGTGTCACCTCCACCGTGCAGCACCGGGAGATCGCGCAGGCCTATGACTTCCTGATGCGCCTGCGGCTGGCCCACCAGGCCCGCGCCCTGAGCGAGGACGCCCCCCCGGACAACGATCTCGATCCGCGGGCGCTCACGGTCATCGAGCAGAAGATGTTCAAGCAGATCCTCCAGCAGATCGTGGGCATGCAGGCCAAGATCACGCACGACTTCGGGCTGGTGATGTGATCACCTCCCGCCGGAGGCCCCGGCGGGAGGGGTGAGCCGGATCAGGCTGCCGCAGCGGGCGCCTTCTTCTGGGTCAGGAGGGACACGATCACCAGGACGATGAAGCCCAGGGGAATCGTGATGATGGCGGGCTGGCTGAAGGGCACGATGGCCGTGGTCGGATCCAGGCCGTAGACATCCTTGTAAGCCTGGGCGCTCATCAGGATCCAGCTGAGGGACGAGATCATCCCGACCAGGATGGCGGCGGTGATCCCCTGCTTGGTGGTCTTCTTCCAGAAGAGCAGCATCGCGAGGGCCGGCAGGTTGGACGAGGCCGCGATGTTGAAGGCCCAGCCCACGAGGAAGTTCACGTTCAGCTTGTGGAACAGGATGCCCAGGACCATGGCGAAGATGCCCACGCACATGGCGGCGATCTTGGCCGAGCGGACCTTCTTCGCGTCATCCATCTGGATCTTCAGGAAGTTGGTCATGATGTCATGCGCCACCGCGCCGGACGCGGCCATGATCAGGCCCGAGACCGTGCCGAGGACCGTGGTGAAGGCCACGGCCGACAGCACGGCGAACAGGAACGAGTTGAAGCTCTTGGCCAGCAGCGGTGCGGACATGTTCGAGTCCGTGATGTCCAGGGTGCCGCTGGTCATCGCGCCGAGCCCCAGGAACAGCGTGAGGATGTAGAAGAAGCCGATGGCCGCGATGCCCACGACCGTGCTCTTCCGCGCGCTGACCTGGTCCTTGACCGTGTAGTACCGGATCAGGATGTGCGGCAGCGACGCGGTGCCCAGGAACAGGGCCAGCATCAGCGACAGGAAGTCGAGCTTGTCGGACCACTTCTCGGAGCGCACCTTCGAGAAGGTGGGGCTGGAGCCGGGGGCCAGGACGTCCTTGCCCGCGGAGGGCTTCTGGAAGTACACGACAGTCGTGACGCCGTCCGCGTCGACGATCTTCTCGTTGCCCCAGAGGATGACCTCGGAGTCCTGGACCACGGTGAAGAACTCGAGGGGACCCACGGGGCCGGTCTCCGTCTTGCCGCCCGGCAGCTTCGAGACGTAGCCCACGGGGATCAGGTCACCCTTGCCCTCGCCCTTGCCCTGGGGTACGCCGTTGGCCAGCCGGGTTCCGTCCTTGAGGGTCGTGAGGGTCTGGGTCTCGGAGAGGGTTTCGTCCGCCTCCTTCTTCCAGATCCGCACGGTGCCCGCCGCGTCCCGCACCCGCACGTAGGGCTTGTCCTTCCAGGCGCCCTCGTTGGGCAGCACCTGGGCTCCGGGTGCCTCGGTGACCTCGGCCATGGAGACACCCCGCCGCATCTGGCGGCTGCCCTCCTTGTCCGCGGTGCTGAAGCCGCGGGCCAGCAGGAGGATCGTGATGAGGAGGCAGAGGAGGACCAGCAGCGACCCCTTGATGAACTGGACCCACGTGGTGGAGACCATGCCCGCGGTGACGACGATGAGGGTCACGATGGAGCCCACCACCAGCACGCCCACGAAGTGCGGGAAGCCGAGGAGGGGCTGGACGAGGGCGCCCGCGCCCACCATCTGCGGGATCAGGTAGAAGCAGCTCACGACCAGGGTGCTGATGGCCGCGGCCAGCTTGATGCCGCGGGAGTTGAACTTGTTGTCGAGCGCGTCCGCGAAGGTGTAGCGCCCCAGGCGCTTCAGCGGCTCGGCCACGATGAACAGCGCCACGATCCAGCCGGCCAGGTAGCCGATGGAGTACAGGAAGCCGTCATAGCCGAAGAACGCGATCATGCCGCAGATCCCGAGGAACGACGCGGCGGACAGATAGTCCCCGGCGAACGCGATGCCGTTGACGAACCACGGGATGTGACCGCCGGCCGCGAAGTAGCCCTGGGCGGACTTCGCCTTGGCCCCCAGGTAGAAGCTGATGAAGAGCACCGCTCCGGCGAAGAAGAGGAAGACGACGACGGCCAACGTGGATGTCTCGTGGATCATTTCGTCCCTCCGTTGCCGGGCTTGCGGCTCCACTTCATGTAGATCAGGGCCAGCACGATGGCCGCGACGATCAGCGAGAACCCGTAGATGATCGACAGGTTGACCCCGCCCAGGACCGGGCTTCCGATCACCTCGGGCCAGAACGCGCTGAGCGCCATGAAGCCGCCATAGAACAGGACGTAGACGAAGAAGAGAAGAAGGCTGATCCGGGTGTTGAACCGGACGATGTCAGCGTCTTCCCGTTCCCGGGGAACGTCGGCCTTGAAATCGAGTCCGCCCATGATTCACCCCTCCCAGTAGTTGACGACCACCTGCCCACCCCGAGAATCACGTGCCTGCCAACGGCAATCGGGATTCCAGGAATACTCATGACTCCGCGCGAAACCCTGTTTCCGGCTATTTCCCCATGTCCTCGATGAGCTTGGAGACCACGCCGGGATCGGCCAGGGTCGAGGTGTCCCCGAGCTGGTCGGTCTCGTTGGCCGCGATCTTGCGCAGGATGCGCCGCATGATCTTGCCGGAGCGGGTCTTGGGGAGGCCCGGCGCCCAGTGGATCACGTCGGGGCAGGCGATGGGCCCGATCTCCTTGCGCACGTGGGCGATGAGCTCCTTCTTGAGCTTGTCGTCGTAGTAGCTGTTGCCCGCCTTGAGGGTCACGTAGGCGTAAATGCCCTGGCCCTTGATCTCGTGCGGGAAGCCCACCACCGCGGCCTCGGCCACCGCGGGGTGCAGCACCAGCGCGCTCTCGACCTCCGCGGTGCCCATGCGGTGCCCGGAGACGTTGATCACGTCGTCCACGCGGCCGGTGATCCAGTAGTACCCGTCCTCGTCGCGGCGGGCGCCGTCGCCGGTGAAGTAGTAGCCCTTGAACATGGTGAAGTAGGTCTCTTCGAACCGCTTGTGGTCCCCGTAGACCGTCCGCATCTGGCCCGGCCAGGGCTGCTTGATGGCCAGGATACCGGAGACCGCCTTGCCCTCGCCCTGGAGCTCGTTGCCCTGCTCGTCGAGGATGCAGGGCACCACGCCGAAGAAGGGCAGGGTCGCGGAGCCGGGCTTGGTGGGGATGGCGCCGGGGAGCGGGGTGATGAGGACGCCGCCGGTCTCGGTCTGCCACCAGGTGTCCACGATGGGGCAGCGCTCCTCACCCACCTGGGTGTGGTACCACCGCCAGGCCTCCGGGTTGATGGGCTCGCCCACGGTGCCCAGGAGGCGCAGGGTGCTGCGCTTCGTCTTCTTGACCCACTCGTCGCCCTGGGAGGCGATGGCGCGGATCGCGGTGGGCGCGGTGTAGAACTGGTTCACGCCCCACTTGTCCACCACCTGCCAGAACCGCGACGGGTCGGGGTAGTTCGGAACGCCCTCGAACATGATGGTCTGTGCGCCGTTGGCCAGGGGGCCGTACACGATGTAGCTGTGCCCCGTCACCCAGCCGATGTCCGCGGTGCACCAGTACACGTCGCCGTCCCGGTAGTCGAAGATGTACTTGTGGGTGATGGCCGTGTAGACCATGTAGCCGCCCAGGGTGTGCTGGACGCCCTTGGGCTTCCCGGTGGAGCCGGAGGTGTAAAGGATGAAGAGCGGGTCCTCCGCATCCATCCACTCGGGCTCGCAGGTCGGCGACGCGTTGCCGATGAGGTCCTCCCACCACTGGTCGCGGCCCGCCACCATGGGGGTCTCCAGGTCGGGCACCCGGTTCACCACCACGCAGTGCTCGACCTTGTGGCCCGCCTTCGCGCAGAGCTCCATGGCCAGGTCCGCGTTGGCCTTGAGGCTCACGGGCTTCTTGCCGCGGAACGCGCCGTTGGCGGTGAGGAGCACCGTGCAGGAGGAGTCGATGATCCGGTCCTTGAGGGACTCGGGGGAGAAGCCGCCGAACACGATGCTGTGGATCGCGCCGATCCGCGCGCAGGCCAGCATGGCGAAGGCCAGCTCGGGGATCATGGGCATGTAGATAGAGACCCGGTCGCCCTTCTTGACGCCCAGGCCCTTGAGCACGTTGGCGAAGCGGTTCACGTTGTCCGAGAGCTGCCGGTAGGTGATCTCCCGCTGCTCGCTCGGGTCGTTGCCTTCCCAGATGATCGCGCGCTGGCTGCCGCGCGTGGCCAGGTGGCGGTCGATGCAGTTGTAGGTGATGTTGGTCTTGCCGCCGATGAACCACTTGATGTCGACGGGACCGTTGCGGAGGTCAAAGTTGTAGGACCAGACCTTGTTCCACTTCTGCTTCCAGTAGAAGCCCTCGGCGACCTCGCCCCAGAACCCTTCGGGATCCTTGATCGAGCGCTCGTACATGGCCTTGTAGTCCTCGAAGGACGTCAGCCAGGCCTTGTCTGCGAAGGACTTGGTCGGGAAGTACTTGCCGTTGTCCAGTCGGATCCGCTCGCCCGCCATGCCGAGAACCTCCTTGTTGCGTCACGTCTGCGGCCCAGTGCCGCAGGATTCAACGAAAAACCAATCGTTTCCGGCCCTTCGACCGGGCTCGTGATTTCTTAACACGGCCTGTGGGGGGTGTCAACCGCTTTGTGCAGTGCGTTATCGGATAATTTGCCAACGTCCGGGGAACCCGTTATAGTACGCCCGTGGAGCGTATCATGAAGGAAACCCCCATCCGATTCCTGGTGCTTCTCTTCCTGTGCGCCGCCCCGCTTCCGGCGGGGGCGCAGGAGCTTCCGGAGCCCGAGGAGCCGCTCCCCGCGGACGGACCGGCTGCCCCTGCCGATCCGGCGGCCCGGGACGCTGATCCCTTCAGCGTCTATTCCCGGGGGCAGCTCCAGGAGATCTTCATCGACGAGGAGTTCCGCCTCTACGACGTGCGGCGTTACCAGGGGCTGGTCCCGGGACACCCGGACCGCCCGGAGGGGACCTCCGGCGGGGACGGGACCCTGGAGCGGGTGGTGGTGGAGCGGATCGGCCTCGAGCAGATGGAGATCTTCTCCCGGGTCTTCGCGGTGGTGGACGCGGGGGTGACGCCCTGGGTGTACGACAACTTCGCCACCGCGGACGCCAACCCCGGCACCCCCTACCAGATCGTGATGGAGATCGCGGGGGGCCGCATCCCGAAGCGCAACGACCGCCGGCCCCTGGATGTCCGGGCCTTCGCCACGCCCATCCTCGAGATCAGAGGCACCGAGTTCAAGGGTGGAGTGCGGGTCGTGGTGACCCTGAAGCGCAAGGCCCGGTATCTGCCGGCCCAGTCCGGCAACACCCTGTACGTGGACGTGGAGCGGTGAGCCCGCTCCTCCCCCGGGGCGTCCAGCCCCCGGGGCGCTGCTGAGGATCAGGACATGAACGACGACTCGAACGGCGGACCTCCTCCCCCGGCCAGGCCCGGGGCCCGGATGGTCGCACGGACCACCTACCGCATGGAACGGGGACGCCTGAAGCGCAACGTGCGCTGGGTGCGGGCTCCCCAGGACAACGACCCGACCTCCCAGCCTCCTGCCGGTGCCACCGTGGCGTCCCCCCGGCCGCCCCGCGAGGAGCCCCGGCCACCCCGTGAGGAGCCCCGGCCACCCCGTGAGGAGCCCCGGCCGCCCCGCGAAGGGCGCCGGCCGCCCTCCAGGCAGGAGCCGTCACCGGGAGCCGCCCGGGAGGAGCCGCCCCGTCGTCCCGCAGCCTCGGAGGACCGCCCGGCGCCCCCGGCCCCCGGGCGCGAGGATCGCACCCCGCCGCGCCCTTACCGGGGCGGCTGGCAGGCCGCGCCGGAGGTCACGGTGGTGCTGCGCACCTACAACGGCGACGCGACGCTGGAGGGGCTCCTGGACGCGCTCCGCGGCCAGGCGGCTCCTTTCCGTTTCGACGTCCTCGCGGTGGACGCGCGGTCCCAGGACCGCACCCTGGACATCCTGGCGCGCCGGGGTATCCCCGTCCTCTCGGTCCCTCAGGAGGAGCGCTTCATCGATCGGGCCATGGAGCGGGCCGCGGGGGCCGCGGTGGTGTTCATCAACGACCGCATGGTTCCCCGTGGCACCACGTGGCTCGCGGACCTGGTCCGCCCGGTGCTGGCAGACCCGCGGGTGGCCATCGTCACGGGCCGCCAGATCCCGGGGGAACGCTGCTCCACCTGGGAGCGGGTCACGGTCCTCACCAATCCGAACCTCGCGGGCCTGCGGCCCGCGGTGTGGGGCCCTGGAGACGGGGGTCCCGGTGCGACCTTCCTCCCGGTCTTCAACATGGCCCTGGGACGTACGGCCTGGAAGGCCCTTCCCCTGGGAACACGCTCCACGTCGGAGTGGACGGGTGCGGTCCTGGCCGCGGGGCACCGCAAGGTGTTCCTGCCCGGCGCCACGGTGGAGCTGGCCGGCGGGGTCGCCATCAACCGCCTCCTTGCGGAGAGCTACCGGCGGGGCCGCGACGGGGAGGCCCCCCTCCCGGACGTGCTGGGCCGGTGGGCCCGCCAGGTCTGGGGCGAGTGGCGCACGGTGCACGAATCCGGCCTCGTCGAGAGCGGGCAGCGTGGGGAAGCCTACTGGCAGGCCCTGGTGGTGCGATCCGCCACGGTGGCCGGCGCGCTGGAGCGGCAGCGCCTCGTCCGTGGCCTCACGGAGAAGCTGCTGAAGTAGGCGGGGCAGGAACTCCACAGCGCCTTTCATTTCCTTATATCTTCAGCGTATGTCGAGGAGGGGACACAAGCCGTCGCCCCGTCACAGCGCCGTTCAATTCCGTCGAGGCACGTGCGCCCCCGCAGCGACCGACGCAGGCGTACTTGAAGCGTACGTCAAGGAGGGAGCGAGGAGGTAAGCCGTGGATCGCCGGAATTCAACGGCGCTGTCAGAAGGCGACGCAGTAGCCCTGGGGGTGGCAGTAGGACCCCCACGGGCAGTCGTTGTCGTCCCAGCAGGTGTAGACGTCCGCGCAGGAGCCGTCGAGGCAGATCTGGTTCACGCCGCAGTCGAGATCGTCGTAGCATTCGATGTACTCGTAGCAGTATCCGTCGATGCCGCAGTACGTGCCCGCGGGGCAGTCCCAGTCATCCGCGCAGCCCGCGGCGTAGCAGACGCCGTCCACGCCGCACCAGGTGCCCGCGGGGCAGTCCCAGTCGTCCATGCAGCCCAGGGGCTGGCAGAGGTTGTACGCATCGCAGGCGTAGCCCTCGGGGCAGTCCCAGTCGGAGAGGCACTCGACCACCTCGTAGCACTCCCCGTCCGAGGCACAGTAGGAGCCCTCGGGGCAGTCCCAGTCGGACTGGCAACGGTTCGCGAGGGCGTAGCAGTTGCCGTCGCTGGCGCACTGGAAGCCCGCGGGACAACCGGTCTCGAAGCAGGTGACCTCGCTGCAGAAGCCATCCGCTGCGCAGACGAACGCGTAGGGGCAGTCGAAGTCGCTGCTGCATTCCCCCCCGAAGTGGCAGAGGCGGTCCGCGCCGCAGTAGTATGCCTCGGAGTTGGAGCACAGCCCGTTGGCCATGCAGAAGGAGGTGCTGCCGGGGCAGTCCAGATCCGAGTAGCAGCCGAGGGCACAGTCGCTGTCGTACCAGCACTCGTCGTAGAACACGTCCTGGTAGCAGAAGCCCGCCGCGTCGCAGGAGCTCCCCGGGGGGCAGTCCCAGTCCGAGAAGCACTCCGCGGTGGCCACGCAGATCCCCGCGGCGCAGCCGTAGCCGGGACCGTAGAGGGCCGCACACTCGCTGTCGAAGGAGCACTCCTGGTAGTAGACGCAGGACCCGTCCTCGGCGCAGTAGTACCCGTCGAGGCAGTCCCAGTCCGAGACGCAGCCGTCGACATAGCGACAGTAGCCGCCGTCGGTGCAGTACATGTCGTAGGGGCAGTCCCAGTCGCTCCAGCACCCCATCGCGGTGGGATAGAAGGGGTCCTCGAGGAGGGGACAGCCGGTGAAGGTCAGAGACGCGGTCAGGAGCACGCCGGCAAGGACGATGTTGCGCCGAGCCATGGGAGCCTCCTTCCGTTGCCGAGCAACAGGCTAAGGGAGCGTCATCGCGCTGTCAAACAACTCCGCGAGGCCAGACGGACGGGGTCCGGAACCTGTTCACAATATTCGCGCGATCGAGATCATGCCTCCCGCACCGCGTCCTGCCAGCGCTCGAGGAGGGCCCGCATGGCCTCGTCCCGGGGATGGGGCTCGAAGGTGGCGTCCGCGGCCCAGCGGTCCCGGATCTCGTCGCCGGAGGACCAGAGCCCGACCCCGAGCCCCGCGAGGTAGGCCGCGCCCATGCCCGTGGTCTCGATCTGCACGGGGCGGATGACGGGGCAGGCCAGGAGGTCCGCCTGGAGCTGCATGAGGAGGTTGTTCGCACTGGCGCCGCCGTCCACCCGCAGGCCCCGGAGCGGCGCGCCGAGGTCCTGTTCCATGGCCCGCAGGAGATCCGCGTTCTGCAGCGCGATCCCCTCCAGAGTCGCCCGTGCAAGGTGGGCCGCGGTGGTGCCCCGGCTCAGGCCCCGGATCAGGCCCCGCGCCTCG
>Ga0194112_10006994_pt1 | contig 14744 bp, 10 predicted proteins | sample TA2MahC400mmetaG_FD_146191 | JGI IMG/M metagenome (GOLD analysis project Ga0194112, IMG submission 146191) | Freshwater microbial communities from Lake Tanganyika, Tanzania - TA2015016 Mahale Deep Cast 400m | ecosystem: Environmental > Aquatic > Freshwater > Lake | place: Tanzania: Lake...
CGACGCGGTCATTGACGACTACATCCGCCAGGCCCGTGCAGAGGAGCCCAATGGAACGACTGCGCTCGGCCGCTGACCTCGCGGCGCTGAAGGACCGCATCCGCCAACAGCCGCACCGCAGGCTCACCACCCTGTGCCTGTGCGACACCGGCTGCCGGGCGCTCGGCAGCGTGCCCGTGCGCGAGGCCCTCCAGAAGGAGTTCGCCGCCCTGCCCGAGCTGGCGGCCACGCTCCGCTTCCAGCGCACCGGCTGCCACGGCTTCTGCGAGGCGGGGCCGCTCCTGGCCGTCCGTCCCGAAGGCATCCTCTACGTCCGCGTCAAGGCCGAGGACGTGCCAGAGATCGTCCAGGCCACGCTCAAGGGCGAAGTCGTCCAGCGCCTCCTCTACGTGGACCCCGCGACGAAGCAGCCGGTCCGCCTCGAACGCGACGTGCCCTTCTACAGGAACCAGACCCGCCTGGTCTTCCGCCACTGCGGGCAGATTGACCCCGAAAGCATCGAGGACTATCTTGCCCTCGACGGCTACGAGGCCATTGCCAAGGCGTTGGCAGAGATGACGCCTGAGCAGGCGATTGCCGAAGTGACCGCCAGCGGCCTGCGCGGCCGCGGCGGCGCGGGCTTCCCTACGGGCAAGAAGTGGCAGCTCTGCCGCGCCTCGGCCGGCGACACCAAGTACCTCATCTGCAACGCCGACGAGGGGGACCCCGGGGCGTTCATGGACCGCGGGGTGTGCGAGGGCGACCCCCACGCGATCATCGAAGGCATGCTCGTCGGCGCCTACGCCATCGGCTGCAACCACGGCTACATCTATTGCCGGGCCGAGTACCCCATCGCCATCCAGCACCTCGCGAAGGCCATCGCCGACGCCGAGGCGCTCGGCTTCCTCGGCGATAACATCCTGGGCAGCGGCTTCTCATTTCACCTGAAGATCAAACAGGGCGCCGGGGCATTCGTGTGCGGCGAGGAGACGGCGCTCATCGGCTCTATCGAGGGCCGCCGCGGCATGCCACGCACCCGCCCGCCCTTCCCAGCACAGGCAGGGCTGTTCGACAAGCCGACGAACATCAACAACGTCGAGACCTTCGCCTGCGTGCCACCTATCATCACGCGGGGGGCAAGCCACTTCGCCTCGATGGGCACCGAGAAGTCCAAGGGCACCAAAATCTTCGCCCTCGCCGGCAAGGTGAAGAACACGGGCCTCGTCGAAATCCCTATGGGCGCGACCCTCCGCCAGATCGTCTTCGACATCGGCGGCGGCATCCCCAAGGACCGCCAGTTCAAGGCCGCCCAGATGGGCGGGCCGTCCGGCGGATGCGTCCCTGCCCAGTACCTCGACCTGCCGATTGACTACGATTCGCTCCAGGAAGTCGGCGCCATCATGGGCTCCGGCGGCCTCATCGTGGTGGATGAGGACACTTGCATGGTGGAGCTGGCGCGCTACTTCCTGGACTTCGTTCAGAGCGAGTCGTGCGGGAAGTGCGTCCCCTGCCGCGTCGGGACACGCCGGATGCTCGAGATCCTCACGCGGATCACGAAGGGGCAGGGCAAAGAGGGCGACGTTGATCTTCTTGAGGAGATCGGGAGGACGGTGAAGATTGGCTCGCTGTGCGGCCTGGGCCAGACGGCGCCGAACCCCGTGCTCTCGACCATCCGCTACTTCCGCAACGAGTACGAGGCCCACGTGCGGGACAGGCGTTGCCCAGCCCGCGTGTGCCGCGACCTGGTGGCCTACACGATTGACCCCGAGAAGTGCATCGCGTGTGGCAAGTGCCGCAAGGTCTGCCCCGCAGAGGCCATCGAGGGCGAGAAGAAGGTCAAGCACAAGATTCTCCAGGACAGATGCGTCCGCTGCGGCGCCTGCTTCGACGCCTGCCCCGTGGACGCGGTCCTGGTCGCGTGAGAGGGGACAGGAGAGAATCCGTAATCCGCAATTCGTAATCCGTAACAAGACGAGGAGCGACAGGCCAACTGAGGGGAGCGGGGGTTTGTAGTGCGGCCTTCAGGCCGTACCTCGCGCCGGATACGGGCTGAAGCCCGCACTACGAACCCTGCGCAGAGCTTCTTGTCCTCTCTGGTTACGGATTACGGATTACGAATGGAAGACGACGGATCCAGACCAGGAGTCCCAGCCTGATGCCTGACAAGAAAGTTGTCTTCGCGATTGACGGCCAGCGGGTCGAGACGGCGCGGGGGACCACCGTGCTCCAGGCGGCGCTCGACGCCGGCATCTACATCCCGAACCTGTGCTACTCGCCGAAGCTGGAGCCCTACGGCGGCTGCCGGCTCTGCATCTGTAAGATCGCCGGCATGCGCGGCCTCCCCACCGCCTGCACCACGCGGGCCGCCGATGGGATGGCCGTCGAGAGCGACTCCGACGAGGTGAACAAGGTGCGGCGGATGATCCTCGAGCTGATGATCTCCGACCACCCGGCCGACTGCCTTTCCTGCGGGGCCAACCAGGACTGCGACCTCCAGAGGGTCGCCAACTTCCTCGGGGTCAAGGAACTGCGCGTCTCGCGTAACGTCCGCAAGCCGAAGATTGACGACAGCAATCCCTTCTTCGTCCGCGACTCCTCCAAGTGCATCCTCTGCGGCAAGTGCGTCCGCGTGTGCCACGAGGTCCGCGGCGTGAGCAATCTGGACTTCGTGAAGCGCGGCTTCCAGACCGAGATCGCCCCGTTCGAGGGGCTGATCTGCGATTCGCGCTGCGAGAGCTGCGGCGAGTGCGTGGACATCTGTCCAGTAGGCGCGCTCCTGCCAAAGCAGGAGGCCCTCCCGCCCACGCGGGAGGTCACGACCGTGTGCCCCTACTGCGGCTGCGGGTGCGGACTCGTCCTCGGCGTCCGAGGCAACCGCATCGTCCGCGTGCGGGCCGAGGAGGCCAACCCCGCCAACGATGGGCAGCTCTGCGTCAAGGGCCGCTTCGGCCTGGACTTCGTCAGCTCGCCCAACCGCCTGAAGACCCCGCTCATCCGCCGCGTAGCGACAACCGTCCCGGTTGTCGAGGAAGAAGCCCGCAAGCGGGACGCTTGCGGCTACGCGCGCGAGGGCAAGCTCGTCGAGGCCACGTGGGACGAGGCGCTCGACTTCACGGCGAAGCGCCTGGCCGAGATACGCAACGCACACGGCCCCGAGGCCATCGCAGGCTTCTGCTCGGCCAAGTGCACGAACGAGGAGAACTACGTCTTCCAGAAGTTCATGCGGATGGCAGTGGGCAGCAACCACGTCGCTCACTGCGCCCATCTCTGACACAGCCCCTCGGTGGCCGGTCTGGCCGCCGCATTCGGCTCGGGCGCGATGACGAACACCAACGCGGGCATGGAGTACAGCGACTGCATCTTCGTGATCGGCTCGAACACCACGGAGGCGCACCCGATCATCGCCCTCCGCATCAAGGCCGCCGTGACGAAGCATGGGGCGAACCTCATCGTGGCCGACCCGCGCCGCATCGAGCTCACCCGCTTCGCCACGGCGCACCTGCGCCAGCGCTGCGGCTCCGACATCATGCTCCTCAACGCCCTGATGAACGTCATCATCGTCGAGGGGCTGCACAACAAGGCATTCATCGCCGAGCGCACGGAGAACTTCGATGAGTTCTGGCAGGTGGCCCAGGCCATCACACCCGAGGTGGCGCAGCTTGCCACTGGTGTGCCCGCGGACGACATCCGCCGCGCCGCCCGCATGCTCGGCGCCGCCAGGCGGCCCAGCATCGTCTACGCCATGGGCATCACCCAGCACGCCACGGGCACCGACAACGTGAAGGCCCTCGCCAACCTCGCGCTCCTCATCGGCGGCATTGGACGCGAAGCCACAGGCGTCAACCCGCTCCGCGGCCAGAACAACGTCCAGGGCGCCTGCGACATGGGCGGCCTCCCGAGTGTCTTTCCAGGCTACCAGCGGGTGGATGTGCCCGAGCTGCGGGCGAAGTTCGAGAAAGCCTGGGGAGCCACTCTTCCCGACAAGCCGGGCCTCACCGTCGTCGAAATCCTTCACGCCGCCGCCGCCGGGCGCATCAGAGCCCTCTACTGCATGGGCGAGAACCCCGTCCTATCCGACCCCAACTCCAACCACACCCGCGAGGCCCTACAGCACCTCGAGTTCCTCGTCGTGCAGGACATCTTCCTCACCGAGACCGCCGAGTACGCCCACGTGGTGCTGCCGACCGCCTCGTTCGCCGAGAAGGACGGCACGTTCACCAACACCGAGCGGCGGGTGCAGCGGGTGCGCAAGGCCGTCGAGCCGCCCGGCGAGGCGCGACAGGACTGGGAGATCGTCTGCGACCTCGCCCGCCGCATGGAGTCCGCGTCTCCGACGCGGACGTCTTCCGCCCCGGAGGGGCGGACTCCTCGAGACATGCACTACGGCCACCCGTCCGCGATCATGGCCGAGATCGCCTCGCTCACGCCCAGCTACGGCGGCATCAGCTACGAGCGGCTCGAGAAAGGCAGCCTCCAGTGGCCCTGCCCGACGCAGGACCACCCCGGCACGCCGTTCCTGCACAAGGACAAGTTTGCCCGCGGCAAAGGCCGCTTCCACGCCACGCCCTTCCGCGAGCCGGCCGAGATGCCCGACGCCGAGTACCCATTCGTCCTTTCCACTGGCCGCGTCCTCTACCACTTCCACACAGCCACGATGACGCGCGAGAGCGCGGGCCTCGACGAGTTGTACCCGGGGGGCGACATTCAGATCAACCACGACGATGCCGATACCCTCGGCGTCGAGCACGGCGAGCTGGTCGAGGTGGCTTCGCGGCGCGGCACCGTGCGGGCCAAGGCGCTCCTGACCGACCGCGTGCCGCGCGGCATGGTCTACATGCCCTTCCACTTCCGCGAGGCGCCCGCGAACGTGCTGACGATTGACGCCCTCGACCCAGTCGCCAAGATTCCGGAGTTGAAGGTATGCGCGGTGAGGCTGACGAAGCTGCCCGCGCCGTCGGAAGCAGTCACGGCCTGACGGCACCCGTCCGCGTCGTGCGCATCCGCGGCGGCGAGCGGAGCGAGGTCGAGGACGTCGTCGTCCGCGAGCGCACCGTCGCCCTCGTCGTGGGCGGCCAGCGCCTCTTGCGGCTCCAGTGCTTGCCCGAGGCCATCGAAGACCTCGCCCTTGGCCTCCTGGTCACGTCCGCGCTGCTCCCGCCGACCGAACCTGTGCCGCCCATCGCCTACTCACCCGAAAAGGGCGAGGTGCGGGTGGACTTCGCTCCGCCACGGGAACGGGTCGAGTCGCTTCAGAAGAACCTCACCCTTGGCTCGGGCTGCGGCTCGGCCATGTCGGCGGTGGTGTCACATCTTCATTTGGCACATAGCGGCCATGTGCGAAATGAAGATGTGACACCGTACGACCCGCTCGACTGCTGGCGGAAGACTGACACCTCGTTCCGCGTGCCCGCCGCGGCAATCAGCTCGGCGATGCGGGCGTTCCTCCACCGCTCCGAAGTCTACGTCGAGACGGGCGGCGTCCACGCGGCGGCCATCGCGCGCTGCGCGAGGCTCGGAGTCCGCGTCTCCGACGCGGAAGAAGATCTCCGCCCCGGAGGGGCGGACTCCGGAGTCCGCCCCTCCGGGGCGGAGATCGTGGCGTTCGCGGAGGACATCGGGCGGCACAACGCCTTCGACAAGGCCATCGGCGCCTGCCGCCGCCAGGGCATCGCTCTGCAGGACAAGGTGGCGCTCGTCACGGGCCGGCTTAGCCTGGAACTCGTGGCGAAGGCGATTCCCGCGAGCATCCCCGTCCTCGTCTCGCGGGGCGCGCCCACCGACGCCGCCGTCAAGCTGGCGGCGGAGGCCGACCTCACCCTCATCGGCTTCGCACGCGCGGAGCGGATGAACGTCTATGCGGCGGAATGGCGGGTGCGATGAGCGAGTGGGCTCGGGACAACGTGACTGGCCTGATCCTCAACGGCGGCGCCAGCCGCCGCTTCGGCAGCGATAAGGCGGCCCTCCGCGTCGCCGGCCGCACCCTCCTGGAACGCACCCTCGACCTGTTCGCCACCCTCTTCGACGAGGTTCTCGTGGTCGGTCGCCCAGTTCCCTCTTCTCTTCTCACGCATCACGCATCACGCATCACGGGCAACGTCCCGCGTCCCGCCTCCCGCGTCCCCGCTCCCCCTCCCGTTGCCTCCTCCCGGCACGCGGCACGCGGCACGCGGCAAGTTCCCGATGTGATCCCCGGCGCCGGCCCCCTCGGCGGCATCTACACCGGCCTTCTTGCCATGTCCCGCCCCTTCGGCTTCTTCGTCGCCTGCGACATGCCGCTCCTCGACGCCACGGTCGTCCGCCGACAGCTTGAAGTCCTCCGCGAGAGCGATGCCGATGCGGTGGTTCCCACGTGGGACGGGTATTTGGAGCCCCTCCACGCCGCCTACTCGCAGGACTGCCTGCCAGCGGTCCGCCGCCAGCTCGAAAGCGGCGACGTCCGCATCCGCCGCTTCTTCGACTCGGTCAATGTGCTATACTGGGATGTGGCGGCCGAGGGCATCTCCCCGCGCGCCTTCGCAAACGTCAACACCAAGAGCGATCTTGTTGCCCTGTTCCGACACGACCCTCAGTGGAGGACCGACTGATGCCACACCACGACGAGGTCGAGTTCGCCGCCCTCACGCCCGCGCAGGTGAAGGCGGTGGCCAAGCTGGAGAAGAGGCTGGGCGTCGTCATCCTCGCCTACCAGACGCCGCTCCGCCCGGCCCCTCTCACCGACGAGCAGCTCGGCGAGCTCCAGAAGGCCGAGGCCGCCATGCCCGGCGTCTGCCTGGTCGCCTACAAAGCCTCCGAGAAAGCCTAACCTGCTGGGGCCATTGGCTTTAGGCCGCATCGTGACTGCCGGACTTCGGTAGTCGAGCCCGGATTGGCCGATAGCGCCATTCCACCCATACTTGCGCCCCCAGAAGAGGGCGCAAGTATGGCAGATTGGCGATTCTCCGCGTTCCAGCCCATTCTCTCCATTGTTGCGCCTGTAGCACGCATAGGTGTCGAATGCCCATGCGCCCATTGGCCCCGGCCGCTCCTGCCACGCATGTGTCGTAGCCTCAAGGGCTTATGAACACCAACGCCTGCTCTGGCGCTGCCATGGTCTCCATTGTTGAGGCTCTCCGCTGCACGAGGGCCCCCAACAATGGGGCCTCGGCGCGACTCCCCTCAGTCATGGTTTTGGGATCGTCTGATACGGCTCCGCGAGCTTCCAGTAGTCCTCTCGCCCCTCTACGTCCAGCGGCGTCTCCGGCTCGCCGTTCTTCCGCAGGATGGCGTTGATCTCGGCGAGCCGCGCCTTCAACTCCTCCTCGGGCATGTGGTAGACGATGGAGGTGATGAAGTAGTACAGGGACCTTGTGCCTGAGGGATCCGTCTCCGCTTTGGTCGCGATGAGTTCCGCCACAGAGGCGGGGGCCGGGTCGTAGACCCCAAAGGCGATGACCACTCGAACCCTGTCGCCCCGCCCGCCCGCGGACCTGTGGACCCTCCCGCACCAGATTACGGGAATCCGGCTGCCCTTCATCATCCGTAGAATCCTGCCCCAGCTCTTGGGGGAGGCGTTGACCATCTGCCAGCCGCCGTGTCGTTGTCCCTGTGCGCCGGCGTGGCAGTTCTGGCTATCCCCGTGGAAGTCGATTCGGCAGAACAGGTCCTCGCCCGGAATCCCTGGCACACAGGGTAACTGACCATGCTTCAGGACGTGAGCGTCCAGAGCCTTCCCCACGAAGGTGGCGTGGTTGCGGCACGAGATCAGCTTGCCTTCTTCTCTTGCCCGCCCCATGAGGAAGCAGAGCAGCGCAACAGGCAGGGCCACGACGAGCACTGCGCCGACGGCCCATGACCACGCTGGGAGTCTTCTCCTGCCCTGAGAGCTACCTGCTTCGTTCATTGCGTGGCCCCACCGCGTCGAGGATCGCGCGCTGGCCGCAACCGGCGGGCAACCCGGCCAGCATCTCGCGCGCGGACCCCGGCGGGAAGGCACGGCGACCGACGTCGAGGTAGAAGGCGTTGGCCCTCTCGCGGCTGCCGCGGAAGGTCTCGCGCGCCCAGGGGCTCAGCAGGCCCTTGCCGCAGGCACGCTGGAGGAGGGTGTGCCCGTAGAGGATGTAGCCGCCATCGCGGAAGTAGGCCGCGTAGGGGCGAAGCTCGGGGGCGTCGAAGGTGTCCACGAACTTCTGGCCGTAGTTGTTCATTTCGGTGCCGACGGAGAAGGGGAGGTGACGCTTGCGGGCGGCGGCGACGATTTCGGCGAGCTTCTGCGTCTTGACCGCCTTGTCGGCGGGGTCGGCGAGATTCCAGTTGCGGTCGGGCACGATGTTGAGGACGGGGCAGCCCATGCCGACGAACCAGTCGAGCAGGGCGTCGGGGTCGGCCTCGCCGCGGCGGGTGCCATCGAGCCAGGTGGCGCAGGGGAGGGCGTCAACGTCGCGGATCATCTGCACCACGTCGCGAATCTGCGGGAACTTGGCGGGGTCGGGCGGCATGTAGCCCGGTCCGCCCTTCTTCATCAGCTTCGAGCGGATGGCGGTGCGGAACTTCGCCGTGTCGCCGAGCAGCTTCCCAATCTCCCCCGTGCTCAGGCCGGTTCGCTCGGACCAGTAGGCCGCGAGCTTCGCGGCATCGGGGAACACCGCTCGCGCCTTCGTGTCAAGGACGGCGAGCATGTGGCGTTCCGTCGCGTTGCCCGAGGGAGTGAGGGGCAGCACGTCGGCCTCGTAGTCCACCTCGACCGGGGCGATGACGGGGCGGAGGCGTTCGAGCATCTCCTCGTTGCGTGCCCGCGCGCCCGCCCGCATGCCGTCGAGGCAGGCGGCGGCAGGCGTGCCCGGCTCGGGCAGGCGCGTGAAGCCCGTGCCCATGAAGTACAGGATGCCCGGCTCGCCGGGCGAGCTGAACTCCCAGTCGGGGAACTCGGGGGCGAAGACGCGGGTTTCGAGGGCGACGTTGGTGCGGACGCCTAACACCTCGCCCGCCTCGAACATCTCGCCCATCGCATCCAACACGTCGAAATCCACGGAGCCTGCCACGTCAAGGCCCGTCTTCTTCGCCTCCCACACGATCCGCGACGGCGACCAGTCGAGGTAGTGGAAGGAGAAGAATGTGTGGAAGTGGACGTTGACGGCGCCGGTGAGGGGCGGGACGGTGATCTTGCCTGCCGCGACGAGCGAAGCAAGCTCCTGAACTGCCCGCCTCCGCACTTGGGGGTCAAAGTCATTCAGTTGATGTTCAAGCTCTTGGACTTCCTCTGCCACTCTTTCGCGTCCTTTCGCGTGTTTCGCGGGCTAACTCCGGATCTTCTTGCACAATTCGAACGTCTCGCGGGCGATGGCCGTGATCTCCACGGTCTCGTGGCCCTTGAGGCTGGTCTTGAGGGTGTTGTGGAGCTTGCCCGTCCACTTCGCGGGGAGCGCCTTGGCGCCGAGCATCATGCCGAGGATGGAGCCGACGGTCGCGCCGTTGCAGTCGGTGTCGAGGCAGGGCTGGACGGCTCGGCAGATGCTGGTGCCGAAGTCGCCATTGCCCCAGAGGAGCGCGGCGACGCAGATGGCGGCGTTGGAGTTTGTGTGGCACCAGTCGTGGCCGACTTTCTCGTCCCACCTGTCGTGGATCATGGCCACGGCGTCGTCGTAGGAGAGGCCCTGGCGATACCAGTCGCAGACCTCGGCGATGTCGCGGTGGAGGCGGCTGGTCTTGGGGATTTCCGAGAGGCCGACCTGGATGAGCGCGGCCGGGTCGTCGGAGTAGGGGGCCGCGGCGATCATGGCGGCCATGAGCATCTCGCCGTAGATGCCGTTCTTGATGTGGCTGATGCAGGCGTCGCGCCAGGCGAAGTCGGCGGCCCGCTCGGGGTCCCCCACATTCACGTAGCCGAAGGCGTCCGCGCGTATCTGCGCCCCAATCCACTCGCGGAACGGGTTACGGAAGCTGCCGCTCGCGGGCGGCTGAATCTGGAGGGCGACGTTGCGGTAGGCCACCCGCTCCGCCGTGCAAGTGGCGAGCAACGGCAGGTTGCCCATCCAGAACTGCGCCACGTCGGCCGGCGTGAAGTCCGCTCCGCACTGCTTCACGATCAGGTAGCCCGTCGTCGTGTAGTTCGTGTCGTCGTCTATGGGCATGAACTGGATGTCATCGCACCAGGCGCGGCGGGCGAACTGCGGGAATTGTTTCTTCGCCTTGCCCGTGGCGCCGAAGCGGATGTAGCCGCTGATAGGGAACTGGCCCGTGAGCTTCAGGAAGGGCCAGAAGTCGGCGGTGCGGACGCCTTCGGACGCCTTGCCGAGCAGGCAGCCGACGCAGCGGCCGAGCCAGGCGCCCGTCACGCGGTCGAGGAGCGCCTTGTCGGAGAGCTTCTTCGTGAAGCGCCGCGGGCCGCGGGGGCGCAGCTTGCGGATGCCGGCGAGGTCGGACGGCTCGTTGAACTCGTAGCCCTTTCGCATGGGGAGCTTCTGTGCGGCGTCGAGGAGCGCGGCCGCCTTTGCCTGGTTCTCGGGCAGGAAGAGCTGCTCGTCGCCGAGTGCCGCGAGGCGTTCGAGCTTGGCCTTCAGCCGCGAGGCGTCGCGCCCCTCGTCCTCAAGCTGGCGCAACTCCGTGCGCAGGTCCCCTGACGAAATCCACAGCCACACGTTCCTCAGTTCCTTGAGCATCGCCTTCTCCTCTGGGGTTGGGGCACCTCGTATTGTCGCTATTCCCGCTCCTGTGTCAACGTGGGGCGATGAGGGCTTGCGCTCGGTCTCGCTCCGGCCTATATTCGCGTGGCAGGAGGCCACCATGAGCCGGCTCATTCTCGCCATCGCGCTGTTCCTGCCGGCGGCCGGCGCTGCTTGCGCCGCCCAGCCCGACAAGACAAAGGACAAGCAACCGATGCCTGACGATGCCACGTGGCGTGTGTTCGACGGCAAGCTGCCCGCTACGGCGAGCGCTCTCCGCTACAATATCGAGGCCTGCCTGGCCCTGTGCGAGAAGCGCACCGACCCCGCCTCGAAGGAGGAATGGGCAGGGCGGCGCAAGGGGGTCGCCGACGCCCTTCAGGACGCCCTCGGCCTCAAGCCGTGGCCAGAGCGCACGCCGCTCAACGCCCGTGTGACCGGCCGAGCCGAACGCGAGGGCTACACCATCGAGAACCTCGTCTTCGAGAGCAGGCCGGGCTTCTACGTCACCGCCAATGTCTACTCGCCCAAGGGCGGCCCGGAGCGGAAGCCGGCTGTCGTGGTCGTGCCAGGCCACGCGATCCCCGATGGCAAGAACTACACGCTCTACCGCACTGGCCAACTGGCGCTCGCGGCTCACGGCCTCATCGTGCTCTCCTACGACCCCATCGGCCAGGGGGAGCGGAAGCTGCCTGGCTACTCCCACGCCGTCGGCTACCCCGCCCTCATGGTGGGCTGGACGAATGAGGGCTTCATCACGTGGGACACGATTCGCGCGGTGGACTACCTTGTGAGCCGTCCCGACGTTGACCCGAAGCGGCTGGGCCTCACTGGCAACTCGGGCGGGGGCGAGAACACCTTCTACGCGATGCCCCTGGAGCCGCGCATCGCCGCGGGCGCTGCCTGCTGCTTCGCCTGCTCTTACCACGCCTGGGTGAAGGACGGCGGCGACCACTGCATCTGCAACCACATGCCCGGCATCCTCCGCCACATGGAGCAGTTCGAGATAATCGGCCTGAACGCCCCCCGGCCATTCCTCGCAGCCAACGGGACAAAGGACGGCATCTTCCCCATCGCGGGGACACGCCAGACCATCGAGCGTGCCGCGAAGGTCTACTCTTTCCACGATGCCGCCGACCGCGTGCGGCTGTTCGAAGCCGAACTCCCCCACGGCTGGGCGCAGCCGATGCGCGAGGCCGCCTGCGGCTGGCTCGCCCGCTGGCTCCTCGGCAAGGGCGACGGCTCCCCCCTCCCCGAGCCAAAGGTCGAGCCCGACGACCTGAAGTGCAAGGACCTCTACTGCCTCAAGGAAGGTAAGCTGCCCGAAGGCGCCCGAAGCTATATGGACCTCATCCGGGCCGAAGCCGAACGCCTTGCCGCAGGGTACTTGCCACCGGACGAGGCGCTACGCGAGCGGCTCTGGGAGACCCTCGGCAGGCAGCCGGTCAGGCCGCGGCCATCGGCGCGGGAGCTGGGCAAGTTCGAATGGCAGGGCCACCAGGTCGAACGCCTCGCCATCCGGACCGAGGTGGTTCGGCCGATGGAAGTCCCCGCGCTCCTCATCCACCCGAAGCAGGTGGCAGCAAAGGCCCCAGCGGTGGTATTCCTCGACGATGGGGGGAAGGCCGCGGCACGCGTGTCGCCGGTCGTTCGGGGGCTGCTGGACGCCGGGCACGCCGTGCTGGCCTTGGAGCCGCGGGCGCTGGGCGAGGGTGCCGTGAAACTCAACCATTGCGCCAGCGACGCCGTGCTCCTTGGCCGCCCGCTCCTCGCGCAGCAGGCCTGGGACGTGCTCGGCGCCGCGGGTTACTTGAAGCTGAAGGGCGCCGAGAGCGTTGCCGTCTATGCCCGCGGCAGCGTGGGGCTGATCGCAGCGCTGGCCGGCGCCCTGTCGGACGACCTTTCCGCTGGCGTGATCGAGGGCACGATGGCAAGCCTGCTTTACGCCATTGACGACCCGCTGCCCCTCCCGCAGTGGGCGTATGCGGCGAACGTGCTGAAGCTGGCGGACGTGGCTCAGTGGCTGGCCCTCTGGGCGCCGAGGCCGCTCCTGTGGGCGGACACTGTTGGGCCGAACAAGCGCCCGCTGCCGCCCGAGGAAGCGGCCAAGCGCCTGGCGCCCGCCGTGGCAAGCTATCGGGCCGCAGGCGCCGAGAGCGCGCTCACCGTCTCACACGAGGCGCCGCCCCCTCAGCAAGTCATCAGCTTCCTTGGAACCGCGCTCGGCAAGAGATAGGCAGAGCTATGGTGGCGGTTCTCTGCCTGGAGCCTTGTTGAGGGCGTTGCGGATGCTCTCGAGGTTGGACCGTGCCGTGACCGTATCACGGTGGGTCTCGCCGAGGAAGCGAACCAGGCCGGGGAGCGCCTCTTCGAAGTGCTGTCGGGCCTCCACGAGTTTGCCTTGGTGGGCGAGCGCCGCGCCCAGGTTACACATGCATCGGAACATCTCCACGTGGCCCTCGGGCCAGTGCCGACGCATGGCGGCGAGGGCATCGCGCTGGACTCCCTCCGCCTCGGCGAATCGCCCTAGGTGAAACAGAGTGCAACCGAAGTAGTTCATTACTGTGGCTGTATGGGGGTGGTCCTTCCCGTAAACCCGCGAGGAAGCAGCCAAGTAATCTGAGTAAGCCTGCTCTGCCGCCGCGAGCTTCTTCTGGGCCATCAACACGTTGGCAAGGCCGTTCATCGCGTTGAGCGCGCCGGGGTAATCAGGGCCGGGGCCGCGTTGGAAGCCGGCGAGTGCTTCGCGGTGCAGTTGCTCGGCCTCCGTCAATTTACCCAGTCGAAAAAGGGTCACGGCCAGGCTATCGAGAGCGTGAAGCGTCTCGATGTCGTTGTTGCCCTTCGCGCGGCGATAGCCCTCGAAGCAACGGCGGCGGATGGCCTCGGCCTCCTTGTACTTGCCGGCACCATGCACGGCGTTGCCCAGCATGGCCAAGGCATTGAGGGTTAGCGGGTCGTCCTTACCGTGCATCCTCTCGCGCGCGGCGACGGCTCGTCGAACAATCTCTTCGGCCTCGGCGTACTCGCCTAGCGCGTCGAGCACGTAGCCCAGGGTCTCCATCGAGAGTAGCGTGGCGTCGTGCTCCTCGCCAAAGAGCTGGGCGAGGACCTGGACGGACTTGAGTGCGTGCGGCTTGGCCTTCTCCGGAAGGCCGATGTGCACATAGGTTACGGCAATTGTCCGACGGATGGCGGCCTGGACGACTGGCTGGGCGGCAAGTTCCTCCTTCTCCACGCGTTTCTCGGCCTCGTCGAGCACCTCGCGAACCGTGACATCGGGCCTCCGGGCGCCAGCCGGCGCGCTGACCGGGCTCGCGGAGGCGAGCATGTTTTGAAGGAATACGGTGACGGCCACCGCAGTCTCGGCCTCTTGCTTCGCGCGTGCCGCGTTCTTGTCGGCGTTGGCGCGGGCCTGGGCCTCGGCGTCGCGGGCACGGCGCTCGCGGCGCTGGGCATCAAGAGCTACCCCACGCTGGTGCCAGGCGTAGCCGCCGAAGAGGAGGACGACGAGTGCGAAGGTGCCTGTGAGGCCCGCCACGAGGCGCAGGCGCGCGGCCCTGCGGCGCGAGCGGAGCTCGCGGGCGCGCTGGTCATGGCCCCGCAGCGCCCGGGCCAGGTCGCCGGCCCGGCCCCACCGCCGGGCCGGGTCGGTCGCCACGCAGCGGCGGATGTCCTCCCGCAGCACCTCGCTGGCGACCTCGCGCTCCCAGTCGCCCAGCGGTCGCTGCAGGTCGCCCACGGCCACCTGGTAGAGGGTCACGCCGAGGCTGTAGAGGTCGCTCTGCGCCGATGCGGAGCCGCCGCCGCGCAGCTCGGGCGCCAGGTAGTCCCAAGTCCCCGCCACCCCCTCCGTCCGCGAGGCGGAGATGCTCCTGAGCAGGTCCTGGTCCTCGGCGGCCCCCAGGCCGAAGTCGCTCAGCTTCGCCAGGAGCGCACCGTCCTCCCTGTGCGTCAGCAGGATGTTCGACGGCTTGATGTCGCGGTGGTAGATGCCGGCGGCGTGCACGGTGTCGAGTGCGTCGGCGGCCTGGGCGACGATCTCCAGCCGCTCCGCCAAAGCCGGGCCGCCCGCAAGCCACTCCTCGAGCAGCGGCCCCTCGACGTACTCCATCTCCAGGTAGTACG
>Ga0194112_10006998_pt1 | contig 14742 bp, 19 predicted proteins | sample TA2MahC400mmetaG_FD_146191 | JGI IMG/M metagenome (GOLD analysis project Ga0194112, IMG submission 146191) | Freshwater microbial communities from Lake Tanganyika, Tanzania - TA2015016 Mahale Deep Cast 400m | ecosystem: Environmental > Aquatic > Freshwater > Lake | place: Tanzania: Lake...
AGAGCATCGGCTGTCAGATCCTTGCCCTCAAGATCGATGGTTTCAAGCAGGGGAATGGCCATCTTGATCTCGTTGGTGCGTTTGACTTGTTCATTGTCTTTTATCGGAAGGGTTCCCACTTTTTTTGGGTGTAGCAGTTTTTGCTTTCGTGACCGACCACGCTCAACACATGGGTTGGATAGCCTTGATGATCGATGGCGTTACACATGGTCTTGCCGTCGATGGCAAGAGTTTCGTCTTCTTGAGCGTAGGCTTCATTCCAGCGCTGCAAGGCCCGGTCCAGTTCTACGGGGTCGACGCGGATCAGGACATTGCGGATAATCGACTCGCTTGGGACGATGTAGCGTTTCTTGACCCAACGACAGCCGAAGCGTTGCCGGGCATTGTTGCCGAGGCTTTTAGCCCAATCGGCCATGGCCTTATATCCACGCATGCCACACAGGCAGGCTCCGGCGGCAATAGCCAGAACCGTGGCCAGCCGGTGCCGTCGCCCCTGGGCTCGGCGAGGATCGGGGATTTGGGCAAACAGGGAAGGCAGGGATTGCATCTGTTGAGCATTGAGCATCATTTTGGAACCTCCTGTCTGGTAAGGGGGTTGGAGAATCGCCTGGCATAACAGCCTTCGGGCATCCGCCTGTAAAGGTTTGATGAAGACCTTTTTGGGTGAAGAAGCCGTAGAGGTGTATCCGTTGCGGGTTCGACGAAAACCTCTGGTCTCACCGACGTAGAACCAGTTGGCCGCTTTATAAACGGTCCCCTGGAAACGTTGGGGGTCTACAAAGGTTTCCAGCAATACCACGGGATGTCCAAAAGCTTTTTGCCAATCTGTATTGAGGCGCCTTTGGCACAGGGACAGAATTCGTGAACCTAAATTCGGAAGATGCCAGTCGGGCAGGATGAGAAAACGGCTATTATTGACAATCAACTTGAGACGGTCATACTGGTGACGCAAGTTCCATCCGATCCAGCGATCTCGTGCAGCGCACTTGAGGGCAGAGGCGGAAAAACTCAGAAGCCCTACCCATTGATTAGCCCAGAGGGCAACGTACCAGATGGTTTCGCTGATCTTAGGTAAGGAACCTAAGTAATGATACTCCTGCATCATTTCTTGATAACGCTGCTCTTCGGACGAACGGACCGGCCTGACAAGAATCTCTCTGAGATTCAAAGGGTCCCCCCAGATGAACCATTATGATGGCCCTTTATAACTCATCTGGAGGCGGTTGTTCAGTTTTTCTTCTATCAACTGAATTCATTTCAGTTTTCCGGGCAGAATGAATTCACCCTGGCAAGAGGTTTATCTTCCGTTGGGTTCCGGATTGAATTGTGGTATGATAACCTGTAAAGGAGTCGAATGAAAAAGATATTTCTGGACAAGAGGGTCTGGAGAGATTCCAAGGACAACTGGGTCAGTTTCGAGAGCGACCCGAAACTCCGGGTCACCAAGGCGAATATCTATGGCCGGTGTGTGCCCTGCATTGCCAACCTTTATCAGCAATTACAAGAGGGAAAAGAAGCCATTGAGTTAAAAGAGGCTTTTCATTGTTGGAAGGTGGTTGCCGTTCTTAAAGATAGGGAGGAATGCCTGGAGGTATTGGAAAAATACGAAGAACAGTTTCTCGAAAGCAACTATGTGAAGGGAAAGTTCGGGTCAAGCCAGCCTTCTGCTTCATCAAAAGTTTTGATGTTTCATATTGAGAAGGAGGAGGAGAGGGATAGACTTTTCAAAGAACTTCATGCCTGTGCTCAGGCAGTGAATCCGGAGGCAAAGGTTTTTTATCAAAGGGCTTGTGCCAATCTCTATTATGAACTTCTGGGAGATTGGAGGGACTGGAAAGAAGTGACCCAAATAAAAAACCCGGTTATCCGGCCCATGCTCATTGAGAGGATTAAGAAGTTATTGTATTGGGAAAAGGAGGGGTGAAAGGTAGGCCATATTTATCATGAAGGAAGACGATCAATTAAAATCGGATGGCAATAAACTATTAGAGTTGCCCATTTATAAGCCTGATGACCAAGCCTATCAGAAACTACATCTCTGTGAGTATCTGAGAGAATTATACGATGCTCTTGAAGAAGAGAACGAACCTCCGGCAGAAAAAAAGAAAGACTAACCACCCCACAAGGAATGTTAACAACACCTACAAAGAGTGATAATGGACTTCCGTTAAGATATGAAGTTTTGCGATTGAAATAGGGTATAGGTGCTCATCGACTTGGTTAGCTTTGTATTCCCGTCTGCCAGACGGCCTAAAACTCAGGGATGCCGTCCTCTACCTTGAGGATAGTCATAAAAACCCGAAGCTCCCGACCCCATTCACTATCATATGTGCACCTTCTGACATACTCGTCTGGGTACTTCTTGTTACGCTGGAACCGACAACAGTCTGTGCCTTTCTCGCTGGAGAAACATACCTGGTCGTTGCCCTTGACCTCCCAAGTGCGAGGAGTGCGAATCTCTCCAGAGATAAAAATCCCTTTGCCGTCGGCACGGTAGTGTTCGACGATCGGGCCTCCACCAAAGGTGCTCCTGAACGTTTTGTTTGAGCAAAGGGCGCGAAGTTCGTTCGGGTTCTTGATGTCCACCCAGTCCTGCGACGCCACTGGCCCAGACAGCATTAATAACAATACACCTGTCATAAACGCAATGTTTCTCGATGTCATGGCTTCACCTCCCCAAGATTCGTTTTCAGATTACCAGTGCGAGTCTTTGACAACAATAACGCCCATCGCCCCCCTCACCGGGAGCGGGTTAACTGAGCCTCATATCGTAAACTTTATGAACCAAATATCATTAAACCGTTGGACAAGTCAATCGACAAAGAGCTTTGTGAAAATTACCTTTTTGGGGATTATCACTGAAATCTGGTAAAAGGAGTTGAATACTCGCCTTGAGGACTACAGGAAGGGCTGTTCAAGGGGTTGTTGGGTGAATTGGATGAAATGCGTACTTTCATTTTTGTAGTCTTAAGCGTCAGCGTGTTCGATAGAGACCTTTCGAAAATTCTCTTTTACTTCCAAGAAGGCATCTACCACATCTGGGTCGAATTGCGATCCTCTTGCCTCAGCAATGATTTGCACGGCCTGTTCGTGGGGGAGTTGCGACTTGTAAATACGCACGCTTGTAATTGCATCATAGGCATCAGCCAGCGCCATGAGCCGACCTGATATTGGAATTTGATCTCCCTTGAGGCCCTCTGGATATCCACATCCATCCCATCTTTCATGGTGTGTGTAAGCAATATCTCTAGCAAAACGTAGAAAGGATGTGTTCCCCAGCTTTTTTTCCGCCGTCAGGATGGCATCGCGACCGTAAGCTGTATGCTTTTTCATCTCCTCAAATTCCTGCTCGGTCAGTTTACCAGGCTTGAGTAAAATTCTGTCTGAAACTCCCACCTTGCCAATATCATGGAGCGGTGCAGACTTGCACAGCAAGTGAATGGTTTCTTTATTTAAAAACTCACGGAATTTGGGCTGATCTTTTAAGTACTCGGCAAGGAGTGAGACATAGTTTTGAGTCCGTTTAATATGCCCTCCTGTATCTGGATCTCTCGTTTCCGTCAAAGAGGACAAACTCTCAATTGTGGCTTCCTGAACCATTGCGAGTTCTCGAGTACGCTCTTTCACTCTTTGTTCCTCATACCAGTATTTGAGAAAAGTAATGAGTGAGAAGTTACACACCAAGACAATTAAGGATAAGACGGGTGAAATAAAGATGGATTCTGTCTGAAATGTCCAAACAGATGCTTGCCAAGCACCAACTCCCATTATTCCCAGGAGGAGGAAACTCCAACCGGCTCCGGTCCAAGCCAAGACAAGAGTAGAGAGCAGACCCAATCCCAAAGCCAGGAGAGATTCGAAACCTGGGACCCATCTCGGTCTGGAGAGAAAGTCCATTTTGAGGATATTGTCCACAACGGTTGCATGAATCTCCACACCCGGAAAGATGGGGTCCAAAGGGGTGGATCTCAACTCTTTCATTCCTGAAGCAGAGGTCCCAATAAACACAATTTTCCCATGGATTTTCTCTTTGGGAACACGATCGGACAGTATGTCAGCAGCCGAGATATACTCAAAGGTTTTACTCTTTCCGCGGAAGCGGATAAGAAGAGTTCCCTTAGAGGTCAAAGGGATGACTGTCTTGTTCAGGCACAGAGACATTGCCATGCGATCATCGGTTTTTAGAAGGACGTCTTTCTTATCAAGAGACCGCATCAACGTTGCCAGGGCTAAGCTTGGATAAAATTTGCCTTGATGTTCAATGACGAGTGGGACACGTCTAAGAATACCATCTGGATCTGGCGAGACATTGAAAAAACCCGATGCCCCAGCAGCCTGAGAGAGCGTCTTCAGATTACAGGATACCCCTTGAGCCTTAATAAAAACATCCAGGTTCTCTTCTTCTCTGACATGTCCAAGTCGGCTGATGGGTAATGGATGCAAGAGGCAGTTTTCCGAACCCGGACCTTCTTCAAAGAGGAATTGATAGCCTAATACAGCCTTTCCTTTTGAAAGAGCATCGGCAAGCCTCCGGTCACTGTCCCTGAGGTCATGAGGGACCTCTTTGAATCCGAGTTCGATTCCAAAGTCACGGAAAAGTTCCTTCCGTATCATTTCAATTGAAGTTCTATCTTCTTCTGCGAACATCATATCCAGACCGATGCTCAAGGCCCCCAAGTCCTTCAGTTTGTCTAATAGGATTGCAATCCGGTAACGAGGCCAGGGCCATTGACCATATTGTCCAAGGCTTTTTTCATCTATGTCGACGATGATAGGGACAGGCGAAGGTTGACCTGTGTTGACGGAGAGCATGACGTCGTAAACTCTGCTATGGAGGAAATCAGTCAGTGAAGGTTTGGCGAGGCTAACCAAAAAGAGAATAACTGAGAAGAAGATCCCGGAGAGAATAATGCGCCGGTTGTTTCTCCGGTCTTTTGGGATGATCGGCTTTTTTATTTCCAAGTTCACCATTCATTTATACTGACTAAAAGGTTGAGAGCAACTTTTTTAATATAAACCCAATATTAATTTTGCTACCTACTGACTACCCCTCACCCTTCCCCTCTCCCCTTCGAGGGGAGAGGGAGGGGGGGACGATTTCAAAGATTTGTTGCGTTTGTATAAGTTAGCGTCACTTATCTGATGATGACCTCGACTCTCCGGTTACGGGGTTCAGGGACATCATCTTTTGTGACCACCAATGGTCTTGATTTGCCATAATATGAAACAAACAAGGCACCTGATTTGATGCCATTGGAAACGAACAAATCTCGGATATAGTTTGCCCGTTTTAAGGAAAGTTCTTTGTTATAACCCTCTGTTCCCACAAGGTCGGTATGACCAACGACATAGACTTCATTTGATTTTCGGTTCTTAATATTGTTCAGTACTTCTGGGAACAGATTCCTGGACTCACGGGTGAGCCTAGTCGTATCATGCTCGAAGAAGAGAATGAATAAGAGAAATCGATTAGACGGGTCTGGTTGTGCTGAGAGGGCTGAGCCAAAGACCTCCTTGATCTCATTTTCATTTAAGGCACGGGGAGAGGTAGGTGTTTTATTGAGATATTCAACTTCGGTGGTGTCCCCAGACTTATTGAGTATCTGAGAGCCTCCTTGGGCGGTCACCGTGACCGTTCCTACCTTGCCATCGGGATCAGGCAAGAGGACGATAATATCCCGTTTTACTCGTTGGGTAGCACACCCGGTTATAAGGCAGAAAGAGATCAGACCAACAATAAAAATGGGCCACTTTTTCATCTGTCTCGCTAAATCTCCTGATTTCGGGGTGACTCGTTTCACTCCCCTTCAACTTTTACGACAAACCTCGTTCCTCTTATCCCGATAGAAGCTGTCGGGGTCTTAAAATAGGCTGCCTCAGGTGAGAGCCTTGAGATGAGCCCTGAAAGATAAGCAGCCGTTCCTTTCAGCATCCTGATCACAATCGAGAATTTTCCTTGCCTCGGGGCAAATACAAATTCGTCTATAGTCAATAGGCTTCCGGGCCCCATTGACAAAAAAGTATCATCTGAAAATACAATGCCAATAGACCCGTTACGACCGGTCTGAAGAGTATCCTTCTCCAAAATTTCTAGACCGTTGATAGCCGGTATTGTTTTTCCTTGTCTAACTACTATTACACTGCCATTCACCTTCTTGACGGTTGCAACTGAAGTAGAGGCATAAGCAGGAAAAACCTCCCCACCTATGGAGAGGAGGAACAAAGTTACCAGGAAAAGAAGTAAGATTTTCGGGTAAGCGTATCTCATATTCGTTTTCCAGATAGTTTTTAAGGCAAAAATTGGGCCAAAATGGTTATTTTTAAAATATCAATGGAATCAATTTGTTATCGAAGAAAGGTTAAACTATAGTTTTATTATGTTAGCAAAATTTGTTACGGATAGGACAATTTGGCACAAATTAAGGGGTAGGGATAGTTCGTTATGGGGATTGGTTTTATTTGAGTCTTTCAAAAAGACTGGCCATTACCCGGACTGTGCGGTGGATTTCATGAAAGGTTGGCCAACCTTTTTCTTCAAGGGGCATTTGGGTGGCCTCCCGAATTTTTTCCGGTCCAACTAACCAGAAGAGGATGGGTTTTCTCGGTCCTGTCACGCCTGACAACATTTCTTTTGCATCAAGAAGCCATATCCCGTGTCCGGCATAGTGATGAACAATGATTCCATCGACTCCAGGGTCATCATGGAGGGCTGAGATGGCCTGTTTGTAGGCGAGGGCAGGTCCATTCTTTTCAATTGCAGGCCAGTAGTCCACCGGATTGTTGATAGGCATCCAGTCAGGAGAGAGTTCTTCGAGTCGCCTCCGGGTTTGAGGGGTTAAGTGTGCCAGGGTCAGTCCATATTTCTCCATATGGTCTGTGGTGACAATCCCTGATGCACCGCTATAAGTCAGGATAGCAATCCTTGGCTTTCCTGCAGGAGGTCGCTGAATATGGAAACCTTTTTCAAGTGTTCTGGCAATGTCCATCATTTCAAAAAAGTCATCAGCCTCAATGACACGGGCCTGCCTCAGAATTCCCTTTATCAAGTCATAATTACCAGCCAGGGATGCCGTGTGGCTGAAGGAAGCCTTTGCTCCAGAGGCTGTCTTGCCACCTTTGAGTACCACAATGGGTTTGCCCGATGAAGTTGCAAGTTGATAGAACCGGCGTCCATTGATGAGGGATTCAAGATAAAGGCAGACGACTTTGGTGGCAGGATCATTGAGGAGATACTCCAGAAGTTCACTCTCACCCACATCGCACTTGTTGCCGATCGAACAGACCTTTGCCAGGCCAAGGATTTTGTTAGCCATAAGGGTGATGATGAACCCGCCGGATAAAAGCCCACTCTGGACTACAAGCGAGATATGACCCGGACGGATGGCCTCCCGCATATCTTGGGGAATGACGAAAGAGAAGATGTAGGACTTTGAGGTGTCAATCAGACCCATACAGTTAGGTCCCCAAACCCGGATCCCTTTCTTTCTGGCAATGGCAAGACACTGATCCTGAAGCGTTTTTCCCTCCGTGCCCACTTCGGCAAAGCCACCCGATTCGATGATGACCCCGCGGATACCTTTTGCCACACAGTCTTCCATAACTCCGGGGACAGCTTTGGCGGGAACAAAGATAATGCAGAGATCGAGAGGGCCAATAATCTCCGAAACCCGGGGATAGCATTTCAATCCAAGAATCTCATCATATTTCGGGTTGACAGGATAGACGGGCCCTTTATAGCCAAGGGTGATATTGGTGAGCAGGTTCCTACCCCCGGTGTAAGGTTCGGGGGTGGCTCCTACCACAGCGATTCCATTGGGTTCGAAGAAGAAGTCCATTAAAGTTTTTTCTTAACTTATTCTATTGACTTAGGTCAAGGAAAGATATCTAAGATGGTGCTATATTGGTGTTAAAGAGGGGGAATGATAGAGGAAAAGTATATGGCAAAAAAGGAGAAAATTTCAGACAAGGAGAAGGCGGACATCAGGACATTGATGAGATTTGTCGAAATATTCTGCAGGGAGAATCACAATGGCATCAGGAGTCCGTTCTCTTTCCGGTTATATGATCTCAAGGAGATTGATAAGAAAGAGGTATCCCTCTGTCCTGATTGCACAAAACTCCTCACTTATGGCCTAACCATGAGGCTGAAGTGCCCCCATGACCCCAAACCCATGTGTAAAAAATGCGAAACCCAGTGCTACAAAGGGGATTATAAAGAGAAAATTCGAGAGATTATGAAATTTTCAGGGATGCACATGATCAAACATGGCCGGGTGGATATGCTGTATCATTATTTAAGATGAAGATGGGGAGATAGGGAGATTGGGTGATGGGGAGAAAATATTTGGGAATTGATCTAAGTCAAGGTATTATCAGGTCAAATGATTTACTATTACATTAAAAGGAGAGTAAGATGGCTGAAAAAAGTGGAAAGAAAGAACAGACATGTTTTTTATGCGGGAAGACAGAGCATCAGGGGGTGTTGCTACCCTGCCGAAAGGGTGGCGAGGATCTCTATGTATGTACCCGGTGTTTGCCCATGTTGATCCATGGTGGTTGATTTAAAATTTTCCTCTTCCCCTCTCCCCAGTGGAGAGAGGGAGAGGGTGAGGGGGTAAAGAAAGGAGATGGAATTATGAAGGAGAAAGTGGAAGCGGCTTTAAAACAAATTAGACCATTACTGCAGTCCGATGGTGGAGACGTAGAACTGGTGGATGTCATTGATGGAGTCGTGAAGGTCAGATTGAAAGGTGCTTGCAGTGGGTGACCGGGGGCACAGATGACTTTGACCCGTGGGGTCGAGGCAACGATCAAGAGAGCCGTACCAGAAATTAAAAGAGTGGAAGCTGTTTAAAAAATTGATGGATCAGAAAAGGTGAGGGATATATGGAGCAATACCTGAACACACCGGTAAAAGAAGTGATCACAAAATTCCCAAACATCGGGAAGATCCTTGAGGAGTATGAAATCGGGTGTGTCCCCTGTACCGTTGGGTCATGTCTCTTAAAGGATGTCGTAGAGCTCCATAATTTGCCTGATGAGGAAGAAAAAGAGATGATGGGAAGGATCTCCCAGGAGATCTATCCAGGGCAGGAGTTCGAAATTCCCAGGACAGAAGGAAAAGGGAAAGTCAGATCGAAGGAGTTGACATATTCCCCTCCGATGAAGAGATTGGTTGATGAGCACGTCCTGATTAAGAAGTGGGTTGCGCTGATTCCTCAGGTGCTTGAAACATTTGACGTCCATTCAGAGGAAAACAGGCAGATCATCATTGAAGGGGTCAATTTCATCCGATCCTACGCAGATCGACTTCATCATGCAAAAGAAGAGGATATTCTCTTCAAATATTTCGATGAGACATCAGATATCCTCAAAACCATGCTTGATGACCATGTAGAAGGCCGGAGCCATGCTAAAGCAACCCTGGAGGCTCTTGAGAAAAGAGACAGGCAGGGGATCGTGGACCATCTGATGGCCTATCGAGCACTCCTGACAGAACATATCAAAAAGGAGGACGAAATTCTCTTTCCATGGATGGACCGATCATTGTCAGTCAAACAGGTGGGTGAACTCTTTTCAAAATTTAACGCAGCTGATGACAGAGCCGGTCAGGATGGGATCGAAAGGTGTGAGAAGTTCGTTCTGGAGATTGAGATAAAATTCAGAAAGGAGGATTCAAAATGAGCGAATTTGGAGGTTGTCCGGGTTCGAGAGCGATGGATTTCAGGAAGATTGAGGTCAGGGATGAGGTGCCCACAGAGAAAGTTCAGTCTCAGTTGCGGCAATGGCCCATTCAACTCCATCTGATATCCCCTGTTGCTCCCTATTACCAGGGGGCAGATGTTCTTCTCACGGCTGATTGTGTGGCCTATGCGCTGGGAGGGTTTCATAACGAATATCTGAAGGGAAAATCTATTGCGATTGCCTGCCCTAAACTGGATGAGGGCCAGGAGGTCTATGTGGAAAAGATTAAGTCCTGGTTTGAGGATGCCAAGATCAATACCCTAACCGTATTGATCATGCAGGTCCCTTGCTGCAGGGGATTGCTCCAACTAGCCAAACAGGCCCTGGAGAATTCGAAGCGAAAAGTCCCTGTTAAGGCAGTTGTGGTTGGTTTGCAGGGAGAGATCCTTTCAGAAGATTGGATCTGAGGAGGTGGATGCAATGAGCGATCGAGTTCAAACTTTAGATTTAAGGCCGCTAATCCCCTATGAGCGACATGAGAAGATTTTTAAGGCATGGGATGGTTTGCAGGCTGGGGAGACCTTAAGGATTATCAATGACCATAACCCTAAACCCCTCTATTATCATTTTGAGGCTGAGCAGAAAGGTAAGTTCCAGTGGGAGTTTGAGGAGGAAGGACCAAAGGATTGGATTTTTAGGATAAAAAGGATATAAGGGTAATAGGAGGAGGGAGAATTTGAATGGATAAGTATGCAAAGGCTTTTGTTAAGGCGAGTCTGGTCTATCTCGGGATTGGTGTAATTACAGGTTTTATCATGGTCGCGCACCCGGATCTTCGGTTTACTCTGACGCGGGTCCATACCCATATCAATCTGTTAGGGTTTATGGCGATGATGGTCTATGGGGTGGGTTATCATATTCTTCCAAGGTTTATGGGAAGACCAGTCTATAGTCACAAGCTCGGGAATGCCCAGGTATGGCTGGCCAATATCACACTCATAGGCCTATCCATCTCCTGGATTTTAGAGGCTTCCCTGGGGGGAGTGTGGCATACGCTGGCTATCCTGTTCGGACTTGGGCAGGGTGTTTCGATATTTCTCTTTATCATCAATTTGTGGAAAAGTATGGCACCATTGCCCAAAGAGGGCAACAGTTAGGAGTTCGGAGATTTAATAACAAAACTCCAAACGAGGAGGAGAGTAAGATGAGTGACAAAAAAATAACAAAAGATACAGTGATTGGGGATGTTCTGAAGCAGAATCCTGAAGCGGTTAAAGTGATCCAGAAATATTTCGGCACCGGATGTTTCACATGTCCCGGGATGAATATGGAATCGATTTCCTTCGGAGCCATGATGCACAACATCGACCCCGAAGTGATCGTCAAAGAGATCAACGAACTGAAAGAATAAGAGAAAACCGTAGGGCAAGCCTTTAGGCTTGCTTATTTAGCTGGGTTAAGCCCAGCGCTACATTTTGGGTTTGAATTTACGGGGGTGATTTATGGAACCGATTCATTTGTTTGAAAAAGCTGAGTTTTCAAAAGATAATTTTGTACCTAAACAGATCCATATCGGCGATGCAGGGGCAGCAGTTCTCATCTGTTTTGAATCGGGACAGACCATGCCGCCTCATCCCCATCCGGGCGCCCTGGAAGTTATCCTCTATGGAGTAGATGGAGAAGGGGCTTTGGTCATCGGGGATGAAGAAAAACCCTTTAAGAAGGGGGATCTTGTCTTCTGCAAAGGGGAAGTTCCCATAGGCCCTAAAAATCCGGGTCAAGGAAGGTTTGTGGTTTTAGTCACCCTGATTTTAAAGCAACTCGTCGTCAAAGCACAGTAGGATTTTGTATTTTTCAATTTGAAATCTGAAATCTAAAATCTGATAACACTTTAGCCTTATGAAAAAAGGAGTTTCATGACTTAATTGATCAAAAGAATCATCATAAAATCCCCCTTAATCCCCCTTTGCCCCGTTTTCTACGAGGGAAAAGATTACCAAAGGGGGAAACCCCTATCTCCTCCCTTTGGCAAAGGGAGGTCGGGAGGGATTTTACAAAGATTTTCAAACAGCTAAAGTGTTACCAAATCTGAAATTTCCTTATATAACAACCCGTATCTCACTCCATGGGTGCTGACCATACAGGATGAGCATTCAGACGCTTCCATGATGAGATAGAGAATCGTCCCGCCTGCGAGAATGACATCTGCCCGAGAGGGCGGAAGTCCTTTGATCTTTTTTCTTTCTTCGAAAGTCTTCGAGCGATAAAGTGCCAGCTGGTCTCGGAGAGCCTCTCTTGTCAGAACAAACCGGTGGATCTTTTCAGGGATAAATTTCTCAAGCCCGAGTTCCACTGATGCCAATGCTGTTCCGGTTCCTCCGATTGAAATCATCGATAAGGGTTCTCTGGGAAAAGAAAAACGTGAGAGTTGCTTTCGAATCTCCTCGGCCATAACCTTCCATTCCGCCTCTTTCACTGGATCAGAAAGAAGAAACCTTTCTGAAAATCGGACAATCCCAAGCGGAAGACTGGTCCATTGGAGGATCTCATTATCCTTTCCATGGATAAGTTCCGTGCTTCCTCCTCCAACGTCCACGACCAGGAACGACCTCTCCCTATCGTTCAGGTCTTTGGCAACAGCCAAAAAGGAGAGCCAAGCCTCCTCTTCGCCGGAAATGACATCTATGGAAAGGCCGTAGTTTTCTTTAACCCTCTGAAGGAATAAGTCAGAGTTTTTTGCCTCTCTCAGGGCACTCGTACCGGCGGCAAAGATTTTTTCAACCCCAATTTCCCGGCACTGTTTTAAATATTCCTTCAGCGTTTGGAATCCCCTCTGCATTGCTCCTTCCGAAAGAACTCCGGTTTTGTGAACTCCCTCCCCCAGCTGGACAATGGTCTCTCTATCAAGAAGCGTGTTCAGCTTTCCCCGGCGGACTTCCGCAATGAGCAGGAGGATGGTATTGGTTCCGATGTCAATGGAGGCCACCCTCTCAGGAGAAGTAGGGACGGATTTCACGGCAAACCACCTCAGGGTAGAAGTTGGATGTCAGTTCGGATTGGAGGACCTCAAAGGAAGTCCAATCATTTAGGTAATAGGGTTGGATGGGAGTCCTGGAGATCATCCGGAGAAGAAGTTGGTGTGATTCTTCTCCGGAGAAAGAGTAGATGGTCAAATTGAAACTATTCAAATTTTGGTCATAGTAATATTTGAGGGTGGAGACAATTCCCTTGGCAAGGGACAACGTCTCTTTCTCGCTGAGGGTTGTGATTGAAGCATGATCCTCCACCACAGCGCAGATTTCATTGGCGCCAATAGGAGCAAAAGCGACGAACCAATGAACTTTTCCAATAGTCGTAATATACCTTTCTCCAATTTTTTCTTCTGCCCGTGCGAGATCACTCCAGTAAAGCGATTTGTTTCTCTCGTAATAGGAAGAAGAACCATTGATCAACCATTCCATCTCATTTGTGGGGATGGGATCGCCGATGACCTGAAGATGGGGGTGAAGGATACTGCTTCCTCCAGGGAGGAGAAAGTTTTGGCTGATCTGCCAAAAGCGGGCGTCGGAATCATAGGACATTGTCTTCTGAATGATCTGGGCGGCTGCGGAGAATCCTCCCACATAGATCTCTGGCGTAAATTCATGGAGATTGAGAAAATGCTCCTCGCCAAGGACGATCACACTTGCATAGGTTCCTGCGGGGAAGAGATTCGGAAAGCCGACCGCCTTCCCCTTGGAGATTCTTCCTTCCGGTACAATCTCTTTTAGAAATTTAGGTGTTTTCAGAAGGACGTTTTCCGGACAGAAAATACACCCCTTTGACTCCTCGACCATCTTAGAAAAGTCAAACTTCCCTTGTGGAGGCAGGGCCCAGGTAATGATCCGGCTTCTTCGCTTCGTCAATGGATCGATCCGGACTTCGGTAGGGACAGAGACTGACTCAAACCCTTTGAGGGGGGAGTGGAAGTCAGATTGGAGATGGTATCGTTCAAATTTGATTTCCATAGTTAATTCCACGAATACCACGAATGGTTACGAATAAATCAAAATCCCGCTCTATTCGTGAAATTCGTTGTAATTCGTGTCATTTGTATCTCTTATTTATTTTTTCGAGTACGGCGGCGGCAAGAAGTGGAAACATCAACTCGTGATGGCCAATCAGGGTGTAGCCTTTTCCCCCTTTCAGGGTGGGTCTCTTGACTACATTGAGGGAAGGCCGGTAATGGTGAATGAAGTCCATATTGACCGTGGTGAGATTGATAAGGGGATGTCCCAGATTCCTCGCAAGGGCAAGCGCCTTTAGAAAGACTTCTGGAAGAATGACGGCTGAACCCAGATTGATAAAAACCCCCTTTTCCAGTTGAGCCACAAGGGAGGCGAAAGAGCGAAAATCCTGGAGACTCCCTTTCCCAATAGCCGAGCCATCTGCAGAAGGTCCCATGTGATTGATATCTGTTCCGATGGCGATATGAACAGTGATCGGGATTCCCAGTTTTTGGCCGGCGGCAAGAAGGGAGAGTTGTTTATAACGAAATTTCCCGGAAAGGATTTTCCGACCTATGGACTCGCCGATGCCCCATCCTTTCTGAGCTCCCTCCTGAATGGCATGGTTGATGGCTTCATGGGTCTCTTTGACCATTCCAAAAGTTCCCCTAGAGAGCTCCTCATCCACCTCTTCAGAGGTGTGGCCAGTCATGGCAATCTCCACATCGTGAATCAGGCAGGCACCATTGATTGCAATTCCTTTCAATATGCCTTTTTTCATTAAGTCGATGAGAATGGGATTGAGTCCAACCTTGATGGGGTGGGCTCCCATTCCAAGAAGGATCATTCTCTTTTGATGGAATGCCTTTGCGATTCGTTCCACCACCTCCCTGAAATCTTTTCCAGCGAGGATTCCGGGAAGAGAGTTAAAGTAATCTGTCATCGTTCCCCCATTCTTCCAGGGGTTGGCAAAGAAGGTTTTTTCGACCTTATGTTTTTTTCGATTCAGCGAGAGGAAGGTGGCCTGGTTGAGATCCAGAGGTTTTATCCTATTTTTCATCATCATCCCCTT
>Ga0194112_10007003_pt1 | contig 14737 bp, 11 predicted proteins | sample TA2MahC400mmetaG_FD_146191 | JGI IMG/M metagenome (GOLD analysis project Ga0194112, IMG submission 146191) | Freshwater microbial communities from Lake Tanganyika, Tanzania - TA2015016 Mahale Deep Cast 400m | ecosystem: Environmental > Aquatic > Freshwater > Lake | place: Tanzania: Lake...
CAGCGGCGCGGCATCGGCGTTTCGTCGCCCGAACCGTTGTATGTGGTGAAGGTGGATGCCGTCAACAAACAGGTCATCGTCGGCCCGAAAGAGGCGCTGTTCGAGGACAGGCTGCGCGTGCGGCAGCTGAACTGGCTTGGCGGCGCGAGCGTTCCAGCGGAAGGCGCGCCCGTATCGGTGAAGCTGCGTTCGGCGCAGAAAGCCGTTCCCGCGACACTATACGGCAGCGAGGGAGGCTTCGCAGATATCGTCTTGCACGAGCCGCAATCCGCCATCACACCCGGTCAGGCATGCGTGATGTATGACGGGGAGCGGATGCTGGGCGGCGGCTGGATCATGCGTAAAGCCAGCTAGGCTTATTGCTGCAGATAGGTGGTGATTTCGTTCTTCACCCGCAAGAATTCTTCTTCCGCAGCTTGCAAGAGGGTGAGAGAATCCTCTCCATCATTCATATTATGCCCCTCCAACTTTCGGCATAGCTCGAACAGTACCGGCGCGCCCATGTTCAAGGTGGCGGATTTGAGGGAATGGGCGACGCGCGACATCTGCGCGTAATCCTGCAGCTGAATGTTCTGGCGTATCTCGCCCAGACGCATGGCGCTGTCTTCGAAGAAGGTCTCGCATAATTCGGGGAATTGCTTGCCCATCAAGGTTTTCAAGGTATCGAGATGGGGTATGCTGATGGAGGCGGTGGGGATTTCCTGCATGGGCAGAATCTTTTCGTCGCTTTCCTGCCCGGATGGCGCGATGTATTGCTGGAGGGTCTTAGCGAGCAGGTCGGCGCGGAGTGGCTTGGGCAGGTAATCGTCCATCCCCGAATCGATGCATTCCTGCCTGAAACCTTCGGTGACATTCGCGGTGAATGCGATGACGGGCGTGCGCTTGCGCGCGCTGGTCTCTTCTTCGAGGCGGATGAGCTTAGTGGCCTCGAACCCGCCCATGATGGGCATCTGTACATCCATCAGCACGATGTCGAAGACGGATTGGCGGTAGGCATCGACCGCCTCGGCGCCGTTCTCCACGGTTTTCACCTTGATGCCGAGCTGGTCGAGCATCGCGGTGATGACCGTACGGTTGATGGGATTATCCTCCGCCAGAAGAATGCGGCTGTCATTGAACTGCAGCTGACGGGGTTGGAAGGCGGCGGGTTGGATATCCAATCCGACGGCATCTTCGCTGGGGCGGTTGAGATACAAATCAAGCCAGAAGGTGGAGCCTTTTCCCAGCTGACTTTCCACGCCGACATTGCCGTGCATCAGCTCGGCCAGCTGTTTTGAGATGGCGAGGCCGAGCCCCGTGCCGCCATAACGCCTGCTGGTGGAGGCATCTTCCTGCGTGAATTGCTCGAATATGCGCTCCAGATTCTCTCTCGCGATGCCCCTTCCGCTGTCGGTGACGGAGAATCGCACGCGATAATCATCGTTGCGGGTATTGACGCTCAACAAATCGACCGAGATGCTGATTTTGCCTGACTCCGTGAACTTGATGGCATTGGAGATGAAGTTACCGAGAATCTGGCGGATGCGTTCGCTATCGCCCAAGAAGATGCGGGGGAGGTTGCGATCCACATCCAGCGTGAAGATGATGCGCTTGCCTGTGGCGGCGCGGCGATGCAGCTCCAGCACTTCGTCTGCCAGCTGGGCGGGGTTGAAAGCGGTCTCCTCCAACTCGATATTGCCCGATTCGATTTTGGAGAAATCCAGAATGTCGTTGATGAGCGAGAAGAGGGAATCCCCCGTGTGCCGCAGGATGTTCACCCATTGTTTCTGATCCTTGTTCAGCGAGGAGCGCGCCAGAAGCTGCACGGTGCCGAGAATGCCGAAAAGCGGCGTGCGAATCTCATGGCTCATATTGGCGAGGAAGTCGCGTTTGACGATGGTGGCGGCCTCGGCCACCTTTCTCGCCTCTTCCAGCGCGGCGTTATTGGCCTGTAGTTCGAGATTGGCTTGTTCCAGCTTCTGCTGGGTATTCTTCAGGTCGGTGATATTGCTGAGCACCACCACATAATGCGTGATGTCGCCGAAGCGGTTGCGGATGGGCGAGAGCGAGAAATCACACCAGTATTCACTGCCATCCTTACGCTTGGTGAGCATGACGTGGCGTTTGTATATGCCCAGTGAGAGGAAGCTTTGCAGGGTGCGGAGGTTTTCCTGATTGTCCGGATTGTCATGGAGGAAGAATATCTGCTGCCCAACCGCTTCGTCCTGCGAATAGCCGGTGATTTCGGAATAGGCGGGGTTCAGATAGACAATCGGCATGCTCTCGCCGGAGACTTCCGCGAGGCACACGCCATTCGGGCTGTTGGCTAGCGCAAGCGCCATGAGCTTCAAACGGTCTTCGCTGGCGCGCAGAGCTTCTTCCGCGAGTTTGCGGGCGGTGATGTCTATCATCATGCCGTCCCATGTGATGCTGCCGTCATCCTCACGGGTGGGGATGGCGCGGACTTCAATCCAGCTGGTGACATCACCGTGAAGGAGGCGATATTCCTCGTGGAAATTCGTGCCGAACTGGGCGCATTTGGCGAGGGTGATGTACACACGCATCGCATCATCCGGATGGATGAGATTGGTGATGGCTTTCTCGTCGGCGTAAATCTCCTGAGGAGTCACGCCATATTCGGAGATACGGTCGCTGATGTAGATGGTGCGGGTGCCGGAACCGGGCGTGGTCGTCGCCTGATAGACGATGCCGGGGATGTTGTTGTGCAGGCGGCGGAGGCGGGCATCATGGCTGTTGCGGCGCGCACGCTCGCGCAGCGAGGATTTGCGGTAATGCAGGTATAGCGCGAAGAAGACCCCAAGGCTTAACAGCCAGACAGCGATGGAAGGCGCGACAAGCGCGAATATCGAATCTTCAGGGCGCATGCATTCACATGTGGAAATGGCAGGATTCAGCCGGAGTATACGCGAATTTACTTAATAGGGTATTAATGCAGGCGCGGTCTAATCCGGCAGCCTGCGGTAGAAATTGAGCGTGAAATCGTCTTTTGGCGGAACGCCGTCGGTGAAGGCGTTGAAAAGCTCGTCCACCTGTTTAAGCATCATCCGCGCAGTGATGCCTGTGCCCTGCTGGGATGCCAGACTCTCTCCGACCGCATCGATGGAAAGGTATTCGTTCTTGCGATTGGGGGTTTCCGTCAGGGCGTCGCTGTAAAGCATCAGCGTATCGCCGACGTGAAACGCTTGCTTGTGGGAGCGATAGGACGCATTAGCAGTGGCGGCGAGGGGGAGGCCGCTGCCCTCAAGCAAGGTGAAATCGCGGGTGGCCTGACGCAGAAGCAGGGGAGGAAGAGAGCCTGCCACGCAATATTCAACCGTGTTTTCATGGGTGTCCAACACGCCGTAGAACATGGTGGCGTATAGTTCCACGGGCAGGATGGCGTGGAGCTGCTGGTTTATCTGGGCAAGGCATTCCGCAGGTTGGGCAAGCACGGAATCCGGCAATTTACCCATCAACGCGCAGAGGCGGAAGACGTTGATGGCTGCCGTGACCCCATGTCCTGTGAAATCGCCGATGTAAAGGGCGAGCTTATGCGGCGAGGGAAGGCGGTGGATGCCCCAGAAATCCCCGCCGATGGCCATGGAGGGCATGAACAGGGTGCTGATGTCCAGCTGGTGTTGTGCTTCGACGGATTTTATCGTGTCGATGTCGGGCATCAACATGTTTTGCATGGCGCGCGCGTTGGCCAGATCCTCCTCCATGCGGGAGCGGTAATCCTGCAAATCCTTCAGGATGAAACGTTTCTCCAAGTGGATGCGGCAACGGGCAATCAACTCTTCCGGATTAATCGGCTTGATAGCGAGATCGCTTGCCCCCATGGTGAGGATGGTGAGGCGTTTCTCTTCGTTATCCAGCGCGGTGTAGGCCAGAATGGGCACATCCTGCAGACTGGATTTGGATTTGAGCGCGCGGCAGATGTCGAATCCATCCGTATCGGGCATGACAAGGTCGAGGATGACAAGGTCAGGCGTGCTGCTGCGAAGGGCGGCCAAGGCGGATGCGGAATCGGTGGTCTGGATGATGTTGTGGAAGCCGTGGGTTTCAAGCGCAGCCACGGTCAGCGACAGGCTGAGGGGATCATCCTCGATGAGCAGGATGGTGGCGGCACGAATGCGTGCCTCATGGGGCGATGCGCAAGGAATATCCATGCTTTTCTCGATGCTAGGGGAACGGCTGGGAACGCCTCAGCTGTAAGAGATGTTGAATATCTCTTCAAAATTGGAGAGTTGCAACATCTTCTTTATCTGCCCCTGCGCACCCGAGATGCTGACGCGCTTTTGCTTCTTCTGGGCTTCATCATGCAGAAGCAGCAACATGCCCAGCGCGGCGGAATCGATGAATTGCAGGTCGCTCAAGTCCAGCTCCAAGATGGCGACTTTCTCGTCTTTCAGTAGGGAGAGGATTTCGCGGAATTTTGCGTTATCGCTGAAGGTGAAAGTGCCTTTGATGTTCAGCCGGCACGTGGAATCGCGCCAATCCGTCGTGTAGTCCATGGTGAGTCTCCCCGATATTTTTTTCGTTATTTAAGACGGCTAGGCCAGTATTCCTGAAGTGGCGGATGTAATCAACATCCAACTCGCTTGCAGCAACTTTCACCCTTGATTTTACAATAAACCGGGGGTTGTGTGTCAAGGACGAATCTCTAGTCGGCCAGCGATGTCGCAAGTTTTGATTTCTGTTACAACAATTAAGCTTGCCATGCGCCGCAATCTACTATAGGTTTCAGAGCATCACGAGCACCCACCATCATCAAAGAAAAACAGGATTTCTCCATGGATAAGCAAAAAGCCTTAGAAAGTGCCCTCACGCAGATCGAACGCGCTTTCGGTAAAGGCTCGATCATGAAGCTCGGCCAGCATGAAGGCGTTGAGGTGGACTCCATCTCGACCGGTTCGCTCGGCCTTGACATCGCCCTCGGCGTGGGTGGTCTGCCCAAGGGCCGTATCATCGAAATCTTTGGTCCTGAAAGCTCCGGCAAAACCACGCTGACGCTGCATGCGGTGGCGGAATGCCAGAAAAAAGGCGGCGTGTGCGCCTTCGTCGATGCCGAACACGCGCTCGACCCTGCCTATGCCCGCAAGCTCGGCGTGAATGTGGACGACCTGTTGGTCTCCCAGCCCGACACCGGTGAACAAGCCCTCGAAATCGCCGACACGCTGGTGCGTTCCGGCGCTATCGACCTGCTGGTGGTGGACTCCGTGGCGGCACTCGTGCCACGCGCGGAATTGGAAGGTGAGATGGGCGATTCCCACATGGGTCTTCAGGCACGTCTGATGAGCCAGGCGCTCCGCAAGCTGACCGGTTCCATCGCGAAATCCAACTGCACCATCATCTTCATCAACCAGATCCGCATGAAAATCGGGGTGATGTTCGGAAACCCCGAAACGACCACCGGCGGTAACGCGCTGAAGTTCTATGCTTCCGTGCGTATCGACATCCGCCGCACCGGCGCGCTGAAGGACAAAGAGGAAATCATCGGCAACACCACCAAGGTGAAGGTCGTGAAGAACAAGGTATCCCCGCCGTTCCGCGTGGTCGAGTTCGACATCCTCTACGGCGAAGGCATCTCCAAGACGGGCGAATTGCTCGACCTCGGCGTGAAGGCGAACATCATCGAGAAATCCGGTGCATGGTTCTCCCATAACAGTACCCGCATCGGTCAGGGTCGCGAGAACGCGCGCCAGTGGCTGAAGGACAACCCCAAGGTGGCGGAAGAGATCGAAAAGCAGATCCGCGCGAATGCGGGTATGCTGGGTAAAGCTTTGGAAGATGGCAACGCAGGTTCCGAAGACGCCGCTTAAAAATGAAGTGCAATGTGAACTCTGGTCGGAAAGCCTTCGGGTTTTCCGGCCATTGTTGTGAAAGACAAGATGATGAAAACGAACGATATCCGTAAGACTTTCCTTGAATTCTTCGCTGAGAACGGCCATGTGGTGAAGCCATCCAGCGCGCTGGTGCCGCATAACGACCCGACGCTGATGTTCACCAATGCGGGGATGGTGCAGTTCAAGAACTACTTCACGGGTATCGAGAAACTGGAAGGCAACCGCGCGGCGACCTCGCAGAAATGCGTGCGCGCAGGCGGAAAGCATAACGATTTGGACAATGTGGGCTTCACCGCGCGCCACCATACGTTCTTCGAGATGCTGGGCAACTTCTCCTTCGGGGATTATTTCAAGCGCGATGCCATCCGTCTCGCGTGGGAACTGCTGACCAAGCGTTTCGGTATTCCTGCGGAGAAGCTGGGCGTGACCGTTTATCACACCGACGACGAAGCCTTCGCGCTGTGGAAAGAGATTGCAGGTCTGCCCGATGAAAAAATCCTGCGCATTCCCACCAGCGACAACTTCTGGTCGATGGGCGACACCGGCCCTTGCGGCCCGTGCTCGGAAATCTTCTATGACCATGGGCCGGAGCACAACGGTGAATGGGCGTTGGATGAGACCGGACACGACAAATTCGATGCGCGTTTCGTGGAGATCTGGAACCTCGTCTTCATGCAGTATGAGCAGCTGCCCGATGGCACGCGCATCGACCTGCCTAAACAGTCCATTGACACGGGCATGGGCTTGGAGCGCGTGGCTGCGGTATTGCAGGGCAAGCATGACAACTATGACACCGATGGTTTCCGCGAACTCATCGATGCATCCAAAGCCGCTTCCAAGACCGATGAATCCGGCGAGAAACGCGTTTCCCACCGCATAATCGCCGACCATCTGCGCGCGTCCTGCTTCCTGCTGGCCGATGGCGTGATGCCGAGCAACGAAGGCCGCGGATATGTGCTGCGCCGTATCATGCGCCGCGCCATGCGCCATGCGCACCAACTGGGTTGCGAAGAGCCGTTGATGTATAAACTCGTGCCCACGCTGGTTTCGCAGATGGGCGGGGCATACCCCGAACTGGTGCGTGCGCAGGCGCTCATCACCGAAAACCTCAAAAGCGAGGAAGAACGCTTCAAACAAACGCTGGGGCGCGGTTTGAAGCTGCTGGAAGAAGAAATCGCATCCATCCCCGCAGGTGGAAAACTGGCGGGCGATGTGGCCTTCAAACTGTATGACACCTATGGTTTCCCTGTGGACGTGACGGAGACCATCTTGCGTGATAAAGGTCTTGGCGTTGACCATGACGGGTTTGAAGCCGCCATGAAAAAACAGAAGGACATGGCGCGCGCGGCATGGACGGGCTCGGGCGCACAGGCCGTGAACGTGCAGTGGTTCGACCTGAAGGAGAAACTCGGCGCGACGGAATTCTTAGGTTACAGCAAAGACGAGGCGGAAGCGGTCGTCAAAGCTATTCTGGTCGATGGCAATACCGTCGAGCAAGCGGTTGCGGGCGCGGAAGCGTTGGTCATCGTGAACCAGACGCCGTTCTACGGCGAATCCGGCGGGCAGCAGGGCGATACGGGCAGTATTTCTGTCGATGGCAAGAAAATCGCCGAAGTGCTCGACACCACCAAACCGCTGGATGGCTTGTTCGTGCATCGCGTGAAGCTTTCCGCCGCCCTCAAAGTGGGCGATGCGGTGCAACTGGCCATCGACGTCGCGCGCCGCAATCGCATCCGCGCGAACCATTCGGCGACACATATCCTCCATAAAGTGCTGCGCGAGAACATCGGCGAGCATATCACCCAGAAAGGCTCGCTGGTCGCGCCGGAACGACTGCGTTTCGACATCAGCCAGCCCAAGCCGCTGACCAAAGAGGAACTGGCACAGGTGGAAGCGGATGTGAACCGCGTCATCTGGCTGAACCATGAAGTGACCACCGAAATCACCACGCCGGAAGTGGCTATCGAGAAGGGCGCGATGGCGCTGTTCGGCGAAAAATACGGCGATGAAGTGCGCGTGGTTTCCATGGGCCCGCGCGATAATCCCACTGACCTTTCGGTTGAATTATGCGGTGGCACGCATGTGACCCGCACGGGCGACATCGGCCTGTTCAAGATCGTCAGCGAAGGTGCTGTGGCGGCGGGTATCCGTCGTTTGGAAGCGGTGACCGGAGCGGATGCTTACGCCGCTTTTGCCCGTCAGGAAAGCTTGCTGCGTGATGCGGCGGCGGTGCTGAAAGCACCTGTGGCCGAACTGCCCGAAAAGGTGGATGCGCTTGTGAACGACAAGAAGAAACTGGAAAAGCAACTTTCTGATGCCAAGCGTGCGCAAGCACTGGGCGGCGCGGGTGCGGACGAGGTGAAGGCCGAGACCATCGGCAATGTCACCTATGTGGGCAAGACCTTCGCTGATTTGCCTCCGAAGGAACTGCGTTCCGTGGCAGATTCTGTCCGCAAACAGACAGGCGCGGCCATCGTAGCCGTGGGCACGGATTTCGAAGGCAAAGCTTCGCTGGTCGTCTCCGTCGCGCAGGAATTGCAGGGCGTGTTCAGCGCATCTGATCTTGTGCGCGCGGGTGCAGAGAAGATGGGCGGTTCCGGCGGCGGAAAAGCCGATGTGGCGCAGGCCGGTGGCCCCGACAGCAGCAAGCTGGGCGAGGCGCTGGACGCAATCCGTGCGAAATTAGCCTCTTAATCGAACGCGTAGAGCAATTTACGGTTGCGATAAATTCGCAGCCGCTTTACTGTTCCTGCGGTTTTCATCCTCTCGAAGCATAAGGAATCTCGCATGACCTCAGCTCCCCACATCACGGTCGCCTATGGTGACGGTATCGGCCCCGAAATCATGGAGGCTACTTTAGAGATACTGCGTGAGGCGGGAGCGAATCTGATCGTCGAGAGCATCGAAATCGGCGAGAAACTATACCAGAAGGGCGTGACCACGGGCATCCCCCCGCAGGCATGGGAAACCATGAAGCGCAACAAAGTGCTGCTCAAAGCCCCCATCACCACCCCGCAGGGCGGCGGCTATAAAAGCCTGAACGTGACCATGCGCAAGACCCTCGGCCTTTATGCGAACGTGCGCCCGAATGTGTGCTATGCGCCCTTCGTGAAGACCAACCACCCGAATATGAACATGGTCATCGTGCGCGAGAACGAGGAAGACCTGTATTCCGGCATCGAATACCGCCAGTCGCAGGACGCGGTGCAGTGTCTCAAAATCATCACCCGTTCCGCATCCGAGCGCATCATCCGTTATGCCTTCGAATATGCCGTGAAGAACAACCGCCGCAAAGTGACTTGCATGAGCAAGGACAACATCATGAAGATGACGGATGGCTTGTTCCACAAGACCTTCGAGGAAGTGGCGAAGGAATATCCCAACATCACCAGCGATCATTATATCATCGACATCGGCGCGGCGCGCATCAGCTCGAAGCCGAATCTGTTCGACGTCATCGTGACGGAAAACCTCTATGGCGACATCATCTCTGACATCGCAGCGGAAGTATCCGGCTCGGTCGGTTTGGCGGGCAGCGCGAACATCGGTGAAGACTTCGCCATGTTCGAGGCCATCCACGGTTCTGCGCCTGACATCGCGGGCAAAGGCATCGCCAACCCATCCGGCCTGTTGCATGGCGCCATCATGATGCTGGTGCATCTGGGGCAGGGAAAGACCGCCGCGAAAATCCACAATGCTTGGCTCAAGACCATCGAAGAAGGTATCCACACGGGCGACATCTTCAGCGAGCAGAGCACCGCGCGCGTCGGCACCAAAGAATTCTCCGATGCGGTCATCGCCCGTCTTGGTCAGCTGCCCGTGACGCTGAAACCCGTGGAATATGCCGATAGCGCACCTACTGGACACGAAGAGCAGAAGCGTTCTGACGTGAAGAAAGAAACCAAGAAGCTCGTTGGCGTAGATGTGTTTGTGGATTGGACGGATGCCTTCGCCGGACTGCCCGAAAAGGTTCAGGGCGCGCTGGATAGCAGCCTGCGTCTGCACACCATCGCCAGCAAAGGCCTGAAGGTCTGGCCGAATCCGGAAGTATCGCTGAAACTCACCGACCAATACTGCTGCCGCGTGTTCTCCACCGCCGAACACGGCGAAGTGAGCCATGCGGCGATTGCCGCGCTGCTGGGTCGCCTCGCCGATGCGGGTGTGGACTTCATCAAGACCGAACACCTCTATGAATTCGACGGTCAGCGCGGATACACCATGGGGCAAGGTGAGTGATGCGCCCTTAGGCAAATGGCCTGTTTATACGTTTAGCGAATATAGATAAGAATCAACAAGGAAGAACGAATGCTTGATACCATAGTTAAAGTCATCCCCCGTCCCTGCAAAGAAGGCTATCCCTTCATCGCCATCGCCGTGGCCATCACGGTCGTGTTCTATCTGGCGGGCTGGGAATTGCTTGGGAATGTGATGCTCATACTTTCCGCATGGGTGGTCTATTTCTTCCGTGACCCAGAGCGCGTCACCCCCGCGCAGGAAGGCCTCGTGGTCTCGCCTGCCGATGGTGTCGTGAGCCTCATCGTGGATGCCGTTCCCCCGCCGCAGCTTGACCTGGGCGATGAGCCGCTGACCCGCGTCAGCGTGTTCCTGAACGTGTTCAACGTGCATGTGAACCGCGTTCCGACCGCAGGCACCATCACGCGTCTTTATTATTACCCCGGCAAGTTCTTCAACGCCGAGCTGGACAAGGCGAGCGAAGAGAACGAACGCCAGATGGTGCGCGTGACCTGCCCGAACGGCAAAGACGTCGGCTTCGTGCAGATCGCCGGTCTCGTGGCGCGCCGCATCGTGTGCTACTTGCATGAAGGGCAGGGCGTGAGCACTGGTGAGCGTTTCGGCCTTATCCGCTTCGGCAGCCGCATGGATGTATATCTGCCAAAAGGCGTCACCCCTTTGGTGGCGGTGGGTCAGCTTGCGGTAGCTGGTGAGACGGTCATCGCGGATATGAATGGTGAACAGCCTCTGCCCCGCGTCGGCATTCGCCACTAATACAAGGATTCAGTCATGGCTATCAGAAAACGCAATCGCAAATTCGCTCCCCGTAGTTTTCCGGTATCCTACCTGATTCCGAATATTGTGACACTCGCCGCGTTGTGCATCGGCCTCTCCGGCATCCGCTGGGCGATGCATGAACGCTATGAGCTGGCGGTGACGTTCATTCTGCTGGCGGCTTTCCTCGATGGGATGGATGGCCGATTGGCGCGCATGCTCAATGCTTCGAGCACCTTCGGGGCACATCTCGATTCGCTGGCGGATTTTGTCAGCTTCGGCGTCGCACCGGTGATGATCGTCTATCTGTGGACCTTGCAGGATATTCCGCGCTTCGGCTGGATGGCGGTTCTGGTCTGTGCGGTCTGCACGGCGTTGCGTCTAGCGCGTTTCAATACCACGCATATCTTTGATGCTCCGCCTCCTTCCAAGGAAGAACCGGATAAATACTTCACAGGCGTGCCCGCGCCTGCGGGAGCGTTGCTCTGCATCGCGCCGATGGTGCTGTATTTCCAGTTCGGCGCAGGATGGTATTCCGACCCCTATTTCAACCTGTTCTATGTTCCCTTCGTTTCGCTGATGATGGCAAGCCGCATCCCGACGTTCTCCATTAAGAAAATCAAGATCAAGAGCAATATGGCTGCACCGTTCATGGCGCTTTCGGGCTTGTTCATCGCGGGATGCATCATCGAGCCGTGGTTCACATTCACCATCATCGCGGCGGTGTATCTTGCGCTGATTCCCTTCAGCGTCATCCAACACCACCGTGACAGCCGCGCGGCTGCGACCGAAGAATAACGCATCTTCTGCTTGACCTTCTCGCGCTGCAATGTAGAATCGCCGCAACTGTTCTGGGTGGGGATTTGACTTCGCTTGCCACCACCCGGAAGTGCACAAAAAGTTTCTTTTGCACTTCCGAATCAATGGTCTAAGTGTCTTGCTCCTCCATGCAGACGTGATGCCATTTCCCCCGACAGGATGAACTTTGTCTACAACGGGAAAAACAATATGGCCAGCAAAGCGCGCAATAATTACATCTTCACCAGCGAATCTGTCTCCGAAGGGCATCCGGACAAGCTTTGCGACCAGATTTCCGACCTGCTGCTCGACATGCACCTGCGCAAGAATCCTGAAGCGCGCGTAGCTATCGAAACGCTGGCGACCACCAATCTGGTCGTCGTAGCCGGCGAGACCCGCGACGCGGAATTCTCCCATGAGGAAATCGATGCTGCCATCCGCGCGCACCTGAAAAAGGTCGGTTACGAGCAGGAAGGCTTCCACTGGAAGACCGTTGAAATCCGCAATTACATCCACCGTCAGTCCAGCGAAATCGCGCAGGGCGTCGATTCCGGCGCCGATAAGGACGAAGGAGCGGGCGATCAGGGCATCATGTTCGGCTACGCCACCAACGAAACGCAGGAATTGATGCCTGCGACCGTCAGCATCTCCAACGCGATCCTCCGCAATCTTGCCAAAGCCCGTCACAGCGGGAAAGAGCCATTGCTTGAGCCGGATGCGAAAAGCCAAGTCAGCTTGCTGTACGCCGAAGCTGGCCACCCCATCAAAGCAACCTCCATCGTCGTTTCCACCCAGCATAAACCCGGCGTGTCGCAGGCGCAGATCCGCGAAATCGTTCGCCCGTATGTTCTGGCGGCTTTGCCAGACCCCAGCTGGATGTGCTCTGAAGAGGAATTCTATGTCAACCCGACCGGCTCGTTCGTCGTGGGTGGCCCTGACGGTGACACTGGCCTCACTGGCCGCAAAATCATCGTGGACACTTACGGCGGCGCATCTCCCCATGGCGGTGGCGCATTCTCCGGTAAAGACCCCACGAAGGTCGACCGTTCCGCTGCTTATGTCGCGCGTTATCTGGCGAAGAACGTGGTCGCCGCGGGTCTTGCAGACCGCTGCACCATCCAGCTTTCCTATGCCATCGGCGTATCGAAGCCCATCTCCTTCTATGTGAACACCTACGACACGGGCAGAGTGGACGCAGCGGAGCTGGAACAGGTGTTGCAGCAGTTGGTTGACCTGACCCCGCGCGGTATCCGCAAGCACTTGCAGTTGAACCGCCCCATTTATCTGCCTTCCGCGGCCTATGGCCACTTCGGCCGCATCCCCGGTGAAGACGGCACGTTCAGCTGGGAGAAGCTTGATCTGGTGGACGCGTTGCAGGCGCATTTCAAAGTCAAAGAACTCGTCGCAGGATAAACTAAGTGCATTTTCCGCCCATCGCTGAACGCCCGTGGCTCGTTTCATATGGACGCCGCCGCGCGCGCAAGCTCACCCCCGGCAAAGCCGACCTGATGGAGACGCTGCTGCCGCGTATTGCCGTGCGTTTGCAACCCGATGAAGGTTTCATCCAGAACACGCCGGATGAAATCGCCAAGGCGCATCCACGCATCTGGCTGGAAATCGGTTTCGGCGGCGGAGAGCATCTGGCGGAACAGGCGGCGCGTCACCCCGATGTTTTGTGCATCGGCTGTGAACCGTTCATCGATGGCGTGGCGAAGCTTCTGGACGATGTGAATGACCGTGGCTTGGAGAATGTGCGCATTCTGCCTGAAGATGCACGGTTACTTCTCGAAGCGCTGCCGGATGCATCCATCGAGCGTGTCTTCATTCTTTTCCCCGATCCTTGGCCGAAAATCCGCCATCAGAAGCGCCGCATCGTCTCGCAGCAGACGCTCGACCTTGTGGAGCGTATCCTGAAGCCCGGCGGCGAATTGCGCCTTGCCACCGACCATGTGGATTATGCCATCTGGATGCTGGCGCAGGTGGTGCAGCATCAGGGCTTCGAATGGCAAGCCGAGCGCGATGTGGATTGGAAGACCGCGCCTTCTGATTGGGTGTCTACCCGCTATGAGCAGAAGACCCGCGCGCAAGGGCGTGAGCCGGTCTATTACCTGCTCAAGAAGAAGACCTCGAAGAAATAAGACGAAAAAAAACCGGCTCCCGAAGGAACCGGTTTTTTTTGATTCACGTCGCTCGGATTACTGAGCAGCAGGTGCAGCTTCTTCAGCGGCAGGTGCTTCTTCAGTGGTAGCGGCTTCGTCAGCAGCAGGTGCTTCCTCAGCAGCAGGAGCGGTTTCTTCCGTCACGGTCTCTTCAACGACTGCGCCATCTTCGGTCGGGGCAACAGTGGTCTCTTCAACAACCGCGCCGTCTTCGGTCGGGGTGACGGTGGTTTCTTCAACAACTGCGCCATCGGTGGTCGGGGTGACGGTGGTCTCTTCGACGACAGCGCCGTCGGTGCTGGTTTCGATCACAGTGCCTTCTTCTACGACGACTTCAGGCTGGTTGCCGCGGTTCAGGCTGATTGCAACGATCACGACCAGTGCAGCGATGCCGATAAACAGTAACGTACGAAAGCTCATTGTGTATTTCCTTAAAGTATTGATTGCATATAACAGGTTGGGACATCATGCCCGCTGACCGTGAATATCCATAACACATCAAAAAAAGGATTGAAAACCTTTTATTTCTTCATTATATATAAAGCCATCTCCAACAGGCTCAGGCTTAGACGGAGGGTAGGTGAAAACCTACCCCGCCTTAACGTATGCGCTTGATATGGCGCAAATGCCTTGGATAATGAGGTTTTAGGATAATGAAGCAGAGCGTTCAGATACAGAAGATCGATGCCTTGGTGCGTGCGCCCATCGAAAGCCTTGGCTATTCGCTGGTGCGCATCAAGCTCAGCTCCCAGCACGGCGAAGAAGTGCTGCAGATCATGGCCGAGCCGCAGGACAAGGAACGGGATATGAGCGTGGAGGACTGCGCGCAGATCAGCCGCCATCTCTCTGCCATCCTTGATGTGGAAGAGCCTATCTCTGGCGCGTATCGTCTGGAAATCAGTTCCCCCGGCATCGACCGTCCCTTGAGCAGCGAAGAGGAATTCGCGG
>Ga0194112_10007004_pt1 | contig 14734 bp, 5 predicted proteins | sample TA2MahC400mmetaG_FD_146191 | JGI IMG/M metagenome (GOLD analysis project Ga0194112, IMG submission 146191) | Freshwater microbial communities from Lake Tanganyika, Tanzania - TA2015016 Mahale Deep Cast 400m | ecosystem: Environmental > Aquatic > Freshwater > Lake | place: Tanzania: Lake...
ATCGTGCCGGTACATCGGCCACTCCTCACTGCCGACTGCTGACTGCCGACTGCCGACTGCCCCATAGGCGGGGCCACGCTCGATGACGGGCTGGTCGGGGAACGGCATGTGGCCGCTCTTGTCGCGCTGGGGCGCCGCGGCGTAGAAGCCGGGCGCCTTCACCGTGAGGAAGCAGGCACAGGCGTCGGGCGGAGCGTAGAGCAGGCCGTTGGCCGGGATGATCCCGTATTGGCAGGTGCCGCGAATCCAACTGTTGTTGCTCAGCCACCTGCCCTCTTCGAGGCCGAGCACCTCGACCCCGCTCTTGCTCGTGAAGATGAACCGCTCGGACGCCTTGTTGCGGTAACAGCGGTGGTGGGTCATGCCCACGCGCGGGGCCTTAGTGTCGAGCTGCCGCGCCACTTGGCCCGTCTTCAGGTCAAGGCCCTTGAAGTCCGGCCCGACCCACACGACGCCACCGATCACGAAGACGTCCACGGGCGAGTTGTAGCCCTCCTTGCACTTCGCCGACCAGAGCTCCTTGCCGTCGCTCGCGGCGTAGGCGGTGAGCGTGCTCGTCGTGCCGCGTGCGAAGCCCTTCTCGTCCCAGCCGTGGACTGCCCATTCGAGCGCGCCCGCCGAGGGCTTCCCCTCGTCGCCCTTGCCCGTGTCGCGGTCGGCGCAGAGCACCACCTCGTCGGTTGCGACGAGCGTGGGCGCCGAGAAGCTCATCCGCCGCTGGGGCGTCGCTCGGGGCGTCCGCCAAACCTCGTTGCCGGACCGCGCGTCGAGGCACACGATGGCCGCCGTGCTCTGGAGGTATGCCCGCTGCCCCTTCACGGCCAGGCTGAGTGGGAGGATGTTCTCCTTCGTGAGGTCCTTCTTCCAGAGCGGCTTCGCCGTGTCGGCCTCGATAGCCGTCAGGTAGCGGAAACTCGTGGGGTCCGGCTCGTTGCGGGCGGAGAGGCCGCCGCCGCGGCGGTTCGCCTCGGACGTGCCGGCGGCCAGGTAGAGCACGCCCTCGCTGGTGATGATCTCCTCCGTGTGCTCGGTGCCCTTGTACTCGCGAAGCGTCTCGCCCGTCGCGCCGTCGAGGGCGAGCACGGGGCTGGCGAGGCCAGGCGTCACGTAGACCGTCTCGCCGGCCGCGACCAGGCGGCGGGGCAGGTGGGCGGGGCCGGCTCGGAAGTGCCGCAGGTGGTCGGTCCACTGGGCGATGGGACGCTTCCACAGGAGCGTGCCGTTGAAGGCGTCGCGCGCCACCAGCTTCCAGTTGCTCAGGTAGCGGATGGAGGCGAGGGGCGCCTCGTCCACGATGTAGTAGATGCGCCCCTTGGCGGTCACGGCGGCGCTCAGGCTGGCCAGCTCCTCGTGGCTGCGGCCCCAGCGCGGCTCGGCGACCCACTGAATGGAGCGCGGAATGCCCACGCGGGTGTCGCGGGCCACCGCGTTGTTGTCCGGGCCGTGCAGGAAGTGCGTCCACTCGTCAATCTCCTTCGGCCAGGGCTTCACCGTCCTCTTTCCGCCGACGAGTGCCACGCCGTTGGGCGCGAGGACGCGCAGGATTTCCTCGTTCGGCACCTGGCACTCGCCACTCGCCACCACCAGGTTCACCAGGTCGTTGACGTAGGGAAGGCGTTTGCCGTCGAACGTGGCGACCGAGACCTTCCCGTAGAGTCCGAGCGAGCGGATGTGGGCACGGGCCTTCCCGACGGCGGCGGGGTCGGTGTCGAGGCCATGGACGAGGTAGCGTTCGTTTGCATGGAGAGCAGCCGTGAGCGCACCGTCGCCGCAGCCGAGGTGGACGGCGAGGCCGCCCTTCACCCCTGCGGCGGCCAGAATCTCGCGCGCTGCCGCGGCCTGAGGCGCCTCCCCGGCCGCCGCGGCGCCGCACAGGAGGGCCAGCCAGACCAGTTGCAGAGGCTTCATCGAGCGAGTAGCTCTTAGTGGGTGAGGTAGTAGATGATGATGTTGATGCCCATGCGGAGGGTGGCCTCGTTCTGCTCGGGGGTGTTCCACTGGCAGGTCCAGCCGCAATGGAGGTCGCCGGGGGTGAGGTAGGTCATGATGCGTCCCGTGCCCTTCTCGAAGAGGGCCCAGGCGCCGTGGTTGACGCCCTGGATGAAGGGGGCGCCGTTGGGGAACTCGAAGTAGCAGGTGTTGATCTCGTGGTCGTTAGGCACGCGCTGCATCGTCATCCCCTCCTTCTCGAAGAGGCGGTTGACGATGCGCACGTAGTCCTTGAAGAAGCGGTCGCCCGTCTTCCCCAGCACGCAGTCGTCGGCGTAGACGAACCCGCCGCGGAGGAGGAACTCCTTGAGGTTGGCCGCCTCGTTGTCGGGCAGGTCGAAGTAGCCCTCGGACGTGGCGAACACGAACGGGTAGCGGCAAGTGTTCGCCAGGTCGGCCAGGCGGACGACGATGGGGTCCTCGCTCGCGTTCACGTTGGTGAGCTGGCGCAGGCGCTTGCGCAGGATCACGTCGCCCACGGGATAGATGTTCCACTGGTCGCCCGTCTCGTCCTTCACGTGGAAGAGGAGCCGCGGGAAGTAGAAGGTGCCGGTCTTGACGGCCTTTGGCCCGTCGGCGTCGGCCTTGTCGGGGGCCGCGGCGGCCAGGCGCGGCAGGCCGCCGAGCGCGGCGGCGCCCAAGGCCGCCGCGCGGAGGAAGCCACGGCGGGGCATTGCCGATTGCCGATTGCCGATTGCCGATTTCAACCGACAATCCTGCAAGACCGAGCTCTTCCAATCACTCAGGACGTTTCTGTTGTCGAGCAGGTTCTCCATGGCTCACACCTCATTACGGCGCATGTTCGGAGTGCGGGCTTCAGCCCGTGGTCTGTCGCGCACGACGCGCAAGATACGGCCTGAAGGCCGCACTCCGAACTCCGGGAACCGAGGACAATCAGACGAGGGACACCCGCCTGCGAATGATCCATTCGGCGGAGAGCGCGGCGACGACGAGGGCAAACCACAGCGGCGTGTCCCAGATGTCGTGCTCGTCGTGCAGCGTCTCCTTCTGCTTCCGTTCGCCCACCGAGTCCTCGATGAGCTTGACGAGTTCGCGTGACTCGCTCGGCTCGAAGTAGCGGCCGCCAGACACGTTGGCTATCTCCTTGAGGAGCGCCACCTTCTGACCGGCGTCGGTGTACTCGTCGAGGGTCTCGCCGACGGTGAAGGTGGTGGCGGCGGCGAGCGGCGGGTCGCCTTTCACCGTGGCCGTGGCCGCGACCGTGTAGTCGCCCGCATCGGGCGGCTCGAACTGGGCCCCGTAGACGCCTGGCTCGCTCAGGGTCCAGCTCAGCTTCATCGGCCGCTCTTGGCCTGCGGCGTCCTTGAGCTTCGCCCCGAACGGGTCGGTGATCTGCACCGTGACCTCCGCGTCGTTCAGCGGCTCGAACTTGCGGTCGAGCACCGTGGCCCGAAGCGTCACTGGCTCCTCCAGCGAGTAGAGGTCCTTGTCGGTCTCGATCTTCAGCGTGGGCTTCGAGCCGACGGCGAGCCAGCGGATGAGCTGCTTCCAGAACTTCTCGTGGAGTTCGTTCTCAAGGGGCACGGCCATGCGCCAGTGCCAGGAGCCGCCTGTGGCGAAGGCGGCGGCCTTGCCCGCCCCATAGTCCTGGATGGTGAGGATCGGGGCGCCGCTCTTCGGCTCGACGGCGAGCACCTGGGCCAGGGGCTTGGTCTCCGCGAGGGGGTTGTAGCCGACCAGCGTGGGCGCCTTCTGCCACACCTCGCGGTTCACCACCACGTTGGGGCTTTGGAGCATGATCGGGTGCTCCTCGCCTGCCCTGGTGAGGCGGATGGTGAACTCGACCTGGCGGTATTCGACCGAAGGCGCGGGCAGGACCACGGGGAGCATGGCCGCGATGGGCGTGCCCTGGTACTTGCCGAGGTTGAACGAGTTGACGCCACCGAGCATGAGGAAGCCGCCGCCGCGGCGGCGCACGAACTCCTCGGTGATGCGAAGCTGGTCAGCGCTCAGGGCGTCGGCCGCCACGTCGCCGAAGATCACCGCCTGGAAGCGGCCGAGGTGCTCGAGGGACTTTGGATAGCCGTCCGCCAGGCCATCCTCCTCTTCGGCGCCCTGGAGGACGAATTTCTTTGGGCCTTCGAGGCGCAGGATGCTGGCGATGCGGAAATCCTTGTCGCGGAGCAGCGCCCGCCGCAGGAAGCGGTACTCCTCGCGCGGGCTGCCCTCCAGGTAGAGCACGGGCAGGCGCTCCTCGACCACCTTCACGATGAACTCGAAGCGGTTGTTGTCGCGGATGACCTCCTCCGCGTGGGGTGGCACCTCGACGGTGTAGGTGAAAGTGCCCTTCTTTTCGGGGCGGAAGGCGAGGCGGACGCGCTGGATGCGCTGGCCGGGCTCGGGGACCACGCCTTCGAGGGACTGGAGGACCTCCTTGCCCTGGCGGAGGACGACGTTGAATGGCTCGTCGAAGCCGTGGGTGCGGATGTTGGCGTGGATGTCCACGGAGCTGTTGCTCCGCACCTGTCGCGGGGCGCGGATGGCGAGGACCTCGTAGTCCTTCGGCGGGTTAGGGTTGCCGAGGCCGATGCAGTAGACGGGGCGGCGCTTGGCCTGGAGCTCTAGTGCCATGTCGCGCGGGGCGCCGCCGGCGTTCAGCGCGCCATCGGTCACGAGCACGATGCCGATGAGCGGCACGCCGCGAAGCTCGGAGTCCACGTGGTTCAGCGCCGAGTAGAGGTCAGTTCGCTCCCCCATGCCCCGCAGTTGCGCCACGCTGCCGACCGGCTTGACGCTTGAGCTGAAGGCGAAGGTCTGCACCGGGCAGATGGCGGCGAGCTGGCGCCAGAGGGCATCCTGGTCTGGCGTCCCGAGCATGTCTTTGGCCAGAGCCAGCCGAGAGGTGCGCTTGGGAGCGGCGTCGTCTGACGCGTGACCCGTGACGCGTGACTCGATGTCCTCAATCCGCATGCTGCGCGAGTCGTCCACGAGGAGGGCGAGGAAGGATTCGCGCTTCTCCTGGCGAGGGGTTCGCAGGACGGGCTGGAAGAGGATGAGCACGAGGAGGCCGAGCGCCCCGCCGCGAAGGCCAGCAAGAGCCCGACGGGTTCCCTTCTTCAGCTCCGCTGGCGCCCGGCGATAGAAGTAGACGGCTCCCAGGACCGCCGCGGCGATGGCCAGAAGCGCCAGCTCCAGCCGCAGCCCGGAACCAAGCCGCAGCCGGCCATCGAGGAACTTGTCGAGCGGGTACTTGAAGAGGGTCTCGAACATCGTCCTCAATCGTCCTCGTCCCTCGTCCTCGTCCCTCGTCCTCGACTCTTCTCCTTCGAGAACGAGGACGAGGGGCGAACGACGAGGACGATGGGCCGATCAGTTGCTTGCCTTCCCTGTCGCCGTCTTGCTCAGCGACTCGAAGTAGGCGTCCACGAATGAGCGATATTGCGGCGGACACTCCTCGCCGCGCTCGGACTGGAGGCGTTTGGCCGACAGGGTCTCCTTGAGCACCTCGTCGAGGCTCTTGCCGATGCCGGTGACGACGCTGGCGAACTTGCCGGCCTCGGCCTGCCGCACCTTGTCGAACATCTGGCGGAAGCTCTCGGGGTCCTGCACGCGGCGGTCGAGGTAGTTCAGGGTCGTCGGGTCGGCGAGCTCCTCATCGCGGAGCGTGTCGGCGAAGTCGCGGGCCTTGAGCCAGAGCTGGTCCACGTCGTCGCGGCCGGTCCCAGCCCCTCCGCCCACGTTGCTGCCGCCACCGGGAGTGCCTGGGGTGGACGCCCCGCGCGCGTCGCCCTTCTCCGCGTCGGCGAGGCGCTGGGCAAGCGAATCCTCGCCCTTGCCCGGCGTCCCCTTCCCCGGCGCGCCTTTCCCTGGCTCACCCTTGCCTGGCTCGCCCTTTCCGGCCTCGCCTTGGCTGGACTCGCCCTTCCCTGGTTCGCCTTTGCCTGGCTCCCCCTTCCCCGGCTGACCTTTGCCGGGCTCACCTTTGCCTGGCTCGCCCTTGCCGGGTGCGCCCTTGCCAGGTTCGCCTTTCCCTGGCTCACCCTTGCCGGGGGCACCTTGGCTTGGCTGGCCCTTGCCCGGCTCGCCGCCGCCTGACTGCCCCCCAGAGGGCTGGCCCGAGGCGGACTCGCCTCCGCCCGGCTGGCCCTGGCCCGGCTGGCCGCTGGGGAGGCCGGCGATCTGGCGGACCCTTTCGCCGATTTCCCTGGCCTGACGGGCGGTGCGGCTGATGATGCCTGTCTTGGAGCCGGCAAGCACATCGCCCGCGTCGCGGAGGCGGCCAGTGATGCCGTCCAGCGCGCCCTCGATCTCCTCCTGGGTCGCCCGCGCCGAGCCGATGTTGTCCTGGGACAGGTCCACGCCGGCGTCCACCATCTTCTGCGCCACGTCGTCGCGCTTCAGGCCATCGGCCACGTCGCGGAGCGAGGAGGCCAAGCGTTCGTCCTGCCCCTCCTTGGCCCACTTGGCCAGGTCGTTGACGTAGGCGTCGAACTCCTTGACGGCTTCGCTGAGCTTGAGCTGTTCGCCGGCGAGGCCCTGCATGCGGCCGGCGATGCGGGGGTCTTGCGCCTTGGCCTTGTCCACCGCGCCGCGGGACGGGCCGCTGCGGGTGCCGCGTGCCGCGTGCCGCGTGCCAGGAGACGACTGGTCGCCGGAGCCGGGTTCTCCCTCGCCGGGCTCGCCTTTACCTGGCTCGCCCTTGCCTGGTGTCCCTTTGCCAGGGGTGCCCTTGCCGGGAGCGCCCTTGCCTGGAGTCCCCTTGGCGAGGGTGCCCTTCCCTGGGACGCCCTTGCCTGGCTGGCCTTTCCCGGGAGTGCCTTCGCCGGCTTGACCCTCGCCGGCCTGGCCTTCCCCGGGTTCGCCCTTCCCGGGCTCGCCCTTGCCGGGGGTCCCCTTGCCTGGGATGCCTTTCCCCGGCTGGCCCTTGCCTGGGGCGCCTTCGGCGGTCTGGCCATCGCCGGCTTCGCCGCTGAGTTCGCGGATGCGGTCCTCGACCTGTTGGGTGCCCTGGGAGATGCGCGATTGGTTCTGGGCAAGGGCAGAGGCGCCTTGCTGTGCGGCGGCAAGGGCCTCGCCGAGTGACTCGAATTGAGCGGCCTTGAGGCCGTGCATGGCGGCACGCATGGCCTGCTGTGCGCGGCGTGCCTGTGCCATGGCAGCCGCGAGGTCGCCGCGCTGGAAGCTGTCGGCGGCCTGGCGCATCTCGCGGGAGGCGTCGCGGAGGCCGCCTGCGGCGCGCTCGCCCATCGGGTTCGCGGGGTCGGCGTTCCGCGCCACGTCGCGCGCGAGTTGGGCCGCGCGGTCGGCGAGGGCCTGCTGGCGTGCGGCCATCTGCTGCGCGGTGTTCTGCTGGGAGGGGCTGTTTGAGCCGCCGCCGGGCTGGCTGGGCTGCTGCATGCCTGGCTGGGGCTGTTGCTGCTGGTCGCTCTCGCCGCCTCCGCCGCCGGGCTGGCTGGGGGAGGGACGGCGGTCGTTGACCTCGACCTTCCACTGCTCGTCGGTGTAGCCCCGCTTCTTCTTTGACTTCTCCTTCGGCTCATCTTCGTCGGGGTCGGAGGAGCCGCCGCCTGGGGTCTGGCTGCGGTGGGGGTTTCCTGGGCCGGCGCGCTCGTTGTCACGGAGGCGGGCGTAGCGGCCGCCCTTGAGCTTCTCGGTCTCGGCCTTCTTCATCTCGCCGCCGTGGCCGATGTCGGGCATGTCGGCACGGGGGTCCATGCTGGCGTAGGGGATGGCCCGCTTGTCAATGCGGATCATGTCGCCCTTGGTGCCGCCGCCGGCGGCGGGGTCGGTGGTGCAGGACATTTCGGCGGCCTCGCGGAGCTTGCGGTGGCCGAACATCTCGCGGGCCATCTCGATGAGCTGCTCCTGGGAGGCGTAGATTTCGCCCGCCATGGCGAGCTCTTTGGTGAGGGGGCCGGTGCGCTCCTTGAGGCGGAGGGCGCGGCGGTAGTCAGGCGGCTTGAAGTGCCGCGGGTTGTCCTCCTGCTGGAAGGCGGTGAGGGAGTCGCTCATCACCTCGGGCAGGCGGAACTCGGCCTGCTGCATCACGGCATCCTGGCTGTAGCCGCCGGAGGGCTGGCCCGTGTGGAGCGGGGCGGTGGCGAGTTGAAGCTCCTGGATGCTCTTGGCGACGTTGATGCTCTCGGCCATGGCCATCGCCTGCTGCATTTCGAGGGCGGCCTTGCCGGGCTCGTATTCTCTCACGAGGTCGAGCGCCTTGCGGAGTTTCTCCCCGGCTGCGGCAAGGATTGGCGCCGCCTTCTCGCGTATGTGCCTGGGCAGCTCAGCCTTGCCTCCGAGGAGGTTGAGGCCATTCTGGGAGTTGAGCGCCGGCTCCATGCGGCCGGCCAGCTCGGTGCACTGGTTCTGGAACTCGGCGGTGGGGATTTTGCCGCGCTGCTGCTCGATGTGCCACGCGGCGGCGGCCAGCAGGATGATGTCGGGAGTCCACAGGTAGTCCCAGTGCGGCAGGTCGGGCGGCGTGGGGCTGGCGGGCCACGATGCTGCGACCTCAAGGGGCATGAGCTTGATGAAGAACAGGTCCGTCTTCGCCGTCTGGCCCTTCTGGTCCGTCACCTCCATGAAGTAGAAGATCATGTCGCCGATCTTGGGGGCCGGGGATACCTTCTCAAGCTCGAAGGTATACTCGACGCGGCCGTCGAGGAAGTTGCGGAAGTCCTTCTGGGTCGTGGGCACCATGGCCAGTGGCAGCGGCTCGGCCTTGCCATCGCGGTAGTAGCTCAGGCGAGCGATGGCCTCCTTGATCGCAAAGTCGTCGCTGACCTTTCCTGCGAAGGTGATTTCGCAGAGAGGGTGGACGCTCATGTCCACCTTCGGGGCAACCATTGTGATGGTGGGCGGCTTGTCGGGCACGGCCTTGATGAAGAAGAAGTCGGGATACTTGTAGCTCTGGCCGTCTCTGTCGGCGATCTCGTAGCTGTAGGAGCTGTCCTTCTCGACGGTGAAGCTGGCGGTCGCGCCCTCCTCGGCCCTGGCGCCGGGCTTGAGGGGGATAGTGCTGCCGCTGTCGAGCTTCAGGGCGCCGGACGTGAGCTGGTTGTTGGCGATGATTCGCACGTCCACTCGCGTGCCGGCGAGAGCCGTCACGTCGCCGCTGGGGCCGAAGGTGGTCTGCGGGTCGCGCCCGAGGTAGCTGGGGAAGTGATAGGTCAGTTCGATACCGCGGACGGCCAGGGGGTCGTAGACCTCGATCTCGTACTTGGCGGATGTCTGGCCGCAGGCACTGACGCGGTAGGTGAAGGACTCGTTGATGTCGCGGAAGGGCAGGCGGAAGCCGAAGCGGGCCTGAGCTTTCTCCATCTCGACCGCGTGTTCCTTCCCCTGGGTGCCGGCGAACTGATAGTGAAAGACAGGCGGGGTGAGGGGGTCGCGCGAAAGCGTGGCCATGAACTCGACGCCCTTGCCGCGCAGGATTCTCATGCCCGTGGGCAGGACGTTGATCTCGATGGGCCGGTTGTGGTGGGCCTGGGCGAGACGGGCCTCGTTCTCCTCGAGTCGAGCAAGCTCTCGCTCGCGGCGGATGGTCTCCCACGGGACGAGAATGCGCTCGCCCTTCGCCCGCGCGTATTCCGGGAACACAACGCTCGTGAGCGCGAAGAGGGCCAGGAGCCCGAGGGCCACCAGCAGGTGCTTGCGCAGGCGGGACAGGTTGGCGAAGGCGCGGGAGTTCGTGGCGTCAATGCGGTGGACGGCATCGCCCACAAGGAGCGCACCAATGAGAGAAGAGAGCGATCCGTGACGCGTGACGCGTGACGCGTGACCAGAACACTCAAGAGCAGAGATAACTGCTCCTTCGGCCTGGGGGGAGCGTTCTTCGATGTAGAGGGCGATCTGCTCGTCGGGGATGCGGCGGAAGAGCGGAGCGAGAACGCGCCACACGAAGACCGCCGCCAGAAGGGCCGCCGCGACGCCGAGCAGGCCGAGGCGCACTGCCCCGCTGAAGCTGTAGATCGCGTCCGCCAGCATGAGCACCAGGAACAGCCCGAGGGCCTCGGTGGCGACGACGAGGGCGCCGTCGAGCGCCGTCGCCGCCTTCCACCGCCGGCGAACCTTCGCGAGACGACGCTGGAAAGCCTGCGAGTTGCTTGGCATGACTATGCCTCCTGTCCTGTACGGGCGATCGGTCCGATCCGTCGGATCGGTCCGATCGGTCAGATCGCTTGGCTAGCCGTCCTACGCTCTCCCGATCCTCAACGCCAGGGACATTTCTCCTGCAAGGGCCACCAGCGCGGCGAACAGCAGATAGCGCCAGAGCTTCTGGCGGTTCTCCAGCCGCTCGCGGGCCGTGGCCCTGGCCACGACCGACACGCCGCCCGGGGCCCGCTCGCCCTCCAGCGCGGGGCCTTTCTGCACCGTGCTCAAGAGCAGCTTCGTGTCAAGAGGCCGGAAGTCCGGCTCCCGCGGGTCCAGGTTCGCCGCGAACCGGGCGCTGCCGCCCTCGAAGGCCAGCTCATAGAGGCCGGGCTTCTCGGGCGCGAAGCTCGCGGAGACGGACGTCGAGGCCTTCCTCACCTCCGCTGGCTTCTCCCATTCTACCACATTCGCCTCGGCATTCAGGCGCCGAATCCTCGCCGACCCAGCATCCTCTGTGGGCGGGGCGTCTCTGCCCCGCGCGGGGCGCGGAGGCCCCGCCCACAATACATGGCTGATCTCCTCGCCCACCGCAAAGTTCCGCACGCTCCCCGTCCGCCGCGCGCACAGCCGCTTCGTTACCTGGTGGACGAACGGCACGAACACGCTCTTCAGGCAAAGCGTGTTCCACTCCATGTCCAGTGACGAGGTGAGGAGGAGGGACTTGCCCTTCACTCCCTGCTCGAAGACCCGCTCCAGCAGCACGGGATGTGCGTCCCTGTTGCTGAATCGCGCGGGGACCTCGGCCTGGAGCGAGTGGCTAACGAGGAAGTACTGCGTGAACTCGGCGAGCGAGAAATCGCCCGTGTGCGGCTGGGCGAACTCGGAGAAAATCTCGTGCCGCAGGTCCACCTGGTTGATGACCAGAGGCGGGTCCCCCTCGGCCATCGCCCGCTTCACCAGCGTGCAGGGGGCCAGATCGCCGAATGTCTGGTTGAACTCCTCGGGCACGACCTTCGAGCCGCAAACGAGGCCGATGCCGCCGCCCGCGGCGACGAACCGCCCCAAGGGCGGCCCGAAGTCCGGCGGCAGCTTCGACACGTTCAGGAACAGCACCACATCCATCCCATCGAGGTCCGACGGCTTCATCTCGTCGGGCGCGACCTCGCGGACGTCGAAGGGGCTGACCACCCCCTCGACCTGCGGCACCAGGGCGGCCTTGACGAACAGCCCGTCGTTCAGCACAGCCTTCTCGCCCCGGTCCGCGTTCACGAGCAGCACGTGCACCCGCGGCGTCACGTGGACGCAGAACCAGGCCACATTGTCCTGCGGCAGCTCGTCGTCGGCCTTCACCGCGATGCTGCCCACAACGTCGCCTGGGTCGGTGAACTTGTGGCGGAAGCGGACGGGCGCCTCCTCGCCTGGGCGGAGGTTGACGGTCAGGCTCCCCTTCTCCTCGCCGCTCACGCGGAAGGTCACGAGCGCGTCGGCCAGCGGCTTGTCGGTGAGGTTGTGGACCGTGGCGGAGATGACCTCGACGAATCCGCCGGCCACGACGAGCCGCGGCACGGCCACCCGCCCGACGAAGACGTTTTGCACCGGCTTCTCCGCCACGTTGCGGAGCGCCAGCTCGATGCCGGGGGCAAGCGTCCAGTCGCCAGGGCTCTTCCACGCGCTCTCCTGGAAGTCGCCGATGAGGACGATGCGGCGCGATGCTTCATTTCGGTCGGCACGCGTGAGCACCTGGTTGGCCTGCCGCAGCGCGAGCGCGAGGTTCGTGCCGCGCCAGGTCGGCTGAAGCCCCCGCACCGCCTCCTCGGCCTGCGAGAGCTTGGCCCCGATGGGGCAGAGCTCGTCGTACTGCGACGAGTAGGCGGCCACGCCGAGCTTCGCCGCGGGGTCCGCCTCACGGAGGGCCTTCAATGCCTCCTGCTTCGCGCGCTCCAGGCGGCCCTCAGCCTGCATCGAATACGAGTTGTCCACGAGCACCAGGATGGCCTCCTCCCCGAGCGCCGTCTTCCCGCCCACCTGGCCCTCAGCCGTTTGCCGCTCGAAGAACGGCCTGGCGAAGGCGAACGCCAGGATGGCCAGCGCCAGCGCCCGAAGGAGCACGAGCAGAAACTCCGCGAACCGACGCCGGTGCACCACCCGGTGCGAGGTCTTCTTGAGGAACCGCAGCGAGCCGAACACCACCTGCTGCACCCGCCGCCGCTGGACGAGGTGGATGATGATGGGGATCAGCGCCGTGGCTGTTGCCGCAAGGAAGATTCCGTTCAAGAAGTCCATTGCCGTTCCCAAGTCATACGTGATACGTGATGCGTGATACGTGAGAAACCCAGCGGAGTTCTTCTCTTCTCACGCATCACGTATCACGTATCACGCGTCGTCAGAACCTCCTGCTCCGCTGGAACAAGTACTCAGAGAGGGCGAGTTCCAGTGGAGTGGACGTGTCGAAGAGCCGATAGTCCACCTTCAGTTCGGCACACCCCTCCCGATATGCCTCCAGGAAGCCGTCGAGTTCGGCGAGGTACTGCTTGCGCACGGCGTCGGGGGCGGTGAGCAGCCGCTCGTTCGTCTCGGGGTCCACGAACTCCGTCGTGCGGTCGAAGGGGAACTCGAGTTCCGCCTTGTCCATCACGTGGAACACGATGACGTCGTTGCCGAGGAACTTGAAGTGCTGGAGTCCGCTCAGGACGGCCTCGGGCTCGTCGTAGAGGTCAGAGATGAAGATGATGAGCCCGCGCTTCTTGATCCCCTCGGCCAGGTCGTGGAGGGGCTTGCCCGTCTCGGTCGCCCCGCCGGGCTTCAGGCCCTCGAGTTCGGCCAGCATCAGGTGGAGGTGGGGCATGCGGCTCCGAGGCGGCAGCAGCGTGCGTATCTCCGTGTCGAACAGCACCAGCCCCGTCGCGTCCCGCTGCATCATCATGAAGTAGGCCAGCGACGCGGCGAGGTAGGAGCCGTATTCCAGCTTGGTGAGGCGGCCCGAGCCGTAGCCCATCGAGGCGCTCTTGTCGAGCACCACGGTGCAGGCGAGATTCGTCTCCTCCTCGAACTGCTTGATGTAGAACCGGTCGGTCTTCCCGTACACCTTCCAGTCGAGGTGGCGGATTTCGTCGCCTGGCACGTATTGGCGGTATTCGGCGAACTCGACCGAGAAGCCGCGGTACGGGCTGCGGTGCAGGCCCAGCACGAAGCCCTCGACCACCGTCTTCGCCAGCAACTGCATGTCGCTGATGCGTGAAAGCGTGTCGAAGTCCAGATAGCGGAAGGTTGTTTCCTGCTGTTCAGGCATTGCCCGCTTCTCTTGGCGTTCTCAGGGCTGAACCCGCCACTCCTTCCTAGCGTGGTGGTTTCGCTCGATCTAGACGGTCTCTCGCAGCGTGAGACTCGAGGTCCAGTTCCGTTAGGTAGGCGGCTGCGCGTGCGCGCAGCTCCTCGGCTTCCGCCTCTCTATCCAGGGCCTCACGATAGAGATTGGCGATCTCCACCTGCCTTGGGAAGGGTATCAGCGGAATCCGCTGATCCTTGAGTATGGCCCAGTCAAGTCTGTGCCTTGCGAGACCGTGCGCTGAGGAAAGCCACTCGGCGACAACGGCCGATGAACGAAGAACAGACCAGAGGTACATCGGCTCTATGTTCACATTGGCCCTGCGACGCAGGACAAGAAACTCCGGTGACACAAGAAGGTCGTCCATGCCCGTGGGAAGGACGCATATCGCCCGATAGACCGCGCCTAAGCCGCTGATAACTATGTCGCCGGGCTTGGCCGTACTGATGGTGGGGTAGGTGATCTCGCGACCAAGCCTCCTCTCGCCCTTCTCGCACCTGCCAGAGTACGTGACCCTGATGAACGCATACTCCTCAGCCGGGTCTATCTCCACAGGTTCCTGAACCGGTTCAACAAGATCGCCGAGGGCCGCAGAGGACGCACCCGCAGCGTGCCAGGTACTCTCAAGCTGAGATGTTGACCAGGGCATCAGGTACTTTGCATCGAGCCTGCCCGTCAGCCGATCAGCCGGAACAAGCCAAGGACCGGGCCGACCAGTCAGGTACTCGTTGAAGGCCGCCACGATCTCTGCCATCTCCTGCACGGCCAACTGGCGCGCCGTCTCAGCTACACTAGCGGGGGTCTTTGGGACGACATCATCGAGCCCAATGTAACGGCTTTCATAGACAAACGCGTCAGGTTGAGATTCGCTGACCGCCGGAGATCGCTTCACGAGATACAAGACAGAGGTCTTCGCACGGGCGCCAGCCCTTTGGAACGCGTCACCATGGAGGCTGATGATGCCACGGATGATGAACCGGTCACGTATGAAGTCACGAACAAATGAGTAGTTCTTGCCGCTGAGAACGCTGTCGTCAATAACTGTCAGCAAACGTCCTCCGGGGCGCAGAAGTTGCCAGTAGCGCTCGATGAACATAACTGAGGAACGCAGGGAGCTCCGCCGTTTCCCCCCAAACGAAGCGAGGTCAAATGTGTCAAGAACCACCTTCTCATCCGGCACGGTGGACGAGTAGTCCATGGAGAATGGCGGATTGGTAAGCACGACGTCGAACAATAGGCTGTCGTCAAGGATCTGGCGCAGCTCCTTGACTTCCTCCTTGACTTCAACGGAATCCGCTGCTGATGCTTGGGGTGGGTGACGCAGCGCATCCATCATGTAGACCCGGCTGCCGCCGTCCCCGTGTA
>Ga0194112_10007005_pt1 | contig 14733 bp, 13 predicted proteins | sample TA2MahC400mmetaG_FD_146191 | JGI IMG/M metagenome (GOLD analysis project Ga0194112, IMG submission 146191) | Freshwater microbial communities from Lake Tanganyika, Tanzania - TA2015016 Mahale Deep Cast 400m | ecosystem: Environmental > Aquatic > Freshwater > Lake | place: Tanzania: Lake...
AAGATCAGGGCTTCGCCCTGGGCTGATATGGTACGCTCCCTTCGGAGCGTCGGAAGCCAGGAACGTTACCGGAACTGGGGACCATACTCCTCCGCGCGAAGCCACTGGACAGCGCAGGGCGGCGCGTGTAACATGAGCGTCATGGACCTCGACGCATTCATTCGGGCGCTTCAGCGCGACCGCTCGCAACGCGAGCAACTCTACCACGTGGAGGAGCTGCCCGAGCGGCCGGCGACATATAGCGACCTCGCCCTTGAGCCGCCCGTGGCCGCGGCTCTCGCCGCCGGCGGCATCGGGCGCCTCTACACCCATCAGGCGGAGGCCATCGCGCACGTGCGCGCCGGCCGCAACGTCGTGGTCGTCACCGGCACCGCGAGCGGCAAGACCCTCTGCTACAACGTGCCCATCCTCGAGACCCTTCTTGCCGACCCGACGGCGACGGCGCTGTCGGTCTACCCCACCAAGGCCCTGGCGCAGGACCAGTTCCGCGGCCTATCCGAGTTGGCCAAGTTCGTAGTGCGGCCTTCAGGCCGTCCGGGACAGGAACGGGCTGAAGCCCGCACTACGAACTCCCTGGGCTTCGTGGCCGGCCCCTACGATGGCGATACCCCCGCCCCCCAGCGCCGCAAGCTCCGCGACAAGGGGGCCGTCATCCTCACCAACCCCGACATGCTCCACCAGGGCATCCTGCCCAACCACGCCCGCTGGGCGCGCTTCTTCTCGAACCTCCGCCTCGTCGTGATTGACGAGGTCCACGCCTACCGCGGCGTCTTCGGCTCCCACCTGGCCAACGTCATTCGCCGCATGCGCCGAATCTGTAAGCACTTCGGGAGCAGTCCTCAGTTCATCTGCTCCTCCGCCACAATCGCCAACCCGCAGGAGCACGCCGAGCGGATCATCGGAGCGCCCGCCGAGCTTGTCACCAACGACGGCTCGCCCCGCGGCCCCAAGCGCTTCCTCCTCTGGAATCCCCTGCTCCTGAGCCGCGAGCTGCCCGCCCAGGAGGCCCCAGCCGTCGGCGGCGAGCGCCGCTCCGCGCTCTGGACCGCCGTCGAGCTCCTAACCTCCCTGGTCCGTGGCGGAATCCAGACCATCGCCTTCACGCAAACTCGTCTTGCCACTGAACTTATGCTCAAACACGCCCGCACGCTCCTTGAGCCTCGCTCGCCGCAACTGGCCAAACGGGTCCAGAGCTATCGCGGCGGCTACCTGCCCGAGGAGCGGCGCGACATCGAGCGCCGCCTCGCCTCCGGCGAAATCCTCGGCATCGCCTCCACCAACGCCCTGGAGCTCGGCATTGACATCGGCTCGCTCGACGCCTGCATCCTCGTGGGCTACCCCGGCACGATCGCCAGCCTCTGGCAGCGGGCGGGGCGGGCCGGCCGGGGCGCCGACGACGCCCTCGTTGTCCTCGTCGCCCAGAACTCCCCCATTGATCAGTTCCTTATGTACAACCCCGCCTTCATCTTCGGGCGAAGCCCCGAACGCGCGATCATTGACCCCGACAACCCGCACATCGCCGTTGGCCACATCAAGTGCGCCCTCCACGAACTCCCCCTCCCCGACGCCGACGTGCCAAGCTTCGGAGAGTACGCCGAGCCGATCCTGGAACTCCTTGAGGCCAATGGAGTTGCGAAGCACATCGAGGGCAAGTGGTTCTGGGCCAGCTCCGACTACCCCGCCGCCGAGGTCAACCTCCGCACCCTCTGCGGACCAGTCTACACCATCCAGGACACCACCAAGGGCGACCAGGTGATCGGCACGATGGACGAAATCTCCGCCCTCGCCCAGCTCCACGACCACGCCGTATATCTCCATTCCGGCGACACTTACATCGTGAACAAGCTCGACCTTGAGAAGAAGGTCGCCTTCGTCGAGCGACGCGAACTGGATTACTACACCCAGTCCATCCAGTCCTCCCAGATTCGGATTGACCAGAAGGAGCGCGAGGAGCCCTGGGCAGGCGGCTCAATCGGCTTCGGAGACGTGACGGTGACCACTCACATCCCGATGTTCAAGAAGGTCAAGTTCAGCAGCCGCGATAGTTTAGGGTTTGAGAAGCTCGATCTTCCCCCCCAGGAGCTCGAAACCGTCGCAATGTGGCTCGTCCCCTCCGACCATGCCCGCGAGCTGGTCGCCCAGCACAGGCGCGTCTTCGCCGAGGGCCTTGTCGGCATCGCCAACGCTCTGGTCGAGGTGGCCCCGATGTTCGTCATGTGCGACGTGCAAGACATTGGCACCACTGTAGATGCGACGAATCTCGGCCGCGACGCCATCTTCCTCTACGACCGCTACCCTGGCGGCATGGGCTACGCCGAGCGATGCTCCCAGACCATCGCCGACATGCTCAGAAGCGTCCACACCGTCGTCAGCCAGTGTGCATGTCGTGACGGCTGCCCGAGTTGCGTCGGCGCCGCCGTGCCCGCCTTCGCCCTGGGCGACCTCGACTCCTCGGTCCGCGGCCGCATCCCCGACAAGGAGGCCGCCCGCCTCATCCTCCACGACCTCCTCGGCCTCGCCCCCTACCAGGCCCGGCCGCTCCCCCACCCCGACCTGCCCGACCACTCGCCCCCTCGATAGGTCTACAGTTTGGGGGGAGCGGAGTCGAGCAAGCTAGGGTTCGCTGATTACTGTGAGTCCAGAGATCCCGCCGAAATCAGTCGGGTTGTTAGTGACCAACGCGCACCCATGAACCAGCGGCGTCGCGGCAATCCAGGCGTCGCTTTCGCTAATCGTCTCGCGCTTCCGCTCGGCCTGGACGCGGCCCCATGTTTCACAGACGTTCGGTGAGTAGGGAACGACAAGATAGCTCTTGATCGTCTCCCTCAGCCCATCGAGCTTCTTCGGACCCTATCCCGCCAGATAGGCGCCCTTGAACAACTCGCCGACCGTCATGAAGGAGATCGCAAGCGTCTTCCCCTCAAGATGGCGCCTGTACTTCCCTGCGCGGCCATGGCCTTTCATGATGAACGACACGAGGTCTGTATCGAGAACGACGGTGTCGGCCATCAGGCGTCCTCCGCCCGCCTGCTTCTCGTAGCGGCAAGAAATACCTCGAAGTCGGCCTCATCGGTCCAGAGGTCGGCCCCTCGACCCCATACGTCCTCAAGCCGTCTCAGGGGCTGAACGCCCTGCTCTGCGGCCAGTTGCGCCAGCGACGGCTCCTGCCAGAACGCCTCCGCGGAGACCGTCTCGAACCCCTTGGCATCGATCGAAAGGGGTTCGATATCCGTGACCCTGATGCTCGATATTTGACCAGAGGTCGGCTCTTGCGCGGCTTCGCCGATCACGCGGACAAGGCGGCGCAGGTAAGCGTATACTCGGTCTCCCAGTGCCTCGTCGAACTCGCATACGATCGGGGGGCCCGCTGGGGGATGGATGCGGCATCTCTCGCCATCGTGCCGGAAGTCCGCCATGAGCAGTCGCCCCTCGATGGTGAGGGGTATGCGGCCACCCCCGGTCGCCGGCCCTTTGGCTCCCACAACCAGGGCCGGTTGCCGCGGCGTCTCTATCATGATACACCTCCTTACCTGGACACTACTGGCAATACACCACCCAAGGGCGCTTCTCCTCCATTGTCCTAGGATACAGAGCCGGCAAGCTGTTTTCAAGCGACGCGCGCGCGACTATCAGCGGTAGAAGTCAATCCACCCCAACGTGATCGCCTTCGCCGCGTCGCCCAGCAAGCCTTTCGGGACCGTCATCTCGAACCAGCCGCCTTCTTTCGGCAGCCCTTTGATGGGCTTGCCCTGGGCGTCGAAGGCCTGGATGTCCATCCAGTAGGGGCTGGTCTTGTTCAGAGGGGGCGCCTCTTCGTTGTCCTTCCACAACTGGAGCCGCTTCACGGTGCCGTCGTGGCTCCGCACCGAAGTAGTGAGCCGAAGGTCGCCGCTGGTGATGGCGAAGGCCTCCAGGCCGCCCAGGTGGAGCCGCAGGACGAGTTCCTTGGGCCACTGCTCCGCCTTGCGCCCAATCGTGGCTCCGCCAATTCCGCTCTTGCTGATGGCCGAGAGAATGGTCCTGCCGCCCTCCACAGTGACCTTGATGGCGTCGGCCTCCTTGTCGCATTTGATCTCGAATGCCTGCGCGGGCGGCGCCCCGGCTCGCACGATGGTGCTCAACACTGACGACGACCCGCTCTACACGCCCGCCGAGATGCATCGCGCGGACGCGATGCTGCGGGAGACATTCGAGAAGGGCGGCTGCCCTGGGCGGTACAGGTGCAGCTTCTATCCCGGCCCGCACAAGTTCGACCTCCCGATGCAGAAAGACGCGTTCGATTGGCTCGATGCGCACCTCAAGAGCTGAGGCGGCGGCTTCCGCCGGCACCTCAGGATAGCCTGAGATGAGGGCGCGGGCCAGCCCGCGGGGCGGCAGAAGGCAGCCACGGGCGCAAGGCCGTGGAAGAGCGGCACACCCAATGTTCAGCCCCCTAAGCCAGCGCCACTCGTCACTGGCACCAGAATCAGCGGGCGAGCTTGCATTGCGGGGCGATTTGGGTTACTCTCTTGCGATGGCAGGAGCCGAGTCACAGAGGTCACGAAAGGAGGTTGGCATGGGCACGCGACTGGGTCGGCCATTGGCGGTGGTGGCGATGGTGGGGGGGATGGTCCTGTCATTGGGCGACGCGGCACTCGCCGCCGAGAAGTACAGGGCGAAGCTGTTCATGGCGCTGCCCGAGTGGGCGCACCTGCCCGACGGCATGGCCCTCGACGCCGAGGGGAACATCATCCTGGCCTGCCCGAACTACAACGACCAGCGCTGGCCCGCCGTCCTGGCGAAGATTGACAAGGCGAACCAGCTCTCCGTCTGGCTACCCCTCCCCGTGCACCCCAAGACGAAACGCTGCGGCCCGATGGGCATCGCCTTCGGGCCTGACGGCAACCTCTACGTGGCAGACCTCCAGTACTTCTTCGACAAGGACCACGCCTCGCGCCTCCTGAGGGTGAACGTGAAGGACGGCAAGCCCGTGGACGTTGACGTGGTGGTGGAGGGCTTCCAGCTCTCCAACGCCGTGGTGTGGAAGGGCAACGACGTGTTCGTGAGCGAGACGTTCTTCGACACGCCGGGCGACCCGAACAAGAGCGGCATCTTCCGCTTCACCCTCGCCGAGCTCCAGAAGGGCACCATCAAGCTCGAGCCCTTCGGCAAGGACCCCCACCTCATCGCCACCTTCACCACGGGGCCCAACGAGCGGAAGGACAACGCGGGCGCCGACGGGCTTGCCCTCGACAGCAAGGGGAACCTCTACTGCTCCCTCTTCGGCGACGGCGCCATCTACAAGCTCACCTTCGACGAGAAGGGCAACGTGGCCTCCAACAAGCTCCTCATCCGCGACAAGCGCTGCCCCTGCGGCGACGGCATGCGCTACGACCCGAAGACCGACAAGATCTACATCGCCGACTCCCAGAACAACGCCATCCACGCCTTCACCCCCGACGGCAAGCTGGAGACCATCTGGGAGAACGACGATTCCGACGGCGCCGACGGCTCGCTCGACCAGCCCTGCGAGCCGCTCGTGCGGGGCCGCGAGCTGATCATCTCGAACTTCGACGGCAACTTCCCCGGCCTGAAGAACAAGGGCTACGACAAGGTCCACACCCTCTCCGTCATCAAGCTCGACGACTGAGCCCTGTTCCCTCTCCCTCTGGGAGAAGGAGGAAGAGGCCCTCTCCCTCTGGGAGAGGGGAGGGTGAGGGCGCCGGGGGGAGAACCACTGTGAGAGCCACCGAGGGCACTCTGGGCCGCGTGTTCGTCATCCGCCTGGAGGATGGCGACGTTGTGCCCGGCTGCATCGAGCGCTTCGCGGCGGAGAAGGGGGTGAGGGTGGGGCACGTCATCCTCATCGGCGGGATGGGCGGCGGACAGGTGGTCGTCGGGCCGCGGCGCTCGGACACGATGCCGCCCGAGCCCATGCTCCTGCCGGTGGATGGTGCCCACGAGGTCGCCGCACTGGGCGTGCTTGCGCCTGACGAAGCTGGGAAGCCGGTCCTCCACATCCACGGGGCGCTGGGGCGCTCGGGCGCCACCCTCACCGGCTGCCTGCGGCCGGGCGTCACCACCTGGCTCGTCGGCGAGGCCATCCTCTACGAGATCACCGGCGCCGCCGCCACCCGCGTGAGAGACGCACGGACCGGCTTCACCCTCCTCGAACCCCACTAAAAAAGATACCCGCTTTCTTTTTCTGCCGACCACACCGCCCAAGCGTCGTAAGGTAAGTGCTTTCAGCACCTTAACGGCTCTCTACCGGCCGGTCGTGACAAAAAGAAAGCGGGTATCTTTTAGTTGCATTTCCGTCGAGAAGCGCGTAGAATGCTGGCATGCCGTATAGAGAAGCCCCTGGCGGGATCGTGTTCCATGTCTTCAACCGGGCGACCCCCGGGGTGCGCCTGTTCGATGCGCCCAAGGACTATGCAGCCTTCGAGAAGGTGCTGACTGAAGCCCACGAACAAGTCGCAATGCGGACAATCACCTACTGCCTCATGCCGAACCATTGGCATTTCGTCCTATGGCCAAGAGAGGATGGAGACCTATCCAGCTTCATGCACTGGCTCACGCTGACCCACGCGAAACGCTGGCGCGGATTCCACAGGACGGTTGGGCACGGCCATGTCTACCAGTGGCGGTTCAGGGCCTTCCCCGTGCAGTCGGACGCGCATTTCCTGACGGTGTGCCGCTATGTCGAGCGGAACTCGTTGCGAGCTGGCCTGGTGGCCCGCGCGGAAGACTGGCAGTGGGGCAGCCTGTACCGCAGGTTGGCCGGCGATGCTGCCGCTAGGACGCTCCTCAGCGATGGGCCGCTGCCCCTCCCGGACAACTGGGTGGAGGAGGTGAACACGCCGCTGACCGACGACGAGGTCGCCGCGCTGCGGCAGTGCTTGTCCCGGGGCCGGCCGTATGGTGCAGACGACTGGGCGCTAGTGGTGGCGGAGCGCCTTGGCCTCCTCAAGACGTTGCGCCCTCGTGGCCGGCCGCTGAAGGGCTAAGAAAAGATACCCGCTTTCTTTTTTGCCGTCACGGTTCAGCGACCCCTCGCTGGGCAAACGTAAGCTGTTGCAGCGAATGTACATCTGTGCGGATGAGGGCGTGGAGGTGGCGAGAGAGAGCAAAAAGGATACCCGCTATCTTTTTGAGGGCGCTGTCTTTTTGAGGGCGGCTAGATGAGCCACGAGGATGGGTGGGCGGCGTTCAACCTCGAGATGCCGCGGCGCATACCGCGAAGCGAGTTCGACGCCGAGTGCCACTGGGGGCTGGTGAGGGCCGTCACCGGCATCAACGTCGGCGTGGAGAGCCCGCGCGAGCTGAAGCAGGAAGCCCGCCTGGCCTTCATCCGCGCGTGGAACTACGACGTGGTGTTCGGCTGCCTCATCGGGCACGGCGAGCTCGACGCGCTCCGCACGAACATGGGCCACGCCGTCTACGCCGCAGGCGGGATTGACTACGACGCCAATATCCGCTGCCCGTTCAAGTCGCCCGAGGAGGTGCTCGCCTTCGACCCCTGGGCGGCCTACGGTCCGCGCGACAGGGCGGAGTTGACCCGCCGCTTCGACGAGCACTACCGCCGCCAGTGCGAGGCCCACCCCGACGCCGTGAACATGACGGGCGTCTACATCTCGTGCGTGTCGGGCCTCATCGCCATCTTCGGCTGGGAGATGCTGCTGACCGCCGCGGGGCTCGACCCCGAGGGCTTCGGCGAGGTTACGAACCGCTACGCCGCCTGGGTCCGCCAGTACTACGAGGCCCTGGCCGACTCCGAGGCCCCGGTGGTCTACAGCCACGACGACATCGTGTGGACGAGCGGCGCCGTTTTCCGCCCCGCCTGGTATCGCCGCTACGTCTTCCCCAACCTCCGCAAGCACTATGAGCCGCTGGTCGCCGCGGGCAAGAAGATCGTCTTCGTCAGCGATGGCGACTACACGGAGTTCATTGACGACATCGCGGGCTGCGGCGCGAGCGGCTTCTTCTTCGAGCCGCTCACCGACCTGCGCCTCCTCGCCGGCCGCTACGGCCAGACCCACGTGCTGATCGGGAACGTGGACACCCGCGTGCTGCTCAGTGGAAGGAAAGCTCAGATCCGCGCCGAGGTCGAGCGCTGCATCGCCATCGGGCGGGGCTGCCCTGGCTACTTCATCGGCGTCACCAACATGATCCCCGCCAACACCCCGGTCGAGAACGCCCTCTACTACAATCAGGTCTACGAGCGGCTGGCCCGCCGATGAGGGAGCGGGACCGCTTCTGGTGTGCGTAGTGCGTCAGTGAAAAACATACCCGCTTTCTTTTCTGCCGGCGCCGTCCGGCAACCCCTGGCCAGACAGGCGTAATCAGTTGTGGCCAAAGCACATGCGTCTAGTCTGGGCGGATTAGATGGCGGGGGCCAGGAAAAACGATACCCGCTGTCTTTTCTGTTCTGGACGTGTCTTTTCTGGACGGTCGAAAACCCTTTCTACTACAGTCAGGTCTACGAGCAGTTGGCCCGCCGATGAGGGAGCGCGGCGGGTTCCTATGTTCGTAGTGCGGGCTTTAGCCCGTTTCCTCGGAAACGGCCTGAAGGCCGCACTACAGACTGGGGCCACCTTCCTGCACCGGGGCGAAAAAGACACCCGCTTTCTTTTTCTACAGATCAGGCCGACCTAGCGCCGTAACATCTTGTGCTTTCGACTCTTGGGCGACCGGTTGCAGACCTGGGGCGAGAAAAGAAAGCGGGTATCTTTTATCGACCTCGGGGCTCGACCGCGAACTGGGAGGTCCCGCCCGGAGGCTACCTCTTGCCGCCCTGGGCTTTTCTGAGGAGCATCTTGGCGCGTTCGCCGAGCTCGGGCGTGGGGGCGCCGTCGGCCACCTTCTGGAGGGGGCCGATGAGCCTCTTCGCCACGCCCGCGGGCTGGCGGCCGGTGAGGAGCTTGTCGGCGACGCTGAGGATGGCCAGGCCAGCGACGGCCTTGGTCGCGGGGTTCTCGAGGTATGGCAGAATCTGGTCGAGGGCCTCGGGGGCGGGGATGTTGCCGAGGGCGCTCAGGAGTGATGTCTTCTCCTCGTCGCGCTCGACGAGGGCGGCGGCCTGCTTGCACACGGCGAGGCGCTCGGCGGGCGAGAGCTGTTGGTTCCCCGCGAGGCCGATGCAGCCCTGGAGGCAGAGGAGCTTGTCTTTGGCGTTCGGCAGGCTCTTGGCGAGCTCGAGGAGGTCCTTCGCGGCCTCGGCGTCGCGCCAGCCGGCCAGGCAGCGGACGGCGGCGGCTTTGACCTTCTCGTCGGGGTCGGCGACCGCGGCACGGACGGCCTGGAGCGCCTTCTGTCCGCCGACGGAGCTCAAAACTCGCAGTAGGGCGGGCTTGGTGGCGGGCGGCGCCGCGGCGATGGCCGCGACGACCTTCTCGGCGCAGGCATCGGGCTGGGCCGCGCCGCGGCAGACGGCGGAGACCGCCTGCCCCAGTGCATCCGCATCGGCCCCCGGCTTCGCCTTCGCCAAGAGGTCGAGGAGCGCGGGCAGCTCGGCCTCGGTGGCCAGCTCGCGGACGGCCTGGAGTGCGGCGGTGCGGAGCTTTTCGTCGTCCGCTGCGGCCAGCTTGAGCAAGGCGGGGGCGGCCGCCCGGACGCGGCGGCGTGTGGCCATCTGGATGCCCGTGAGCTTGCGGGCGGCGTCGGGGTCGTCCAGCATCGCCAGGTAGACGGCGTCGGCTTCCTTGCTCGGCAGGCTTGCGAGGGCCTCCTGGGCGGCCTTAGCGACCTCTCCGTCGGCGTCGGCGGCGAGCTTTGTGAGGGCTGGGGCGACCTCGGGCTTGGCTATCTGCGCGAGGGCGCTGACGGCGGAGAGGCGGACGGGTCTCTCGCCGCTCGCGGCTGCGGCGGCGAGTGCGGGCACCGCCGTCTCGTCCCCGCGGCAGCCGAGGGCCTGGATGAGCATGCCCCTTCGTTCGCCCGCCTGCTTCGGGAGCTCGCCGACCAGGGCCTGGGTGAACTCCTTGCCTGGCAGCTCGCTCTGCGCGAGGTGGAGCATGGCCGCGAAGAGGAGGAGGTCGGGGCTTCGGAGCTGTTCGGCCAGGAATGCCGGGCCATCGGCGCCTTTGGCGCGGACGATGCCGCGCACCGCGCCGGCACGCACGTAAGGCAGGGCTTTGGAGTCGCGGACCAGCTCGTAGAGGCGGATGGCCTCTGGCGCCTGGCCTGCGGCGGCCAGGGCGTCGGCGCAGCGGAGCGCGCCGTCGCAGATGGGCCACGTGGCGTTCGCCATCGCCTTTTCGAACACCTTGGCGGCCTCGGGGGTGCCGATCTGGCCAATGGCCGCGGCGGCGATGGCGGCAACGTCCTTGTCCGCGTCGCCGAGGAGCTTCGCCAGGGGCTCGACGGCCTTGGCGTCGCGCCGCATGCCGACGGAGTGGATGACGCCGGCGAGCTGGCGGCCCTTGGTCTTGCCGAGGGCGTCGCGGAGGGCCTCATCCACTTCGGGGAACTGCATCGGCTCGAGGGCGTAGCGGGCCATGTGCGAGAGCTTCTCGTCGGGCAGGAGCGCGGCGAGAGCCGGCACCGCCTCCTTGGTGCCCAGGCGCTGGAGCATGCAGCACGCGTCGGCCTTTTCCTTCTGTGTGGCCGCTTCTGACTTCAGCGCGGCCGTCGCCTTCTCAAGCGCCTGCTCGGGAGAGGGCGGCGGGAGCGACGGGATGGCCACTGTGTCGCTTTCATTGACCACGAGGACCTGGGGCTTGTCGTCCAGGGTGTATTCCAGCCGCAGCCGCTTGGGACGCTGCGGGAAGGGGTCGCCGCCGAGGACCTCGTTGCTCACCTGGAAGGCGAGGCGGCCGTCCCTCACCAACGCCTTGACCTTGTCGGTGACGTCGCTTTTCCCGTCGCCATCGGTCGGCTCGTAGGTCGCGCGCGTGATGACGAGCTTGGGTACGGCGCCGCGTGACTGCACCGCCCAGCCGACCGCCAGCGCCGCCACGACGACAGGAACCCACCTTGCCTTCGACATTGCCTTGTCTCCTTGGAGCATAGGATTCGAGGACGAGGACGATTGCAGCCACGCTTCTGTGGTCAGTGGTCCGTGGTCCGTGGTCCGTGGTCCGTGGTCCGTGGTCCGTAGTCCGTGGTCCGTAGTCCGTGGTCCGTGGTCAAAACACCCACGGCGCGCGATTGGCCCGCACGCGGAGGCGGTTGGCCTCGGGGTCGTTGACGAATTCCTCCTTGACGGGGTCGAACTTGAGGCTGCGGCGGACCCACATGCAGATGTTGGCGGCGTGGACGGTGGTCATCGAGCGGTGCATGACGGTGGGGTTGGCCACGGTGGGGCGCCGGCTCTTGATGCAGTCGAGCCAGTTGCGCATGTGGTTCAGCGAGCGCCCGGTGCGGGCCACGTAGTCGCTGAGGAGCTTCTTCTGTTCTGACATGAAGGCCGGCTTGGAGACCTCCAGGCCGCCGTCGCCTGAGGTGGCCCAGCCGTCCGGCCCTTCGAAGCGCGCGCCGCAGGAGCCGCGAAAGAGGTTGACCCCCTTGTAGTTGCCGCGCGAGAGGATCATCCTGACCCCGTTGGCGAAGTGCGTGACCATGCCCTCGCCAAAGCGGTTGTCAACGAACTCGTATTCGACGGGCGAGGTGTCGGTGAGGCCCATGCCCTCCTGTGCCTGTGCGAAGGTGTGCGCGCCCCACTCGCCGATGCAGGAGGTGTGGAAGTCGTAGTGGCCGCGCCAGCCGCCGCCGATGTAGGCGCGGTTGAAGGGCCGCCAGGGGCAGGGGCCGAGCCAGGCATCCCAGTCCACCTCCTCCTTCGGCGGCTCGGGCTCGGCGGGCAGCCAGTCGTGCTTCATGTAGGCGTCGTCCCACGGGGCGATGTGGGCGTAGACGGTGTGGACCTTTCCGAGGCGGCCGGTGCGGGCCAGCTCGTAGCAGAAGACGTGGTGGCCCTCGCTGAGGCGCTGGGTGCCGGTCTGGTAGATGCGGCCGTAGCGCTTCGCGGTGTCCACCACGGCCTGGCCCTCGGCGATGGTCATCGAGGAGGGCTTCTCGGTGTAGACATCCTTCCCCGCCCGCATTGCGAGGACGGACATCAGGGCGTGCCAGCGGTCGCCCGTCGCCATCAGGATCGCGTCAATGTCGGTCCGCTCGGCCAGGAACTCGCGGACGTTTGGGTAAGCCTTGCAGTCGTTGTTCTTGTAGCGTTCGTCCACGACCTTCTTGCAGTGTTCGCGTGCCGAGCGTTGCGCGTCGCAGATGGCCACGAACTGCACGTCCTTCTCTGGGAGCATCCAGCCGAGGACGCCCATGCCGCGCCCTCTCAGGCCGATGCCGCCCACGATGATGCGCTCAGAGGGGGCCACCACGCCATCCTTGCCGAGCGCCCTGGAGCGCACCAGCGCTGGCGCCGCGGCGCCCGCCAGGGTCGCCGCACTGAGGAACTCTCGCCGCGTCCTCATCCCTTCTCCTTCCAAGTCAACGTTTGTAGTGCGGCCTTCAGGCCGTAAGAGCTTCGAGCCACGAGCCACGAGCTTCGAGCAGGCTCGGAGAATGCCTCTTCTCTTGCCGGCTCGACGCTCGTGGCTCGCGGCTCGTGGCTGCCAAGGGACGGGCTGAAGCCCGCACTACGAACTCGCCTATCCTCTTGGGGGGCCCTTTGCCACGCCCCATAGATACTCATCTGCCCGCCTCGTGTCAAATGCCGGCGGGCGTGGGTAGCAGGCGTCAGGACTGGGGGCGGGGCGTCCGCTCGCCGATCTTGTGCTCCGTGCCCTGGATGAGGCGCACGATGTTGCTCCTGTGCCGGATGATCACCAGGAGCGCCACGAGTGCCCCGAAGATGAGGCACTCGGGCTTGCACCAGGAGCGCGCGCCCGCGTTGAGCGGGTCGGGCACGAAGGCCATGGCGAGCGGAATCACCACCACGGCGGCCATGGACGCCACGGAGACGTAGCGGGTGGCGGCCCTCACGGCGAGCCAGGCGGCGCCCCCGATGGCCGTGGGGAGCCAGGCTATCCCGAGGAACGCCCCGAGGCTCGTAGCCATCCCCTTCCCGCCGTGAAACCTGAGGTAGACGGGGAAGACGTGGCCGAGGATGGCCGCGGCGCCATAGGCGATGCCGAGGGCGGGGACGGCGCGGGGCTCGCCGCAGGCAAACAGGCGGGCGAAGAGGAAGGCGGGGAGGACGCCCTTGGCGATGTCGAGGGCGTGGACTGCGATGCCGATGGGGGTTCCGAGGACGCGGAGGGCGTTTGTGGCCCCGATGTTGCGGCTGCCGTGCTGGCGGATGTCCACGCCCTTCAGCGCGAGGCCAGCCAGAAGGCCGAACGGCACGGCCCCCAGGAGATAGGCGAGCAGGCCGCCGAGGGCATAGAGAGCAGGCTGGCCGGGGTCCATCGCTCCTCCTCTGCAATCGTCCTCGTCCCTCGTCCTCGTCCTCGTCCTCGTCCTCGACTCCACTCCCCCAGGCGATGGGAATCGAGGACGAGGACGAGGACGAGGGACGAGGACGATCTCCCAAGCGCGCCGACGCGCTCGGGGCCTGCCCGGCCGGGCGCCAGGCAAGGCCGCGAGCGCGTCGGGAACGCTCTGCCGAGTGCGCCGCGTGGCTCACTTTGTGGCAATGGAAGTGAAGCAGTCGGTCATGGACCGCCAGAACATGCCCAACTGGCCCGTGTGCTTGGCCATTTCCATGGTCGCGATCTGCTCGCAGGTGTCCTTGTCGTCCTCCTCGCAGTTGACGATCTCGTCCACCAGGAGGTTCCACTCGGCGGCGGATACGGTGACGGCGCCCGTGGGCGGGTTTGGGTTGATGATGCTGGAGAGGGAGCCGACGGAGAACAGCGTGTGGTCCACCCCTCCCTTTTCCAGGGCATCGGCGATTTCGCGCAGAGACCGCTTGCAGCAGGGCTGCAAGACTACCCCCATGACACTTCCCCTCATTGCCGATTCTCCTCACGAAGAATGAGGAAAGAGGCGAAAGCGGCGGCCACCTTGCCCGCCGCAGACAAGTGGTAGAACTTTACCACACAATCGCCCAGGTGTCAACAGCAAAAAGCAGGAATCGCGCGGCTGCTTGATTGTGGAGCGCGGCTCTGCTAGAATCAACGCCCATGACCGCAGGAAGAGCACTACCCCGCGCCAGGTTCCTCCTGGGATTGCTCTGGGCCGTGGCGTGCGCGGCGCCGGGAGAGGCCCCCCTCGACGCGACACACGCCCTGGAGCTCCGCAGCGGCTGGGACTACGCGCCCGCCGAGAAGGAGGTGGCACAGGCCTCCGGCCTGTGGTTCACAGGCGGGACGCCTGTGCCACCGCGACTGCCTGCTGGCTGGCAGCCGGTGAGGCTGCCACACCGCCCGGAGGCGGAGCCGTGCGGCTTCTACCGCGCGACCTTCGCGGTCCCGGCAGCTTGGGCCGGCTCCCGCGTGAGCCTGGTGGCGCGGGCGCCCGGCGTCACGGCCTGGGTGTGGCTCAACGGCCAGCTCCTGGGCGTCCGCTACCCCTCGGCGCTCGACGTGCGGCTCGACGCCACCAAGGCCCTCCGCGTGGGGGCCAGGAACACCCTCCTCATCGGGGTGGCACAGCCTTCCAGCCCGGGCGACGGCTTGGCCGCCTGCCGGCTCGAGGCCACGGCCGCGGTGGGCGTCGCGCGCCTCGCCGCGAACCCCTGGTGTCTGGCGGGGGGAGCGGTGGTGGACGTGGCCCTGGATGTGGCGAATGGGGGCCGCGAGCGCTTCGAGGGCAGGCTCGAGCTCGCACTTGAGGCCGAGGCCGACGGGCGGCAGCCCG
>Ga0194112_10007009_pt1 | contig 14731 bp, 17 predicted proteins | sample TA2MahC400mmetaG_FD_146191 | JGI IMG/M metagenome (GOLD analysis project Ga0194112, IMG submission 146191) | Freshwater microbial communities from Lake Tanganyika, Tanzania - TA2015016 Mahale Deep Cast 400m | ecosystem: Environmental > Aquatic > Freshwater > Lake | place: Tanzania: Lake...
AGATGATGCCAAATTAATCACGGTAAATGCAAAAGACGAAAATTATGAACAGGCCAGGTTTGCAAGCCTTGATAAAAATATAATCCAACCTTTGACTGATCATTGGAAGTTTGTCGAAGTTGAAAAGGTAGGACGAAGCCGCTATGTCAAGATTACAGAAGCAGGCAAGAATGCAGTAGAGTTTTTAATTTAATAGTGGCATTTGTTACAAAAATAGGTGTTATACTTTTAATATTAATTTCAAAATTACCAGTTTTCTCTATTTTTTAAAGATTCTTTTTGTTGTTCTTCAGTTAGTGCGATACCATAACCGCTTTTATTCATATTCCTGGAAGTTATGAATCCAAATTTTGTGGATAAATATTCTAGATTCTGTTTCCATGGAACTTTTTTCTTTAATCCTAAAAAAACAATGATTTCTTCATCTGATTTTCCTTCATCACGCATTTTTCCAGTTATACGAATAATCTCATTTTGGGCGTATTTTGATTCCTCATAAACATCTAAAACTTTGAAAACTTCGGCCCACAGACCAGAATGTGTAATTTTATGACTAGATTACGAAACTGTAATCTGCCAAAAAAGCATCTTAAATTTATGATATTATCTTTATGATATTATCTTTCAGTTAACCCTTCCTTGTTACGTTGTTTTAAAACAATTCTTTTTGGGATTAGTGTGAATGCTGTTACAATTGCAATGGATAAAAGGAGAAAATAAATCCAAGTTATTTCAGGAAAATAGAATTTTGTATTATCAAAGGGGGCAAAAAGAAGAAAGGTTCCTGCTCGCCCTGAAAGGATGTCAAATGATATATGAATAAAGATTGCGGCAAACGATATTGAAATTAACTTCAAATCTTTTTTTCCAAAAACTAGCATCATAACAACAGCAGCAAAAATAGCAAATGGTACGGAATGAGCCATCCTCGGAATCTCCAAAATATCTAGAAGATATAATGCCCTGTCAGCATCAACTAGAATGGCAAAAAAACCTGCCAGAACTACATATCTCCAGCGCAACGTAACAATTCCTAAAAACATTCCAAAAATAATATGGCCTAAGACGTGTTCCACACTTACAAACCCAATTACTTCAACAGGAGTCACAATAGATGGACGTGGCAATTTTTCAAGCATCACAATTAACCCTACTAGTGAAAATATAATGGATAAGCTACCATAGAGTAAGGACCGTTTTAGAATAAATTTGATGAATTCCAATGAATTGATGCATTACTATAACTTATTATTTTTTTAAAGCCAAAATTTCATATTCAAAAGAATTCGTAATCATATACTAGATTACGCAGGAAAAACTACCATTTCGTAATCCTAGTACAGATCATGAAATAACTCTCATCATTTTAAAATAGTTTTATAATAATTCTTATTTAGCCACCTGTAAGCTTGGCAAACCTTTCATTTTTGCTTAGCTTTTCCATAAATTGCAAGTTAGACAAGGCAACAACTGCAGAATCTCGTACCGGCTCTGCCGGATCATCTAGCGCCTTTTCAAGTGTCTTTCTTGCATCCTGCGATCCTATTACACCTAAGGCAATAGCTGCCTCATGTCTTACAAATATACTTGGATCATTTTTTGTCGCATCCTCAAGTGGTCTTATCCCACTACGATAGCACATCTGGCCAAGTGAAAACGCAGCCTCATGCCTGACAAGCTCATTTGGATCATTTTTTAACACCTTGGCAATGTATGGAACCTTGTCTTCGCCACCAATGTCAACCAAGATGCATGTTGCCCTTGTTCTAATAACATAATCTTTGTGATCTAAAAGTTTTACAAAATAATCTACGTCTTTTTTTTCATACTTTTCCTCCATCTCAGATAAAAGTTCCAGTCTTGACTGTGGGACAACTGACATTTTGTTTTGATGATTTGTATCGTCTATATTATTGTAGTTTGAGATAATCATAGAGTCGCTATCTTTTTAAAACAAGTAAATTGAGTCAGGGCATATGATGCAGGCAACAGTTGGGCAAAAGGCACCAAACCTAAAGGTTTCAAAGTGGGTGCAAGGTCTTCCTACAAACATTGACAAAGAAAAAGACCGTGTTGTTCTAATTGAGATGTTTCAGGTAAACTGTCCTGGCTGCTTTCTTTATGGAATTCCTGAGGCAATAAACATCTACAAAAAGTATCAAAAAGAAGGAGTGACTGTCTTGGGCGTTGCAACGGCTTTTGAGGATTTTGATAAAAATACGCTTGAAAATCTGGAACTTTTGCTAAAAACAGGCGAGGTCATTGGTGAGACAAAATCAGCCCTTTCACAATATAATCAATTAGAAAAAGGCAACAAACTACCATACAAGATTCCGTTTCCTGTTGCAATGGATTCGCTGATAAAAGAAAATGGTGACGTTTCAAAAGAAAAAATGCTCAACTTTATCTACAAACAGATTCCAAACTTTGATTCGCAGCCAGAAGACTATAAAAATCAAATTTTTGAGCGAGTAAAACAATATCTACAATCAAAAGAGTACACTGCAGAAACCTTTGAAGGATACTCGCTTAATGGAACACCATCTACCATACTTGTTGATAGAAAGGGAGTGTTACGCGACATATCGTTTGGCCAGAGCGGAAATATTGAGCGCAAGATCCAGTTATTGCTTAAAGAGTGACTTTCGCTTTAATAGTAAAAGACCTGCAAGTGATCCTGCAAGAACCATTGGTGCAAGTGCTGAAAATTCTGGCAGATAAGTCGTTCCAATAATTTCAATTTTGTTTGTTCCGTTTCCTGGAAACTCCATAAAGATAAACGAAATCTTGTCATTTGTTTGCACTTTGGGAAAGATTTCATTTCCGTTTACAAAAAAGGTAAAGTTTCCATTGATTAGATTTTTTGGAATCTGAATTTCTGCAATATTGTTTTGAAGCGAACTAGAAACATTTAATGTTAGTTTTTTTTCTTCTGCACTGAATATAGTTTCTTCAACATTAAAGTTAGATACAACTTCCACTGGAAACGAATATCCACCTGTTTCTATTGAAAAAACCTGTTTTAGTCCTGTTCTGTCTGAGAGCTGGCCATACGCAACAGGAATTACCAATAATGAGAAAATTATCACAAAAAATGTGATTGATTTCAATTTACGCTGGGATTAATCGCTTTCGTAATTCTTTGTCTTTTGAGACTCTTGGGTGATCAGGATCTGCTAAAATAACCTCAAACCAGTAATACATTCCATCTTTGTACAAAAAGTAAGAGCCAAGTAACTTCATGTTTGGATATCTTTCTAAAACTCGATTCTCTGCAACCTCTTTCATGCTAATGTCTGCCTTTATTCTAACTACACCAAGATGTTTTGGTCTTCTTCCTGCAACTGGGCGTTGTTTTCTCATGCCTCCAGTACCAACACGCATTCTAACTACAACTATTCCCTGTTTTGCCTTGTAGCCAAGCCTTCTTGCCTTTTGAATTCGAGTTGGCTTGTCAATCCTAGTTATTGCGGTTTGTTTTCGCCAAAGAGTAGCTCGGTCTCTAAGCTCCTGCGTATTGTCTTTAACCATTTTAAGCCATAATTGATCCTGGCGACTAAGCATAGGGCATATTCTAAAAACCCCCTTAATATGTTAAATTGTATTTTAGCTGCTAAATCTTTCTAATTGTATAGGCCTCAATGATATGGATCCTCTTTAGTTTTGATTGTTTTGTTCCCCATTCATTTTCTGTATGTCCTGCATTACAGTCATCTAACCTGTCCCAGTCAAATTTTGGAATCTTTACTTTGTCCACGTATTGTAATAAAACAAACAAAAGATAAGGAGCAGGTTTGCACTGCCATGCAAATTAGAGTGAGCTTGCTGCAGAGGGTCTGCTTCTACCAGCTCGTCCAATCAGCCAAAGAATAATCATTACAATAAAGGCAATGCCAAATCCAATAATTATTGGTATGATAAGTTGAGATGTGTTTGATCCACCCAAGCCAACTCCCTCAGTTTCAGGCGCTTTTTCATCTAATACACAAACACCGTCTTCAAAATGAGTTCCAGGTCCACATCGCTCATCTAAAACACATGCTCCGTCTTTTAGTATAGTGCCAGGACCGCATTTGCTAGTTTCTTCTTCCATGGTTGGCGTTTCCTCCATAGGTGTTTCTTCTGGAATTTCTTCTTCAGTTGGTACTTCCTCAGTTGGAGTTTCTTCTTCAGGAATTATTTCTGGTTCCTCAACTGATGACTCTTCTGTGGTTGCTGCACCAATAATTCCTTCAAGCAAGTGTGTACCAATAACTTCAACCTCTTCTGTACCACTTGGAAGTTCCATTACCAAAGTTCTTGTTTGTTCTGTCTTTCCTTTTTCTGCAAATGAAATATCTTCACCATCTGCTAAAACTATGAACGATTCATCCGAACCATCAAATGTAGAATCAAAATATGCACGATCAAATGTAATTTCTAGTAGCCCTGGCGCCGTTACCTCAACTTCCAATAGCAGGGATAGAAAATCATAGTCTCCTCTAATGTCAATTATTGTTACCCCATTAGTTTCATAGACAATATTATAGGCAGTTCCGCTCACATCAACAGGAACTGTACCAGACTCTGCATAAGCAAAAGCTGGCGCTAGCACTAGCAGTAATGCTGCTGAAAGTGCCTTTTTTGCTATCAAACCCTATATCACGCCTCTTAGAATCTGTATTATCTTTTCTGCTATAATATTTGCAGCTAGTGACTGAGCTTCTTTTGTCTGGGCGCCAATATGTGGGGTGCAGATAACGTTTGGCAGGGTTGCAAGTTTGTTACCTATGGCAGGCTCTGTTTCAAATACATCTAGTGCCGCACCGCCAAGATTTCCTTTTTTTATCGCATCATACAGCGCTTCTTCATCGATTACCCCACCCCTTGAGGTATTGATTATTTTTGCAGTCTTTTTCATTGTAGCCAGTTTTTCTGCGTTGATTAAGTGATATGTAGAATCAAGCAATGGGACATGCAATGACACATAGTCAGAGCTTGAAAGCAATGTGCCAAGGTCTGCTTTCATCAGTCCAACCTCTTTTGAAAATGCCTCATCGATTGGAATAACATCGTATCCAATAATGTTCATGTTTAGTCCTTTAGCTAGTCTGCCAAGTCTTTTTCCAATATTTCCCAGTCCGACAATTCCAAGATATTTTCCTTTGAGCTCAGTTCCCATCATCTCTTTTTTGAGCCACTTGCCATTTCGCAATTCTCTGTCACCTAGTGTAATCTGTCGTGCAAGTGCTAGCATTAATCCAATTACCAGCTCAGCTACTGCAGTCATTGCCCCCTCTACTGCATTGATTACTCGAATTTTTTTTGCCTTTGCTGCAGCCTCATCAATGTTATCAAGACCAACACCGACACGTGCAATTATTTTGCATTTTGTTGCATTATCAATTAGTTCCTTTGTGAGCTTTGTTCTGCTTCTAACAATTATGATATCATAATTTGATATTTTTTCTTTTAGCTGATCTTGAGTTATTTGTGGTTCATAGCTTACCTTTAGACCATTTTCTTGCAAAACCTTGTTTAAAACAGGATCAACTTCATCGCAGATTAGTACAGTCTCATTAAAACCCATGCAAGCTTGCCTCTATTCACTGAATATATTCATTATGAGAAAATAAAAATAATAAAAAAGGAAATTAAATTCCTAGTTCTGCTGCTATTTCGGCTGCACGTGCGTCAGTGTACAATCCATGCAAGTTAACCTTTGGATGAGCAATGCTGTTCATACCCATTGGTGGTAATGCGTCGCTTGGATTACCAAGCAAGTATGCATAGGATGCTACTGGAGGATCTACTGCCAGTTTTTCATTCAAGCCAAATGGATCACCGACAACAAATATTGTTGCTGCACCAGAGAAGATTGCTGCATAGTCGTGATTTACTGCCACGTATACACCTGGCTCATCAAATACTACATCTGCAATCATGTTCTGTGAACCACCAAGTAACCATGTTTCGGTACCTTGTGCTTGCACTCTGTTTGCTTGTGTGACACGGTCAATGATCTCACCTACAATGTGCCAATAGACTGGCTCATTGCCTTGATTCTCGATGAAGAATCTTACATGTTGGCCTTGTTCAATGAAGAGTAGCTGAGACTGGTATTGTTTCAAGTCTGCAGAGTTCCATGGTTGTAAAACAAAGATATTCTTGTTTTTGTCACCATTGATTAGCTCATTGTGTGTCTCGTTTGGAACATAGCCTAATGCCATGCCATTAACAACTGTTTGTGATGTTTCATGTTTCATCATTTTGCCCATGTCATATCCTCCATCGTCAGTCAAGTACAACTGATTGTACTGTAACGTGAACTCTAGCGCATCAGGAGAGTAGAATTGTCTGTCTACTACTACTTGGCCACCATCAACTTTGGTCTTTTCAACCATTAGTTTCTTGTATCCATCAATTGGATCAACGATGGTAATACCATACATGCCTGATAAGACGTGCTGATCCATTGCAGCTACATCAACACCAGAACAGTGGTATTTGTAAACACCAGGTACTTCAGCAACATAGCAATATGTCTTTGAAGATCCAGGTAATACTTTACCAAAGTTTCCAGCAGACATTTGTGATGCGTGCATATCGTTTCCGTGTGGAGTGTGTTCGTCAGCTGGTATTGTGAGTGTCATCATTACGACATCACCCTGAGTAACTCTCAGTGTTGGTCCTGGCACTTGGCCGCTAAATGTCATAGCGTGGTAAGTTTTACCACCCATGATAGGTAGCTCGGTACTTTCACCAGTAACATTGAACTCTACAACATTTCTTCCACTTTCGATATTTGCGCAATCAACTGCTGCAAATGCCTGAGGCATTACAAGTTCAAGTCCACCCATATCTCGTATAGCTTGCAACACATCAACATCCATCTTGGATGCATCAAGTGTTGTTCCTGCAAGTTGGGTTTGTGTGTATGTGCTTCCGAATAGCGTTGCACTAAGTGCTGCAACTGCAGCAATAGTGAAAATCATACTATAACGCTTATTCATTGCGATCGATCCAAAACTCTTGATATATAATAATTGCTTTTAGAATCAGAGTCGATATTCAAAACTTGTGTGAAAAAAGAATGAATAGTAGCACTTCTAACCTGATTTTGATTTGAAATATAGAACTGACAAAGATTCTTTGGGAAATGTAAAGATTCCTGCCACTGCCTACTATGGTCCATTTACAGCAAGAGCTCAGAAACAATATCATGTTACTGGAAGACCAGCTCATGCAAATTTGATAACAGCATTTGTCATGATAAAACGCTCAGCTGCAGTAGCAAATATCAAAGCACGTGCAATTGACAAAAAACTTGGCACTACAATAATTTCTGCATGTGATAAAATTCTTGCAGGTAAATTTCATGATCAGTTTGTAGTTGATGCAATAAACTCAGGAGCTGGTACTGCCTTTAACATGAATGCAAACGAGGTCATTGCAAACGTAGCACTTGAGATTTTGCATAAAAGAAAAGGACAGTACGAATTCTTACATCCAAATGATCATGTCAACATGTCACAGTCAAGCAACGATACATTTCCAACTGCGATGCATGTTGCTATTTTGTCTAGTCTCAAAGATACAATTCCAGCAATTGATGGTTTGATAAAATCATTAAGTAAAAAGGCAAAACAGTTTGCAACATTTAAAAAAATTGGAAGAACTCATCTCATGGATGCACTGCCAGTAATTCTAGGCAGCGAGTTTGCAGCATACGCAACATCAATTAGTAAAGCAAAAAATGCAATCTTGCTTGCACAAAAAGAATTAGAGTTTGTTGCATTGGGTGGAACTGCAGTTGGAACTGGCGCAAACACTCCACGCGGATACAGAAATGCTGCAATAGCAGAGCTTGCAAAAATCTCAAAGCTTCCTCTAAAGCCAGAAAAAGACATGCAACATGCTTTGCAAAGCAAGTTTGCTGTTGCAAACATTTCATCTGCTCTGAGAAACCTTGCACTTGAGCTCAACAAGCTTGCAAACGACATTAGGTTGATGGCGTCAGGACCAATTGCTGGATTATCAGAGATAGAGATTCCTGCAGTACATGCAGGCTCTTCTATAATGCCTGGCAAAGTAAACCCATCACTTGCCGAATGCATGAACATGATTTGCTTTAACATAATAGGAAACGATACTGCAGTAGCACATGCAGCCCAAGCAGGTCAGTTTGAGCTAAATGTAATGCTACCTGGAATGCTAAAATGTGTTTTGGAATCAACAGACATGCTAAACAACTTTGTTCCAATATTTTCTGCAAACCTAATTGACGGGCTTGGTGCAAACAAAAAGAAGCTTCAGCAATACATTGATAACAGTCCAGTCATTGTGACTTTACTTTCACCAAAAATTGGATACCAAAAATCGGCTGAGCTATTCAAAGAGTCATTAAAGACAGGCAAGACAATACGAGAGCTTGTCATATCAAAGAAATTACTTTCTAGCAAAGAAATAGATTCACTTCTAAGATAGATTTTCAAAATGGCAAAAATCTGGCTTGAAGCATATGGCTGTTCTGCAAGTTTTGCAGACTCGGAGATGATTGCAGGACTCCTAGTCAATGGAGGCCATACATTGGCAAATAACCCCAAAGAGTCAGACCTGAACCTGATTGTAACATGCTCTGTAAAGGACGCTACTGCAAACAAGATGGTTCACCGAATAAAAAAACTAGGAACAAAGCCACTTGTCGTAGCAGGTTGCCTTCCAAAGGCAGAAAAAGAGACAGTTGAGAGACTCTCAGATAAAGCAAGCCTCATGGGCCCAAACTCTCTTGGAAAGACACTTGAGGTCATCAACTCAACTCTAAATGGACACAGAAAAGTAGAGCTTGCAGATACAGATCTATCCAAAGTAGGACTGCCAAAGATTCGCCTAAATCCAGCCATTGGAATTGTAGAGATTGCAAGCGGCTGTATGAGTGAATGTACGTTCTGCCAGACAAAGCTATCAAAAGGAGACCTGACAAGTTACAGAATAGGCGACATTGTAAGACAGGTAAAAAACGAAATATCTGATGGTTGTAAAGAGGTATGGCTTACATCAACTGACAATGGATGTTATGGACTAGACATTGGTACTGATCTTCCAACACTTGTTGATAATGTGGCAGAGATTCCAGAGGACTTTATGATTAGAGTTGGCATGATGAACCCAATGTATATGCCACGCATTAGAGATGGGCTGCTCAAATCATTTGAAAATGACACAGTCTTCAAATTTTTGCATGTTCCTGTACAGTCTGGAAGCAACAAAGTATTACATGACATGAAGCGTGGCCATACGGCAGAAACCTTTAGAGATATTGTAAAGAGGTTTAGAAGTAAATTTCCAGAATTTACCATTTCTACAGACATTATAGTTGGCTTTCCAACAGAGACAAGGCAAGACTTTGAAGAAACTGTGAATTTGTTAGAGGAGACAAGACCCGACATTGTCAATATCTCAAAGTATAGCCAGAGGCCAGGAACTAGCGCAGCGAAACTAGACCAGATAGATGTGGCCGAAGTCAAGCGCAGAAGCAAGATAATCTTTGATTTGGCAAACAAAATATCACTTGAGAACAACAAAAGATGGCTTGGATGGAAAGGTCAAGTACTATTTGATGAAATGTCAGATGGCAAAATCAAAGGCAGAAACTTTGCCTACAAATCAGTTTTGGTTGCAAGGCCAGTAAAAATTGGACAAAAAGAACAGATTGAGATAACAGATGTCACGACTCACAGCTTGATCGGTGCGATCGCAAGTTAATTTTTTTAGATCGGTAATTTGATTAAAACTACGTAAGAAGGTTTTTTATCATATTTTGCAAAGGAGTTTCAAATGGCCTTTCAACTCTCACAGCCTACTTTGGTAATAGGACTAGGCGGCGCAGGCTCAAAACTGGCCATAGATGCCCACAAAAACCTTGATGCCGACTGCCTTCTAATTAGCCATGATAAACATGACCTCAAACATGAGTGTAGTACAATTTCGGTAAATACAGGCTCTATTGTAAATCCCTCAACATACCTGATAAGAGGCTATGCAGACAAGGTCGCTTCTGAGATAAAATCAAAGATTTCAAATTATTCTTCTATAGTTCTTGTAGCAAACTTGGCAGGAAAGGCAGGTTCTGCCATTGCGCCAATTGTTTCTCACATATGCAAAGAGTCAGGAAAAGAAATGATCTCTTTTGCAATCATGCCATTCAAGTTTGAAAAAGACAGAATCTTTAACGCAGGAGTTTCACTAAAGCGATTACGCGAAGACTCTACATGCATTGTAGTTGATAATGATGCGCTTCTTGACTGCAATCCAGACCTGACACAAAAAGCATGCTATGAGATTGCCAACTCTGCAATACTCCATGTAATTAATTCGTTAAAATCATCATCTCTTTCAGAAGGAACAAACATCTTGTCTACAAGCAAAGCCGGCGATGTCGAAGTATCACTACGAGAGTCAATCAAGATGTTATATGAGGATGCACCACCAAGCAGCGTAAAGAGATCTATTTTGTATGTTCTTGGAAGCGACGTTACAGTTGGAACACTAAACTCGATTACAAACATTTCAAGCAAAGTCTTTGGAGATGATACCACACAGGTTGGCGTATCAACAAGCTCTTCTGAGAAATCAAATGTCATAATGCTGTCAACCATTCAGGGCGAGACACGCTTTGACAGATATGATCCATTAGGTATGATACCAGGCGATCATGTACTTGACTGGCAGAATCCAGACTGCAGCATTAGCTGCGAGTTGAATTTATATCAATTAGAATAAAGCTAGTCTTTTTTTGCAGTCTTTTTTGGTTTTGATTCTTTTTTAGCTGCAGGTTTCTTTTCTGCTGCTTCTTTTGATTTTTTAACAGGCTTTTTCTCTGGCGTGATTTCTTTTTCTTGTTTCTTTGGTTTTACATCATCTTTTACTTCAGTTACTTTAGTTTCTGGCTCTTTGGCTTCCTCTTTTGGCGCTAGCTCTTCTTTTGGTTTTGTTTCCTTTTTGTCTTTTTTCTTTGAATCTTTTTCAGATTTTGGTTTTTCCTCGACTTCCTCGTATGGTGCAACTATGATGTGGCCCTCATCGGTTTTTGTCATCTTGACTCGGATCTTTCTTGGCGGATGTCGTATTCCGCGATTCCAAATTATCTGATTAAGCTCGTCTTCAATTTTGATTTCTTGTGTTTTCATGTGATGCCTTGCAAATTCTCTAACCATGTTAATTGCCCGTTTTGCCCTTTGATTGTCTGGGCTAAGCAGCACCTTTCCCAAGTTTATCGTGTATACACGCTCTAGTTCTTGTGACAATTACCCCACTCCAACATCTGTTTTTCGCCAGGCTCTACGTTTTGGATTTGTGCGCACCGTTCTTTTTGTCCGTACAATAACCCAGGCCGGAACTGGAGATGCTTGTTTTATCTTTTTCATTAATCGTGTTTTTCGTGGGCCTTGTTTTCGTGCTGCCATGAAACTTGTGGCACGCCAAGCTCTTTTTAAATGAATCTCAGATTTTTCTAAATCAAATTTTGACTTGACATCAAATCTACAATCTGCTTTAACATTCTTGCAGAAGCACCCCAGATAATTTTATTTTCAAAAGTAAATGTGTACATTTCTTGAATCGACTTGTGATGTGGATTTGGATCATCGGCCAATGTTTTTAGAAATGGAATCATTGGAATGTGCAATATTGTTTTTACCTCATGATTTGCTCTAAGCTGTGATACACTATCTAATATTGAAATAAATGGAATTATTTTAAATCCTGAATTAAGTGTGGTTACAGGCTTTAGCTGCCCAATTACTTTGTTTTTTGAAATCTCTAGTCCAATCTCTTCTTTTGTTTCACGCAGTGCTGTATCTAATAGATCATTGTCTTTTTTATCGAATTTTCCTCCAGGAAATGAAATCTCGCCTGCATGAGAGTTCATTGTTTCTGACTTTTCTGTCATTATGATATTTGGCTCTGTGCCATAGATTGCAATCATGACAGATGCGAGTTTATTTTTTCCATCATCAGATATTTCTGGAGAAATTTTATTTGATAGTGCGGCTTTGAGTTTTCCAAGTTCCATATATAGTAATAAAATTCGTTTGTTATTGATTTTATCTTTCTAAAGGTTTTAACCAAGTAATTTTGAAATGCCTATATGACATTTCGATATGAGGTAAACCCACCCAAAGTAGCTCAAAGCAATGTATCGCATGAGGAATCGCAAAGTTCACTTAGTTTTTTTGATCAGGCTTTCTCGGAAGTAAACGAGGTAACTCCAAAGTCAGGCTATAACATCTGCCTCTTTGACGACTTTGCACCGATCGGCGAAAAGCTATCCAAAGTCGAACATGCACGGACATGGGCACAGGCTGAGGCCATTGCACAGTCCTTTGAGGCATACGGCGCTAAGGTCTACATCTATGGAGACCATGACGAGTTTGATGACCTGCCAATCAATGAATCTGTGGCAGTCTCAAGCGCACTTGACAAAATAAAACAACGAATAATCAATATCAGCAAAAGCTGCAATGGAATTCACATCACAGACTCGGTTCTTGGCATTCCTAGAGTGTCTCCACTTACTTTAGCAGCATCGATTAAAGATTTTAATAAAAAAATAGAGATAACGACCAGCCTTCGTGTCAGGGACAGAACCCTTACTGCATTAGAACAATTTGTGTCAGACGCAGTGCGTTTGAAATTAAATGGTATACTCATATTGAAAGGTGATGCATCAGCTAATAGTCCAAAAGACTCTGGCCTCATTCCAAGTCAGGTTGTAAAACATCTCAATGAATTAGGTTTTAACAAAAAGATTGAGCTGTTTTTGTCACTACCAAGCAATCCAGACTTTAAAAAAATTGGAAAAAAACTTGATGCCGAACCTGCAGGCTTTATCACTCAGGTAATCCATTCAGAAAAACAGGTCACAAGAATAGTTGATGAGCTCAAACCCCAAGGCTTTAAGGTAATTCCATGTATTTTGCTGCCTTCGGAAAAAAATGCAAACTCTGCCAAGTTTTTAAAGCTTGACTGGTCGGATTATGAGAAGAATTTAGTTGGCTTTATAAAAAACATTCATAGTGTTGCAGGTGACGTGTTAATTTCGTCTCCTAATGACTTTGCAAAGGCACAAAACTTGTTTGAGTCTTTGGAGTAAAACAATAGAATTTTTCTTTTAGGTGCAACCTAACACTAATAAATTATGAAAAAATATGTAATTCAGTACTTTTTGACCAAAAATAAAGGATTTGAAGAAGGAAAACGTGCTGCGTGGGTGTCAATCTGGACACTATTGGCAATAGGAATTGCTGAAGTAGCCATTTCTACCACTACTGGCAGCTTGACACTATTTGCAGATGGTCTTGATTCTATGGCAGATGCATTGGTTTCGTTCATAGTGTGGTTTGGTATTGCTATGCTACACAAACCAAAGAGCAGAAAATTCCATTTTGGGTATGCAAAGATAGAAAGTTTTGCCGCATTTGTTGCAGCAATTGTGATAGTTATTCTTGGCATATTCATCATATATCACGCATATGAGAAAATAGTGCATCCAGTTGAAACAGTCAACCCAGAGATCACTATGATTACTCTGATTGCGGCTGGAAGCATATCTTTACACAGAGCATTCAGAGTAAGAAGTGTTGCAAAAAAATACAATCTAATTTCTCTCAATCTGGATGCCAAGAACTCAATAAAAGATGGTTCCGCATCATTTGTTGGATTTGCAAGTGTACTTGTAGGATACTTTGGGATACCATACATGGATGCAATAGGAGGAATAATAATAGCTGGGTACATTTTCTATATGGCCCGTATGGCCTTCAAGGAATCGACATTGGTTTTGTTAGATGCCGTAAAAAACCCAGAGCTAGAAGATGAAATTTCACATTATGTGGAGCAGAGCTTTAATGTAAAAGTAGATGATGTGCTAATAAGACCGCTAGGTCATGCCATGTCAGCCCAAATTCATGTCATCATGAAGTCAGATATGACGCTAAAAGAGGCAGATATTTTTATAAAAAAGATACATGATGCGGTAATAGAAAAGTTTGGAACGGAAGAAACTACAGTGATACCAAAACTGTCCTAGATGTGACAATCATTTATTAATTATTTCAAGACAAGATGATTCACAAAATGAAGGTTGCTCCCTCCAAAATACTTGTGGCAATAGATGGTTCACAAAATTCTATGAATGCAGCAAAATATGCTCTGACACTAGCCAAGAACAACAATGCAGACGTTCTAGTTGTAAATGTGGTTGATCTTTCATCAATATTCAAAGTCCTTTCTGCAGAAACCAAAAAACAACTAACTCATCTTGGAATCAAAGAAGCCAACAAAATACTAGATATTGTTAAAAACATGGCAGAACAAAGTGGCATATCGGTCAAAACCGAAGTGCTAAAAAGCTCGACCTCGGCGGCAACTGCAATTATCAATTATTCCAAACAGAAAGGTATTGATTTGCTTGTAGTTGGCGCCGGAGAAAAATCCAGAGTGAGTAAGGTTCTGCTTGGAAGTGTAGCATCAAAGGTCATCATGTACGCACCATGTCCCGTACTTGTTGTCAGGTAACTAAGATTCAAGATTTTACAAGTTAGAAAATTTTTCTTTTTATTTTTAATATTTCTAAAGCACAAAGTATTCTGCTTGTGGATGATGTACCACTATGGCAGCAGTCGATTGTTCAGGCACTATCTGTCCTGCATCTGTTAGAGTCATTCCAGATTTTTTTGCATCAAGTAACTTC